>Ga0194119_10006283_pt1 | contig 17292 bp, 14 predicted proteins | sample TA2MahC100mmetaG_FD_148620 | JGI IMG/M metagenome (GOLD analysis project Ga0194119, IMG submission 148620) | Freshwater microbial communities from Lake Tanganyika, Tanzania - TA2015018 Mahale Deep Cast 100m | ecosystem: Environmental > Aquatic > Freshwater > Lake | place: Tanzania: Lake...
CGACCTAGTGATCCTGGACATCATGATGCCGCAGATGGACGGCTGGGAGATGCTGCGCCGCATGGAATTGGACCCGGAGATGGCGGGCATCCCCGTCATCATGCTCACCGCCAAAACCCAGAACGAGGACATTCTGCGTGGGCTGGAGGGCGGGGCGGTAGAATACATCACCAAGCCCTTCTACCCGGAGAACCTGGTGGCCAGCGTGCGCATCATCCTGGAGGCCTTCGACCCGCGCCTGCGCCAGGGCTGGCGGGAGAACCTCATCGCCCGGCGCAAGCGCCTCATGGCCATCCGCTGGACGAAGGGCAAATAGGCAAATCAGCAAATCGGCAAATCAGCAAATCGGCAAATCAGCAAATCGGCAAATCAGCAAAGCAGCAAATCGTCAATCGGCAATCGCAAATCGCAAATCGCCAATCGGCAATCGCCAATCGCCAATCGGCAATCGGCAATCGCCAATCGGCAATCGGCAATCGCCAATCGGCAATCGCCAATCGCCAATCGCCAATCGCCAATCGGCAATCGTTAGTACCTTACCAACCAAATCCTTGCACAAAAAACAAGGATTTCAAGCCTGCCCATAGGCAAGCGCGGGGATGACCCACATCTCGCGCAGCTTCATGGCCATGGTGACCACCTGGCGGCCAAACTTGGTCAGGTAGTACTTGTACCGCCGACCGACCTTCTTGATCAGTCCGTGCACCCGCAGCCGCTTGAGCAGCCGGGTCACCCAGCCCGAGTTCTGGCCTGGGAGGTGTTGGCGCAAGCTCTGGTTGGTGAAGCCGCTGATGAAAAACTCGCCCCGGACCAAGAGCCGAAAAAAGGAGGCATCCTCCTCAGTGAGGAGATTAAAGCCCTTGTAGCGGCGGCCGTTTTCTTCCTGCGTCTCCGCCAACTGCTGCAGTTTCTGCACCCCGACCGCCGGGGTCTCGACCTCCGAGATGAACTGGAGATAGCGTTGGTTCGCCGCCAGGAGCACTTCCTGCAAAGCGGGCAAGCTGTAGATGGTCTTCTTCATTGCGGCCCAGGTGGTGGTGGTTGTGCCGTCCCGATGCTGCACCTGGCGATACTGCTTGAAGAAAGAAACATCCGTGACGGTGGTCTCGATACGCAGGATGAGGTTGAACTTGTCGTACAGCTTGAGCGCCACCGGCCCCATCGTATGTTTGATCCGCCGCCCCAGCCAGCGTACGTTGAAGCGATTGCCTGCTTCTCCCTGATAGTTGCTGTGCAACTTGCGCCCCAAGAAGGTAGCGACATCGGCGGGTTTGACCGCCTGGATTAAGGTCTCCACCAGGCCGGGGAAGAAGGCTTGCAAGGTCTGCTGACGCTTGAAGATCAAATCGGTGGCGTACTCCACTTGCATCAGGCTCCAACTGTACTCCAACCCCAACGTCGCCGCGACTGGACAGTAACGTTGGGCGAAGCTATCCAGCTTGGCCTGAAGCTTCTGGATATCGAATTGAGCCGCCAGTTGATTGGCGGTCTGCAAATCGGCAATGGTCAGGAAGGCGTTATCGTGCTGCTCAAAGGCAATCCCGCGTTGCTTGAGCTGGCGGGCTAACCAGTTATGACCGTTGCAGTAGAACTGGAGCCGGAAGGGGCACCAGGTGGGCACTCGTAAGTAGCACAGGCCCAGTTCCTCGTCAATGAAGTAGAAGTAGTAGTGCAAACACTTGCCGGAGGTGCTTTTGACGTAGGTCTTGCCACTCTGTTTGTCGTGCCAGGGGCGGTAAGCGGGACAACGTTCCATCGCCGTGAAGATGTGCACCAGGCCAGGGTGGTCACCACGTGTTTGCAAGATTGCCTGGATGCGGTCTTCTTTCCGCAATCCTTCGCTCTTGCGAATGAACTCGATCTCGACGTTGTTCTCTTTGGCGATGGCTTGGGCATTGGCACGGATCTGATCTCGCAAAGGGGCAGCAAAGTCGGTGTAGGCGAAGATGCGGATGGACTGGTCGTACAGGTATTTGGTCATCCCCTGGGGATAGCATAAGGGCTGAAGGTGGCCACTGATGATGATCCGGTCGTAGCAGTGCAAGACGCCTTGCAAATCGGCGGTGTACTTGTCGGCAAGAGATTCGGTTGTCATCGCTCAACTCCTGGTAGGCAGAGTGGAAGATCAAATGGGGTTGAGCGTATCATATCACGAATCACTCGTTCCAGGCAAGTCAGACCCTCTTTGGTTCTGGCTTGTCCAGGTTAGGAGGTACCACGCGTGGCAATCAGTACAGATGCCGCCAAGGCCCCTACCCTGTCTGCGGCGAGCCGCTGGGGGCTACCTGCGGAGGCAGTGGCTAACCTGGCAGACCGCCTGCGCAACTTGTGGTCACGCTTTAGCCATTGCTGGCACACCCGCACGCGAGACTCCAGCGAAAACGGCTATGTTTATCTGCGTGGACTGCTGACCATGGAGACCAAGCGCAACTTTGCCCACATCGCTCGCCGCATACTGCACCCCAGCGAAGACGGTCAAGCACTGCAGCAGTTCATGTCGGACTCGCCCTGGCCCGGACAGGTCGTCATCCAGCAAGTCCAGGCGGAGATTACGGCTAAACCGGCCTTCCAACAGGGTGGCGTGCTGCTCTTGGATGATACTCCCGATGAGAAGGCAGGTGACCACACGGCCGGTGCGGGACGGCAACGCAATGGCCGGCTGGGAACGGTAGACATGAGCCAAGTTGGGGCCATGCTGGCCTGGACCAACGGGACGATCTGGACGTGGGTGGATGGCGAGTTGTATCTGCCCAAAGACTGGTTCGCCCCCGAGAAGGCAGACTTGCGCCAGCACTTAGGTATCCCGGCTAACCGGCGGTTTGAGACCAAGGCCCAACTGGGCTGGCGGATGATCCAACGGGCGAAGGCCAATGGTTTGCCATTTGAGGCCATCGCCTGCGACGACTTCTATGGTCGTGATGGCCGGTTACGCCGCCGCCTAGACGAGGCCGGTCTGGTCTACATGGCCGATGTGCGTGCTGACACCCAGGTGTATGTGACCCGGCCCGATTTCGGTCCCCAGCCGCCGACCTACTACCGGCGTCGTAAGCACCCCAGCCAGCCGGTGACCGTGCAGGCGGTGGCCCGTTGCTCTACTACCCACTTCCAGCGGGTCCAAGTGCGCCACACGGAACGTGGGATCTTGGAGGACCGATTTGCAGCCCGTCGGGTGTGGACGATACGTGACGGCAAGGTAGCCGAAGAATGGTTGGTCATTCGCCTGGAGGCTAACGGGCATCACAGCTATGCCTTGAGCAATGCCCCGGCGGATACCCCACTCAGCCGTCTAGCTTGGCTGAAGTGCATTCGCTACTTTGTGGAGCGCTGCAATCAAGACGCCAAATCCGAAGCTGGGTGGGACGAGCTACAGGCTCAGAAGTACTTGGCCTGGGAGCATCACCTGGCGCTCACCGTGTTGGTCACCTGGTTTGTGGCCGAGACCAAATACGACTGGGCACAGACCTATGCGCGTGATCCCCAGTTGGCCCAGCAGTTAGCCGTGGAGGTTCTCCCAGCGCTGTCGATGGCTAACATACGGACATTGTTGCAAGCGGTGCTGCCCTTGCCGCAGTTGTCGCCAGAAGAGGCTACCTATCTGGTCGTCAAGCATCTCATCAATCGCTCGCGTTCCACCAGTAGCCGCTTGAAGGCGCAGCGCTGTTCCCGCGACTCGCCCTGAAATGTAACATTGTCAAGACGTTTTACGTTTCACGCTTCACGCGTCACGCCAGCACTCCGCTGTGCATACATGACTCCTTGCGCACCATTGCGCGGCCAGGTCATCATATTTTAACCCTGATGGCCTGGGGCAGGAGGCGGAAGGTAGCCGGGGCCATGCCCACCAGCTCGCCGTCGGCCTGGATGAGCATGCGCTCCTGGCTGACCACCCGCACCTCCCGGGCGCGATACTCTTCCACCTTGGGATGCGTCAGGTGGGTGCCGTTGTACACCTTGGGCACGTTCAGGGCGAACTCCAGCTTGTTGAGGTCGCCCAAGATAATCACGTCGAACAGGCCATCCTGGAGATCAGCGTGCGGGGCGATGCGCATGCCCCCGCCGAAGTAACACCCGTTGGAGACGATGACGCTGTTCAGCCGCCGGCGCGCCGTCTGCCCATCCAGCGTCAGCTCCACGTGTTTGTTTTGATAGGAGACCAGGGTAATAAATAGACTGATGAGGTAGGTGATCGTGCCGCCCAGGGCTTTGGAGCTGCGATTGACCCGCTCGGCGGCCTCGCCGTCAAACCCCAGGCCGGCCACGTTGATGAAGTAGCGATGCTGCCGGCCGGTCTGATCGGCGGCGTGGCTGGCGGTCAGGCCCTGCCCTGCGCCCGCCGCCGGGCCCAGGGGGGCAAACTCCACCTCGCCCAGGTCCACGGCTATGGTCTCCGCCCGCAGCAGGCGCTGGCAAGCCTGCAGACAGTCGCGGGGGATGCCCAGGGTACGCACGAAGTCGGTGCCCGTGCCGCTGGGGATGATCCCCAGAACGACCTCCGGCGGGACTGTGCCCGCCGGGCTGACCAGGCCGTTGACCACCTCGTTCAGGGTGCCCTCACCGCCCACGGCTACGATCAGCGTGCAACCCTCGGCTACGGCCTGGCGGGCGAGTTCGGTGGCGTGGCCGGAGCGCTCGGTAACGACGTGATCGAATGCCAGCCCCTGCGTGCGGAGCCACTCCTGGATCGGCGGCCAGCGCCCCGCCGTCTTGCCATTGGCCGACACCGGATTGACGATCAGCCTGGTCTTCGCTGTGCTCGCCATGGCTGCACCTCCTCACCACGATCTGCTGTCTATCTTACCACACAATGAACATTCTTGCAACTGGTATTCGATTTGTGGCAGGGCCCTGTCAAAGTCAGTATGCCGTCATTGCGAGCGCAGCGAAGCAATCTCCCTCATGGCGCAACAGTGAGATTGCTTCGTCGCCCAGCTCCTCTGAAGCGCCATCACGCCTTACTTCCCGAAACGGCGGGCGTGATGGCGCTTCATCGCAATGACTCCCAAAATGACTTTGACAGGGCCTTGATTTTGCGCTGGCAACCCTCTTGCACACTGGGGATGTTTGTGATAGAATGAGAAGTGATCTATGGGCCGAGCGTCAAGCTCAGCGGCGCGGCCCCGTAACAACTGGTAGCTACCCATCTGGTCAGAAACCCGGCAGCGAAAGGGGGTGGGAATCGCAACGAACTATGACTGGAGCCGTCTTGTGTCTGGGGATTGACCCCCAGCTAATCTATTCAAGGAGGAAGAAGATGCGCAAGGTCCTTCTCGTTACCCTGATTCTGGCTCTCACCCTGCCCCTGGTCCTCACCGGCTGCGGCCCGGCCGCCACACCGGCCCCGAAGAAGTTCAAGGTCGGCCTGGTCACCGACGTGGGCAAGGTCAACGATGGCACCTTCAACGAGTTCGCCTACAAGGGCATGATGCAGGCCGTGAACGAGTTTAAGCTCGATTCGGCTTTCATCGAGACCCTGGCCCCCACGGACTACGAGAAGAACATCACCCAGTTCGCCGAGGAGAAGTACGACGCCATCATCACCGTCGGCTTCATGATCGGCGATGCCACGGCGGCTATGGCCAAGAAGTACCCCAACATCAAGTTCACCATCGTGGACTACGCCTACGACCCGGTGATCCCCAACGTCATAGGCCTGGTCTTTGCCGAGGATCAGTCGGGCTTCCTGGCCGGCGCTCTGGCCGGGCAGATGACCAAGTCCAAGGTGGTGGGCATCGTCTGCGGCAAGGAGATCCCGCCCGTGGTCAAGTTCCGCAAGGGCTATGAGAACGGCGTCAAGCTCGTCTGCCCGGACTGCAAGGTCCTGGGGGTGTACATTGACTCCTTCACCGCCCCGGACAAGGGCAAGGAAGCCGCCCTCTCTCAGATTGCTGAGAAAGCAGACGTGATCTTCGGCGCTGGCGGCCCCACCGGTTCTGGCGGCATCAAGGCCGCGGCGGAGAAGGGCGTCTGGGTCATCGGTGTAGACCAGGACGAGTACTTCACCACCTTCCGGGACAAGAAGCCCGGCTACGACAAGCTGATCTCCAGCGCCATGAAGCGGGTGGACGTGGCCGTGTACACCGCCATCAAGGAAGCCTACCAGGGCACCTTCAAGGGCCGGACGGCAGTCTTTGACGCCACCAACGACGGCGTGGGCCTGGCCCCCTTCCACGATGCGGACGCAGCTATCTCCAAGGCGATCAAGGACAAGCTGGCCGAGATCTCCAAGGGGATGAAGGAAGGGAAGATCCAGACCGGCGTCAAGCTCTAGGCGCTATTGAACCCTGAGACTGGTGCTGTCTCGCCTGGCGAGGCAGCACCAGTTTGGTATTATACCGTTTTATCCACCGTCCATCCTCAGGAGGCTTGTCTATGTCTTTAGCCCTGGAAATGAAAGGCATCACCAAGCGCTTCCCCGGCGTCCAGGCCAACGACCACATTGACTTCCAGCTCCAAAAGGGCGAGATCCACGCCCTGCTGGGGGAAAACGGCGCCGGCAAGACCACCCTGATGAACATCCTCTACGGGCTCTATCGCCCGGACGAGGGAGAGATCTTCCTGGATAGCCGTCAGATCCACATTCACAGCCCGCACGACGCCATCGCCCAGGGCATTGGCATGGTGCACCAGCACTTCATGCTCGTCCCGGTGATGACCGTAGCCGAGAACGTCGTCCTGGGCATGGAGATCGTGCGTAACGGTCTCATCCTGGACCGGCGCACGGCGGCCCAGCGCATCCGGGAATTCTCGCACCAGTACGGTCTGGACGTAGAACCCAACGTCTACGTCAAAGACCTGCCCGTAGGCGTGCAGCAGCGGGTGGAGATCGTCAAGGCCCTGTACCGCGGAGCCGACATCCTGGTCCTGGACGAACCCACCGCCGTTCTTACCCCCCAGGAGAGCGAGGAGCTATTCCGCATTATGCGCTCCCTGACCGCCCAGGGCAAATCCATCATTTTCATCACCCACAAGCTCAAAGAGGTCTTCGCCGTGGCCGATCGCATCACGGTGCTGCGTGACGGCCGGGTGGTCGGCACGACGACACCACAGGAGGCGACCGAGGCCAGGCTGGCGGCGATGATGGTCGGCCGCGAGGTCATCCTCACCGTGGACAAGAAGCCGGCACAGCCTGGCGAGTTGGTCCTGCGGGTAGAGGATTTGCGGGTAGCCGACGACCGGGGCTACATGGCTGTGGACAGTGTTTCCCTGGAGGTGCGGGCGGGCGAGATTTTGGGCATCGCCGGGGTGCAGGGTAACGGCCAGACGGAGCTGGTGGAGGCCCTCACCGGTTTGCGCCCACCGGCCAGCGGCAAGATCACCATCCTGAACGCGAACGCCACCGCTGCCACGCCGCGGGCGATCATTGAAGATGGCGTGGCCCACATCCCCGAGGATCGCCACAAGCATGGCCTGGTGTTGAGCTTTCCCCTGGTGGACAATCTGGTGCTCTCCACCTACTATCGCCCGCCCTTTGCCCAGGGCCTGGCCCTGAACGAGAAAGCCATAGACAACAACGGTCGCCGCCTCATCTCCGAGTTTGACGTGCGCACGCCCAGCGAGTATTCCCTGGCCGGCACCCTCTCCGGCGGCAACCAGCAGAAGCTCATCGTGGCGCGGGAGTTCTCCCGCCCCATCAAGCTACTGGTCGCCGCCCAGCCCACGCGGGGGCTGGATGTGGGCTCTATCGAATTCATCCATCAGAAGCTGGTGGAGCGCCGTGACGCCGGCTGCGGCGTGCTGCTGGTCTCCGTAGAACTGGACGAGATCATGTCCCTCTCTGACCGCATCGCCGTGCTCTACGGGGGCAAGATCATCGCCACCATGCCCGTAGAGGAGGCCACGCCGGAGAAGCTGGGGCTCTTGATGGCGGGGGTGAAACCGAAAGAGTAAGGAACGAGGGATGAGGGACGAGGGACGAGGGACGAGGGAATCGGGCAAGGGGGATAGAATGAAAACCATCGTCACTGAGCCGGAAGCCAGAAGACACCTACCTGCTTTGATTAGCCGGGCGGCACGGCGCAGAGAGCGCGTCATTCTGACTTTCCGTGGGCGGCCCCAAGCGGCGCTGGTGCCATTGAGCGACTTGCGAGCACTAGAGATGTTTGCCGGTGGGCAAAGTGCCCTCAGCCGGGAGTGGCCCGCCTTCTTGGCTGCCATGGAGGCCTTGCAGGAGGCCCTACACGGTGATGATCGAGAGCGAGCCAAGGAGTTGGCAGAAGAGATAGACGACTTCCTGGCAGCGATAGCGGTAGCTGGAGAACCAACGCGTCCCTGGGAAGAGACTCAGCCGTGATCGTGCGGGAGATAGAGTGTAAGTCACTCCTGACCAGGTCGGGCATTAGCAGTATTGACTACGCCCTTAACCCCTACGTGGGCTGTGCGCATGGCTGCGTCTACTGCTACGCCAGCTTCATGAAGCGCTTCACCGGCCACACGGAGGCCTGGGGCAGCTTCGTGGACGTGCGGGCCAACGCCGCCGGTGTGCTGGCCAAACAGATGCCGCGAGCCAAGAGGGGCAAAATCTCCCTCAGCACGGTGACCGACCCTTACCAGCCACTGGAGAAGCAGTACCAAATCACCCGCGCCTGCCTGGAGGTGCTCAGCGCCTACGATTTCCCGGTTTCCATTCTCACCAAGTCCGCTCTGGTGCGGCGAGACCTTGACCTCCTGCGCCGCCTCCCGGACGTTGATGTCGGCTTCACCATTACTGCTCTGGATGATGAGGTGCGGCGAGTTTTCGAGCCGGGCTCCTCGCCCATACCGGCCCGCCTGGCCGCTCTGGACGAGCTGGCGCAGGCGGGGATCAAGACCTGGGCCTTCTGCGGGCCGCTCCTGCCCTCCCTGTCCGACGGCGAGGAGCAGATGGCGGCCCTCTTCCGGGAGTTGGCGAGGGTAGGCGTTTCTGCCCTCATCGTGGATAGCATGAAGCTCAGCGGCGGCATCTGGGGCCGGGTGAGGAAGGTGTTGGAGAGGCATTACCCCGACCTGGTAGCCGGCTACCAATTCACGGCCCAGAATCGCCAGCCTTATCACAAGGCCCTGCTGGCCCAGGCGCAAAGGCTGGCTGGGAAGTATGGGCTGGCCATAGAAACGTGAAACGTAAAACGTGAAACGTGATGCGTGGTGCGTGTTCCGTAATGCAAAACGGAACACGAAACACGCAACATGGCGGTATGAGATTGCTTCGCTGCACTGCTCAGAAACTTCCGCCTTTGTCACTCTGAGCGCAGCGAAGAGTCTCGCCCCCGCATGGGCTGAGATGCTTCGCTGCGCTCAGCATGACAGTTTCTGTGACACGCGCATACCGCCGAGGCGGTATGGAGTTCTCGCAATGACACTAAGGTGAGGTAGGAGCGCATATGACTGCTGAAGCCAAGCGCCTGCCGCCGCCGCTCTGGCGGCAGTTCGTCACGGCCTGGACGGAGCGGATGTCTGGGCTGCTGGTGCCACTGCTGGCGGTGTTCACGGCCCTGCTCATCGGGGCGGTGGTCATCTGGGCCTCCCGGGCCAACGTCCTGGCCGCCTACCGCGGCCTCTTCGAAGGGGCGCTGGGCAGCCCGCGGGGCATCGCCGAGACTCTGGTCATCGCCACACCCTACACCCTGGCCGGGTTGGCCGTGGCCCTGGGCTTCCGCTGCGGGCTCTTCAACATCGGCGCCGAGGGGCAGTTCTACATGGGGGCCCTGCTCGCCGTGTTGGTCGGCTACTCCGTCACGGGCCTGCCCATCTACATCCACCTGCCCCTGGCCATCCTGGCCGGAGCGCTGGGGGGAGCCATCTGGGGGGCCATCCCCGGCTTCCTCAAGGCTCGCCTGGGCACCCACGAGGTCATCAACACCATCATGATGAACTACATTGCTGTCATGCTGGTGGACTTCCTGGTGAATCGTAAAGGGCCGATGTGGGACTCCAGCTCGACCGTGCCCCGCACCCCCTATATCCAGCCCAGCGCCACCTTGCCTCAGATCTTCGCTGGCTATCGGCTGCACGCCGGCATCTTCATTGCCATTGCCGCCGTCTTCGTAGTTTACTGGCTGCTGTGGAAGACCACCCTGGGCTTTGAGATCCGGGCCGTAGGCGCCAACCCAACAGCGGCCAAGTACGCCGGGATGAGCGTGACCCGCAATTTCGTCCTGGCCATGACCTTCAGCGGCATCCTGGCCGGGCTGGCGGGGACAGGCGAGGTTTTGGGGCTGAACCGCACCCTGCCCGCCGCCTTCGTCTCCGGCTACGGTTTTGACTCCATTGCCATCGCCCTGCTGGCCAAGAGCCACCCCTTCGGCGTGCCCTTCGCCGCCATCCTCTGGGCCATTCTGCGCAATGGCGCCGGGCTGATGCAGATACGGGCAGGCATCTCCGTGGATCTGATCAACATCGTCCAGGCGCTGGTCATCGCCTTCGTCGCCGCCGACCAGATCATCCGCTGGCTCTATCGCATCAAGGCCAAGGAGGAGATCAAGGAAGTGGTGTTCACCAGAGGATGGGGGAGGTAGGGCGTGAAGCGTGAAGCGTGAAGCGTGGAACGTGAAACTTGGAACGTGGAACGTCAAACGGTGAGGAGAAGCAGTATGGGCAAGATAAAGATTACGCGGCCCAGGGTTCTGGGGGCACTATTTATCATCCTGGGGCTACTGGTGACCTATTTTGGGGCCACCGGCTTTGCACCAGCACAGAAGACTACCCTGGGGATGGGTACCCTGGGGACGGTGGATGTGGGAGTCCAGGCCAGCCTGGTCACCATTGGTCTCTTGACTGTCCTGGGCGGCCTGGTGGCCCTGGGGGAGCGGTTCCGCCGGGTGGCCATGCCCACCCTTCTGCTGGTGGCCTTTTTGGACGTGCTGGCCCTGATGATCTGGGCCGCTCGCGGCTCCAGCGTGGACATGGTGGGTATGCTGGCGGCCAGCCTGCGCATGAGCACCCCCATCGCCCTGGGGGCCCTGGCCGGCATCCTCTGCGAGCGCTGCGCGGTGATCAACATTGCCATTGAGGGGATGATGCTCTCGGCGGCGGCCTTTGGCTTTGCCGTCAACCTCTACCTGGGCCAATGGCTGGGGCCGCAGGCTATCTGGTTCGGCGTGCTGGCGGCGATCCTCACCGGCGGGCTGATGGCCACCTTCCACGCCATCCTGTCCATTCGCTTCAAGACCGATCAGATCATCAGCGGCACAGCCATCAACATCCTGGCCGTGGGCGCTTCCGGCTTCCTGCGGCGGGCTTACCTGGTCAAGGCCTACTTCGTGGGCGAGATCCTGCCCATCACCAAAATCCCTATCCTCTCCAACATTCCGATCCTGGGCGCTATCTTCTTCGAGAATCGTCCCATTGTCTATGCGATGCTGCTCCTGGTGCCCCTCGTCCACTTCGTTCTGTTCCACACGCCCTGGGGCCTGCGCACGCGAGCCGTGGGCGAGCACCCGCGTGCTGCCGACACGGTGGGCATTGACGTGTTCAAGACGCGCTACATCAACGTCATTGTCGGCGGGATGATCGCCGGGCTGGCGGGGGCCTGGTTCTCGCTGGAGACGGTGGGCAGTTTTGAGGACCTGATGACCGGCGGCAAGGGCTTCATCGCCCTGGCGGCCATGATCTTCGGCAACTGGACGCCCTTTGGCGCCTTCGCCGGGGCGCTGCTCTTTGGCTTCGCCGAGGCCCTGGAGATCAAGCTACAGATTCTGGACGCCCCCATCCCGCACCAGTTCCTGACCATGGTGCCCTATTTTGCCACCATGATCGTCCTGGCCGGACTGATTGGGCGCACCGTGCCGCCCGCCGCTGACGGCCAGCCGTACGAGAAGCAGTAGCGAATCAGCAAATCAGCAAATCAACAAACCGCGAATCAGCGAGTCAGCGGATGAGGGAGCAAGATGCAGGAGGGTGAAGATGGTGAACTGGCAACGACTCCATGCCCGCTATGCTCGGCTGACGTGGCAGCAGCGGTTAGGTAATTTGGCTTCCACGCTGGCCCGCGCCGCTACCGCGGCCAGCAATCCACGCACGGCGGCTTCGGTGTCCGATTTGTTGCGCGAGGGTATGTGGATAATTGAGTGGAGCCAGCCCGGCACACCACTCAGCGCTCTTACAGAGTTGGCGCCGATGCAGAGGGAATTGGGGCTATGGCGACGCGCCTGGGAGCAAGATAGCCAGGTGGTGCGTCCACTACTGGCCTTGCGCGTGCGTGCCATGGCCGACCGCGTGCTCGAACTGTCCGGACTGATACCAGCCTCAGTGGGGACCAGCTATGCGTCCTGAGACGGAGGCCCCAGTAACCACCCGCAATCTGGTAGACGACTTTCGCCGTCGCCTGGGGACTTTGGATCCGCAACAGGTGGCCATTTGGCGGCAGATGACGCCGGCGCGGAAGATAAAGCTGGCTTTCCAGGCCTGGGCTGACGGCCTCAACGAAATCTGGACGACGGAGCGGCAACGACATCCAGACGCCACGCCGGAAGAGTTAGCCTGGCACGTACAGAGACACCTACAGGAGAGAGATGCGGGATGACTTTGGATCGTCATCAGCGAGCAAAGACCATCGGCTGCACTGTGCCGCCAGCAGCCGACGGCCAGCCGCATGAGAAGCAGTGAGGCAGAGCAAGGGGAATGAAAACAACCTTCCTGAAGGAACAACTTAGGTTATTTGCATTCAACGGTGCGTTACAGCCTGCACCTGAGATTGTGCTACGTATTCAGCAAGAGCTGAGCAAACGTGAGAGGTTGGCAGCATTGCTGCAAGGTGAATTGAATTTTCATGGCGAGAGCAGTAGCTACGCTTCCCATGATCTTCACGCCTTTGCCGCCAAGTTTCCTCCTCAGTTACCCCGTGCCTTTATTCGCGGGCTTACGTTGCCAGGTGAGACAGTTCTTGATCCTATGATGGGGTCAGGTACAACAATCGTTGAGGCTTTGCTTGAAGGGCGGCAAGGCATTGGTCTTGACTTAGACCCCTTGGCTGTGCAACTCAGCCAGGTCAAGACAATGCCCCTGGTAGTGGAAGAAGCGGGCGAAGCCGGGACGATAGTACTTAATGTCGCCAATACTCTATTGGCGGACGGGACAGTCATTGAGCAAAATCTGGCGAAAAGGTTTGACGAGCGTACGCGAGCCTTCATTGATTACTGGTTTCTGCCCACAACTCAGCGTGAGCTGATGGCTCTTGTGTTAGCCATACAAGATGTCTCTGATTCATCTATCCGACGTTTTCTAGAATTGACTTTTTCGTCTGTGATTGTGACGAAATCAGGCGGCGTCTCCCTGGCGCGCGATTTGGCTCACAGCCGACCACATCGGACTGACAAGATACCTAAAAATGCGCTAGAGCAGTTTTGTTTCCGGTTACGCAAGAATATAATCAGCCTAGCTCAACTCAGAAGTAATGGTTCTACCGCCACACTGCTGACTGGCGACGCAAGAACCATGCCACTGGCCGATGGAGCTATAGATCTTATTGTGACTTCGCCACCCTATGCCAATGCCATAGATTATATGCGCGCACACAAATTCTCTCTCGTCTGGTTAGGTAAAGCCATTAAAGAACTCTCAGAATTGCGAGCCGAGTATATTGGTTCTGAGCGAATTGGGGACTCTTCTCTACGGCATAACATGTCACACAACCGTCCAGAGACTATCATCACAGCATTGGCGGAACGTGATGCCCAAAAAGCTGCAATCCTAAGCAAATATTTTGCCGATATGGAGCACGTGTTGTCAGAAATGCATCGTGTTTTACGTCAAGACTCCGCTGCTATTGTCGTTGTAGGTACGTCCATGATGCGTGGCATGGACGTGCAAACCCATTATTGTCTAGCCGATATTGCAGCTAGCCTGGGCTTTGAGGTAATAGGGATTGTGCAGCGAACCTTGGATCGCAACAAGCGAATGATGCCAGCTCGTTTTGGCAGGAAAACAGATTCCATGATCGAACAACGCATGCATGAAGAATACGTCATTGGTCTCTTCAAGCCAAAACTTACGTAGGAGTACATAGCGATGGAGCTTGAACAACTGCGCAAGGAATACCACAAGGCGATATGTAGGCAAGTTCTGGGATACCGGGCAGACGTACCAAATATCGCCGACAAGGATAGCGACAAAAGCATCCAGTTAGCGAAGGGTATATTGACCCAGATGGGATTTCCTGCCTGCCCTGCGCCTCCAACAGGGCAAAGAGCAGGCGCATTGTTTGAAGCCTTGACACGCGATTATCTGGAGAAGGCATTTAGATTGATTCAGCATCTTCGCCCAGGAGAGTGGATATTTTCTGTTCATGGCGATGTGACAGCGTTCGACCAATACGAACATCTCACTACTCTGGCACAGGTTCTCAGGCAGCATCCTCTACTGTTGGCAACCTTGGGCGATTACCTGATAAAACCAGACATCGTGATCGGGCGAAGTCCTGTGTCAGACCAGCAAATCAACCGAGACACGAATCTCCTATGTGGCGGAGATACGTCTACGCTCACACCCTTGCGCGCTGGCAATTTCCAGAAACCCAAGCCGATTCTCCATGCCAGCATATCGTGCAAGTGGACTATTCGCAGCGATCGTTCTCAAAACGCACGCACTGAAGGTCTGAATCTGATCCGTAACCGCAAAGGTAACACACCGCATATTGTCATTGTGACCGCTGAACCTCTACCAAGTCGGATTGCGTCAATCGCGCTAGGCACTGGCGATGTAGACTGCGTGTATCACATGGCGCTTTACGAGCTTGGTGCATCAGTCAAAGAAGCAAACGACGAAACCTTGAGCGAGATGTACGAATTGATGGTAAATGGCAAGCGGCTGCGCGACATCAGCGACTTGCCCTTTGATCTGGCGATCTAAAAAGCTTTGATATTTTAGTGTGATACGAAGCCAGCGAATGAAGATATCCGGCGTGCGCAGAATCATCTGCCTACTGGCCCTCACCGCCCTTCTGCTCTCGCTGGCCGCCTGCCAGCCGGGCGGCGTGACCGTGAGCACCCTGGCCGGCAGCGGCGCGGTGGGCGGGCTGGGCGGCGGCTATCGTGATGGCCCGGCCCGGCAGGCGCTCTTCCGCCGCCCCCAGGCCCTGGCCCTGGACGCCGCAGGCAACCTCTACGTCAGCGACGCCGATAACCAGCGCCTGCGGTTGATCAGCCGGGCGGGCCAGGTGACCACCCTGGCCGGCAGCGGCCCCACCGGCTCGGATGCCGGCGGCTACGCCGATGGGCCGGCCAACACCGCCCTCTTCGACGAGCCGAACGGCCTGTACGTCGGCCCGGTGGGCGTCATTTTCCTGGCCGATAGCGACAACCACTGCCTGCGCAAGATCACCCCGCAGGGCCTGGGCGCCACCGTCGCCGGGCAGTGCGGCTCCGGTACCCTCCTGGGCAGCTACAGCGATGGCCCCGCCGCCAGCGCTCGTTTTAGCCGTCCTATGGACGTCGTGGTAGACCTGGCCGGCAACGTCTACGTGGCCGATTATTTCAACCACGCCGTGCGCAAAGTTACCGCCGCGGGCAGCGTGACCACCCTGGCGGGCAACGGCTTCGGCCACTACGCCGATGGGGTGGGCAGCCAGGCGGGGCTCTTCTATCCCAATCGCCTGACCCTGGATCGGGCTGGCAACCTGTACCTGACCGAGGGCCACTCCGGCGACGTGGGCGACCCGCCCACCGGCAATCGGGTGCGCCGCATCACCGCCGACGGCACTGTGACCACTATCGCTGGCAGCGGAGCGCCAGGCTACGCTGACGGCCCGGCGCTCCAGGCCGAGTTCCACGCCCCCAGCGGCGTGGCCGTGGACACGGCGGGGAACATCTACGTCGCCGACCGGCTCAACCATTGTATCCGGCTCATCAGCGGCGGTGTGGTGCGCACCCTGGCCGGGACGCCCGGCGTGGCAGGCTACGCCGATGGCCCCGCCGGCAAGGCCAAATTCTCCTACCCCAGTGACGTCGTGCTGGACGAAGCCCGCCACGTTCTCTACGTGGCCGACGCCAACAACCACCGCATACGGCAAGTCTCGCTGCCATAGGTGAGGAGTAGAGATGGTAGGACGCAGATGAACGCCGAAGAACGCGGATGATTCTACTTTTTCCGCGTTCATCAGCGTTAATCTGCGTCCCACCAGAAGCATGCCAACTGTCATTCGCGGCACCTGCCCGCACGATTGCCCCGACACCTGCTCCTGGCTGGTCACCGTCCAGGACGGCCGGGCGGTGAAGATCGAGGGCAACCCTGACCACCCGCACACGCGGGGCTTTTTGTGCGTCAAGGTCAGAGAATACCTTTCCCTGATCTACCACCCCGACCGCCTGCTGCACCCACTCAAGCGCGTGGGGGCCAAAGGCGAGGGGCGCTTCCGGCGCATCTCCTGGGACGAAGCCCTGGCCGAGATCGCCAGTCATTGGCGCGAGATCATCGCCCGCCACGGCGGCCAGGCTATCCTGCCCTACAGCTACTCCGGCACGCTGGGCGTGGTGCACAACCAGAGCCTGGATCGGCGATTCTTTAATCGCCTGGGGGCCACACAACTGGAGCGCACCATCTGCTCGGCGGCGGGGACGGTCGGCGTGCGCTACACCGTGGGGGCGGCCAGGGGCGCTGACCCGGAGACGATGCCCCTGGCCCGGCTGATCCTGGTCTGGGGCGCCAACCCCGCCTCCACCCACCCGCACTACATCCCCCTGCTACAGCAGGCCCGCCAGCGCGGGGCCTACGTAGTGTCCATTGACCCTCGCCGCACCCTCACGGCCAATCATGCCGATTGGTGGCTGCCCATCTTTCCCGGCACCGACGCCGCCCTCGCCCTGGGCCTCATGCACGTCATCGTGGCTGAAGGTCTCTACGATCAAGAGTACGTGGCCCACCACACCCTCGGCTTCGAGGCCCTGCGCGCCCGCCTGGCCGAATACCCGCCCGAGCGTGTGGCCGCTATCACCCGCCTGCCCGCCGACGACATCGTCCATCTGGCCCGGCTCTACGCCACGAGTAAGCCCGCCTTCATCCGCCTGGGCTACGGCCCCCAGCGCCACGGCTACGGCGGCATGATCCACCGCACCGTGGCCTGCCTGCCGGCCCTCGTCGGCCAGTACGGGGTGGCGGGTGGCGGCCTGCTCTTCTCCACCAGTGGCTGGGCCACCTTCGACACGGCGGCCCTGGAGCGGCCCGACCTGCGGCCCGGCCCCGTGCGCGCCGTCAACATGATCCAGCTTGGGGAGGCTCTCCTCCGCGCCGACCCGCCCATCCGCTCGCTCTACGTCTACAACAGCAACCCGGCGGCGGTCGCCCCCCATCAGACCAAGGTCCTGGCCGGGCTGCGGCGTGACGACC
>Ga0194119_10006289_pt1 | contig 17280 bp, 12 predicted proteins | sample TA2MahC100mmetaG_FD_148620 | JGI IMG/M metagenome (GOLD analysis project Ga0194119, IMG submission 148620) | Freshwater microbial communities from Lake Tanganyika, Tanzania - TA2015018 Mahale Deep Cast 100m | ecosystem: Environmental > Aquatic > Freshwater > Lake | place: Tanzania: Lake...
ATAGCATGATACGCACTGCAAAGATTGCCGCGTTTCAATTCCTTATAGGTTCAATGAAAGATATATTTGCAGGTGCGGGCAGCGGATTATGGATGAGGTTTCAATTCCTTATAGGTTCAATGAAAGATCAGGGGCTTAAGGGAAACTTCTATTGTTAGGCTTGTTTCAATTCCTTATAGGTTCAATGAAAGGCGAACAGGAACGATTAATAGCTTGTACACTACAGTTTCAATTCCTTATAGGTTCAATGAAAGTTCAAAGCCGTTGTCATTCCAGTCACGGCCTACCGTTTCAATTCCTTATAGGTTCAATGAAAGTTCAAAGCCGTTGTCATTCCAGTCACGGCCTACCGTTTCAATTCCTTATAGGTTCAATGAAAGCGTAGCGGAGATACTCCCTTCATGCCTTCGTGTCTCGTTTCAATTCCTTATAGGTTCAATGAAAGAAAAGCTCGTGTTCCGCATGCGTTGCAAGAAAAATAGTTTCAATTCCTTATAGGTTCAATGAAAGGGAACAAAGATTGACTTGTCACCAAGATACTACTGGTTTCAATTCCTTATAGGTTCAATGAAAGCCATTTCCATTTCCCAACATTTATGCGGATAGAAAGGCTGTTTATTCTCTTTTTTGCCATATTTTTCATGTCTACCTGTAATAATGCAAAAACCCCCATAGGTTGACAGAGTTATAATAATACGCATCATTATAAGCACTTATCTTAGTTTCTCATACTAATAAACATTGCAAGTATTTGGAAAATTATTTAACTTCTCCCGGTTGACAGGGTACCCTTAACCACATTCAACATATCATAGTGTTTTTGACTACAGAACATTATCCACCGGGCGTTTTTCTTTCCCAACGATCTCTTTCTCAAGCCATTTTTCGTTCCAAGATTTAAATACTATCAAAGAATCCTCTTCCTCTTCATCCAAAATCTTTTTTACCTTTATTTTAAGTTCTTCCAGCTTTGCTTCGGTAATTTCCCCTTCAAATACAGAATTTTGAACATGATGCAAATACCCTCTGCATAGTTTCAGCATTTTACCACATCGTTTCTGCCCAACGTCGTACACAGCTATTATGTACATTAATAAATACCCCTGGTTCGAATAGTAAGAACGGTTCTGATTTTACCACCATATTTTAAAGCCTTCGTATTCCTGCTCGCCAATGAGATGCTTTATTATCTTGTAACACTCCAAGCGAACAAGGTAGCGATAGGAAACCTGACGTTCGATTTTTTTGTGCGTAATAACCGTTTTTAAACGTTCGTCGTATTCTTTTATAATAGTCTTCCTGCCCTTTTCATTAAGATAGCAGTAATTTACTTCTTTCATGCAATCCTGTTCAGTAATTTGCTGACGATTCAACACGGAAAAGATTATTCTATCGCTGAATATAGGTTTAAACACCTCCGCAAGATCCAGACTCAGAGAATACCTACGATCTCCCGGTTCATGCAGAAAAGAAATGAGCGGATTTAACTGCGTGTGATAGATTTCGCCAAGGCAGGTAGTATATACCATAGAATTCAAATAGGAGATTAATGCATTTACCATATTGTCCGGCGGCTGTTTTACCCTCTTTTCGAATTCTATTTTCTGGTCAATGATCACAGGCCATGCCTTGTAATAGGTATTTCTGACATTACCTTCCAGTCCCATTAATACATCTACCGCATCAGCTTTGTCTATCTGTAAACGAAATTCATCAATGGCGTTGATGTAATTATCAAGCTCTTTTCCGCGATTTTTATAATATCTCAAATTCTTCGCAATATTAAAACTTGCCGCATCGACAAATGCCTTCGCCAAAGTCAGCCTCTTTTTCTTGTTTGTATAGCATTGCACCTGCTTTACCAGAAGCTGGCCGGAATTTAAATATTCCCTTGGATAGTAACTCCCGGAATAAAAACCATAGTAATTGAAAACATGAACGGGGATACCCTTCTGTGAAAGATAATTGAAAAGTTTGGTGTTAAAGTCTATTTCTCCGAAGGCGTAAATGGATTCTGTATTTTCAATAGGGATCACCGCCTTCGAACCATCTTCCTTCTCAAAGAAGATAGTGTTCTCTTTCCTTTTCAGGCGGCCGTTGTTAAAGATGTAATAGTTTTGTTTCATAATAACCCGTTTAAACCATTCATGCGCTTCGTTTGATTATATCAATAATGCCAATCAAATAGTTCAAACCGATTAAGTTGTTCAAGCTGTTCATACCTTTTGAGATGTTTAAACCGTTTAAACCGTTTAAACCGTTTGATCGGTTTCTTCGGCTTGAACGGTTCATCATACCCAGCATATATCCCCATAGCTGCATTTCCTACAAATCTTCATTTTTTCCACTTGCGGCGGAAGTTCATTTCTGATAATTCCCTGAATTTCCTTCAGAAGAGACTCGATTTTTTCGCAATCGTCTTTTTCTAAAAAAACATCCAACGTTTTTCTCAATTTCGGATAGTTTATTTTCCCCGTTGTCCCATCAACGCCTTTTTGTTTAAGATACCAGAGATAATACTTCAATTGCCAGATATGCGGTTCTTCCACCTTGTCAGACTTTTTTACCTCGTGGACAACGCCATCTCTTCCGACAAAATCTATTTTGATGGTATCGTCAATATCAATCTCCTTCTTTTCCCGTTCATATGATGTTTCATGAACGAGTTTGCCAAGATAAACCGCATCACTCGAATGTTCCATCTCGATATTATTGGAAAAATACCAGAGCTTCTTCTTGCAGAGGAAGTAATAATTGATCTGGGTACCGGTGAAACGGATAGATGTTGGTGTTTGCAAATTCATGTTATAACATTATTATAATTTACTATTCAGAATTTCAAACTTATCTAACAGGGTTAACAAGTCCTCTTTCTCCACTATCGGATGATAGAAGAAACCGGTGGAAGCCATGGAATCCTGGACATTGCTCTTCTCCAATCAGCATTGGCAAGACCTATGGCTACCTTTGACAGCAACAATCTTTATCCGGACTTATTTCCCAAAGCTGCTGCCCTTATGCACTCCATCATCAAAAACCATCCCTTTGTAGACGGCAACAAAAGAACCGCTATCGCATCTGCATCAATATTACTTATTCGTAATGGTTCTCAAATTACCGCAACAAACAAAGAACTTGAACGTTTTACCTTAAAAGTTGCCTCCACAAAAATAGAGATTAAAGAAATTGCAAAGTGGTTTAGAAAATACTCAATTCAAGCCAATTAACCGGTTCAAGCAGTTTCAAGCGTTCACGACATAGCTTATGACCAGTTTCTCTAAATTGTTTTTACAGGATTAACGGGATAGACGGGGTATTTCAGTATATTTTCTTGCACTGTTTATCCTGTTTATTCAACCTCTATACAGAGAAGTTCGCCAGGTTGTTTTCATAGAATCATCAGTAGACATATACATCAATTACCTGCATATAACAAGGAGTCCACTTAAATCCGCAAAGTGTATCATAACAACCTTTTTACTAATCACAAAATATTTGAAAAACACCGAACATCAGAAACAAATAAGCGCTTATGGGTAACTATAGGCTTCAATTTTTCAACTTCAACAATTAATTGTCTTACAGCCAATACAAACTTGCTTTGCCCTTTATACATTTTCGCAATCTTTACAAGCCGTTTTTCGAAGGCTTCTTTCAGAGAATACTTCTCTTTCTGTTGCAAATAAAGATTTCCTTCATTCAATTTATAAACAGGAAGCGATTCTACATAGTATTGTAACTCCTGTTTCCCTTCCAAAAAACCGGATACAACAAGACATCGCTCACCATTGATATGTTCTTCTCCCACGATTTCTCTATTTTGTAGTATCCATTCTAAAGAGTACCGAGTAATCTGCATATCTTTATTACAGGTTAAGTCTCGAACTAAGATATCTGGCATGGAAGCCCTGAAATATTTAAAAGTTTCAGTAAATATTTTCCACCACTCTTTCCAGTTTTCCAAATCAACATCAAATTTTCTACCACAGGCTGAATTTATATATTCAAGGCGCCTAATTCCTTTATCTATTTTTCTCATTAGTCCAAGCATAAATCTAACCTGACCATCGAGCTTGAGGTTCTCTCTAAATAACCTCTGCGTTGCATAGTCTTTTATATTTTTATCAATGATAAAATAATATGCCCCAATATACTGTGGAATTTTTTCAGAATAAAATTTTCGGTCTGACAAAAGCTCAATATTTCGACATTGTTCGATAAAGTCATAATATGACAGTGTTTCTTTCCCAGTAAACGCCTTTTCTATTTCCTTTATTTTGTTATCAAGAAAGATTATTGCCTTGCCGTCTTTTCCCTGTCTTGCGATGCGCCCGAATCGCTGGACAAAGTTAGCAAAGTGTTTGCCTGTCTGCATAAGACAAATGGACACATCCAGATTGACACCCACCTCTATTTTATTAGTGCCAAGTATCAAACCGGCATTGCCAGACATTTCTTTGAATTCTGATTTTGTATAATAGCCAGATACTTCTGCAATAGCTACATCATGAAATAGCTTTTCTATTTCTGGTCTTGCCATTCGGAGTTCCGTCATTCTATCGAATACAGCTAATATTCTTTCTCCTTCTTTAATCCACTGTTTAACGGTTTCAGCATTCGAGATGAGATATTGAAGTGGCGTAGAACCTTTCAAAAATGTGACCTCTATTTGGCCATGAATTTTCCGGCTCGATGGAGTTGCCTTGTCAGATATGAATTCTACGATCTCAGCAGGATTGAAGCCTTGAGTTCGTAATATTTCAATCAATTCTTTTTCAGGGGTTGCTGAGGCGAAAACAGATTTAACCGGCTTTGCGATCAGCGCCTTTTTTACTGCAATCCATGAAATTATATTGGCAATCTGCTCTTCATCATACAAATGATATTCATCAAATACAAAGTAGTCTATTCTGGCAAAGATTTCGCTTATCTCTTTTTGCCCTTTGTGCCTGTGATAACCGCCAAGCAGGGCGAAATTGAGCAAGTCCGGATTAGTTATAACTACCTCGTTATCTGTAATAATCTGGATAATTGCATTCCATCTTTCAGTACCTTTTGCATTGAGTTCATCCAGTTTCTTTCTGTTCAGCTTACTAACCCGAAGGTCTGGAAAGATTTTGGCATATTCTTTTTCCATATCATCAATCAAGGCATTTGTCGGAGATACAATAATGCACCTGCGTTTGCTGAAATGGCTACCGCTCTTTCTGTGTTGGATAATGGGAAGAGGAAAGGCAAAACTTTTTCCTGTTCCTGTTGGCGCTGTTATTACTGTGAATTCAAGAAGCTCATCATATTTTAAAAGCGCCTGCTGGATTTTGTGCAAACGGCAACCTTCAAACTGCTCATCCCCTGTATCCACAAACTGGGGCAATATTTTTAGAGAAACGCTATTCGTCATTAGAATATGCCGTCAAAAATCACTCTGACCTGTTCTGTAGAAATGTTTTTCATCAGGATGTAGTTTTCAAGTTTATATTCAAAAAAATATGACTTAAGTGATTTAATAGTTGTCTGCAAATTACCAAACACTGTTTTTAGGGTAAAAGCATTCAGCCAAAGATTACCATCAAATTTGTCATCCCTATCAAGGGTTGCCATACATTCCCTGCCTGTTCCCAGTCGGATTGTTATAGGAAAACTAAGGGGAAATGAGTCTTTACAGATCAAACAGGCAGAAAACTCGCCTTCTGGCCGAATACCCTGAACTTTAAAATAATTTTTAAAGAGATTTTTACCAGATGACATGATTGCATCTAAATCCGGGAATCCATCCGTATTAAAAAGCGTATTTCTGGTATATATCCCTGTCATCTCATACCGGACAGGCTTCCCAACGCTAACATAATAATCAAGTCCTCTCAATTCCTCATAATAAGGTTTTCTTCGGAATTCTTCATAAAAGTTCCTGTCTTTCCGCACACGGTTAACCGCATAAGTCAATGCAATATCGCCGATAAAATCGCTTGTTATGGCGCCGCCGGTGGTTACCCTGCAATAATTAAACATGGGTGAGAGAAGTTTAACTTTCAGGGGTAGTATTAGCATTGCCAGCCTCCGGTTTTGTTTCTTTTCCCTTTTTTATTCCTTTTTGCTTCGTATTTCCACCAGAACCTTTAACCATTTTGATGTTTTTCAAATATGTATCTACGCCATCTTTGGCTGAAGTATAAATCTCTTTAAGTGATGGTTTATCTTTCTCTTGCCATAACCCATCAAGCCATTTTACAAGTTCGCCGAGCTTGTCTACCAATCCTGTTTTTCCGTAATGAGTTTTCATCTGCTCACGGACAAATGTTTTTACGGATTCAAATGTAGGTGCATCTTTTTCTGTTTTTCCATTCCATGCCTTTGAAATTGTATAGCTGTTAATCGGCTTCTCAAAATCTGAAAAGCCAATGCCCACAAGGTGGTTAATCATATTGTTGGCATTGGTAGTTGTCTGTGCTCCGTAACGGCGCTGATTAAGCACGCAGGAAAGGAGATGAATAAATAATTCGGGAGTAATGTTATCCACAGTTATAAAATGAGGGAAAAGGGTACCAGGCAATATGTACTCCGTTGAATAGAGACTTTGGCGCATTTCTCCGGTTGCTTCGTCAATCATAGTCCCTGCCTCACTTAAAGCATTGTGTTGTAACTTGTCTGTGATGTCCTTTACATCTCGTAGTGAATACGCCCAGTCATAGATTGCCCGGCTTGTAAGGCCTGCAGTATCTCCTGATTTGGTAGAGGTATCTCCAAAAAGAGCAGAGTTGGGATTGTTCAGCATCTCTGCACCTTCAAACACATTGTAGCGAACTTCTTCATCTACAACCTTAAATTCACGGCATAACATTAAACCAAGTAACTTCTCCTTGCTCTTTAATTTTCTTGGAGGGATTTCTACAAGCTCCCGTCCGTCAGCGGTTACCAATGTAATTGTCGCCTCCATGTCGGTGCTTCTGATAATGAGGGGATTTACAACCTCTCTTACCAAGGCAATCTTAATATGTCCAATGCTATTTTCTTTTAAATCACTCACAAACCATTTCCTGTCAATGAAATCATAAAGCGTTTCAATTGCTACCATATTTCTATCCTCCTCTTTTGAATTTATTTAATTTCCGAAATTACTTCCTGAAATACCTCACGGTAACCGTCCGCATATTTCTCAAGCTTCTTATTTTCAGCAACAAGAGACTGAATTACGGAATTTTCTGAAACATCTTTTCCTTCATCCCTCAGCTTCTTTATAATGCCTTTAATTTTTGATTTCCTGCTTTCTATATATCCTTTATCAGAATAAAGAAAGGCAAATTGGTTTACCCAGTTACGGAGCCTACCAGGTTGGGGGAAATGTTTCTTCCATTCCTGTTCAAACAACTTTTCATAAAGGGCTTTTGCAAAAGGCTCACATTTTGACAGGTCTGCATAATCCCTGCTTTTCAGGGTCTTTCTTAAATCTCCGGCAATCTGCTCTATTGCCGTTTCTTTATCCCTCTCCTCCTTATGGCAGTCTTTCAGCACCTTTAGAGCATCACGGATTATCCAGCTTTCCTGAGAAGTGCTGCCTGACTTTGGCCTTACCATCTCAATGGCAAGCTGTGCCAGTTCATTCATTGCACTCATCTTTAACACCTCCTTGTTTAAATTTATAAATTTAAGCATAGCGTTTCGTGCCTTTGCCTTATTGTCATCATCCAGCAATGCAAAAGCCGTAAATATAGATTGCCTGTCTTCTGCATAATTTAAGACGTTACTGACCAATCTCTTTGCATTAAGCGATAAAAGCAGGTTCATCTCCTGCAATCTGCTTTCAATCTGGTCAATCCGAATCTTGTCCCATCCAAGCGTTTTTGCAAAGGGCATACAGTTCTCAAAGACAAACATCTCTTTATGAGAGTGATATGGTGTCAATATACCTGATACAAAAATCCTGAAGCCTGTTTTCGGTATCAGCTTAAGCATCTGGTGAATGAAGTAAAAATTGGACTTCACGTCCTCGCCGATACGATTGAAATTCATTCCGTAAAGGTTAAAATCGTATGCAAGGCTATCAAAAATGAGCGTCAAGCCGTTTACATCACGGCAGTCATACGAGAAGGCTTTACTCAGAACATCAAGCAATTGACAACTTGAAACATCAACAAAATATTTTCCGAAATCATAATAGATAACGGCGTTTGCATCAGAGGCATCCAAAAACATTTGTCTGTCAAACTTGTTTTTATCTTCCTCTTTGAGTTTTTTGGTATAGAATCCCCGTGGCAATTCCTTTAACCGCAATTCATTTTCTTGAAAAAACAGTGAAGATATTTGATTGTCTTTACTTTTTAAAGTATTTAAAGATCGATTGCTAAAATTGAGGGCTGAAATTCCAAAAGCCATTTCTGCCCCATATTTTGTCATTGCTTTACGTCCCGTAAAGAGGCACATATCTGCTTTCTCAGGGATCTCTCCGACAAAGCCAGTCACTTTATTGATGTCGCGCTCAAAATTACCTGATAGATAAAAATCAGTAAAGTCATCAAGCCCCTGTGTATCCATAGTTTTTACAAGTGATGAGGTAGATAGTGTTTTAATAACCTCATTCCAAACAGTTGATAAAGCATCTGCAATGGTTTTGCCATCGCTTTCCACTTTTTGACATAGATAGATAGCATTCATCAACGCAATAACAGATCGCTCTGTGGCAGTTGAATATTCAGGATAAGAATCTTTGGGTTTCCATTTAGTGAAAACCTTTGATGATAGTATTTTCATTTTTTCTAACGCATAAAGGGTTAAGAATGCTTTCTCTGAATCACTGATTTCATCCCATTTCTTATGAAGCCGCAAAAAGTAATTCTGAATTGTTCCATCCTTTGCCTTTGGAGAAAAGACTGTTAAGGGCAACTCATTCTCATCAATCAGTTTTTCAAGGTTTTCTACTTCTCCAGGTTTATCATTTGTTTCTTTCAATAGAGGAGCATAATCTGTTATTGCGAAAGGCTTTATCCTTTCACTTCCAGCACCACTATTAGCAAAACCTGCTCTTAATATTTTTTCAATGGCATTTTTTATCTGGCCGTGATATTTGTTTTCCGAGTCATTTTCTTCACTGAGGCTTTTTAAAAAGCTAAATTTACATCTCTGAAAATCAAGTAGAGAAGACTTTACCACATCGGATAAGTCTCTTTTGAAATCCGTCTTTATCTTATCAATTTCATCTGTACTCAAGGGTTGTCCGATATATACAAAGCCATTCCTTAAGCTAAACAAAATAGTCTGTTGCCGTTTATCCTGAATAAGTGTTTTTGCAGCAAACAAGAGTTTTTGTGACAATAGGGTGAAGATGTTCTCTTGAACTTCAACAAAGGAAAGCTGCCACAAAACAGCAAGCCTCTTGCCTTCCAACTGCTTTTTAGATAGTTGCTCATAAAAGTCGGCAACAGAGGAAAAGCTATCTATCGAAGCTATGGAATCAGCAAGATGACAATGTTCAGCCAATACTGTATTGAAAAAATCATGTTCCTGTATAGTTTTTTGATGAGCGAAGATTTTTGTTCGGTATTCAGTGCCGAGAGCAAGAAACTTGATTTCTTCAATCCAATCCCTCCATTCAGGGAAAAATCGTTCGAGTTTCAGTCCTTCGCATAGTGAAACAAGAGGCTGCTCGACGCTCTCACTTAATTCATCAATGCCAGTCAGCTTATTAACATCATGCAATGTGAATCCAACTATAAAACAACGTAGAAATAAAGGGCTTTCATTTTGTTCAAGCCACCCTTCCTTTTTAAATCTCTCCTCAAGAAGTTTTAGAGCAGGCAACAATCCATTGATAATATGAATATGGTAAGGCATATCGTATTGATTTATAACTTTGTCAAATCGGCTACCGCCTGTTTGAAACATCTGTCCGCTTGAACCTTTGGCGCTGACCAAAACATATTGCTTAACGAATTCAACAAGGAAGTTATCTAAGTATTCTCCAACAGTCGTATTAAAAAGCGCTGAATTAAAGTAACCTCTAATTCTTATGTGTAACATAGTTTTATCATTTCCTCCTCCTATCCATATATAAATTCATCCGTCCAATTGAATATTGGCATAATTGCCTCCGGTCAAAAATAATGGTTTAAGCCTATTAAACCGTGCAAATCGTTTAAGCCGTGAAAACCGATTAAGCAGTTTGAACTAATTCCACATACCCGCATCCCATACTATTATTCTGTCCAAATCCGCATTCCAAACCAATCCAGATTAATTCCTTGTCGCCGGTAACGGTAAATGGTTGTAATGTGCCTTTTATATTAACAGGAATAATACCCCTTTCTTTTCCCTTAACAAAAACGGCGATTTGCTTCACCGATTTGCCATTTATGCCGTGAAAGCAAAATTTCACGGGGACACGAAGGTATTGTTTGCCATGAAGTATTTCATATTTATGCATGAGGTTTTGGTTTAACAGGTATTCATATTCTTCATCTCCAGGAAACAAATATTTATCATGCGTTCCTTCCGGCATTGGCTTTTTTACAAATAATGGCGATTCCAAAGGACGCAGTGTTATATTAATTTCATTGCCATTTTTAATTTCATTAAGCAAAGACAACGTTTCTACTCTTGCGACGCATACTTTCTGCTTACCCAGTACAATTTCATTCCCTCTTTGAAAAACACCTTCTATCAGATGCTGGATAAACCTTTCTACCGGAGAAGCTATTTGGAATGAAAAGGAAAAAGGCTGCTGACTTGATGCCTTAAAAGAAAAACCGCCCTTATGATTAGTTGCCCCTTCACCTTTTACTATTTTTACCGGACTGTGAAAAATAATGCCGGAGAATACGAATAATTTAAAACTCTTCTCTCTTTTGTAAATGTGCCCTTGATTGTGAAGCCATGAAGAATAATCGGGGTTTGATGATGATAAGAAATCGTAAATAATCGCCTGTATCTGGTGTTGATAATTGAAATCAACAATACCGGGAGTATATGACTGCAACATAATTTGTATTCTCATAAGATCAAATTATATAGTCAGAATCAGCTATCTGATTATTATTTTTTAGTAATGAGCATATCAACACTGCAAACCGTGGAAAATCGTATTTATGAATTATAAAAAGGGAAAACGTGTTTTTGCGGTATTAATAAAAAAGTGAATTGGGGTTCCCAAACAGTCTTGTAATAATAAAAATTTCAAAATACAACATCAACAAAAATGCTATATGATATTAATGTCAAATGACATACCATTAATGATTACAAATTGCACATATTCTGTAACAACTTATTTTAATGATAGTTATGATATTACACCTAACACAAAGAAAACGTTTTTTTAGCGGAAAAAGTGTGCCATGACACACTGTGTATCACATATGTCACTGTGTCACACTTTTCATGTTGCTGTATTTGAAGAAATGAAACCTATAAAAAAGCCTGTCCGCAGTCCTTATGTTAGAACCACGAACAGGCTAACGCAAAAACGATTGGATAGTGGTATTATGGTATCAAGTTCGTTTTTAAAAAACAACTGAATTTTATATTGTACCAATGCGTAAAAAGGCATTTAAATTTAATAAGTAATGTTTCGGAACAACTTTGAAATACTTCCTTTAAGAAGGAGATATATTCAGTAGATACCGGCATGATATTATCTCCTGTGATAACTCCTGAATTCCTTTTCAGAAACCAATCTTTCCTGTTTGTCTCTCTCTTTAATCTTCCTCAAAACCTCAGTCCTTGTAGGCAAGTCATCATTTTCTTTTGCTTCAGCCTTCACTTCCTCAACAATTTCCTTGTGTTCTGCCAGCCGTTGGAACTGCGATACCTAGTCTTTAGTGGAACCAAGTTCTTTAAATGTGGACATTTTAGGTAACGAATTCTCCACGCAGCGAATTTGTTTATTTGGATTGTCCTTTGGAATCACCTTCAGCAATTCGCCGATCCTTGTTTCTGCATCAAGCAAAGCACCTGCAAGAATGAAGCAATCTAATCTGCCTTTATGTATCCTTTGCGCTTCCAGTTTTCATCGTAGAGGATATAATTCCCGCCTTGCTCTTTGATGTACCCCGTCCGCTTGCCTTGATCATCATACACACATTGATATCTCGTTTGTTCCGTCTGCGTTAACGTTGTGGAAATAAATAGTCGCTGTCCCTATTTGTTTCCTGTAATTGCTTTTTATCGTAGCTTAATGTATCAATTCCTTATAGGTTCAATGAAAGTTTGTAAATTATTTGTCGTTAGAAATTGACTGAATTGTTTCAACTCATTATAGGTTCAATGAAAGTGTTTCATCATAATTTTGGGAAGGCTATTTTATTGTTTCAATTCCTTATAGGTTCAATGAAAGATTTGGTAAAACTATACTTAGTCTAGCAATGTCTTTTGCAAGTTTCAATTTCTTATAGGTTCAATGAAACCAGAAGCCAGAAAATTCTAAGGTCAATTGACAATTCACTGCCGAAAAGGACAGGATAAAACTATCTCGTCTTTATCCGACACTTGAATGTTGACGAGACACTAGCCTTAAGAGTTTTCGAATAAATACCGATCATTCCAAAAACTAGAAGCAAAACAAAAATGTCATATACTTTTCTCATGTTCTTCATTCCCTATTAGATGTCCTAATTGTCAATAATTAGTCTAGATTCAAAATGAAATAGTTGTAAAACATATTTAAAAGATTTCTTCAAAGCCCGCAAAAACATTTTAATTTAACATAAACCAATATTGTGGAAGTTAGTATTTATTGATAGCTCTGCTCCAGCAATTTGATGTTGCCTGAACTTTTCTAATTTCTTGGGATGAATTATTTTTGATAGTTGGATTTGGCTCATTGAGTTATTTTCACGTTAGCTTGAGAATAAAACTGCATGTCCAATTCTGCTTGTTTTACGATGTACTCCGTTTTCAGCCGCCCTGCTGGAGTTATCTGGTAAAGATAAGCCCTTGACCGCCTCACGCCCGGTATCTTATCAATACGCTTACGCCTAAGAAAACTCCATGATACGAATGTTTTAAACTGCTGTTGAGTGCGGCATCTGGTTGTACCATAAAGCCGTCGAAACTCTTTTATGGTAAACCATTCGTCATCAGGAAACTCAGAGCAAAATTTCAGGATAGTTTTCCACGATAGACAATTTTGCTTACTTTTTCTTGTTATATTTTCTTCCATAGATTTTTGGCCAAAAAAAAAGGGCTGAGGTGGACTGTGATTTAACACAGTTCAACTCAGCCCTTTGCTGTACTATTCTTCAATAGCCGTTAAAGATACTGGTCGGACATTTTCGTGGACTATACAGTATTCAAACTACATTGTCAAAACAAAATTTAAAATTTAATAAGTAATGTTTCGTAGCAACTTTGAAATACTTCCTTTAAGAAGGAGATATATTCAGTAGTTACTGGCATGATGTTATCTCCTGCAATAACCCCTGAATTCCTTTTCCGAAACCAATCTTTCCTGTTTGTCTCTCTCTTTAATCTTCCTCAGAACCTCAGTCCTTGTGGGCAAGTCATCGTTTTCTTTTGCCTCAGCCTTCACTTCCTCAACAATTTCCTTGTGTTCTGCCAGCCGTTGGAATTGTGATACCTGCTTTCTGTTGAATCCTAGTTCAGCAGCTTTTTGCTCTTTGTGAATTATGTGCCCCTGTGGATACATAATTGGTTTAACACCAGGACTGGCCTTTGGAATCGCCTTCAACAAATCGCCGATCCTTGTTTCTGCGTCAAGCAAAGCACCTGCAAGAATGAAGCAATCTAATCTGCCTTTATGTATCCTTTGCGCTTCTAGTTTTCAGGATTGCGGCTTTCGGTGATCAGCCTAGCCCTTAACAAAGTTCTTTTGTGTGATAATTTATAGAGAGGGATATATATTAAGAGGGTTTTTGGTTTTAAGACCCCCTACCCCCCCCCTGTTTCAAGTCGTACCTAAGTCGTACCCTGAATAAAAAGAGAGCAAAAGAAAAGAAACTAGGTAAATAATACTTACAATCCTTACCGTTGAATTTACTGGCTAAATACTAACAGAAAAAAGAAAGGAAAAACAGATAAAAACATGGTAAAAAGTATTAGAAATTTATATATTAAACTTTATATACTCACTATTTTGAAAGGATAATCTATCCGTGGAAGATAATTCCCCTGTCAATGCTGAACAAAAACTTTCTTCTTTAGAAATCAGATCAAAAAACATCCTGGAGAGGGATGCAAGGGTACATAATGCCTTTTCTTCCAGCAGAACAGAATTCTTTATCGGCAGGCAAGAATATTTTCACCGCCTGGATGAACACGCAAAAGGAAACGCTCCTCCACTTGTTATCACCGGCGAACCCGGGGTTGGAAAATCAACGCTTCTCGCCAACTGGGAGAAACATTACAGATCCTTACATCCGGGCAACAAATTCATAGTATATTTTATCGGCATTTCGCCCCGCACAAAAAATTTAGAAGCCGTGCTCCTGCACATTATCATGGAATTGAAACATGAATTTAATCTGCCCCATGATATTCCTAAAAACCGGAACGATATCAATGTCGCATTTGTTAATTCCCTTTCCATGGCTGCGGCAAAAGGCAAAGTGGTTATTATTCTGGATAGTATAGATCTGTTGGAAATGCAAGACCCTACGGAGATACTGTCATGTATCCCATATGAAATATCGCCTCATATACGGTTCATTCTCTCCGCATCACCCGGCATCATATCCGATGCCCTCACAAAACGGAACTGGCCCGTTCTTGAAATAAAACCTCTTGAAGACGAAGAACGAAAACAATTTATACTTGAATATCTGCAATATATTCCTCCAAAATCATTAACTAAAGGGCATATTGATACAATTGTCCGTGCCCCTCAAACATCCAATCCGCTTTACCTTCACATGCTTATGGAAGAATTACGTATATATGATGCAGAATCTACTGCCGAACAAAAAATGAACTTATATCTTTCCGCACAAAACATTGAGGAGCTTATTTTACGGATTATTGAAAAATGCGAACACGATAATGAATTGAATGCCGCCGGTTCTGCATTTTTCCGGAACGTTATGTCATTTTTGTCCGTATCGAGAAACGGGCTATCGGAGAGCGAAATAAACGAATTACTTCACGGAGAAATAAATTTATCACCAAATGCACAACTACAAGCATTTCTGTCAAAGACGAAACATTTATTAATACAGAATTCAAATCTCTTCATTTTTAAACATCACAGTATTTATAAAGCGGTAAAACGCAGATATCTTGCCACCGAGGAAGAAAAAACACGGTTTCACCTGCGCCTTGCAGATTATTTTGAAAAAAAACGTATGAGCCCGCGTTCAATTGAAGAACTTCCCTGTCAACTCACTCAGGCAAAATCATGGAATAGGCTGTTTGGACTTCTTTCCGATTTATCCTTTTTTAACGCTTTGTATGAAGCAAACAGCCACGATGTGATGTTTTACTGGTCGCAGATTGAAAAATACTCTCAAATGCGCATACCGTACGCGTATTGCGCTATTCTGGAAACGCCCGTCAATTATCTTGACGGCATTGAAAATCTTTCACTCTTCTTAAAGGAAAGAAACCTTCTTACCGAAGCATTAAAAATGTATGAATATCTCGTTTATTATTACGGACAAAACAAGGATTTCGACAATTTACCCATAGCCCTTGGAATACTTGCCGATATCCTTTACGAGCGAGGCGGCATGGGAGAGGCCATGCAATTACATAAAGATGAAGAACAGATATACCGCGCCGTTGGAAATAATTACGGACTAATACAATCCCTTTCACATCAGGCAATTATTATGTTTGCTGATAACGATTGGGAAAACGCAATAACACTTTTCAGGGAAGAAGAACAACTCTGCCGTAAACTAAAGGATAATTACCGATTAGCATATAATCTCATTAAACAGGCGGAAATACTTTCTCTCCTTCAAAAACCCGATCACGCTGCAGAAGTTCTTGCAGAAGCGGAATCTATCTGCCGCAATACGGGGGATATGTCAGGATTGTCCGTATGTTTCGGCAATAAAGCCCGTATAAACAAAATTTCGGGAAATCTTGACGAGGCGCTTGCGTCACTCAAAGAACAAGAGAAACTTTGCCGCACACTGAGTAATAACAAGGAACTTTCGGATTGTCTCGGAAATCAGTCGCTCATTCTTATAACCCGGGGAAACCTTGACGAAGCCCTCACTCTGCTTAAACAAGAAGAATATCTCTGCAAAAACTTATGCAATGAACACGGCCTGTCTTATAATTTAGGAAACAGGGCAAATGTTCTCTCCATACGCGGCAACCTTGCGGAATCCCTGGAATTATATAAAGAACAATCCACGCTATTCAGGAAGACGTTAAACAAACACGGATTGTCATATAATCTCGGGAATCAGGCAAATATCCACTACTCGATGGGAAATCTGGATGAAGCAATGTCTTTATACTCTGCACAGGAGCGTTTGTGCAGAGAATTAGAAAACGAGGATGGTTTATCATATGCGCTCGGCAACCAGGCAAACATTCTTGCAGAGAAAGGCAATCTTGACAAGGCGTTGGAACTGCATAAAGAAGAGGAACGCATTTGCCGGAAACTGGACAATATGGATGGTTTGCAACGTTCTTTGGGAAACCAGGCAAGCATTCTCTATAGCAAGGGAAATTTGCATGGCGCAATCGCTCTCCATAGAGAAGAAGAACGATTATGCAAAATACTGGGAAATAAAAAAGACCTTTCCGCTTGCCTCGGAAACCAGGCGCTCGTTGTCAAGGATTTGGGAAAACCTGATGAGGCTATTGTATTATTAAAGGAACAGGAAACTATTTGCAGAGAACTCGGCATTCAAAGCGGCCTTGCGATTTCATTAGCCAACCAGGCAGAAATTCTCGCGCAAAATCCAGGGCGGATAAATGAAGCGCTGGCACTTGCGGAAAAGGCCTATACCATTGCCGCTTCTTTCGGCTTTCATTCATTGACTCAGGAAATAGAACCTGTTTTGCATACGGTTAAATCTCTTTTGAACAAGTAAACAAAAGTTTTTTTCCTGTTTTTCCCGGGAGCATTCCCGATTTTTTGTAACTCATCATTTACATCATTTATATTATGCTTCGACTCCGCTCAGCATGACTCGAACTGTCACCCTGAGCCCTTCGCTTATGTCATGCTGAGCGGAGCCTTGTAGGGTGGATTAAGCGGAGCGAATCCACCATTTATGCGATAATTGTTGGTGGATACGGCGCAAAAACCAGCGCCTTTATCCACCCTACCCACACCGATCCCATAAACGGTTGCAAAAAATCGGGAATGCTCCCATA
>Ga0194119_10006290_pt1 | contig 17279 bp, 18 predicted proteins | sample TA2MahC100mmetaG_FD_148620 | JGI IMG/M metagenome (GOLD analysis project Ga0194119, IMG submission 148620) | Freshwater microbial communities from Lake Tanganyika, Tanzania - TA2015018 Mahale Deep Cast 100m | ecosystem: Environmental > Aquatic > Freshwater > Lake | place: Tanzania: Lake...
CCACCGCCGCTGCGGTGTAACGGCCATGCACATGCCCCTGGAAGACACCCTTGGCCTCAACCTGCTGGCCGCCAACCAGCACCAGGCCGAACACAACCGCGAGCACTTCGATGCCTGGCGCCTGCTCTGCCTCAACGTGATGAGCAGCCCGGGCGCCGGCAAGACCTCCCTGCTCGAGCGCAGCCTGGCCGCCCTCGCCGCCGACCTGCAGATGGCGGTGCTGGAGGGCGACATGACCACCCAGCTCGATGCCTAGCGGCTCGAGGCCGTGGGGGTGCCGGTGGTGCCGATCACCACCGGCCGCGCCTGCCACCTCGATGCGGCGATGGTGAGCGGCGGGCTGAAGCTGCTCAAGCAGCGGCTCGATCCCGCCAGCCTCGACCTGCTGTGGGTGGAGAACGTGGGCAACCTGGTTTGCCCCGCCGAATTCGAGGTGGGCGAGCACCGCAAGGTGGCCCTGCTCAGCGTCACCGAGGGCGACGACAAGCCCCTCAAGTACCCGGTGATGTTCCGCGAGGCCCACTGCGTGCTGATCACCAAGACCGACCTGCTCCCCTACCTGCCGATCGGCATCGCCATGGGCACCAACCCGGTGATCTGCCGGCTGCTGGAGCCCCTGATGGGCCTGATCCGCTACATGCCGGCACCGGCCTTCATTCCCCTGCTGATCATCTATTTCGGACTGGATGAATTGCCGAAGGTGCTGCTGATCTCCATCGGCACCTTCTTCTTCAACACCCTGATGATCATGGATGCGGTGAAGTTCGTGCCACGTGAACTCGTGGAAACTGCCCGCACCTTGGGCGGCCGCACCCTGCCGATCCTCACCCGCGTGGTGGCCCCGTTCATCGCCCCCGAGGTGCTCGACACCTACCGGATCAACATGGCCTCGGCCTGGAATCTGGTGATCGTGGCCGAGCTGGTGGCCGCCACCGAGGGCCTGGGCAAGCGCATCAGCCTCGCCCAGCGCTTTCTGCGCACCGACGAAATCTTCATGGGCGTGATCGTGATCGGCCTCATCGGCCTGCTGATCGATCTGGGCTTCCGGGCGCTGATGCGTCGCGCCTGCTCCTGGGCCAACTGAGCCTCACCCCCATGCATCTCCAGATCGATCGCCTCTGCAAGAGCTTCGGCTACGGCGCCGCCCGCAAGGAGGTGCTGCGCGACGTGAGCTTCGCGGTGAATTCCGGCGAATTCGTGGCCCTGGTGGGCAGCTCCGGCTCGGGCAAATCCACCGTGATGCGCCTGATCGCCGGCCTCGAGCAGCCGAGTGCCGGAGCGATCAGCATCGACGGCCGGCCGGTCACCGCACCAGGCTCCGATCGGGGCATGGTGTTCCAGAAGTACAGCCTCTACCCCTGGCTCACGGCCGCCCAGAACGTGGCCTTCGGCATGGAGCTGCAGGGGCGCAGCCGCCCGGAGGTCCGGGAGCGCACGGCCTATTTCCTGGAGGTGGTGGGCCTGGCCGATGCGGCCCGGCACCTGCCCCGCGAACTCTCGGGCGGCATGCAGCAGCGCATCGCCATTGCCCGCGCCCTGGCGGCCGAACCGCAGGTGCTGCTGCTCGATGAACCCTTCGGCGCCCTCGACATCCAGATCCGCGAATCGATGCAGGAGTTCCTGCGCGACCTGTGGCAGCGCACCGGCCTGACAGCCCTGCTGATCACCCACGACCTGGAGGAGGCCCTGCTGCTGGCCGGCACGGTGCACATCCTTGCGCCATCGCCCGGCCGCATCGTGCGCAGTGTGTCGGTGGAGCTGGATCACTCCTCCATGGCGCACCTGCGGGTCTCCGCACCCTTCCTCGCCCTGCGGGAGGAGCTGGCCCAGAACCTGCGCAGCCTCGAACCCGCCCTCCCCTGCTGACCCTGCCGCCATGGCCCTGGCTGCCTTCCTGCCCTCCTGGCTGTACAGCTCCACGGCGGTGGCTGAGCGGGAACGGAGCCACTACAACCAGCGCTGCTGGCATCCAGTGGCGGCCCGTTCCGCTCTCGAGAGCGGCCAGGTCCTGGCCATCGAGCTGCTCGGGCAACCGGTGCTGCTCACCCGGCCGGCTGCCAAGCCGCAGGCCCCGCCAGCAACGCCAGATGGAGACAACCCGCCCCCCCGCGCCTTCCTCAACCGCTGCCCCCACCGCGGTGTAGCCCTGCTGGAGAGCGGCACGGCCGCCCAGAGCTGTCGGCGGCTGATCTGCCCCTACCACGGCTGGAGCTATGGCCTCAACGGCCAGCTGCTGGCGGCGGCCCGGGAGGGGGAGTTTCTCGAGCCCTTCAACCGGGACGACTGGCCATTGCAGGAACTGGCCTGCCGCGAACTGGGCCCGCTGATCTGGGTGGCCCTGGGGCCCAATCCCCTCCCCCTGGAGCGGCAGCTCGACCTGGTGCTCGATGAGGCGGGCGAGCTGTTCGCCGAACCGCGCCAGCTGCTGGCCCGGGAGCAGCGCGGCCTGGCCTGCAACTGGAAGATCGCCCACGACAACACCCTCGACGACTACCACGTGGCGATCGCCCACCCCACCACCCTGCACCGGGAACAGGGGCCGGTGCGCCTCTACCGCCACGCCCTCAGCCCCCATGGCACCCTGCTGGCCACCCCGCTTCCCCCCGGTGGGGAGGGCAACGCCAGCGGCACCTTCTTCACCTTCGGCCTCGCCCCCTGGACCCATCTGCTGCTCTGGCCCGATCGGCGCCTGGCCCTGATCAGCTTCTTGCCCGGCGCTGCCCTGGATCGCTGCACGATGGAGGTGTGGCTCTTCGGGCCGCCGGAGCTGGCCGAGTCGGCCAGCAGCTGGATGGCGGTGATGCAGGGCTTCCTGGAGGAAGACCGCCACCTGGTGGAATCAGCCCAGCGGGGCTACGCCAGTGGCCTCAGCCCTGGTCCAGCCCATCGCCTCGAGCAGCGAATCCTGCAGTGGCAGGCGCTGTACCGCCGTCTGCTGGACCTGGAGCACTGGCAGCCGCCCGCGGAGTCAGCCCCGCACGTCACCATTCGACCTCCTCGCGCAGCCACTGCGCCATCGCCGTGTTGAGCTCGAGCAGGTCGGCGACCGGCTGGCGGGTGAAGGGCAGCTGGGGCAGGTAACCATCGGGCCCGAACTCAGGGGTGATCGTGAAGGGACCCTGGCTGGCGCTGGAGCGCTCGCGGGCAAACAGCTGCCAGCAGCGCCGATGGGCCTCCAGGGCCTCACCCCACTCCGGGGCGAAGGGGTGGCCCACGGAGGGGCCCTGGGCATGGCCCACCAGGGCATGGATGTGGTCGACGCGGGCCGCCATCGCCCGCACCGGCTCCAGCTCCGGCGTCATCAGCCGCTCCGCCACGGCACACCAGTGGCTGAGGTCGGCGGTGAGGCGCAGGTCTGGGAAGGCCTCCAGGAAAGGCTGCAGCAACCAGGGGCTGTAGAAGCTGCGGGAACGGTGGGTCTCGAAGCTCACCGGCACCGCGCAGCCAGCCGCCAGGGCCTGGCGCCAGAAGGCCTCCTGCACGGGCCAGGGCCAGCTGTCACTGCCGGTGAGCACGGTCACCCGCAGAGGGCGCAGGGCCGGAGCCTGGGCCAACTGCTCCTCCAGCTCCCGCAGGTGCTGCTCCGGCGTGCAGGCCAGGTCGGGCACGTAGTCGCCCCCGGTGAGCAGCTCGAGCACCAGCTGCAGGCCCGCCGCTGCCAGCTGCTCAACCACGGCGCCGGCAGCCAGGCCCGCCAGGGCCGGGTGGCGCAGGTTCACCTCCAGGCCATCGAAGCCCTCCCGCAGGGCGGTGGTGCAGGCAGCGGCCAGGTCAGCCTCGAATCCCCAGAGGCTGAACAGCAGCAGGGGCCTGGATCCACACGCGGCAGTGGCAGCGGGCAAGGTCAGCCGCCGCGGGTGAACTCATCCGGCTGGATGCCCAGGTACACGGTCTCCTTGAACAGCGCCTGCTTGGCCTCCGCATCCCCGCGCTCATCGGCGCTGAGGAAACGGCTGCGCAGCGATTCCACCAACGCCTGCCGGCGGGGATCAGGGCTCGGGGTCAGGCCCTCGGAACGCCCAGGGTGGGCATCGGCTCGCGAATCGCCAGGCACCATCAACGGCAGGCGCAGACGGCGGCAATCTAGGCAGCCTCCAGCGCCGCGGGCCCGGCCTGGTCGCCGCAGATGGTCACATCCCCTACCGAAGACGGGTGGGGGCAGCTGGTGGGATGGACCACCCCGCTGCCGTCCGTGGACGCCTCCGCCACACCCGCCACACCCCTGCCGGCAACCCCCGTGCCGCCGCGCTCCGGCCTGATTCCGCGCGCTGAGCTGGCGGCCCTCAACCAACTGCGCGATGGCCCCGCCTGGATACGCCTGGCCAGCCACCTGCTCACCATCGCCGCCGGTGGACTGGCCTGGGGGCACCAGGGCTGGCCGCTGCCGCTGCGCCTGGCGGGTCTGGTGGTGTGCGGCCTGGGCCTGGCCACCAGCTTCGCCGGCCTGCACGAATGCAGCCACCGCACGGCGTTCCGCACGCGGGCGCTCAACGACGGCGCCGCCTGGCTGCTGGGGCTGCTGAGCTTCTACAACGCCACCGCCTACCGGCGCTATCACCAGTGGCACCACCGCTACACCCACCAGCCGGGGCTGGATCCGGAGCTCGACGACCCAGTGCCCACCACCACGGCGGCCTACCTGCTGGAGATCAGCGGCTGGCACTGGTGGAGCGGCAAGTTGGCCAGCTTCGCTCGCCTGCTATGGGGTGACCTCTCAGCGGTGCCTTACCTCAATGCCGAGGTGATCTCCGCCGTGCGCCGCTCGGCCTGGCTGCAGGTGGGGGTGTATCTGGCCCTGGCGGCGGCGTCGCTGGTCGGGGGCAACGGCTTTCTGTTCTGGTTCTGGCTGTTGCCCCTGGCGGTGGGCCAGCCCTTTCTGCGCTTCGTGCTGCTGGCCGAGCACAGCGGCTGCAGCTTCTCCACCGACGGCACCACCAACACCCGCACCACCCTCACCCTCTGGCCGGTGCGCTGGCTGATGTGGAACATGCCGTTCCACGCCGAGCACCACCTCGTCGCCTCGATCCCCTTCCACGCCCTGCCGGCAGCCCACAGGCACCTGGCCCCCCACCTGCGGCACATTGATCCCGGCTACCTGGCCGTGCACCGCCAGCTGCTGGCCAACCTGCCGGCCCTGGCCCTGCCCGCCAACGGCCCTCAGCCCGCATGAGTGCCCCAACAACCGCGGCCCCCGCGACCAGCGCCCTCCCCGGCGAACGGCGCCACCACCCCCTCGGCGACTGGCCCCTGGCCTGCGGCCACACCATCGCCGACGCCCAGATCAGCTATCTGCAGCTCGGTGAACTCAGCGCCGATCGCTCCAACCTGATCCTGGTGCCCACCTCCTACGGCGCCCGCCCCGAGGATCTGGCCTGGCTGGCCGGGCCGGTGCTTGATCCCGGGCGCTGGTGCATCGTGATCGCCGGCCAGTTCGGCAACGGGGCCTCCAGCAGCCCCAGCAACAGCGCCATGGGGCTGGCAGAGCAGGGCTGGGTGGTGCAGCACCGCGACAACGTCGCCGCCCAGCGCCGCCTGCTGCAGGAGGTGTTCGGCGTGGAGCGCCTGCCGCTGATCTACGGCTGGTCGATGGGGGCCCAGCAGGCCTACCAGTGGGCCGTGGAGCATCCGCAGCTGGTGGAGCGCATCTGCTGCGTGTGCGGCACGGCGCGCACCTCCCCCCACAACCGCCTGTTCTGCCTGAGCCTGCGCCAGGCCCTCACCGCCGACCGCCACTGGACCGGCAGCGGCTTCGCTGCCGACCCGGAGCAGGGGCTGCGCACCTACGCCCTGATCTACGCCAGCTGGGCCGCCAGCCAGCCCTTCTTCCGCACGGTCTCCGAGCCGATCGAGCAGCACGTGGAGCAGCAGTGGCTGCCCCACTACCGCCGCCACGACCCGCGCGACCTGATCGCCATGCTCGACACCTGGCTGGCCCACGACATCGCCCCCGGCGGCGACCTGAACGCAGCCCTCGGAAGCATCCGCGCCCGCACCGCCGTGGTGGCCGGCAGCCACGACCTCTACTTCACCCCCGACGACCTGACCGCCGAGGCGGCGGCCATCCCCGGCGCCCGCTTCGAGCGGATCGAATCGGAGCTCGGCCACCGCGCCGGCAACCCCCACAGCAGCGCCCCGGAACAGCAGCGGCTGCGCTCGATCGTCGACCACCTCCTCCAGCAACCGCCCCATGTCTGATCTCAGTCAACGGCTCCAGGAGCTCGATCTCCAGTTCGTGCTGGTGTCGTTCACCGACCTGTTCGGCATCCAGCGGGCCAAGCTGGTGCCGGCCTCTGCCCTGGCGGGGATGGCCAGCGATGGCGCGGGCTTCGCCGGCTTTGCCGCCTGGCTCGACCTCTCCCCCGCCGATGGCGACGTGCTGGCCGTGCCCGATCCGGCCAGCCTCACGGCCCTGCCCTGGCAGGCCGGCGTGGGCTGGATGGCGGCTGAGCTCACCCTCAACGGCACGCCGATGGCCCAGTGCCCGCGTCGGTTGCTGCGCCTTCAGCAACAGCGGGCCGCCGCCCTCGGGTTTGAGCTGCGCAGCGGCGTGGAGGCCGAATTCTTCCTGCTCAGCCCCGATGGCGCTGCCATCGCCGATCCGGCCGACCACCAGGAGAAGCCCTGCTACGACCAGCTGGCCCTGATGCGTCGCTTCGGCCTGATCGGGCCCCTGCTCACGGCGATGGAGCAGCTGGGCTGGGGGCCGTACCAGGCCGACCACGAGGATGCCAACGGCCAGTTCGAGATCAACTGGACCTTCGCCGACGCCCTCACCACCGCCGACCGCCATGCCTTCTTCAAGGTGATGGTGAAGGCGATGGCCGAGCAGCAGGGGCTGCGGGCCAGCTTCATGGCCAAACCCTTCGCCGCCCTCACCGGCAACGGCTGCCACACCCACCTCTCGCTCTGGGGGGCGCCGGGCTTGGCAGCGGAGGGCCGGAACCTGTTCCACGACCCCGCCGGAGAGCTGGGCCTCTCACCGCTGGCCTATCACTTTCTGGGGGGGCTGATCGCCCACGCCCCGGCCCTGTGCGCGATCACCAACCCCACCGTGAACAGCTACCGGCGCCTGGCGGCCCCGCCCACCACCTCCGGCGCCACCTGGAGCCCGGGCGGCATCAGCTACACGGGCAACAACCGCACCCACATGGTGCGCATCCCCGACGGCCAGCGCCTGGAGCTGCGCCTCCCCGACGGTTCCGCCCACCCCTACCTGCTGCAGGCAGCGGTGCTGGCGGCGGGCCTCGATGGCATCACCCGCCAGCTCGACCCTGGCCCGCGCCGCGATAACGACAACTACGCCCAGCCGCTGGGCCTGGATCAATGCCAGCGCCTCCCGGCCGACCTGGGCGAGGCCCTCGAGGCCTTCGCTGCCGACGCGCCGCTGCGGAAGGCCCTGGGGGAAGACTTCTGCCGCGCCTACGAACACCTGCGCCGCCGCCAGTGGCAACGGGAGCGCGGCGACATCAGCGACGCGGAACGCCGGGCCTGTCTGGACTGCTGAAGCAGATCGTCTCCAGCGTGGCGCCGGCGCTCTCGAGCGAGAGGCCACGCACGCTGCCATCGCTGCGGAACCAGCGGTCGCTGCAGAGGGTGCGGTAGAGCTCCTGCGCGGCCTCCAGACTCTCGAAGGCACCCACGCAGGTGTTGCCCCAGCCGTCGTGGCTGATCACGCGGTAGGGCTTGGCAGGGTCGTTCATCACCTCAGAGCAGGTTGGCCGCCAGCTCGGCCAGCTCGCTGCGCTCGCCCCGCTGCAGCGTCACGTGGCCGGCAAGGGGCTGGCCCTTGAAGCGCTCCACCAGCCAGGTGAGGCCGTTGCTCTCCGCATCCACGTAGGGATTGTCGATCTGATAGGGATCGCCGGTGAGCACGATCTTCGTGCCCTCCCCCACCCGGGTCACGATCGTCTTCACCTCGTGGGGGGTGAGGTTCTGGGCCTCGTCCACCACCATGTACTGGCGGGGGATGGAGCGGCCGCGGATGTAGCTGATCGCCTCCACCTCCAGCAGACCCATCGTCTTGAGATCGCCCCAGTTGCTGCGCGGGGGGCGATGGCCACCGCGGGAGGCCGCTGCACCCCGCTGCTGCTCCTCGCCGCCGAGCAGAAAATCGAGGTTGTCGATGATCGGCTGCATCCAGGGCCCCATCTTTTCCTCCAGGTCGCCGGGGAGAAAGCCCAGCTCCTTGCCCAGGGAGATCACAGGCCGGGTCACCAGCAGACGCTCGTAGATGCGCTCGTCGGCCACCTGGTTGAGGCCGGCGGCCAGGGCGAGCAGGGTCTTGCCGGTGCCGGCCTTGCCCACCAGCGTGATCAGCTGGATGTCGGGATCGAGCAGCAGATCGAGGGCGAAGGTTTGCTCCCGGTTGCGGGGGTGAATCCGGCCCAGCTTCGCCTTGGGAGCGTGCTGCAGCGGCTGCAGGGTCTGGGTGGCCGCGTTGAAGCGGGCCAGGAGGGTGTGGGTGGGCTGGGCCTGATCGATCAGCGTCACGCCCTCGTTGGCCTGCAGCGGGGCGGGCAGCGTCAGGCCGTCCAGCTCCAGGCCGGGGGAGAGCTTCACCCGGTCCATCTGCTCGGCGCTCACCCAGAGCTCGCAGAAGCCGGGGTAGAGGTCGGCGATCGCCACCCGATCGCTGGTGTAGTCCTCGGCGATCAGCCCCACCGCATCCGCCTTGATGCGCAGGTTGGTGTCCTTGGTCACCAGCACCACCGGCGGCTGGTCGCCGATCACGGCCTCGAGGCGCTGCTGCTCGAGGGCCACCGCCAGGATGTTGTTGTCGCCGTTGCCCGCCTTCAGCTCCGGCGGCAGGGTGGCCAGGGTCTCGCTGCGGCAGAACACCACCTTGAGGGTTCCGCCCTGGTCCCCATTGGGCACGCCGTCGGCCAGGTTTCCGCGGCCCCTCAGGTCGTCGAGCAGGCGCGACACCTGGCGGGCATTGCGCCCCTTCTCCGCCGGGTCGCGCTTGAAGCGGTCGATCTCCTCGACCACCTCAATCGGGATGACGATGTGGTTGTCCTCGAAGCGGGTGAGGGCCTGGGGATCGTGCAGCAACACGTTGGTGTCGAGCACAAAGGTCTTGCGCATCGCCCGATCCATCGCCGCTGGCGGGACGCTAGGGCGGCAGCCGCACTTACGCTCCGCCCATTCGCGTCCCGTCGCACTTGCTGCTGCTCCTGCTGTTCAAGGTGGCCCTGGTCGCCGCCCTGGTCTTCGGCCTCACCCTGATCTGGCTGGAGCTGCGCCATCGGCTCAGGCCCGCCTCGCCCCTGCGGCTCACGCCTGAGGCCTTCAGTGTCACCCCCCAGGCCGACGGCAGCCTGCGCGTGGCCGGCGCCGTCACGATCACCAACCCCCACCGGCGCATGGAGGTGTTCGTGCCGGAGCTGGAGCTGAGGCCCACCCTGCTGGGGCGGGGGGATCTGGCCGAGGTGCGGATGCGCACCCGGGTGATTGCCCGCCACCCCGACGAAGAGACCCGCCCCGACGGCTACTGGGCGGCCTACATCGTGAAGGGCCGCAAGAGCACCCGGGCCGAGCTGGTGGTTGAGCTTGATGGCCCGCCGTCCCTGGATCTGGCGGCCCTGCTCGACACCCTCTGGCTGGAGGTGCGCTGGGTGAACTACGGCCCCTTCGGGCGCCTCTGGCGCCGGGATGGCGTGCTGATCCCCCTGCGACGTCCTGCGGTGCAGCAGCCCGACCAGGCCCAGTGGCGCCCTGGCGAGCGCTGCCAGGTGCTGCCGGTGCGCACCCACCTGCTGGGCCTGCTCGACGATCCGGAGGCCGTGCTGCGCCACTACGCCGGCGGGCTGCTCCAGAGCGGCGATGTGCTCACCATCGGCGAGACCCCCCTGGCGGTGATGCAGGGCCGCTACCACCACCCGGAAACGGTGCAGCCCAGTGGCCTGGCCCGGCTGCTGTGCCGGGTGTTCCACCCCACCAGCTCCCTGGCGACCGCCTGCGGGCTGCAGAGCCTGATCGATGTGGTGGGCCCGGCCCGGGTGCTGGGGGCCTGGCTGGTGGGCACTGCTCTCAAGCTGGTGGGCTCGAAGGGCTGGTTCTACCGGCTGGCGGGGGAGCAGGCGCGGCTGATCGACGACGTGACCGGCACCACCCCCCCCTACGACCAGACGATCGTGCTCGGGCCCGACCGTCCCGAGGCCTTCTGCGAGCGCATGGCCGCCGCCCTCGGCGTGGCCGTCGCCGTGGTGGATGTGAACGACCTCGGCCGGGTGAAGGTGCTCGCGGCGAGCCGCGGCTGCGATGAGGAGCTGCTGCAGCGGGCCCTGCGGCCCAACCCCGCGGGCAACGCCAACGAGCGCACCCCCCTGGTGCTGGTGCGTCCCGCCTGAGGGCCAGCCCCCGCAGCGCTGGGGCCGCGGCGCCGATACAGTCGGGGGGGCCTCCACGCTGGGCATGCCTGGGATGACGGTGCAATCCCCGACACCGCCTCAAGCCGGGAGGGACCATCCCCCTGGGGACGGGCCCCTCGACGGCCCGGCACCGGAGAACCCCCTGCTGCTGGAAGCCCTCGCGCCCTGGCATCTGCCGCTGCTGGGGGATCCGGCCTTTGTGCCCCTCCAGCCCCTGCTGCAGCGGGCCGTGCTGCTGCAGTGGCCCGAGCGGCTGGTGGAGGTGATGCGTGGCCGGCGCGGGCTGATTCCCCAGGTGCTGGTGGCCCGCCAGGGGCAGGGCGCCGCCGGTCTGATCGTGAGCCGGCAGATCAATCGCAGCGGCAGCTGCTGGCAGGTGCAGCATCTGCGGCTGGCGGTGCCCAGCGGCCGGCGGGAGCTGGCGAAGCTGCTGCTGGCGGAGGCGATCCTGAGGGCCCAGGGCGCCACCAGCTGGATCGCCACCAGCTCCACCGCCGACCTCGATCGGCTCGCGGCCCTGCGGGAGCAGGGGTTCCAGCCCCTGCGCACCGAGCGCCTCTGGCGCTGGCGGGCGGATCCCGGCGCCCCGGCGGCGGCTGCCGAGTTGCGCCAGCCCAGCGGCGAGCCGCTCCTGCGGGTTCTCAACCGGCGCACCGCCCTGGCCCTGCTCCAGCTGGAGCAGGTGGCCTGCCCCGCCCAGCTGCGCCAGCTGCTGGACCGCTGCAGCGACGACCTCCTCGACCAGAGCCGCGGTCGGGGCTGGCTGCTGGTGGATGCGGCCCGCAACCAGGCCGTGGCGGGGGTGCGCTGGCTGGCGGAACATCCCGGTGGAGGCCACGACCTCGAACTCACGGTGCATCCGGGATGGACCCATCTGATCGGCGCGGGCACCGAACGGCTGCTACTGCAGGCCCAGCAGGCCCTCGGCGATGACGAGCCCCTCTGGCTGCGCACGGATGTGCACGACAGCGCGCTGGAGCAGTGGCTGCTGCGCCGGGGAGCCGAGTCCCGGGGCGAGCGCGTGCTGATGGCCCGCAGCGTGTGGCGACGCCAGGACCTGCACGCCCCGGCCCGGCAGGCCGCCCGACGCATCGAGGCGGTGCTGGAGCAGCTGCAGCCGCGGCGCAGTCCCATGCCGACTCCCCTTCGGCCCCGCTGATCGCGTCCGGGCGCCGCCCAGCCCCAGGCAGCACCCCGCGAGAGCCCCCAAGCGAGCCTCCCGTCATCGCCCATGCCTGCCCCCCACCCCCGCTCCGCCCTGGCCCTGGATGTGGGCCGGCGGCGCATCGGCCTGGCGGGCTGCGATGCCCTCGGCCTCACCGTCACGCCCCTGCCCCCCCTGGCCCGGGGGCGCTTCGAGGCCGATCTGCCGCGGCTCGAGGGCCTGATCCGCAGCCGGCAGGTGCGGCTGCTGGTGGTGGGCCTGCCCCTCGACGCAGCCGGGCAGCCCACCCCCCAGGCCCGCCACTGCCGCCGCTACGGCCAGCAGCTGCAGGCCGCCACCGGCCTGCCCCTGGCCTGGGTGAACGAACACAGCAGCACCTGGGCCGCAGGCGAGCGCCATGGCCTGCACGGCGATCGCAGCGGCGCCCTCGACAGCGCCGCCGCCGCCCTGCTGCTGGAGCAGTGGCTGCAGGAGGGTCCGGAGCCGCAGGTTGCCGGTGGGGACGGCGACCATCCACCCCTGCAGACGGGCCCGCGTTGATTCATCCTGAGAACACAGCTCATCCATCCCGAGCTCCGCAGGTTCTTTCATGACTGGCCCCGGCGACCTTCCCACCGATGTGCCGACCGTGCTGGTCCGTGACCAGCAGGGCCGGCAGCTGCTCTGCTTCCTCGAGCAGCTCATCCCGCTGGACGGCCACGACTACGTGCTGCTGACGCCGGTCGACACCCCGGTCTGCCTGTTTCGCCTCGACGACGGCGACGAGCCCGAGCTGATCGACAGCATCGACGCCAGCGAGCCGATCCTGTCGGTGGCCGACGTGGTGCTGCAGGAGCACGACCTCACCCTGGTGCGCTCCGCCGTCACCCTCACCGTGAGCGGAGAACTGGATGAACCCGAGCCCGATGAGCTCGACGACGAGGACGCCGACGACGACTCCGAGACCTACGAGCTGCTCGTGAGCTTCCTGGTCAACGACCAGGAGTACGGGCTGTACATCCCCCTCGACCCGTTCTTCGTGGTCGCCCGCATGGAGGGCAACGAGGCGATGCTGGTGGAAGGCGAGGAGTTCGAGCGCGTGCAGCCCCGCATCGAGGCCGAGCTGGAGGAACGGGAGGGCCAGGAGTGACCCTGCGCCAGCTGCTGCGTCCCGACTGGCTGCTGGAGCGCACGCTCGTGGAACTGCCGCTCCAGGAGCTGCTCGATCGGGGCATCGCCGCCCTGGTGCTGGACGTCGACCGCACCCTGCTCCCCCGCCGCCAGGCGAGCCTGCCTGAGAGCATGCGCCGCTGGCTGGAGCAGGCCAGGCAGCAGCTGCCGATCCACCTCTTCAGCAACAACCCCTCGCGCCAGCGCATCGGCCGGGTGGCCGAGGAGCTCGGCGTGCCGTTCACCACCTCGGCCGGCAAGCCCCGCCGCACCGCCCTGCGCCGGGTGCTGGCGGAGCTGGATCTGCCGGCCCACCAGGTCGCCCTGATCGGCGATCGCCTGTTCACCGACGTGATCGCCGGCAACCGCCTCGGGCTGTTCACCGTGCTGGTGAAGCCGATCGACCCCCTGGGCCAGCCCTGCCAGCGCGACCGGCTGCAGCGGCTGGAACTGCGCCTGGCCCACTGGGTGGGCACCAGCCTGGGCTGATGGCACGCACTGAGGGATCCCTGCGCCGGGTGGTGAAGGTGGGCACCAGCCTGCTGAGGGGCACGGCCGACCGACCGACCGCAGCGGTGATCGCCGACCTGGCCGCCAGCCTCAACCGCGCCTGCCGGCGCGGGGAGTCGATCGCCCTGGTGACGAGCGGGGCGGTGGGTCTGGGCTGCGCCAGCCTGCAGATGGGCGAACGGCCCACCGCCGTGGAGGCGCTGCAGGCGGCGGCGGCCGTGGGCCAGGGACGGCTGATGGCGCTCTACCAGGACGCCTTCGCCGTGCGCGGCCTGGCGGTGGCCCAGGTGCTGCTCACCCGCGGCGATCTGGCCTCGCGCCGCCGCTACCAGAACGCCTGCCGCACCCTTGAGCAGCTGCTGGCCTGGGGGGTGGTGCCGGTGGTGAACGAAAACGACACCCTGGCCACCGACGAGCTCCGCTTCGGCGACAACGACACCCTCTCGGCGCTGGTGGCGGTAGCGGTGGAGGCCGATGAGCTGATCCTGCTCACCGATGTGGACCGCCTCTACTCCGGCGATCCCCGCCAGGACGCCAGCGCCGAGCCGATCGAGGAGGTGCGGGATCTGGACGAGCTGGCCCGCCTCAGCCACGTGGCCAGCGGCGGCGGCCAGTGGGGCACGGGCGGCATGACCACCAAGCTGGCGGCAGCCCGGATCGCCACCTCCAGCGGCATCCGCGTGCGCCTGGCCGATGGCCGCGACCCGGCGGTGCTCGATGCGCTCCTGGCCGGCGGGAAGGTGGGCACCGTGTTCCAGCCCTCCCGGGCCCCCCTGCCCGACCGCAAGCGCTGGCTGGCCCATGCCCTGCTGCCCAAGGGCACCCTGCACCTCGACGCCGGCGCCGAGCGGGCCCTGGTGGAACGGGGCGCCTCCCTGCTGGCGGTGGGGGTGCTGGCGGTGGAGGGAGAGTTCGGCCCGCGGGAGGCGGTGCGGCTGCTCGCGGCCGATGGCCGGGAGCTGGGGCGGGGCCTGAGCACCCTCGGCAGCAGCGAACTGCGCACGCTGGTGGGCCGGGCCGGCGTGGAGGTGGTGCACCGCGATCAGCTGGCCCTGGTGTGACGGGCCCCCGGCCCAGCAGCAGGAGAGGTCCAAACGAGCGCTGCCTACGATCCGGCAACCGGCACCTGCGGGGCATGCGCTTCAGCCAACTGCTCGCCCACCTGAGCGAGGGGGACGCCACCACCCCCCAGCCGCCCCACTTCCTCGCCCACGACCCGGACCTGCAGGGGGCTGCGGCCCTTGATCAGGCGACGGCGGCCGAGCTCAGCTTTCTGGAAAGCGGCCACGCCCTGGCCGGTGCCATCGCCGCCACCCGGGCCGGCGCCGTACTGATCCCGGCCCGGGGCGAGGGTTCCGAGGCCCTGCAGGCCCAGCTCCAGGAACGGGGCATCGCCTGGGTCGCCCTGGCCAACCCGCGCCTGGGCTTCGCCGAAGCCCTGGAGTGGTTGTACCCCAGACCGCGCCCCGCAGCCGGCATTCATCCCAGTGCCGTGGTCGATCCCAGTGCCCAGGTGGGCGAAGGCACCCACATCGGTGCCCAGGTGGTGATCGGCGCCGATGTGCGCATCGGCGCCGGCTGCGTGCTCCACCCGCACGTGGTGCTCTACGACGGCGTGGAGATCGCCGACGGCTGCGAACTCCATGCCGGCGCCGTGGTGCAGCCGGGCAGCCAGCTCGGTCCCGGCTGCGTGCTGCAGGCCAACACGGTGATCGGCGGTGAGGGCTTCGGCTTCGTGCCCACGGCCAGGGGCTGGCGCAAGATGCCCCAGACCGGCCGGGTGGTGCTCGAGGCCGGCGTGGAGGTGGGCAGCGGCAGTGCCATCGACCGCCCCGCCGTGGGCGAGACCCGCATCGGTGCCGGCACCAAGATCGACAACCTCGTGCACATCGGCCACGGCGTGACCACGGGCCAGGGCTGTGCCCTCGCTGCCCAGGTGGGCATCGCCGGCGGTGCCCGCCTGGGACGGGGGGTGATCCTGGCCGGGCAGGTGGGGCTGGCCAACCAGGCGGTGATGGGGGATGGCTCGATCGCCAGCTCCAAGTCGGGGGTGCACGGCGAGGTGGGGGCCGGCGAGGTGGTGAGTGGCTACCCGGCCATCCCCAACCGCCTCTGGCTGCGCTGCGCCGCCGCCTTCAACAAACTGCCCGAGCTGGCACGGAGCCTGCGGCAGCTGGAAAAGCGCGCCGGCGGCTGACCGGCCACCCCCTAGCCTCGCGGCACTGCTCGGCCGCAATGACCTCCAGCTTCCGCATCACCCTGCTCCCCGGCGACGGCATCGGCCCGGAGATCACGGCGGTGACCCGCCAGCTGCTGGATGCCGTGAGCCGCCAGCACGGTTTCGAGCTGCTCTACGACGAACAGCCGATGGGCGGCGCCGCCATCGACGCCACCGGCGAACCGCTGCCCGCCAGCACTCTTGAGGCCTGCCGCGCCAGCGACGCCGTGCTGCTGGCGGCGATCGGCTCCCCGCAATACGACAGCCTGCCGCGGGAGCAGCGCCCGGAGACCGGCCTGCTGGGCCTGCGCGCCGGCCTGGGTCTGTTCGCCAACCTGCGGCCGGTGAAGATCATTCCCGCCCTGATCGAGGCCTCCACCCTCAAGCGCGAGGTGATCGAAGGGGTGGATCTGCTGGTGGTGCGCGAGCTCACCGGCGGGGTGTACTTCGGCACCCCCAAGGGCCGGGTGGAGAGCGAGGGCCGGGTGCGGGCCTTCAACACCATGGCCTATTTCGACGACGAGATCGACCGCATCGCCAAGGTGGGCTTCGACCTGGCCCAGCAGCGCAGCGGCCGCCTCTGCAGCGTGGACAAGGCCAACGTGCTTGACGTGAGCCAGCTCTGGCGCGACCGGGTGGAGGCGCTGCACGCCAGCAGCTACCCGGGCGTGGAGCTCAGCCACATGTACGTCGACAACGCCGCCATGCAGCTGGTGCGCAACCCGCGCCAGTTCGACGTGCTGCTCACCAGCAACCTCTTCGGCGACATCCTCAGCGACGAAGCCGCCATGCTCAGTGGCTCGATCGGCATGCTGCCCTCCGCCTCCCTGGGCGCCAGCGGCCCGGGTCTGTTCGAGCCGATCCACGGCTCCGCCCCCGACATCGCCGGCCAGGACAAGGCCAATCCGATGGCGATGGTGCTCAGCGCCGCCATGCTCCTGCGCATCGGCTTGCAGCAGGAAGCCGCCGCCGCCGCCCTGGAGGCGGCCGTGGATCGGGTGCTGGCGGCGGGCTTCCGCACCGGCGACCTGATGGCCGAGGGCTGCACCCAGCTGGGCTGCCGCGCCATGGGCGACCAGCTCCTGGCTGCTCTGGAGGGAGTGCCCGCAACAGCCTGAGCAGGGAACCGGCCCGGGAGTCCCGCGACCTGCCAAACTCAGCAGCGGTTTTTCTCCCTGCGCCGATGTCGAAGCGTTACCCGGTCGTCTCCGTCACCGGTTCCTCCGGCGCCGGCACCAGCACCGTCAAGCGGGCCTTCGAGCACATCTTCAAGCGTGAGGGGATCACCCCGGCGGTGGTCGAGGGCGACAGCTACCACCGCTACGAGCGCGGCCCCATGAAGGAGGCGATGGCGGCGGCCATGGCCAAGGGCGAGAACTTCTCCCACTTCGGCCCAGAGGCCAACCTGTTCGACAAGCTCGAGCAGCTCTTCCGCAGCTACGGCGAAACCGGCACCGGTGAGAAGCGCTACTACCTGCACTCCGTGGAGGAGGCCGCCGAGCACAACGCGCGTCTCGGCACCAACCTGGAGCCGGGTCAGTTCACCCCCTGGGAGCCCATCCCCGCCGGCACCGACCTGCTCTTCTACGAAGGCCTGCACGGCGGCGTGAAGGGTGAGGGCTACGACGTAGCCGGCCTGGCCGACCTGCTGGTGGGCGTGGTGCCGATCGTGAACCTGGAGTGGATCCAGAAGATCGCCCGCGACAACAAGGAGCGCGGCTACTCGGCTGAGGCCACGGTCGACACGATCCTGCGCCGCATGCCGGATTACATCAACCACATCTGCCCGCAGTTCAGCCAGACCGACATCAACTTCCAGCGTGTCCCCACCGTGGACACCTCGAACCCCTTCATGATCCGCGACATC
>Ga0194119_10006291_pt1 | contig 17277 bp, 18 predicted proteins | sample TA2MahC100mmetaG_FD_148620 | JGI IMG/M metagenome (GOLD analysis project Ga0194119, IMG submission 148620) | Freshwater microbial communities from Lake Tanganyika, Tanzania - TA2015018 Mahale Deep Cast 100m | ecosystem: Environmental > Aquatic > Freshwater > Lake | place: Tanzania: Lake...
CGCCGCTCCTGCCGGCGCCGCTCCGATGTTCAACCCGTTCGACCCGAATGCCTGGACCCAGATGTTCCAGATCCCCGGCATGCCCGCTCCGGCCGCTGCCCCCGCCGCTCCCGCCAAGTAATACCGGGACGCGCAACGAAAACGGCTGCCATCGGCAGCCGTTTTTTTCGTCTCAAGATTTTCGCGAGGCCCCGCTAGCCCCGCCGCCAGAGGGTGCCCTGGGGCGAGTCCTCCAGCACGATGCCCGCCGCCTTGAGCTCGTCTCGGATGGCATCGGAACGCTTGAAGTCCTTGTTCTTGCGCGCAGCGAGACGCTCGTTGATCAGTTCCTCAATGTGCTCATCAGAGAGGCCCTTTGTTCCTGTGGCGGCATAGCCTTGAATCACAATGTGTCCTGGAGCGGCTGGCGAAACAATCGTTGCCTGTCGGCCCTGAAAAAAAGATGTGGGATCGCGCTGCAACAGCCCCAGCACACCGGCCAATGTCTTGAGTAGCCCAGCCTGAGTCGTATTCCGGCTCTTATTGACCTCGCCTGCCAGGTCAAACAACACCGCCAAAGCCTCCGGCGTATTGAAGTCATCATCCATGGCCGCCTTGAAACGAACCGCATGGGTCTCGTTCCAGTCGACCGTTGCCTGGGGCACATCCAACCCGCGCAGCGCGGTGTAAAGCCGGGTCAACGCCGCCTTGGCGTCCGCCAGGTGCTGGTCGGAGTAGTTCAGCGGGCTGCGGTAATGGGCGCGCAGGATGAAGAAGCGCACCACCTCGGCGTCGAACTTCTCCAGGATTTCCCGGATGGTGAAGAAGTTGCCCAGGCTCTTCGACATCTTCTCGTCGTCCACCCGCACGAAGCCGTTGTGCAGCCAGTAGTTGACGAACTTGCAGGCGTGGGCACCCTCGCTCTGGGCGATCTCGTTTTCGTGGTGGGGGAATTGCAGGTCCTGGCCGCCGCCGTGGATGTCGAAATGCCGGCCCAGCAAATCCGAACCCATGGCCGAGCATTCGATGTGCCAGCCCGGCCGGCCCGCTCCCCAGGGCGAAGGCCAGGTAGGTTCGCCGGGTTTGGCGGCCTTCCACAGCACGAAATCCATGGGATCGCGCTTGTTGGGGTCGACGTCCACCCGCTCGCCGGCGCGCAAGTCGTCCAGGGACTTTCCGGAAAGCTGGCCATAGGTCGGGAAGGTGCCTACCGCGTAGTAGACATCGCCGTTGTCCGCCGCATAGGCATGGCCACGCTCGATCAGGGCTTGGATCATGGTGAGCATCTTGCCCACGTACTCAGTGGCACGGGGCTCGTGGTCCGGCGGCAGCACGCCTAGGGCGACGCTGTCCTCGTGCATGGCATCAATGAAGCGCTGAGTCAGGGCGGTGAAGGCCTCGCCGTTCTCGTTGGCGCGCTTGATGATCTTGTCGTCGATGTCGGTGACGTTGCGCACATAGGTGACGTCAAAGCCGGAGGCGCGCAGCCAGCGGGCGATCATGTCGAACACCACCAGCACCCGGGCGTGGCCCAGGTGGCAGTAGTCATAGACCGTCATGCCGCAGACGTACATGCGCACCCGGCCGGGGGTGATGGGAACGAATGCCTCTTTCCGCCGCGTCAGCGAGTTGTGGACCTGAAGCATCAGCCCTGCTCCTTGGCCCAGGAATCCTTGAGGGTGACGGTGCGGTTGAACACGGGCCGCCCGCCCGGCTGGTGTTCGAAGCGGTCTGTGCAGAAATAGCCCAGCCGCTCGAACTGGTAGCGGGCTTCCGGCTCGGCGCCGCTGACGCAGGCTTCCGCCCAGCCTTTCACCACTTGCAGGGAATCCGGGTTGAGGAATTCCAGGAAATCGCGGCCCTTGTGGCCGTCGGGAATGGGGTCCAGGAACAGGCGGTCGTACAGGCGCGCCTCGATGGCCACCGCGTGGGCGGCGGACACCCAGTGGATAACGCCCTTCACCTTGCGCCCCACCGGGTTCTGGCCCAGGGTGGCGTGGTCGATGGCGCAGCGCAGTTCGACCACTTGACCGTCGGCATCCTTCACCACTTCCTCGCACTGGATGACGTAGGAGTAGCGCAGCCGCACCTCGCCGCCCGGCGTCAGGCGCTGCCAGCCGGGAGGCGGGACTTCCGCGAAGTCGTCGCGCTCGATCCAGATTTCCCGAGCGATGGGCACGTCCCGCTCGCCGAATTCCGGATGCTGGGGATGGAAGCCGGCGGTCCGGGAGGCGGTGACGCCTTCCTCGAAGTTGGTCAGCACCACCTTGAGGGGGTTGAGCACCGCCATCACGCGCGGCGCCTTGGCTTCCAGATCCTCGCGAATGGCTCCTTCCAGCACCGCCATGTCGACGATGTTCTCGCTCTTCGAGATGCCGATGCGGCGGGCGAATTCGCGGATGCCGGCGGGCGTGTAGCCGCGCCGGCGCATGCCGTGGATGGTGGGCATGCGCGGATCGTCCCAGCCGGCAACGATGCCCTGGGTGACCAGTTGCAGCAGCTTGCGCTTGCTGGTGATGGTGTAGTGGAGCTCCAGGCGGGAGAACTCGATCTGCCTCGGGTGCGACGGCACCGGCAACTGGTCCAGCACCCAGTCGTACAAGGGCCGGTGGTCCTCGAACTCCAGGGTGCACAGGGAATGGGTGATGCACTCCAGGGCATCGGAGATGCAGTGGGTATAGTCGTACATCGGGTAGATGCACCACGCATCGCCGGTGCGGATGTGGTGGGCGCGCTTGATGCGGTAGATGACCGGATCGCGCAGGTTGATGTTGGGGCTGGCCATGTCGATCTTCGCGCGCAGGGTCTTGGCCCCGTCGGCGAACTCGCCCGCCTTCATGCGCCGGAACAGGTCCAGGTTCTCCGCCGGCGTACGCTCTCGGTAAGGGCTGGGACGGCCCGGTTCGGTGAGGGTGCCGCGGAACTCCCGCATCGCCTCGGGAGTCAAGTCGCAGACGTAGGCCTTGCCCTGCTCGATCAGGTTCTCCGCGTAGTCGTAGAGCGCCTGAAAATAATCGGAAGCCCAGCGCACCTCGCCGTTCCACTGAAAGCCGAGCCAGCGCACGTCTTCCATGATGGCGTTGGCGTATTCCTCGGACTCCTTCTCCGGATTGGTGTCGTCGAAGCGCAGGTTGCAGGTGCCCTGGTAGTCCTGGGCCAGGCCGAAGTTGAGGCAGATCGACTTGGCGTGGCCCACATGCAGATAGCCGTTCGGTTCCGGCGGAAAGCGGGTGGCGATGCGGTCGTGCTTGCCGCTGGCGAGATCGGCCTCGACGATGGAACGGATGAAATGGGCAACCGGCGCGCCGACCTGGGACGCGGAGGAGGACGAAGTCTTGTTGTGCATGAGTGGGAACGGGTATCCGGGCGCGGGACAGAAGCGCGTGACAATTTCAATTGTGCCCCGCGAACGCTAGAATTCGCCTGACTTGGCGCATGCCAGGCAACCGCAAAAATCCTCGAAAAGCATAGCACATATGGCCTTAACCCGTTTTTCCCTCGCCTTCCTGCTGGCCTTGTCGCCAGCGCTAGCCATGGCGAGCATCCCCACTGTGCAGGACGCCAGCCAGGCCTTCCGTCAGGGCAACAAGACCGCCGCCCTGGACAAGGTGAACGCCTTTCTCGCCGCCAACCCCAAGGACGCGCAGGGGCGCTTTCTCAAGGGGCTGATCCTCACCGACATGAATCGTTACCCCGAGGCCATCAAGGTTTTTTCCGGCCTCACCGACGACTATCCCGAACTGCCTGAGCCTTACAACAACCTGGCCGTGCTGTATGCGGCGCAGGCCGATTTCGAACGCGCCAAGCAGAGCCTGGAGATGGCCATCCGCACGCATCCCAGCTATGCCACCGCGCACGAAAACCTGGGTGACATCTACGCCAAGATGGCTTCCCGCGCCTACGACAAGGCCCTGCAACTGGACCAGGGCAACGTTTCCGCGCAGACCAAGCTGGCCCTGATCAAGGACCTCTTCAGCCCGGCTCCGCGCGCCCAGGATAGCGTGCCGAAAGGCGCGGGCAAGGCGGCCAAGGAAGGCGCGGCAGCAAAGCAGCCCCAGCTCGACCAGGAAACCAGCGTGCCGGTTGAGCCCCCACGGCCCCAGGAGGCGACTGCGGGCGCGGACGTCAAGCCCGAAGTGCCCCCGGTGGCAGCCGCCGTCGCAGCCGCCGCGGACGACACACCGAAGAGCGTGACGAAACCCGGCGCGAATGCCAAGACGGAGCTCGAAAAGACGGTGCGGGCCTGGGCCGAGGCCTGGAGCGCGCGTGATGCCGACGCCTATCTGGCCTTCTATGGCAGCGGCTTCAAGACCCCCGGCAACGACCGCGCAACCTGGGAAAACCAGCGCCGCGAGCGCGTCACCAGGCCCCAGTACATCAAGGTCGCCGTCGAACAGCTGCGCGTCCGCATGAGCGGCGACGACCTCGCCCGAGTCACCTTCCACCAGCGCTACGAGTCCAACCTGCTGCGCAGCGCCAACAGTAAGACGCTGACCCTGGCATGGGAAGGCGACGCCTGGAAGATCGTCGACGAACGATGAATCGCTTCTCGCGCTTCCTCGCCCGTGTCCTGCTGGGTCTCACCGTTTCCCTTGGCGCAGTCGCCGGTGAAGCCCCGCTGTTGCTGGCGTCGGCCGACGCGGGCCGGCTACTCGGCTCGCCCGACGCGCGCATCGCCAGGGCCCTGCAGGACATCCGCGGCAATCGCCTGGAAGACGCCCTGCGCGAGGTCGACCGCGTCATCGCCCAGCGTCCGGATTTCCGTCTCGCCCACCTGATCCGCGGCGACATCCTCATGGCGCGCTCGCGGCCTCTCACCGGCCTGGGCACGAGCACGCGCGCGCCGGCCGATTCGCTGGCGGACCTGCGCGACGAAGCGCGCGCCCGCCTGCTGCGCTATATCGACCAGCCGGCGTCCGACCTCATGCCCAGCCAGATCCTGCAACTGGCGCCGCAACACCGGCACGTGCTGCTGGCCGATGCCAGTCGCGCCCGCCTCTACGTCTTCGAGAACGTCAATGGCGAACCTAAGCTGGTCAGCGATTACTACATGACCATAGGCCGCAACGGCACCGAGAAGCGGGTGGAGGGCGACAAGCGCACGCCCGTCGGGGTGTATCGCATCCTCAGCCAGGTGGCGCGCCAGCGCCTCACCGATTTCTACGGCGCCGGCGCCTTCCCGCTCGATTACCCCAACGCCTGGGACCAGGCCCAGCGTCGCGGCGGGCACGGCATCTGGCTGCACGGTGTGCCCTCCGACACCTACAGCCGGCCGCCGCGCTCCAGCGATGGCTGCGTGGTGGTGAGCAATCCCGACCTCAAGGACCTGTCGCGTTACATCGACGTCGGCAGCACCCCGGTGGTGATCGCCGAGCGCGCCGACTGGATCGATCGCGACACCTGGACACGAACCCGCGACGGCCTGCTGCAGCGCCTGCGCGACTGGAAGGAAGACTGGGAAGCGCGCGACCCGGACCGCTTCCTGCGCCACTACTCGAACAAGCTGGCGATGCGCGACGGCCAGGGCTGGCTGAATGCCAAACGCGGCAACATCCTCAATAAGGACTGGATTCGCGTCGAACTCTCCGACGTCAACCTGTTCCTCTACCCCGATGGCGACATGGCCTACGCCGAATTCCGGCAGAACTACGCCAGCGACAAGTTGTCCAGCCAGTCCAGCAAGCGCCTGTTCTGGCGCATGGAGGACGGCGCCTGGCGCGTCGCCCTGGAAACCTCCGCCGAAGCGCACCCATCCACCCAACTCGCCAAACGATGATGCCCCTCACCCGCCGTAATTTCCTGCTGCTTGCCCTGGCCACCCCGCTGTCGGCCTGCGAGGCCGGCAGCACCGCCCCCGCTCCCGCCAAATCCGGCAAAGCGGCCACTCCCGTCCCCCGAAAGGTCAAAATGGTCAGACTGCACACCAACTTCGGTCCCATCACCCTGGAACTCGACGCCAGCGCCGCGCCGGAAACGGTCGCCAACTTCCTGCAGTACGTGCAGGACGGGCATTACAACGGCACCGTCTTCCATCGCGTCATCGACGGTTTCATGATTCAGGGCGGCGGCTTCACCGCCGACATGGAACAGAAACCGACGCGCGCGCCCATCCAGAACGAGGCGGCGAACGGCCTGAAGAACGTGGCCTACAGCATCGCCATGGCGCGCACGCCGAACCCCCACTCCGCCAGCAGCCAGTTCTTCATCAACGTCGCCGACAACGCCTTCCTCGACTATCGCGAGCCTTCCGCCTCCGGCTACGGCTATTGCGTGTTCGGCAAGGTGGTGGAAGGCCGCGACGTGGTGGACAACATCCGCAAGGTACGCACCGGCATGCGCGCCGGTCATCAGGACGTACCCGTGGAGTCCGTGCTCATCGAGCGCGCGGAAATCCTCGAAGGCTGACGCCGCGGGGGCACGCCCCCCGGCCCGGCCACCCGTCCGGCAGCTCACGGCTAATGTCCCCCATCCTCTTCATTTCCGATCTGCACCTGACGCCGGAGCGGCCGCAAGCCGCCCTGCTGCTGCGGCGTTTCCTGCGCGAGGTGGCGCCGTCCGCTGCCGCGCTGTACATCCTCGGCGATTTCTTCGAAGCCTGGGTGGGCGACGACGATTTGTCCGAGCCCTTCCACGCCGACATCGCCGAGGCCCTGCGCGCGGTTTCAGCGCGCGGCACACGGGTCGCTTTCCTGCCGGGCAACCGCGACTTCCTGGCGGGTGAGGCTTTCGCCCGCGCCGCCGGCCTGACTCTACTGCCTGACCCCACGCGTCTCGACCTGTTCGGGGTCCCCACCCTGCTCACGCACGGCGACGCCTTCTGCACCGACGACGCTACCTATCAGGCCTTCCGTACCCAGGTACGCGGCGACGCCTGGCAGCAGGACTTCCTCGCCCGTCCGCTGGCCGAGCGGCGTGCACTCGCGCGCGGATTACGCGAGCGTAGCGAGCACGCGAAGATCGACAAGAAACCGCTCATCATGGACGTGAACGCGGAGGCGGTGGAGCGCGCCTTCCGCGAGTCGCGGGTCGATCGCATCATCCACGGCCACACGCATCGTCCCGCCCGGCATGCACACGATGTGGACGGACGCCCGCGCGAGCGCTGGGTGCTGGCGGACTGGTACGACACCGGCGCCTACCTGCATTGCGACGCGCAAGGCTGCCGCGCCGTCGCCCTCCCCGCGGCATGAACCCACCTCCCTATGCCGGCCTCGGCCCGGACCGGGTGCTGGACGCCCTGGACAGCGTCGGCCTGTGCCCCGACGGCCGCCTGCTGGCCCTCAACAGCTACGAGAACCGTGTCTACCAGGCCGGCCGGGAGGACGCGCCGGCGGTCGTGGTCAAGTTCTACCGGCCGGGACGCTGGTCGGATGCCGCCATCCTCGAGGAGCACGCCTTCACGCGCGAACTCGCCGACGCCGAAATCCCCGTGGTGCCACCCCTGATGCTGGAGGGAGGCGCCAGCCTGCATGCGCACGCGGGCTTCCGCTTCGCCGTCTATCCGAGCCGGGGCGGGCGCATGCCGGAGTTCGACCGCTCCGACACCCTGGAATGGATGGGCCGCTTCATCGGCCGCATCCATGCGCTGGGCGCGCTGAAGCCCTACCTTCACCGCCCCACCCTGGACATCGCCAGTTTCGGCGAGGAGCCGCGCGACTTCCTGCTGGCCGGGCGTTGGCTGCCCGCCGACCTGCTGCCGGCCTGGCGTAGCGTCATTGACCAGGCCCTGGAACTGGCCGGGCATTGCTTCGCCCGCGCCGGCGACTACACCCGCCTGCGCCTGCATGGCGACTGCCACGCCGGCAATGTGCTATGGACGGATGCAGGTCCGCATTTCGTCGATTTCGACGACAGCCGTATGGGCCCGGCGGTGCAGGACCTGTGGATGCTGCTGTCCGGCGAGCGCGACAACCAGGTCCGGCAACTGGCCGACATCCTCGCGGGCTACGAGGACTTCCGCGAGTTCGACGCGCGCGAGCTGCACCTGGTGGAAGCCCTGCGCACCCTGCGCCTGATCCACCATGCCGCCTGGCTGGCGCGACGCTGGGACGACCCGGCCTTTCCCGCCGCTTTCCCCTGGTTCAACACCCAGCACTACTGGCAGGAACGCATCCTGGAACTGCGCGAGCAGATCGCCCTGATGCAGGAGGAACCGCTGTGGCCGAGTTGATGGAGGCAGCCCATGTGCGGCATCGCCGGTGAATTGCGCTTCGACGGTACCGCTCCCGACCAGGCGGGGCTGCGACGCATGGTCGCCAGGCTGGCCCGGCGCGGGCCGGATGGCGAGGGCCTGCATGTGGACGGCCCAGTCGCCCTCGGCCACCGGCGGCTGGCCATCATCGACCTCAGCGAGCGCTCGCGCCAACCGATGGTCGACGCCGCCACGGGCCTCGCCCTGGTCTTCAACGGCACCCTCTACAACTACCCGCAACTGCGCGCGGAACTCATCGGCAAGGGGCACAGCTTCCACTCCGACGGCGACACCGAAGTCCTCCTGCGCGCCTTCGCGGAATGGGGCGAGGCCTGCGTCGAGCGGCTGCAGGGCGCCTTCGCCTTCGCCATCTGGGACCGCCTCGCCGGCAACCTGTTCCTGGCGCGCGACCGGCTCGGCATCAAGCCGCTTTACTACAGCCTCGACGCGCGCCGTCTGCGTTTCGCCTCGACACCGCAGGCCCTGCTGGCGGCGGGAGGCATCGATACCGGCATCGACCCCGCCGCCCTGCATCACCACTTGACCCTGCACGCCGTGGTGCCGGCGCCTTCCACCCTGCTCCAGGGTGTGCGCAAACTGCCACCGGCCGGCATGATGCGGGTCGGCGTCGACGGCGGCCTGGCCAGCCGCCCATACTGGCGCCTTGCGGCGACGCGGCCGGACAAACCGCTGCGCGAGGCGGAATGGCGCGAGGCCATCCACGACGCCCTGCGCCAGGCGGTGAGAAAACGCCTGCAGATCGCCGACGTGAAAGTCGGCGTGCTGCTCTCCGGCGGCCTCGATTCCAGCCTGCTGGTGGCCCTGCTGGCGGAACAGGGCGCGCAGGATCTGTTGACCTTCTCGGTCGGCTTCGAGGACCAGCCCGAGGAACGCGGCCACGAATTCGAATACTCCGATGCCGTCGCCGCGCATTTCGCCACGCGCCACCATCAGTTCCACATCCCCAACAGCCAGGTGCTCGGCCGCCTGCCGGAAGCCGTCGACGCCATGGCCGAACCCATGGTGGGCCAGGACGCGGTGGCCTTCTACCTGCTCGCCGAGCAGGTGGCGAAGACCGTCAAGGTGGTGCAGAGCGGCCAGGGTGCCGACGAGGTGTTCGGCGGCTACTACTGGTACCCGCGCATGCACGCCGACACCCTCGGTTCGCCGCTGGAGCGCTTCCGCCGCCATTACTTCGACCGCGATCATGCGGAATACCTGGAGACCGTGGATCCGGCCCATCACGGCCCCGACCACACCGCCTTCACCGTCGCCGCGCGCCTCACCGAACCCGACGCCGACCGCTTCATCGACCAGGTGCTGCGCATGGACGTGACCATGCTCATCACCGACGACCCGGTGAAACGGGTCGACAACATGACCATGGCCTGGGGCCTGGAAGCGCGCGTCCCGTTCCTGGACCATGAACTGGTGGAAATTGCGGCGCGCATGCCGCCGGAACTGAAACTCGCCTCCAGCGGCAAACACATCCTGAAAAGCATCGCCCGCGGCCTCCTGCCGGACGCGGTGATCGACCGCGAGAAGGGCTACTTCCCCATGCCCGCCCTCAAGTACGTGCGCGGCGAGTTCCTCGAATTCATGCGCGACATCCTCGAATCGCGCGCCTGCCGGCAGCGCGGCCTGTTCCAGCGGGACTACGTGCGCAAACTGCTGGCCGCGCCGGAAAAGCACCACACCCGCATCCAGGGCAGCAAGCTGTGGCACCTGGCCCTGCTGGAATTCTGGCTGCAGCGGAACGTGGACGGCTGCGCTTGATGCTCACCCCCTACCAGCACCGCCAACTCCACCGTCTGCGCTGGACCGCCTTCATCGTCGTCGGCCTGGCCTTCGTACTGTCCTTCTTCCACCGCTTCGCGCCGGCCGCCATCGCCGGCGATCTGAAGGCCGCCTTCGCCATCCAGTCGGCGGCGCTGGGCAGCCTGGCGGCGACCTATTTCTATGTCTACACCGTCATGCAGATCCCCACCGGGATCCTGGCCGACACCCTGGGGCCGCGCCGCATCGTCGCCGCCGGCGGTGTCATCGCCGGCCTGGGTTCGCTGCTGTTCGGCCTGGCGCCCAGCTTCGAGTGGGCCGCGGCCGGGCGCCTGCTCGTCGGCCTCGGCGTCTCCGTCACCTTCATCGCCCTGCTCAAGCTGAACGCCGCCTGGTTCAGCGAGCGCCGTTTCGGCACCCTCACCGGCCTCACCATCCTGCTCGGCAACCTCGGCGCGGTGCTGGCCGCCTCCCCCCTGGCCTGGGCGTTGGCCTATGCGAGCTGGCGCGATGCCTTCGTTCTGGTGGGCATCCTTTCCCTGTTCCTGGCCTGGCTGGCCTGGTGGCTGGTGCGCGACAACCCGGCCGAGGTGGGTCTGCCCAGCCTGCGCGAACTGGAAGGCGGCAGCGCCCATCCGGCGCATACCGGGCACTGGTACGACGGCCTGCGCGAGGTGGCGGGCAACCGCCTGTCCTGGCCGGGCTTCTTCGTCAACCTGGGGGTTTCCGGCAGCCTGTTCGCCTTCGCCGGCCTCTGGGCGGTGCCCTACCTGACCCAGGGCCACGGCTGGGACCGCGCCACAGCCACCGCCCACACCTCCCTGCTGCTGGCGGCCTTCGCCGTCGGCGCCTTCTTCATCGGCAGCCTGTCGGACCGCCTCGGCAAGCGCAAGCCCGTGGTCCTGCTGGTCTGCGGCCTCTACGTGGCCTGCTGGCTACCCCTGGTGCTGGGCTGGAACCTGCGGCCGGGCTGGAGCCATGCCCTGTTCCTGCTGATGGGGCTGGGTGCGGCCGGCTTCACCCTGACCTGGGCCTGCGCCAAGGAAGTCAACCGCCACGCGCTGTCCGGCATGGCCACCAGCCTGGTGAATACGGGCGCCTTCCTCGGCGCCGCCATCCTGCAGCCACTGGTGGGCTGGGTCATCGACAGCGCCGCCGGCGGCGGCGCCCTGGCCCTGCCGCATTACCGCGTCGGTCTCGCGGTGCTGCTGGGCTTCAGTCTGGCGGGCTGGCTGATGGCCTTCGCCCTGCGTGAAACGAACTGCCGCTATCTTTCCGATCAGGCCTGATCGGAGAGTTCCCCGCCCAGGGCCAGGACACCTGCGCGCAGACGCGCGAAGGCGGCTTCCAGGCGGTCCGCCGGACCCCTAACGCCGAGGTCGATCTCGTAGTGGAAGCGCTGTGCGGGGTCGATGCGCGGCAGGCTCCAGATGCGCACTCCCTGGAATTCCCGCTCCAGGGCGTCGAACAGGGGCGTCAGCGTGCCCTCGTTGAGGCCGCTGACCAGCAGGCCCAGTTCCGCCTCCCGACCGGCGCCGAAAAGATGCCGGTACTGGCTATCCAGCACCCATTCGATCATCGGCCAGGCCATGACCGGGAAACCCGGCACGAAATGGTGCCGGCCCAGGCTGAAGCCTGGGATGCGGTTGTAGGGGTTGGGAATGAGCGCCGCGCCTGCCGGCAGTTCGCCCATGCGCAGCCGCTCCGGCGTCAGGGGCTGGCCGATCTCCTGCATGTGTTGGGCGATCAGGTCGCGCGCCTGCAGGTCCAGCGCCAGGGCCACACCCCAGGCCTCGGCGGCGGCCTGGCGGGTGTGGTCGTCCGGCGTCGCGCCGATGCCGCCGCAGCTGAACACGATGTCCTCGCCGGCTCGGGTCTGCCGCAGGTGTTCCACCAGCCTGGCCTGCTCGTCGCCCAGGTAGCGCACCCAGGCCAGCTTCTGGCCGCGCGCCGCCAGCAGCTCCACGACCTTGGCGAAGTGTTTGTCCTGGCGCTTGCCGGAGAGGATTTCGTCGCCGATGACGATGAGTCCGAAGGCCATGCGATGTCTCCTTGCGGATTTATGATGACGCTTATTTTCGCCCCCCGGAGGGAAACATGAGCATCGCAGCGCTCTGCTGGAAATGCGGCGCCGACCTCAAGGACGTACCCCAGCCCCTGGGCCGACGCGCCGAATGCCTCATCTGCGGCACCGAACTCCACGTCTGCAGGCAATGCCGCCATTACGACCCCGGCAAGGCCAAGCAGTGCCGGGAACTGGCCGCCGACGAGATCAAGGACAAGACCCGCGCGAACTTCTGCGAGTGGTTCCAGGCGGGCGCTGGCGCACCCGCCGCGAGCGTACCGGCCTCCGGCCGTGCCAGCCTGGATGCCTTGTTCGGCGGCCCGCCACCGCCGGAACCATGCGCCGACGCCCGCGCCGAGTTGGACCGCTTGTTCGGCAAGGACTGACCTGGCGCCGCCTCTCAGGGCGGCGGGATGCGCACTTCCCCTTGACCGTAGCGCCCCTCGTTGGCACGGATATGGCAGGCGATGCAATTGCCGGGCGTACCGATCTTCTTGCGCTGCCAGATGTGCCGGGGCACCTCGTCGTGCATGTACTTGAAGTAACCGGTCTCGATGATGCGCTGCGGCGCCGCGTTGGCGGGGATGGCCGCGCTGATGCGGCGCATGCGCAGGTTGGCCTGCGGGCCGTCGGCGGCCAGGCTTTCCAGATCCTTGAGGATGGCCAGGTGCTGGGGCTCGTCGAGGCTGGCATCCTCGCCGAAATGATTGGCCAGTTCCGCCATCATCCTGCGCCAGGAACGCGCCGGCAGCAGGCCGGGCGCGAAGGCGGTGTGGCAGCTGCCGCACTCGTTCACATAGGTCTTGCCCGCCGGCATGGGAAAGATGGCCTCGTCGCCGGCCGGCGCCTGCTCGATGACCAGGGCGGTGGCGCCAACCGCCAGGATCAGGCTGGCCAGATGCTTCCAGGTGATGCCGTAGTCGTTCATGCCGGACTCACTTCACGGAGATCATGTAGGCGGTGAAGTCGGCCTTTTCCTGCGGCGTGCAGGGCCGGTCGAGCACCTCCTGGCAATTGCGCTTGAACCACTTCTCCACCTTGGCCGGGTCGGTGAAGCGGTCCTTTTGCGCGACCGGCGCCAGCGGATCAATGGCCTTGAAGGTCTTCACGTGCTGGCCGACAGCCTTAGGGTTTTCGGTATGGCAGGCGACGCAGGAATCGGCCGTCTTGCCGGCCTTGGATTTGCCCCGGTACAACTGCTCGCCGCGCGCGACGGAAGCGGGGCCGGCCTTGGCGACCAGGCTCTCGAGGATCAGTTGCGGAGTCTGCGCGGCCGCGGGCAGGCCGATGCACAGGGCGAACAGGGGGATGAGGCGTTTCACGATTTCTCCTTGCGATATTGGTAGCCGCTGACCATCGCCTGCGCGACGGGCACGCCATGGTGCGACTCGTGCAGGACCAGGGCAGCCAGGTGCAGAACGATGAAACCCCAGACGAATTCCTCGAGCAGATCGTGCGGGCGCTTGAACAGGGCCTTGCTGGCGACGTCATGTCCCAGCCATTCGACCAGGGGGCCGCGTCCCTGCTCGATCGCCGCCAGCGCCAGGCCGGTCGCCAGCAGGGCCAGGATGACGAGGTAGAAGGCCAGATACACACCGGCGGCCAGGGGATGGTGGCCAAAGCCCTCGGGCTCGGTGAACAGCCGCCGCTCGCGCAAGGCGGCCCACCAGGCCCGCCATTGCCAGAACGCACCGAGACGGGCGTGTTCGGGACCATACAGACCCCAGGCGAGGCGACCCGCCAGGCCCAGGGCGAGGGCATAACCGCACCACACGTGCAGTCGCCACAGCGTGGCCGCCTCCGGCGTGAACTCGAGGACGGCGGCGGCCAGGCTGGTGGCGACCAGCAGCAGGATGGCGAGGCCGTTGCAGGCGTGCAGAATCCGCAGAACCGGGTCGTACACCTTGGCCCGGCTGAGCGCCTGCCCGGCCATCGCTTTACTTCGCGGCGACCGTGTAGGGGGCGGCAGCGGGCGCGGCGGCCGCGGCGGGAAGCACCTCGTCGTCACCCTTGATGGTGAAGAAGGGCGAGGTGAGGAAGGGCTTGCCGATGGACTGGTAGTAGGCGGCCACGTCCTCGATCTCCTTCTCGGTGTAGAAGGCCACCGCCATGTTCATCATCGGATGCAGCACCTTGAGGGTCTTGTACTTGTTGGTCTTGATCGCCAGCTTGTCGGCGTTGCGGCCGGCCAGTTGCAGCGTGTAGAAAATGCCGCCGAAGTTTTCGCCGCCGTGGCAGATCACGCAGGCGGTCGCCTTTTGCTTGCCGATCACCGGGTCGCCGGCGAAGGCGGGCGTGGTGGCTACGAGGGCGAAGGCGGCAAGGGCGGCGATACGGGTCTGCATGGGAGGCTCCTGAGAGGTTGGGGGATGGATAAAAATTTCTAATTCAGCCTATCAGGGCATTCTAATATTGTAAATTTACCCTGCCGGATCAATCAGATACGTACCGATATGGGTCTCGCCGCAAGCAGCAACTGGGCGAATCAGGCGGCGGACGGCGAGCTTCCGCTCAGGGCATCGAGGCTTTCGCGCGCGATTTCGCGGACGCCGGCATCCTCGTCGCCGAGCAGGGCTTCCAGGCAGGATCGCGTGGCGTCATCGCGGGCCAGCCCGAGAAGATGCGCGACATCGGCGCGCACCCGCGCATCCGCATCTCGGGCAAGATCGCACAGGCGTGGCGTGAGGCTGCGCAAGGCGGCGCTGCCGGCGTATTCCTCGAACACCATGCCGGCGCCCAGGCGCACGTTGAGGCTGGCCTCCGGATTGGCGACGATGGGCAGGAGCTCAGCCAGCCGCGCCGGCGCCTCGCCCACCAGGCGCAATACTTGGATGGCGTCACCATTTTTCAGCAGGTCGTGCAGGGCATCGGCCAGCGCGGACGGGTCGGCCGCCCGGCGCGCCCACAGTTCCAGTTCCGCCGGCGCGCGCGCGCCATGCAGTTCAAACTCGCCCAGGCGCAGCCAGGGCAGCGAGCGTGCGCCCAGTTCTGCCGCGATGTGCGGCAGCGCCTCGACGTTCACCACTTCCAGGCGGCCGATGCCGCCCCGTTTCACCAGGTCGGCCAGCGCGGCCAGCACGGCGGAGCAATGCGGGCAATGGCTGGAAATGAGCAACAGACAATCCGGGGGCGGCTGCATGAGGGCGGGCTGGCGCGGGGCGGAAGAGGCGGCTAGGCTAGCAGCCTTGCGCGCGAGGAGCCAAGCCATGTCCGTCATCGACCTGTTCACCCCCATCCAGATCGGCCCGCATCAGTTGCCCAACCGCATGGTCATGGCCCCGCTCACCCGTAACCGATCCGGCCGTGATGGTGTGCCGGGCCCTTTGTTGGCGGAGTATTACCGGCAGCGCGCCGGTGCCGGCCTGATCATCAGCGAGGCCACCTGCATCTCGCCGCAGGCGGTCGGCTATCCGCACACGCCGGGTATCTGGAACGGCATTCAGGTGGCGGGCTGGGCCGATGTGACGACGGCGGTGCACGAGGCGGGCGGACGCATCTTCTGCCAGCTCTGGCATGTCGGCCGGGTGTCCCACCCCAGCCTGCAGCCGGACGGCGCCCTGCCGGTGGCGCCCTCGGCGATCCGTGCCGCCGGCGAGGCCATCACCTATGAGGGCATGCAGGCCTTCGTCACCCCGCGCGCGCTGGGAGCGGAAGAACTGCCCGACATCGTCGACGCCTACCGCGTCGCCGCCAAGAATGCGCTGGCGGCCGGCTTCGACGGCGTCGAAGTACACGCCGCGAACGGCTATCTGCTCGACCAGTTCCTGCGCGACGGCAGCAATCAACGCGCCGACGCCTACGGCGGCTCCGTCGACCACCGCGCGCGCCTGCTGCTGGAAGTGCTCGACGCGGTCTGCGGCGTCTGGGGCGCGCCGCGCGTGGCGGTGCGCCTGTCACCGGTGCAGCCCTTCAACGACATGCGCGATACCGCGCCGCGCGCCACCTTCGGCCGCGTGGTGGAGCTGCTCAACGCGTACGCCCTGGCCTACCTGCACGTCACCGAGATGGGCCGCGACGCCCCCGGCGCGGCGGGTCCCTTCTTCGAGCCCCTGGACCTGCGGCCGCTGTGGAAGGGCGTGTTCATGACCAACTCCGGCTACGACAAGGCGCGCGCCAACGCCGTGCTGGCTTCGGGCCGGGCGGACCTGGTGGCCTTCGGCGTGCCTTTCATCGCCAACCCGGACCTGCCGGAACGCTTTCGCCGCGACGCGCCGCTCAACGCTGCAGACCAGGCCACCTTCTACGGCGGCGGCGAAGCGGGCTATACCGACTATCCCTTCCTGGCGTCATGAGCCTGCGCTTCCGGATTCTTCCGGTTACCCCCTTCGAGCAGAACTGTTCCCTGATCTGGTGCGACTCCACCAGGCGCGCCGCGCTGGTGGACCCGGGCGGTGACGTCGACACTTTGCTGGAAGCAGTTGAACAGGCCGGTGTGCGGCTCGACAAACTGCTGCTCACGCACGCCCACTTGGATCATGTCGGCGGCGCCCGGCAATTGGCGCTGGATCTGGGCTTGCCGATCCACGGTCCGGAGGAAGGCGACGCCTTCTGGCTGGATGCCCTGCCCGAGCAGGCCCGCATGTTCGGCTTCCCGCCCAGTGAGGCGTTCCGGCCAGACCACTGGCTGCACGACGGCGACAGCGTCGAACTCGGCGACCTGCGCCTGCGTGTCATCCACTGCCCGGGCCATACGCCCGGACATGTCGTCTTCTTCGAACCCGAAAGCCGCCATGCCTTCGTCGGCGATGTGCTGTTCCAGGGCAGCATCGGCCGCACCGATTTTCCGCGCGGCGACCATCAGGCCCTGCTGCATGCCATCCGACACAAGTTGTTCCCGCTGGGCGACGATGTCGCCTTCGTGCCCGGCCACGGCCCCATGAGCACCTTTGGCCAGGAACGCCTGCACAACCCCTTCGTCGGCGAGCGCGCCTGAGGGCCGGGGAACAGCAATAAAAAAGCCGGACCGAAGTCCGGCTTTTTCGTGATGCGACGGACTCAGGCGACTTTCGCCTCGTCGGTGCGCTTGTCACCGGTGTTGTCCACCCAGGTCACCGATACCGTGTCGCCAGCCTTGGCGCCCCCCACCCGGAAGTGCAGGTAGGGGTTCTTGCTCAGGCCGCCGCCCCACTGGGCGTCCATGACCTGCTTGCCGTTCAGCGTCGCGGTCACCGTGGTGATGTGGTGCGCGGGCACCATCTGTCCGGTCTTCGCGTCCTTGCGCAGTCCGTTCTCCATCGGGTGGTTCATCAGGCACTTCACGTCGGCG
>Ga0194119_10006295_pt1 | contig 17266 bp, 16 predicted proteins | sample TA2MahC100mmetaG_FD_148620 | JGI IMG/M metagenome (GOLD analysis project Ga0194119, IMG submission 148620) | Freshwater microbial communities from Lake Tanganyika, Tanzania - TA2015018 Mahale Deep Cast 100m | ecosystem: Environmental > Aquatic > Freshwater > Lake | place: Tanzania: Lake...
TGACTCGCCAACGACCACTTCGGCGTTGACGTCAACGTCACCGAGTAGAGCCTTCAGCTTCCTTCCGGCTTTCCACTCTGCGACGGACTGGAGTCTTCTCGGACCCACAGGAACCCAAGATCCACCGCGGACTGAGCGAGGCGAGCCGTTGACACTCCAAGCCTCGTCGCCGCGTCGGCCAGCCAGCGGCCCCTGACAAAGGGCTGGTCCCCGGAGGAACTGCTTGCGCTCCTCACCTTCGATGCCTCGTCGGCTTCGGCAAGGATCTTGTCCAATTCGCTTGATGGGACCAGCTTGAGTCGCTGGCTCAAGAGTTCTTGATCGTGCTGCTGCTGTGCATCCATTGTTCTTCGCGACCTCATCGTCCGTGACTGGTTCGTAACCCCGGCGCAACCATGTCCTGTGCGACACGCCCGGGCCTGCCATTGGTCCGGACGTGTACATGGATGACACCAGCGTTCGTCGCTGATGACACACGCACCCAAGAAGTCCCGCGTGAGCATCCACCGGACCACAACTCACCGCCGCCGCGACGCCACGAACTTCCGCAACTCGTGCACCCCGCCGCGCCAGCCGCAGTACCCGCAGCCGAACTCGCCGTTGTGGGCCTGGATCATCAGGTAGTGCTGCGTCCCCGGGCACCCCGCCTGCCATGACCCCGGGCTGGTGCCGCTGGGCTCCGGGTTCAGCCGAAGCTCGCGCGCCGCGTGCAGGATCGGATAGTCGCAGTCCGCTGCGGCGATCGCGCGCAGGCGTTCGCGCTCGGCTTTGGCGCGACGCCAAGCGACCTCGATCTGCTTCTCGTCGAACCACGGGGCACAGCGACGCACGTTGTCCAAGCCCCACAGTGCCGACGCACGCATGCCTGCGTCGATGAGCCGGCTGGCGCCATCGGCGAGGTCGCCGACGCTGGGCAACTCCCCAAAAGGTCTGACTTTGATGCGCTGTTCCTGCTCCCCGAATTGGATGCCCTTCTCGATCCAGAGCACGTCCACGCCGGCGACGCGCTGCATGAAGATCCGCACGACGATCGTCGCGTCGAGTTCGTTGTAGGTGCCTTGGTACAGAGCCACGGCATCCGGCGGCAACCCAGACTTCGGCACCGCCGCGAGCGCGCGCGGCGCAACCGGCGCATCGGTCTCCACAGGCGCATCCACCTGCGCCGGCTCGATGGCCGCGGCCTCGTCCTGCGTCCGCCGCGCGATCGCCGCGCGAAAGACCTGCAATCTCGCCACGTCGAGACAACCTCGCTCGAGGACCCGCGCGGCCGCCGGCCCTCCTGCCGCCTGCATCGCCGCCAACGCCTCCGCCGCCACCTCCTCGGCGCACGTCGATCGCGCCGCCTCGACGACGGCGATGACGCGCCGGCCACCGCGCTCGGTCGTCAGCGCCCAGCGCCGGCCCGCCGCATCGGCGCGCAGCGTGAACAGCCAGGAATCGCCGCGACCGACCTGCGTCGCGTGGGCGACGAAGCCGCCGAGTTCGCGCGGCCAGCGGCCTTTCTTGGCACGGCGGAAGGCCTCTGCATGGGCCGGGTCGTAGACGGTGAGGACGGACAGTCGCGGGTTCATGCCCCGACTGCTAGCGCGCTGACAGAGCCGTTCGTCGCCGCGCGGGTGTCATCGCGGCGGGGATGACACGCGAGCGACACGTGACAGATCGCTTCGCCGACTGACCCCCGCCCCTCACCCCACCCGCAGCTCGACCTGCACCGGCGCCGCCTTCGCGCACAAGTCGAACACCGGGCAGTGCGCGTCGACGACGCGCCGCAGCTCCTCGTACTTCGCCGGCGACTCGGGGCCCTGGATGCGCAGCTTGACGCGCAGCGCGCCGAAGCCGGGGCGCACCTTGGGATCGAGGCCGAAGAAGCCGCGCACGTCGAGGTCGCCTTCGACCTCGACCGACAGGGTGTCGAAGCGCACGCCGAGCTTGGCCGCCCAGAAGCGGTAGGTGATCAGCTGGCACGAGCCGAGCGCGGCGAGCGCGTACTCGAGCGGCGTGGCGCCGGCGTTGCCGCCGCCGAGCGACTGCGGCTCGTCGACAACGATGCGGTGGCCGGTGCCGGTCGTGCCGTGCACCTCGGTCACGCCAGCGAGTTGCTGGCTGACCTTGAACGTGGCCTTGGCGTTGTTGACGTCGGCCGCGACGGCGGCGCCGACTCCAGCGAAGACTGCGGTGAGCGACATGGCGGGCAGCGGACGCGATCGCCCGCCGCCTGTCAACGCAGAGCGCCGCGCGCCCGCCCCAGCCCGCTCACAGCGCGCCGATCGTCAGATCCATGCCGTTCGACAGCACGACGCCGAACGGATTGGCCGTCGCCGCGAACGAAAACGCCTGCGCGTACACGTGCAGGCCGGCCAGCGCCGGCTGCGCCGGCACGGCGAACAGCGTCGACGCCGTCGGCTGCGCGCCGGCCGCCAGATGGCCTGCAGGCGCGGGCCGCCGCGCTCGAAGCGAGCGGGTACCACCTGCGCATCACGCGCGACTTGGAGCGGGCCAAGCAGTACCTGTGGGATCGCTACGCGAGCGAGCCGGAGAAACGCTTTGGCTTGTTGGCGTCGAGCCGCGACAAGCGGCTGGAGAGTGACTACCGCATCCCCAACGGCTTCCAGTCGACCAAGCGGGTGCGGGTCGGACCGTGGTACGCGGACGCGCAGGACCATCCCGCCGGCCTGTCGTGCCGCCGGCTCGTCGACTGCGTGACCGAGTTCGGCGCGCAGGGGCTCGAACTCGACGCCGCGCTCGTCGCGTGGGGCAGCGACTTCGTGCGCGCGACGGGCGCGGACGGCCTGACGACGTGGTCGATCGCCGAGGCCCGCAAGTACAAGAAGGACGCGGTGCCGGTGCGCAACCCCGAGCAACTGCGCCTCAACTCCTACCGCGTGCTGCTGACGCGCGGCCGCGAGGCGACGGTGCTGTTCGTGCCGCCAGCGCCGCTGTGGGACGCGACGTGGGAGTACCTGCAGGCGAGCGGGATGCGGCAGCTCACCTGAGTTCCACCCACCGCACCGCATCCACCACCAGCGCGCGCCCTGCGACCCCACCCATCCGCACCACCACCTTGCGCTCACTGCCCACCTCGACGCGCGCCACCTCCACCCACGCGCCGCGCTTGCCAGCGACATCCTTCGCGGCGCCACCACCGCCAACCACCACGCGCCACGGCCCCGCTGCGTCGCCCTCCGCCGGCAGCCACGCCATCGCTCGCCACGCGCCGGCGAACGGCAGCTCGGCCGCGAACTCCGCGCTCGGCGCTTCGCCTCCCGCCGCCGCACCACCCGCATCCCCCGCGCCACCCGCGCCACCGCCCGCACCCGCCTGCTTCGCCCACCGCGCGTACCCGCCGCCAATCACCCCCTTGCCGCCCGCGACCGTGGCCCGCTGCCACCCATCGCCGCGCAGCGTCGCCTGCACATCGTCGACCACCACCACCGCCGGCGCGCGCAGCAGCACGGCGTTGGCGACGGCGCGTTCGCCGGCGTGGTCGTACTTCTTGTTGTCGCACGGGTAGTTCACGACGCCGCGGCCGGCGACCCACAGCGTCGTGCTGCCGCCGCCGTCGAGGTTGACCGCGTCGACGCAGCCGAGCGCCTGCAGGATCGCGGCGGTCTCTTCGTGCGCGAGACCGGCGGCTTTGCTGGTGCGGCCATCGGCCGTCAGCCACACCACGCTGCCGTCCTTGCCGACGCCGATCGCCGAACGCGGATGGCGGATGCCGCGCTGGCGCGCGCCGTGGTCGACGATCGCGCCGGCGCGCAGCAGCATCGGGCCGGCGCCGAGCGCGTCCTGGACCTCCGGCCAATCGCCCTCCGGCCGCGTCGCGACGCGCAGTCGCTGGTCGTCGCCGATGCCGATGCTCGCCTGCGCCGGCTTCGCTGGCACCACCATCGCGCCGTCGATGCGCAGTAGACCCGTCGACAACCCGGTGCTCTCGATGGCGAAGAAGCCGCCGTTGATCGCCGCGAGCGCGCCGCTCTGCGCGCCCATCGCGCTGGTCTTGGTGCGCACGCCCGGCGCCACGACGTCGTAGCGCACATCGGCCTTGGGTTCGACCTCGACGACGGTGAGGCTCTGCGGCCCCGCGTAGAGCCGCTCGAACCAGCGGAAGCGCAGTTGCACGCCGACGCCGATCTCGTCGGAGCGCCACGTCGCGCGCTCGGCGAAGTCGGCCGGAATCGGCGCGAGCACGACGGGCGCGGACGCGGGCTTCGGCGCGGCAGGCGGCTTGGCCGTGCCCGGGCTCGGCGTCGGCGTTGGCGCTGGCGTCTGCGCGACCGCGATCGCGACCAACGCGCTGGCGAGACCGACCGCGCATGACGAACGCACGACCCGAACGATCATGCCGCTGCTATAGCCGATGCCGTCGCAATCCGCGGGCACGCGCGCGCCGCATCCGCGCCGCCGACCACGCGCGCACGCCGCGGCCCCGCGTCGAAACCGCTGGGCGCCACGACCGCTTCGCCGACCGCTCCACCGACAACTCCCCGACAACGACTCCGGAAACGAAACAGCCCGCGGAACCGCCGAAGCGGACCCCGCGGGCCGTGTGGGACGCGTCCCTCAGGACGCGTCGCTGCGATCACCAGCGATCGCGGCCACCGCCGCCACCGCCGCCACCGCCGCCACCGCCGCCGCCACGACCGCCGTAGCCGCCGCGGCCACCGCCGCCGCCACCGCCGCCGAAGCCACCGCCGCCCGAGCGCGGCTTGCGCTCCTCGGCCTCGTTGACGCGGAGCGGACGGCCGTCCAGCGACTTGCCGTCGAGCGCCTTGACGGCGTTCGCCAGATCGGCGTCGTTGGCGAGGTCGACGAACGCGAAGCCGCGCGAGCGGCCGGTGTCACGGTCGAGCATCACCTGCACGCTGGCGGTGGCGATGCCATTCTGCTGGAACATCTCGGACAGGGTGTCCTCGGTCGTGTTGAAGGACAGGTTGCCGACGAACAAACGCTTACCCATGGGGAGTCTCCGGAACCGTGTTCGCGGGGCCTTGCCGGGCAGACCTACAGCACTGTGCTGCGATCGAACGGATGCACACGCCACAGTGCGCCCTCGACGAGAGGGCCGCCATTGCGAATGCGCCGGCAGAAGCCGCGCAGGACGCGGTTCCATCCAGTCGATGTACGAACCGGAACGCGTCGACTGGCCGCGATCCGGCGCAGAAACCTAGCGGTCGACCCCCGCCCCGGCCACCGCCATGTGGAGAATCGTCCACCCGGAGAGGGGGTCGGGCAGGAAGCCCGACGCCGGCGCGACCGCCGGGGCACTGGGAGGGGGCGGCGGCGGCCGGCCCGCAGGCCCGCAGTGCGTCGCCGTCAGCTCGCCAGCAGGTCGTCGGCCGACAGGGCCGCGAGGTCGGCCCGCACCAGATGCGCGCCGGCCGCGGTCAACTCGTCGCCGGCGTGCGTCGTGGCCACGCCGACGCAGCGCATGCCCGCCGCCAGCGCTGCGCGTACGCCGGTCGGCGCGTCCTCGACGACGGTGCAGTGGTCGGGCGCCGCGCCCAGCAGCTCGGCCGCGCGCAAGAAGATGTCGGGCGCTGGCTTGCCGCGCTGCACCAGCCCCGCGTGTACGACCCCGCCGAAGAACGAGCGGATGCCGCCCTGGTCGAGGATGAGGTCGACGTTCTCCTGCGGACCCGAGGTGCCGACAGCCAGCACAGCGCCGGCGGCGCGCAGCCGCTGCAGCAGCGGCCGCAGGCCGGGCGCGAGCGGCAGGTCGGCGCGCACCGCGTCGCGGTAGGCGCGTTCCTTCTCGTCGCCGATGCGGGCGATGAACTCCGGCGTCGCGCGCTCCGGCCCCCACAGCGTCGTGCAGATGTCCTGGTTGGTCATGCCGTTGACGCGCAGGAAGTCGGCGTGGGTCATCGGCCGCCCGTAACGCTCGGCGGTCGCGCGCCACGCGGTCGCGTGCGCCGCGATGCTGAGCACGAGCACGCCATCCATGTCGAAGATCACGGCCGCGCGACGGTTCATCGGGCGGCGGACGATAGCGAGCGCGCGCCGCGCCGCGTCCCGTGATCGTCTTTCCCGCGTCGCCCGTTGGCCGACGACTGCCAAACCCGTAGCAAGCGCCCCATGGCCAGCCACGCCGCCCGTTCCCTGTCGCTGCTGCTGACACTTGCTTGCGCGCTCGCCGCACAGGACCCGCAGGGCCCCCCGCCCGGCGATCCGGGCTTCGGCCCGCCTGGTGGTTTCGGGCCCGGCGGTCCGGGTGGGCAGGGTGGGCCCGGCGGCCCGATGGGCGGCTCGATCGAGGTGAAGGACCGCTTCGACGCCGACAAGAACGGTGTGCTCGACGCCACCGAGCGCAAGGCGGCGCGCGCGTGGCTCAAGGACAACCGGCCGCGGCGGGGCGGCCCCGGCGGCCCCGGCGGTCGCGGCGGCTTCGGTGGTCCGGGCGGCCCCGGCGGTCCCGGCGGCGCTGCCGACACCGGTGCGCCCAAGGTCGGTGGCAAGGTCGCGCCCGAGCAGGTCCGCAGCCACGCCGACGCCGGCGTGTGGGACGCGAACGTTGTGCGCACGTTCTTCCTCGAGATCCCGGGCGACGATTGGTCCCAGGAACTGACCGAGTTCCACCGCACCGACGTCTGCGTGCCGGCGACGGTGAAGATCGACGGCGTCACCTACCAAAACGTCGGCGTGCAGTTCCGCGGCAACACGTCGTTCCAGATGGCGCGCGGCAAGAAGAAGTCGTTCGACCTGACGTTCGACCTCGTCGACGGCAAGCAGAGCTTCCGCGGCCTGCGCAACCTCGATCTGCTCAACAACAACACCGACCCGTCGCAGCTGCGCGAGATGCTGCACGGCGTCGTCGCCAACCGCTTCTTCCCCGCGCCGCGCACCGCGCTCGTGCGCGTCGTCGTCAATGGCGAGGACTTCGGCACGTACACGGCGATGCAGCAGTTCGACAAGGACTTCGTCGCCGACCACTTCGACGGCAAGGGCGGCGATCGCTTCAAGGTGCCGCCGGACTTCAGCGGCAACGGCGGCCTGCGTTTCCTCGGCGAGGATCCGGCGGCGTACAAACGCAGCTACGACCTCAAGTCCGACGACAACGAGCGCGCGTGGCGCGGCCTCGTCGACCTGTGCGCCGTGCTCGCCGACGCGCCGGCCGAGCGCCTGCCGGAGATCCTGCCGCAGCATCTCGACGTCGACGCGGCGCTGTGGTTCCTCGCCATGGACTTCGCGCTCGGTGACGACGACGGCTACTACTCGCGCGCCAGCGACTACCTGCTGTTCCGCGATCCGAAGGGCCGCTTCCACCCGATCCCGCGCGACAACAACGAGATCCTGCTCGGCGCGCGCGGCGGTGGCCGCGGGCCGGGTGGTCCGGGTGGCTTCGGCGGGCCCGGCGGCCCCGGCGCTGGCGGTCCGCCGCCCGAGGGCGCGCGCCCCGGCGAACCCGGTCCGCAGGGTCCGGGCGGGCAGCCGCCGGTGGGCCAAGGTCCTGGCGGCCAGGGCCCCGGCGGCCGCGGTGGCCGCGGCGGTGGCCCCGGCGGCGGCACGGCGACGACGCCGCTGCAGGGCGCTTCGCGCACCGACCGGCCGCTGCTGCACACGCTGCTCAACGTGCCGCAGTGGCGCGCGCGCTACCTCGCCAACCTGCGCGCCATCGCCGAGACCGCGCTGGCCGACGACGTCGTCAGCGCGCAACTCGACGCGTGGCAGCGCCTGCTCGATCCGCTCGTGCAGGTCGACGCGCACTCGCAGGCCGGCCACGACGCCTTCCGCCAGCAATTCGCGCTCGACGACCAAGGCAAGCCGGCCCCGCGTTCGCTGCGCGCGCTGATCGCCGCCAAGCGCAAGTCGATCCTCGACGACCCGGCGCTGCAGGGCGCGTGGCCGACGCTCGGCGAACTGACGGCCAGGGCGCAGGCGCGCGGCGACGAACACGTCGTCACCGTGACGTGCAAGGCCGGCGGCGCGCCGGTCGCGGGCGTGACGCTGGCGTTCGACCAGGGGCCGTTCGGCGCGTACGCGACGATGGCGATGCACGACGATGGCCAGCACGGCGACGGCGCGGCCAACGACGGCGTGTTCGGCGCGACGCTGCCGCCGATCGAAGCCGGCGCGACGTGGCGGTTATGGGCCAAGGCGACGGCGCAGGGATCGGGCCACGTCGCATGTTCGCCGGCCGGCAACGGCGCGCAGCCGCTGCGCTGGGCCGCGCCGAAGAAGGACAAGAAGGGCTGAGTCGCGCGACGCCACTCATCCACGCCGCTGACCGCCCCCCTTGCGAACACGCCACGGCGCGCCGCTTGTCGCGCTGCGCAATGGACGCACCCCCATCACCGCGCGACGATGCGCTGCGTGACCGACCGCAAGCCCGCGCTTCGCTTCGTCTTCTTCGTCGTCCTGATCGATCTGCTCGGCATCGGCCTGCTGATCCCGGTCGGCCCCAAGCTGGTGACGCAGCTCAGCGGCGGCAGCGAAGCCGAAGCCGCGCCGCTGGTTGGCTGGCTCGGCGCGACGTTCTCGATCATGGCGTTCCTGTGCGCGCCGCTGCTCGGCGCGCTCTCGGACCGCGTCGGCCGCCGCCCGGTGCTGCTGTTCTCGATGCTCGGCTCGGGCCTCGACTACTTCGCGATGGCGCTGGCGCCGTCGCTCTCGGTGCTGTGGCTCACGCGCGCGATCAACGGCATCACCGGCGCCAGCGTCACCACCGCGTCGGCCTACATCGCCGACGTCACGCCGCCGGAGAAGCGCGCCGCCGGCTTCGCCGTGTTCGGCGCCGCCGCCAGCCTTGGCTTCGTGCTCGGCCCGCTGCTCGGCGGCATCCTCGGCGACATCGACATCCGCCTGCCGTTCTGGATCGCCGGCGGCCTCGCGCTGCTCAACGCCGCCTACGGCCTGTTCGTGCTGCCCGAGTCGCTGCCGCCCGAGCGCCGCAACACGCATCCGATCGGCAGTCCGTTCGCCGCACTGCGCGTGCTCGCGGAGTTCCCGATCGCGCGCAGCCTCGCCGGCGTGCTGTTCCTGCTCAACCTCGCGCAGTTCGCGCTGCACGCGACCTGGGCGCTGTACACCGAGCACCGCTACGGCTGGCAGCCGAAGGACATCGGCTGGTCGATGTTCGCCGTCGGCGTCGGCGGCGCGCTGGTGCAAGGCGGCCTCGCACGGCGGTTGGTGCCGCGCATGGGCGAACCGCGCGCGCTGCAGTTGGGCCTGTTGCTCGCCGTGCTGGCGTACGTCGGCTACGCCAGCGCGTCGGCAGGCTGGATGATCTACCTCGCGATCGGCATCGCCGCGCTCGGCGGCATCGCCATGCCGGCGGCGCAGTCGCTGATCACCAAGACGATCCGGCCGGACCAGCAGGGCCTCGTGCAAGGCGCGCTGACCAGCGCGCAGAGCCTCGCCAACATCATCGGCTACCCGCTCGGCGGCTACGTGTTCGCGTGGTCGATCGGCACGGCGGCCGGCGACGTGCCCGCCGGCACGGTGTACTTCGTCAGCGCCGGCCTCGCCGCGCTCGCACTCGCCAGCGCGATCATCGTGCTGCGGCGGCAGCCGGCCTGAGCGCGCTGGCGCGCGAAATCGTTGGCGCTGCGGCGACAAACCGCCGGCCGCGCCGGACACTGGGCGCGCCATGACGCGCCGTACGCTTTCGCTCGTCTTCGCTGCCTGCTTCGCCGTCGACCTCGCCGCGCAGACCGCGCCGCCGCCGGCCGCTGCGCCGACTGCCCCGGCGGCGACCGACACGGTGGCCGCGCCGGATCTGCGCATCACCACACTCGGCCCGCAAGGCTGGCGCATCCGCCTCGGGCCGACCAACGTCGGCCTGCTGCTCGACTCGGACGCCGGGCGCGCGGTCTGGGGCGGCTACGCCGAGGCCATGGCGACGGCTGTCGGCAGGGTCTTCGCGGCCGAGACCAACTGGCTCGCCGCGCAACAGCGTTTCCTCGACTACGACGGCACGATCCACGTCGCGGCGTGGTTCGACGAAGACGGCGGCGCGAGCTTCGGCCTGCGCGCGGCATGGCTCGTCGCCGAGGGCGACGGCCACACCGACATGACGAAGCTCGCCGCCGACCTGCGCGTGCTGCAGGAGCAGACGCCCGGGGAGTGGGTCGACCGGACGGTCGGCGGCGCGAGCTTGCTCGTGCGCGAGTCGCCGTGGACGCGGATGAGCGAGGCCAGCGTGAAGAACGGCCACCTCGTGGTCGCGGTGACGGGCTCGCAGACGGAGTCGCTCGAGGCACTGCACCGCGCCGCCGACGCCATGCTCGCCAAAGCCACGCCGAACAGGACCGCGACCCAGAGGCCGCCGCTGGTCGTCTCGTGGGCGCCGCAAGCGATGCTCGGCGCGCTGGGCATTTCGCCGGACGGCCCGGACGTCTGGAAGCTCAGCGGGGCCGACGGCCTGCGCGAGGTCACGACGACGATCACGTCGGCCGGACCGCACATCGTGATGGAGGCGGCGGCGCGCTTCGCCGACGCGCCGACCGGCCTGTTCGCCGCGCTGACCGCGCCGCGCGCCGCCCTGCCGCAACTCGTCCGCGCGCTGCCCGCCGGCGCGCCGACGTTCCGCGTCGGCCACTTCGACTTCGCCGCCATGTGGGACTTCGTCGTCGCGGCCGCGGCGGCCGACAGCCGCACGACGACCGAAGCGATGACGAAGGAGATCGCGCAGGGCGTCGGCGTCGACCTCGGCGACGGCTTCTTCCGGTTGCTCGGCGACGAGGTCCTCGTGACGACGCGACCGGTCGACGACCCCGACCGCCCGGCGAAGGCCACGTGGGCGCTGGCGATCGGGCTCAAGGACGGCGTCCGCTTCGCGCCGGCGCTGCAGGCGCTCCTCGACGCGCTGAAGCCCAACGTCACGCGCCTCGACACCGAGACGATCGCCGGTGTGGCGTGCAGCCGCTACGGCAACGTCCTAAACTACCCGCTCTGGCTCGGCGCCGGCGCGCGCGGCTTCTACCTCGCCGGCGGCAGCGAGGCGGCCGAGGAGTTGGCGACGCTGGTCGCTGCGGTCGAGGCGGCCCCGACCAGCGTCACGGGACCGACGGCGATCGACGCGGCCTTCGACGGCCTGCGGCGCACGCTGCCGGCCGGCATGTCCGGCGCGTCGCGCTACGACCTGCAGCACGGCAGCGTCGTCTACGATGCGCTGTTCGAAGGCTTCGGCGGCTTTCTGCTCGGCAATCCCTTTGTCGACGGCGAGGAACTCGACCGCGAGGCGATGGCCGCCGCGAAGGACGCTTGGATCGCGCGCCTGCGCGCCAACAACCTCGCGACGCTGCGCACCGCCACCGGCTACGCCGACCGTACTTGGCGCTTTCGCCTGTACTGGTGAGCGGAAAGACCCCGGACCCCGCGCCGCCGTGGCCTTCGAAGACGGCGGCGCCGGGCCCGGAGCAAAATCAGGGGCGCCGTCTCAGCCGCCGGTCGGCGACGCCATCTCGGGCGTGGTCAGCGTGACGTCGCGGAAGAACGTGAGCGTCGCGGCCGTGGCGTCGAACGGGAACGCCGATTCCGCCGGCGTGCGCGGCTTGCAGTTGGCGCCCGGCCACGCGTGGTTGCCGCCCTCCAATGTGACTACACGCACCGTCTGCGTCTTCTGGCTATTGCGGCCCTTGCCGAAGGTCTGCGTGCACACCTTGCCATCGACGTCCTGCTGCGGGTAGCCGACCAGCTGGTTGCGCTGCACGTAGTAGCCGACCGTCGCCGCGACCGGATCGGTCGTGTCGCCGGCGCCGCCGAAGCGGGCGGCGTGGTCGTTGGTGCCCTGCAGCAGCAGCGCTGCGATCGGCGCCTGACCGAGCGGCGACGGCTGCATTGTCGCGCCGCCGTATGTGGCGATGCCGGCGAACACATCGCTCGCCTCACGGGCGAGGCGGTGGCACATCGCGCCGCCCTGGCCGTGACCGACAGCGAAGATGCGGTTGGCGTCGATCGGCGCCCGCTTGCTGACCTCGGCGACGACCTTGCGCAGGAAGTCGACGTCGTCGATGCGGTTCTCGGACGCGTAGTTGGTCACGACGCCGCTGTTCCACGTCAGGCCGCGCTCGGTCGAGACGCCCGTGCCGTTCGCAAACACCACAACGTAGCCGTTGCGCGTGCCGGCCGTGGCGAAGCCGGTTTCCGTGCGCGCCTGCGCGGCGCTGTCCTTGTCGTCGTGCAACACGACCAGCAGCGGCAACGCGCCGCCCTTCGCCGCGACCGGCGGCATGTGCAGCTCGTAGCTGCGATCGCGGCCGTGGTGGCTCGTGGCGTGCTTGGCGCTCGTGCCGGCGACTTCGGGCGAGTTCATGACCTCACGGACCTTGGCCTGGACGCGCGCCGCCTGCGGCAGTGGCTTGCTCGCGCGCACGTTGGCGACGAACAAGCCGGCGACGCCGAGGTCGAGGTCGAGCCACGGCGTGAACCCGTAACTGTTCGGCTCGACGACGCGTGTCGCGCCGTTGGCCAGCGTCTCGACCCACGTGCCGAGGCCGTAGCGGACGTTATCGGCGCGGAAGCCGTCGGCGACGATGGTCACCGGCTCCGGCGCCTGATCGCGCAGCATCGCGGCGACCGAGCCCGCGGCGACGACCTGCTTGCCCTGGAAGCGGCCGCAGTTGGACAGCATGCGCAAGAACTTCGCGTAGTCGTCGAGGGTCGACACCGCGCCCGACGCAACCCACGGCAGGGCCGTCGTGCCGGCTTCGGCGCCCTGCGGCTGCTGCGCGCCGAAGCGCGTGCCGTCGAGGTTGAGCGGCGCGACGATGCGGTTCTCGAACAGCTGGTGCCAGCTCGCGCCGGTCACGCGGCAGGCGGCGACGGCCGCGATCTGCAAGCCGACCTCGCCGTGGCGAAATGACATGTCAGGTTGTTCGCGCACGCCGGACACAGCGACTGCGGCCGCGAATGTGTCCATGTTCCAGCCACGCGCGCGACCGTTGATCTTGCTCGGCAGGCCGCCGGTGTTGGCGAGGCACTGCCGCAGCGTGATCGCGCGCTTGTCGGCGCGGTCGAACTCCTTGACGTAGTTGGCGACCGGTGCGTCGAGGTCGAGCTTGCCCTCGTCGACGAGCGTCAGGATCGTCGCGACTGCCAGCCACTTGCTGGCTGTGCCGATGGCGAACGCACTGTCGCCCCGGAGCGCGCCAGTGACGGTGCGGTGCAGGACCTCATCGCCGCGGACGACGACCAGACCCGTGCCGTCATCGCGCAAGGTGTTCGTGGCTTCATTCACGAACGCGGCGACGCCGGGCAACTCGTTGCCCTGGGCGACGAGGCTACAGGCGAAAACGAACGAAAACAGAATGCGAAGGCGCTGCATGCACGCGCTATCGGCCCTGCCTGAACGCGCGTACACGGGACGCAATCCGTATGGCCCAGGTCGAGACTGCCTGCCATGGAACCCCCGCGGCAAGGGCGGATCCGCGCCGCTGCGCCGCGTAGCATGCGGCAATGCGATCCACGACATCAATCCGCCTCGGGGCCGCGCTCGGCGCGCTCGCCGTCGTCGCCGGCGCCTTCGGCGCGCACGCGCTGCAGGGCCGCCTCGATGACCGCGCGTTGCAGACTTTCGAGGTCGCCGTGCGCTACCAGACCTACCACGCGCTCGCACTCGTGCTGTGCGGCCTGCTCGCCGAGCGCGGCTGGCGCACCGCCGGCGCCGCGCGAGCGTTGCTGGCCGGCGTGCTAGCGTTCTCCGGCACGCTCTACGCGCTCGTCCTGACCGGCGCGAAGTGGCTCGGCGCGATCACGCCGATCGGCGGCGTGCTGCTGGTCGTCGGCTGGGTCCTGCTGGCGCTCGGCCGGCGCGATGAATCGGCGGCGTGACGGCGTGCCGGGCCACCCGCTCCGGCCTACACTCCCACCATGCGCGTCACGATCGAATACTGCGTGGCTTGAAGCTACCTGCCGAAGGCGACCAGTCTGGCCGCCGCGATCAAGAAGGCCCATCCGGGCGCGCAAGTGGAGACGAAGCCCGGCGGCCGCGGCGACTTCGTGGTGAGGGCCGACGGCGCCCTGCTGTGGGACAAGAAGCGGCGCGACGGCGACCGCTTCCCGCACCACGACGAGATCCTTCGCCAGTTCGGCCAGGGCTGACGTGCGGCGCGGCGCGCACGCGGGCTCAGCCGCGCTCCTTGAAGCGGAGGAAGTAGTTCTCCGTCCATCCGACTGGCACGACCACGACGAGAGCGAAGTCGGCGGCGGTGACTTCTTGGATCGCCGTCTCGCGGCCGTAGCGCACGTGGTCGACGATCCACTGGCGGCTCGTGCCCTCGATGCGCTCGGCCATCGCGTCGATGTCGAGCCGCGGGTTGGTGAAGTCGGCGTTGATGCCCGGCCGCACGCTCTGCGCCGTCGCCGGGTCGAACGGCGCGGGCGGCGGCGGCGCGGCGGCGCAGGCAGCGAACATGGTTGCCACGCCAGCGGCGACGGCGAGGAGGCGGGGCGACATGGCTGACAACGTAGCGCGCCGTCGCATCGCCGTCGTGCTGACGCCGGCGCCGCGCGGCAGCCGTGCGGGCAATCGCACCACCGCGCTGCGCGTCGCCGGTCTGCTGCGCCAGCTCGGCTGGACGACGCGCGTGCGCACCGCGTGGCGCGACGAGCCGTGCGACCTCGTCGTCGCCGTGCACGCGGTGAAGTCGGCGACGGCGGCGGTCGCGGCGAAGGCGGCCCGGCCGGACGCGCGGTTCGTCGTGATGCTCGCCGGCACCGACGTCTATCCGCGCTACGAGCCGACGCCGGACAGCGCGGCAGCGCTCGCCGCGGCCGACGCGATCGTGGCGCTGCAACCGCTCGCCGCGTCGGCGCTGCCGGCGGCGCTGCGCGCCAAGGCGCGCGCGATCGTGCAGTCGGCGACGACGGTGGGCGCGCACGCGGCGTCGTCCGGAGCCGTCGCGCGCCCGTTCGTCGCGTGCGTGCTCGCGCACCTGCGCCTCGTGAAGGACCCGCTGCTGCCCGTGCACGCGCTCGCGCACGTGCCGGACACGCCCTTGGTCCAAGTCGTCGTCGCCGGCCGCGCGCTGACCGACGACCTCGCCGCCGCGATGCGCGCCGCGGTGGCCGCCGAGCCGCGCGCGCGCTGGCTCGGCGAGCTGCCGCGCCGCCAAGCCCGCGCGCTGCTCGCCGCGAGCGACGTGCTGGTCGTGCCGTCGGCGGCCGAAGGCGGCGCCAACGTCGTGTCGGAAGCGCTCGCCGCCGGCGTGCCGCCGCTCGCCACCGCCGTGCCCGGCAACACCGCGCTGCTCGGCGACGACTGGCCGGGCCTGTTCCCGGCCGGCGACGCGGCGGCGCTCGGCGCATTGCTCGCGCGCGCGGCCGGCGACGCCGCGTTCTTCGCCGGGCTGCGCGCCCGCGCCGCAGCGCTGCGGCCGATGGTGGCGCCGGCGCGCGAACGCGCCGCCTGGGCCGCGCTGCTCGCCGACATCGGCCTCGACTGACCGGCGGCGACGGCGCGCGCCGCGCTTGCCCCCGGTCGCGCACTACCTCGCCCGCGCGCGCGTTGCCCGCCAGCGCGCCATCTCCACCATGCTGCCACCCACGCCCGCCGCACAAGCGCGCAAGTCCCTGCGCCGAATCGCACTCCCCCACGCCCTCGACTTCGGCGCGCGCCTGTTGAGCCGCGGTGAAGCCGGCATCATCGGCTTCCGCGAGTTCGTCGCCGTTGCGCGCGCCTTCGTCGCCGAGCGGCCGGAGGACAGCGCCGTATACCTCGCCACACTCGTCGCGCTCGACATCAACCGCGTCGAGGGCGAGCTAGCGCAGCCGGATCGCTCGCCGAGCACCAACTAGACAGCGGGCGTTGGATCCAGTCGCGCGTGGGGCCGCAGCCGACCGCAGCTCACCAGCGGCTCCACCAGCCAAGTTCCATGCCGATGACTCCGACCAGCGTGCCGCCGAATAGCAGCAGCGCGAGTAGCGCGCCGGTCCAGCGTTGGCGCGAATGATGCGCCGCGTCATGGTGGCGTCCCGTGCCAATCGGCGGCAAGGAGTGCCCCTGGCCGCGCAGCAACGCCATGCGCGGCGCAGCCTCGAGAGGGGACGCCGGCTTGGGCTCGTGCGGATTGCCGATCATCGGGATCCTTCGCGCGGCGTCACATCCGCGCCTGCGAACGCGAGCCATTCTAGTCCCTGCTCGCGCCGCGCCGGCCCGCTCCTCGCGCCCCGCCGCTACGCGATCAGCTCGCGGATCGGCTCTGCGCCTTCGGTGCCGACCAAACGCTGGGCCAAACCAGCGTGAAAGAACGACAGCCGATTCGGGTCGAGGCCCATCTGCTGCAGGATCGTCGCGTGCAGGTGCTTGACGTGGAACGGCTTCTCGACGGCCTTGTAGCCGAGTTCGTCGGTCGCGCCGACCTTGATGCCGCCCTTGATGCCGCCGCCGGCGAGCCACATGGTGAAACCCGCCGAGTCGTGGTCGCGGCCGGTGCCCTCCGCGTACTCGGCGGTCGGCTGGCGGCCGAACTCGCCGCCCCACACGACGATCGTCGAATCCAGCAGGCCGCGCTGCTTGAGGTCGGTGAGCAGTGCTGCGACCGGTTGGTCGGTGTCGCCGGCGTGCTTCTCGTGGTTGTGCACGAGGTCGCCGTGCGCGTCCCAGTTGTGGTCGTTGTGGTTGCCGCCGGAGTAGACCTGGATGAAGCGCACGCCGCGCTCGACGAGCCGCCGCGCCAGGATGCACTTGCGGGCGAAGTCCTCGGTGCGCGGGTTGTCGAGGCCGTAGAGCCGCCGGATGTGCTCGGGCTCGTCGGCGAGGTCGATCGCCTCCGGCGCGTTGGCCTGCATGCGGTACGCCAGCTCGTAGCTCTGGATGCGCGCCGCGAGGTCGGTGTCGCCGGGCCGCGCCGCGAGGTGCGCCTCGTTCTGCTGACGCAGCGTGTCGAGCAGCCGCCGCTGCTCGCGCGGCGTCATGCCCTCGGGCAGCGCGAGATCGAGGATCGGCTCGCCGGACGGGCGCAGCACGGTGCCCTGGTACACGGCCGGCATGTAGCCGCTGTTCCAGTTCTTCGCGCCCGAGATCGGGCCGCCGGACTGGTCGAGCATCACGACGAAGCCCGGCAGGTTCTGGTTCTCGGTGCCGAGCCCGTAGTTGACCCAGCTGCCCAGGCATGGCGCGCCCGACAGGATCTTGCCGCTGTTCATCATCAGCATCGCCGAGCCGTGCAGCGGCGACTCCGCGTACATGCTGTGCACGAAGGCGATGTCGTCGACGCAGCGGGCGACGTGCGGGAACAGGTCGCTGACGTGGTGGCCGCACTCGCCGTAAGGCCGAAAGCGCCACTTGGGCCCGACGACGCGGCCCTGGTTTTTGCTGCCGCCGCGG
>Ga0194119_10006303_pt1 | contig 17252 bp, 16 predicted proteins | sample TA2MahC100mmetaG_FD_148620 | JGI IMG/M metagenome (GOLD analysis project Ga0194119, IMG submission 148620) | Freshwater microbial communities from Lake Tanganyika, Tanzania - TA2015018 Mahale Deep Cast 100m | ecosystem: Environmental > Aquatic > Freshwater > Lake | place: Tanzania: Lake...
TTTTTATGCTTAATTAAAAATGATGTCATTACCCTTTTACGCTGTGGCAAGCACGATGAGTTTTTTTGAAAAAGCCCTATCATGAAATAGCAATATTAATAACTTTGGTGACATTCAATGTATCCACCTTCATCATGTTGGTGGGTTCGCTCAGCTTAACCAACCCTACCCGCTGGATTGAAATGAATATACTCGACATGTTTTATAAAATCAACCCATAATATCCTCTTTCTATTGTATGTTACGACCATAAAAAAGAAAGCTACACCTTGCGCTTGTGATCTGCGATATTGCATTATTCCCACAAATTCATCAAATAATCCTTCATCACTTCTGTCTGTTCCGCCGGTGTGCCGGGGATGTAAGCCTGAAATTCGCCTTCCCTGAAAAACTTGGGCATCTTGGTGCCGGGTTGGATGGATTGCGGATCAAGGAGCCACCTCTTTATCCAGTCTGGTTTGAGCCGCCACTTGGCAAGCATGAGGTCTGGCGCCCAGCCTGTTTTATCGCCTTCAGGCATTTTTTCGCCTTTTACATGGCATAATATGCAGTTGACGTCCTTGGACTCAAAGAGCCTCTTTGCCGCTGAGAGGTAACCCGGCGATTGCACCTCTTTTGCCTCGATATATTCCTTCTTTGTTTCGGCTATATACTCAAAGGGATATTCTTCGCCTTCTTTCATGGCAAAAAACCCGGCAAGGCCGGTGGCTTCTTCATCCAGCAAGCTAAATGACGGCATTTTTATATTCAGCCAGGGTCTCAGGTCGAAGGGTTCCCTTAGAAACTCGAATGCCCATTCAGGCTGCACCTTCTTACCCTCCCCGTACAATAATGGTGGTGTAAATACTCCTGCCTCTTCCGGTATTAAACCATCATTCTCTACATGATATGCAATTATTGACGGTGCAATATCGCCCCCAGTAGCCCTTTTCTTTTCAATTATTTGATTCTCATCCAGGAACACCGTTTCGCCTGCCTTATGCCCTAACTTCTCATTATCCTCCCAGAGCTGAAAATAGACTCCTGCATCTTCTTCCAGTTTTATCATCCCTACCGCTTCGATGTTTTCAGCAAGATACAATCTATCCAGATCAAGCTGGTGGCAGCCTGTACAATTGTACTTCCCTATCAATCTTCTCCCTTCAACTATAGATCGTTCTTTTTCTGTCAGTCTGGCGATATACGCCCCAGAAAGTTTCTCTTCTCTCAGCCCTGAAAGCATTACTATCAATGACTCTATTTCTTCCTCTTTTAACCCAAAATCAGGCATTTTTAGGCGATCCTCCGGTTTTTTATACCTTCCTTCGTCAAACTGCCTGGGGCTATGTATCTTTGCCCGCAACCACACCTGCCGTGCCTTTCCCACATTTTCCGTAATATGCTTAAGCCCTGCCTCGCCTAATAACTTCTTCTCTAACAGTCCAAAATCAAGGAGGTGTACGTGCTTGGAACCAATGGCCGATAACTCGGTTCCTATCTTGCCAAGATCTTCCATCCCTTTTATCTCGTGACAGCCGAAACATCCGTATCTCTTGATCAGAGCCTCCCCGACACGCGCCCGTTCCTTATCTTCTAACCATTCCGCATTTGATAATCCTTCTTTCGGAACACCCTTGCCCGTCTTGTTTATCAGGTATCCGGCAATGAGACCTGCCTTTTCCCGATTTAGCCTGAAGTTTGGCATGCGCGTCAGAAAGTCTTTTTCTTTTGGGTTCATGATCCATTCAACCAGATACCCATAATTTATCTTCTCGCCAATCCTTACCAGATTGGGCGCAAACCCTCTTACGGCGTCCTTTTCATAAGCGTGACATGCCATGCACCCCACCTGTTCAAAAATGAAATCCCCCTGAGATAACTGTTCCTCGTCAAATGCAGGCATCTCTTCGGAGGTCTTTTTTTCATCTGCATGCTGCCATAAATAGGCCGCAATTGCCTGTGATTCCTCATCTGAAAGCCTGAAATCAGGCATCAACGTTGTGGGTCTAAATTTTCTGGGGGCTTTTATCCATTCTGTAATCCATTCAGCCCGCACCTTGTTCTTTATGTTCTTTAAACTCGGGCCTATCGTCCTGTTCTTATCTTCACCGAATCCTGCCGTTTCATGGCATCCATGGCATCCCAGTTCCTCAAAAAGTCTCTTGCCTTCCCAGAGTACTTCTCCGCCTTTGACCTCCTTACCTTCAAGATGACACCGTATGCACGACCCCTGTGCTGTCTTGCCACGGTTTATTGGCGTAAGCCAGTATTCAACCTCGCCATGCGCCTTCTTTACACCCGATGTAGCGCTCGCCTGCCCCTCGTGGCAGAGCACGCATCCGAATCTTTCCGGCGGATGATTGCCCAAATACAATTTCTGGTCAGGATGGCTTGCGTATGGCTGTTCTGCTAATACGCTTTCTGTCCTATTTATGCCTACATGACATGACATACACCTGTCTACTGTGTTTAAATCTTCCATGTATGTCTGATATACCTGCAAGTTTGGGCGGGTTTTTCTGAAGGTTTTTAACTGTGCCTTATACCTTTCCATGCCGGCTGTGTAGGCAGCTAACTCTTCCGTATATTGATTGACGCCGTGTTTGAGATCATTCAATCTTGCCTTTATGGGCGCTATTTTACCTTCTAAATCCTTAATCTTTGCGGCAAACTTCCGGCCCTTTTCCTCTAATTCCTCAATTTCGTGCTTGATTTGATCGCCAGGATTTTTTCCGTAGAGATATTCCTTCTCCATGCTTTCGTTACGGGTAACTATTGCCTTAAACCTCAAACCTTCCAATTCACTGCTTAATGCCTTTTGCTCCTCTGACAGTTTCCTGTACTCGGCCTGTATTGGCGGTTTTTTGAAATCTTCCCATGCACGCTCCAGCTTATCCTTTGTTTCCCGATATTTTTTCTGCACGTCTGGACTCTCAAAAACTGCCCGTTCCTTCTCATAGTTTTGCCTGATTTTTTCGTATTCCAACCGATAGAACTGCTTCTGATAATTTTTCCAGGGCCGCCTGTCATAGGTTTCATTCAGAATCGCCCATGCGGTAACTGCAACAAGGAGGAAGCTAACAATGACATACATGATCAGGTAAGATGTATCTTCTTCTTTTTTCATATATTAAACCACGGCGTTACCCAGATATATTTCACATGGAATATCAGTCTCAGAAATACCTTTATGGGGAGAGCAATCATGGATAAGAAAAGAAATGACACTATGGCATACCTGATAATACCGAGTTTTTCTAATGCCACACTCCCTTTTGACTTCATAAAACGGTACGGAATATTCATGCCCATGAAGAAGTATCCCATCACAACAGCGCCACCGATAATAAAGCCCGGGAGCGATTTTGAGTCAATGCCAATAAAGCTGGTCAGGTCATAGTTGGTTTCGGCAGCGATCCGATGGGGGTCCCACTCCTGCCACGGCCAGAACCAGAGCCAGCCAGGCCCACGCATGAAGACGCCCACAATAATCAGCAATATCCATAAAATATGGAAACCAAAGCAAAAGGTGAATATGGCAAACTTCCGTTCCTTCAAGGTATAATATCCGTTGCCTTTTGGGTTAAAATCTACGTAGGGTATGGCCATCAATCCTATGATGATAAGCACGGGAAAAGCGACTCCGGCGATCCACGGGTCGAAATAGACAAGCATTTCCTGAAGCCCCAGGAAATACCACGGCGCCTTTGCCGGATTTGGGGTCATGGTGGGATCTGAAAGCTCCTCCAGCGGGGCGTCAAGCAGGATAGACCAGACGATAAGGATGATGGTGCAAATAATTGCCGCCAGAAATTCTTTTCTTATCAAATACGGCCACGTGGGTAACTCATTCTCAGATACCTCGGCATCTTTTTCTTTTGCAAGGGTAGGGCCTTTAATAAATGCCAATGCCCTATACCTGCCTTTGTTTTTTGGATATTCCGTTTTTTTATTTATCTTTTCCATAAATTATTTTGCCAACACTATTGGCAATTCTACATTCAATTTTGACAATTCTTCTATGGTAAAGTTATCCTTAACGTTAAGTATCTCAACCCCGACAACTTTGCCAGTCTTATTAAAATCAACAACCACTCCCTTTGCAACCTCTTCGCTTTCCTCTATGTCATCCTCACTTAATCTGAAATACAGGGCATCACTTTCAAGATCTACTTTAATCCTCATTTCAGCCTCCTATCAAAAAACATAGTTATTACCGTAAAAGGTTTGTTTCCTTTTACCACAACTCTTAATACCTTTCCGCCTATCCGTTTAAATGCATACCATATATCACCCTCACCTTTGTTTTTCCATTCTGGTTTAGCTACAATTTCTATTATCGTTTCTTTTTGGAATCCCCTCTCGGCAAGCATATCTTCGGCGTGTTTTGTAAATTTTATATCTTTGAGATTTGACATTTTTAAGACGTACTTATCAACTCAGTTGCGACAAGTTTTGGCAGAAGTCTTCTTCCGCTCGCATCTTATTTAAATCTTGATTCTTCGATGATATCTTTAATCGTTCCCGCCTTTTCCGCTTCTTCAAGAATGCGCTTTCCGCGTCTTTTAGCTGCTTCCGCACATTTTCAACGGTATTCCCGCAGCTTGACGTATCGAGTTCAGAACAATATGCCACATTAAGTTTCATCTCCTTTAAAGATGATAACGTCATACTTTCGGGTATCAGGGCTGTCTCCTTATTATCTTCATTATTCGTATAAATTACTTTGTTCCTAACTGCTTTAATTTTGACTCCAGAACTGATGCCAATTTGGTAGCTCCTGCTTCTCCTGATACGCCCTCCCATTCTTTACTTGAAAAATCAAAATCCTTCCAACCATCAAGTTGAGATTCAATACTATTTCCAAGTAAATCTTGCTTAAGGACGCATCGTAAGTGAACTTTTGGAAAAACTTTCATCAGTGCACTAAAGCCAAGGGTCTTCGTTAAAATGTAACCACGAGTTCCCCATTGAGGCGAAAACATCCTTTTTACACAATGGAAATATTTTTTTCAACGACGAAACAAAAGCTGCTAACGATAAAGTTTCTTTTTCCTTTTTTCTTGCATCAGTTAATTTTACCATACCTTTAAATGGTGAGTCTTCATCGCTATTTAACGACTTACTAATGTCTATAGCAATCAATTGTTTTGACTAATTAAATTTAGACCTATCAAAATCTTGTTTAATGCTGAAAAATCTAATTTTATAAGTGGTTTGTTTTCTAATTTTTTTTGATTGACGGTTATTTCTGCACTTCCCACTACTGTACGGCAAATATTCTCACCAATTACTCCACACAAAGCTACAGTAGAATAATAAAATCCTTCAATATATAGAGACCTTGCCTCAGAAACCAAATCAAAAAATGGGATATTTTTAATAACATTCAGGTTTTCTATGGATATAGACCTATTTACAATTTCATTTAACTTGTCATCAAAATGTTTCTTAAACTCATTCCTTAATTGTTTTTTGTACCCACGTTTTCCCTTTTTATCTAAATTGCAGTACGTATCCTTTGTAATATCAATAATATATTCCTTATTTGCAAGTTGAATTTTTTTCATTTTTATTCTTCTGAATACGCAAAACGTCTCATCGTAATAGCGTTCACAGGACACCTCTTAACGCACAGGCCGCACCTGATACATTTTTCCTCATCGATAACCATAACTGCATCCCAATCTCCATTCGTAACGTTCTCATCGTGCGAGGTATCTGCAACCTCAATATTTTCACGGGAGATCATGGATATGCAGTTGTGCGGGCAGACGTCAATACAACCGCCGCACAACACGCATTTTTCGTCAATAAATATATTAAAATGGCAGAGCAGGCAGCGACCTGCTTCCTTGAAAGTATTTTCCTTTGAAAGACCCAGTTCTACCTCTGCGTTCAGGCTGCATCTTTCCTTCATCGGAAGGGCATCCTGGCTTTGCCTCGGCGTTACCTCATAATTGGGCATTCTACCGGCAGGGGCTTGATCCTTATAATAAAACTTGTATCCTTCTCTTGCCTCATTCGGAATCCGATTTTCTACCCCCCCTTTATCCCCCCCTTCGCAAGGGGGGGATGGTGGGGGATTTTCACCCTTTTTTGCAAAATTACGGTGCGCAAAGATTTCACTTGTTAAAAATTTGTGTATCGACCTTGCAGCCTTTCTGCCGTCAGCGACCACCTCAATGACGTTCCGGGGACCTGTTACACAATCTCCTCCTGCAAATACGCCCTTTCTGAGAGTCATAAAACTTTCCGGGTTTATAACGGCCATTCCCCAGCGATTAACCTCTATTCCAAACCTTTCTGTCAGAAATCCTATGTCTGGTGATTGCCCAATAGCCGCTATGATCGTGTCTACAGGCAGTGTGAAATTGCTTCCTTCAATGGGTATCGGGCGTCTGCGACCCTTGTCATCCGTCTCTCCGAGCTTATTTTTTATGCACTCCAGATGTGTTACCTGCCGGTCATGTCCTCCAATTATCCTTACAGGAGAAGTTAAATAGTGTATTTTTATTCCTTCTTCCTCCGCCATCCTTACTTCTATTTCACCCGCGGGCATCTCCCCCAGAGTCCGGCGATAAATGACAGAAACCTCTTTTGCGCCCAGTCTCAGTGATGAACGCGCACAGTCTATAGCGGTAAACCCGCCTCCAATCACCGCTACCTTTTCGGGGATGGTTTTTAGTACTCCAAGATTCGTATTTTTCATAAAGGTAATGCCATGCATTACCCCCGCCAGGTCTTCGCCTGGGATATCAAGCATCTGCGATTTATGGGCGCCTGCGGCAATGTATAGAGCGTCATATCCCCTTAATAAATCGTTAAACTTGTCAGGCGTGTCTATAGGGGTATTTAAACGGATGTCGACACCGAGTTCCTTTATCCAGTTTACAGCATCTTCTATCTTTTCGCGGGGGAGTCTATAAGGAGGGATGCCCACACTTAACATGCCGCCGGCGACCGAAAGGGACTCATAAACGACAACGTCGTGCCCCTTAAAAGCCAGATCGTTCGCTGCTGCAAGGCCGGATGGTCCCGAACCAATTATTACGACACGTTTGCCCGTTTTTTCCTTGTTCATCGGTTTTATCGGAGACTTTTTAGCGGCGAAGTCTGCAGCGCTCCTTTTGAGCGCGCAGATTGCAATGGGTTTATCGATAGCCCCACGGCGGCATGCGGTTTCGCAAGGATGAGTGCATACCCTGCCGAGTATATGCGGGAAAAGGTTTGCCATGAAATTGAGACGCAAAGAGGCGTCAAAATCCCCCTCAACGATACGTTCTATATAGTTCATGGCAGGTGTATTAACAGGGCATGCGTACTGGCAATTTATGTTTTCCCTGAACCAGTGATCATCGGCTTTGGCTATTTTGTAGTTCACGAAACACTATTCTCCTTTTTGACGTTTTTTCCGTTCTATTCGTTTGTCGTTTTCAAACGCCTGCTTAAAGGTAATGAACGTAAAGAAAAACAACAAAATTATTAAACCGACGATGGGGATGTTATCGGGTTTAGTTATGATTGCCCAGATGTTTTCCATGGTTAAATTCTAAAAGTTAAATTAGGCTGCTTTTGGCAGCATCTTTTAAGCTCCCCTCTAAAAAGAGGGGTTTGGGGGTGTGTTAAAGGCATACCTACACACCCCTTTATCCCCTCTTTCTAGAGGGGAAACTATGTGTCTGATTGAAATTCCTGAGCGTTAAATGAGGACGCAGATTTTCGCTGATACACACAGATTGCTATTTTCTAAAATTATCAAAGGAAGATAAAAGTTGTGCTTGATTACTTTTCTCCAATATGCTCCAGTTTCCCCTTTATTTGTATTCGTGAAAATTCGTGTTCATTCGTGGCTGAACTTGTTAGAGCGGTCCGGAAATGCCTCCATCCTTGCGGATTCTCCAGAAGTGCACCGTCATAAATATAACGATAATAAGCGGCAACCCTATACAATGCCATACGTATGCCCTGAGTAAGGCATTTCCGCCTACCAGAGAACCGCCTAAAAGCGCAAATCGTATGTCATTGTGCGCAGTCATTCCCAGTTGTTCCCCGAAAGGTCCTTCATGTCCCAGTAAGGGTGTTGACCGTGCCATATTTGTGCCGACCGTTACAGCCCAAAATCCCAGTTGATCCCAGGTGAGCAGGTAGCCGGTAAAACTGAGAAGGAGGGTGAGCACCAGCAGGACGACACCCACACACCAGTTAAATTCTCTGGGTGGTTTATAGGAACCCGTTGCAAATACGCGAAACATGTGGAACCATACCGTTATGACCATCAAGTGTGCGCTCCATCTGTGAAGGTTCCGTAAAATTGCCCCGAAAGGCACCTGAAATTCCAGGTCTTTTATGTCCCAATAGGCATCGTGAACGGTGGGGCGATAATAAAACATCAGTAACACGCCTGTAATCGTGAGTACCAGGAACAGAAAGAAACTGATGCCGCCCATACACCAGGTAAATTTCAATTGGGGCGCATGTCTCTTTACTTTGGCTGGATGCAAATGCATAAAGACGTTTGAAACAACCTTTAGCATGCGGTTCTTCGGCGTGTCGGCAAAGGTATGTCTGAAGATAGACTTCCAAACCTGTGAGTTAATGGTGAAATCTTTGAACATGCCAAATACACCTTTTTCTTTCAGCATGTTTCTGTATTTTGCCCAAAAGTTTTCTGTGGGTTTATTGGTCATTTTATACCTTTAAGAATGCGCCGGGCTTATCCCATTCACCGCGTTCTCCACGGAACCGTATTCCTTCATCGACGATTATTTGACCGTTTTCATCCAGGGCAACCTTGAATCTCTCCAGAGGCCTTGGCGCAGGCCCCTCAATATTAAGTCCATCCGGTGTAAACCCGCTGCCGTGACAGGGGCATTTGAATTTTCCTTCTGTTGCAAGCCAGTTGGGAGTACAACCCAGGTGGGTGCATTTCGCCTCAATTACGTACAACCTGTCAACCTCCCTGACGATCCATATCCTGAACTGTTTCTTGAACCTTTCGCTTACTCCTGACGTGTATTGGAAGGGATACCCGATTTTGTATCGTGTCGGTGGTTCGAAGATAGTTCTGGGAAAGAAGAACCTGACAGTCGCGCCGGACACCGCTGTTAAAAATGCGCCGATAAAACCCCAACCCAGGAGATAGAGTAATCTCCGGCGATTTACAGGATTTTCTCTATTTTTTGTCGCTTCTAACATAACAGACATGGAATCACATCTATAAATCAGGTCTTTGACAGCTCCCGGTTTTAATCTTTTCCGCCAGATATTATCCTTATATCAATAATAAAGAATTATGTCCATAAAAATTTAATCTCTATTCTTAAGTCATCAATATTCTATTGATTATTTTTTTTATGCTGGTAGTATATGGGGCGTTGAAGGTTTTTTAGTAACAATTCACCACGGAAGAATACGGAATATTTTGAAAAGGAGGATGGCCGGTGGTAGACATATTGGCACGAGATATAATCCTTATTGTTTATACCTTTTGGTTAATCATTACGGGGATATTGGTTTTTTTTATGCAGGCGGGCTTTGCCTTCCTGGAAAGCGGGCAGGTGCGTTCCAAGAATGCCACCCATGTCTATATGAAAATATGCGCAAATATCGGTATAGGGACATTGATTTGGTGGCTATTCGGATTTGCCATTTTTTCCGGTAATTGGAACTACTGCCTTTTGGGAGTGATTGACCCGTCAAGTGTGGACAATCTGAACGTGTACGGGCACTGGTTTACCATGTGGGGGTTTTGTCTGGTTTCATGCTCCATTGCATCGGGATCGATTGCGGAGCGGTTTAGTTTTAAGGCATATCTCATTTACGTTGTGCTTTACTGCGGGTTCATGTATCCGTTTTTTGGATGGATGGCGTGGTCTGCCGGTCCGCTTATGCGATGGGGGTACGTGGATTATGCCGGTTCCGTCGTGGTGCATTTCCAGGGCGGTTTGACGGCGCTCATTGCGGCAATGATTGTGGGTCCGAGGCTGGAGAAGTATGCGCGTACCAGCAAGAAATCATGGCTGTTTGAGTTTGGACGTGGAGACTGCTACACCATTCCGGGACACAACGTTTCGCAAATGATGCTTGGGGTATTCATATTATGTGTGTGCTTTTACGGTTTTAATGTGGGTTCTGTACTGATCGGAACGTTATGTGAACCAACTGCAAATGTCACAGCGCGGGAGATGATCCACGTCCTTGTAAACGATTTACCCACAACCACCATTAATGTTACGGTGAGTATGGCAGGAGGTATTCTTGGGGCTATGTTCGGCGGGTGGTTGATGAATAAGAAGCCTGATCCTCTTACAACGGGGAACGGCGCGATAGCGGGTATGGTGTCCATCTGTGCCGGAGTCGGCTTTACCCATCCAGGTTTTGCGATTGTTGTAGGAATAATCAGCGGCGGGATTATTCCTCTGGTTGTAAAGTCTCTGGATAAGCTAGGGATTGACGATACGGTGGGTACCTGCGGGGTGCATTGCACGGCTGGCGCCATCGGGGGCATTGCAACCGGGGTGATGGGACTGATACGGCCTGCCTATCACGGCGTGACGTGTCATATTGGCATTCAGGCGCTGGGTTTTATTATTTGTATTGCCTATGCGTGTTTATGTGCCATTATTATATTTGGCGGACTTAAGGCCGTGGGTTTGGGCCGTGTAAGCGAAGAAGACGAGGCAATGGGACTTGATATTGCCGAGCACATGACGCCAACCTATCCAGAGTTTGTTTCCGGCGGTATAAAAGGATATTAATTAAAGTGAATATGGTAAAACCGAGACTGTTTATGCTTACAATAGCCCTTGTCGTTCAAGGGCTATTTTTTTCTGTGGATGGCGCGGAAGATTTGAAGGTTAAAACTTCTTTTGCCGTTGAGGAGAAGTCGTGCCTCGAACAAGCATGGCAATATGCCGAAAGAGGGCTGGTCGACCTTGCCATCCCTGAATTGGAAAAAATGACTGAACTTTACCCTGATGACGTAGCAGCCCATGCGTATCTTGGCTGGGCGTACAGCCAGAAGGGGTTGATTTTCGATGCAGTCCGGGAATTTCAAAAGGTTTTGGATCTGAACCCGGAACTTCAGAAAGTGCCTTTTGATTATCCCATGGCGAAAGGCCTTCCTGCCGCAGTTAAGGAATTTACGGTAAGTTTTGAAGAAGTGATTGATGTGATAAGCGAATTTTCTGGCGCACACGAGGTATTGGGTCTGTGTTATGTGTTGCAGGGAAAGTTGGGCGATGCCTTGAATGAATATAAAAAAGTATTAGAACTGGAATCCAGCTTTGTGAGGAAGGGTTTTACCGCTGACGGTAAGAAAGCAATTTCTGTGATTGATCAGGCCATACGTGAATACGAGAACGTTCTGGGAGAAAGGACTGATTGCGTGGAAGCCCGCATAAAATTGGCCTGTGCTCATGCAGAAAAGGGGACGCTGGATGCAGCCATTGAAAATATGAAAAAGGCCATATCCCTGAAACCCGATCTTGTAGAGGCCCATGTCTATCTTGGTTGTTTGTATGCAAGGAAGTGGACGCTGGACGAGGCACTTAAGGAGTTGGCTGAGGCAAAACAACTGAGAGGTCGTATTATTGAAAAGCTCGTCACAGAAGCAGAACGCTTCATCCGCGATTGCATGTTTGATAAAGCAATAGCTGTAACAAGAGAGGCTGTGAAGTTCGATTCCAGGAATAAAAAGACACGTCGGCTGCTTGCGATGGCATACGGCAAAAAAGGCGAGATGGATGAAGCGGTTAACGTATGCAAGGAAATCATAGGTTTGTACCCGGATGATATTCAGGCCTACACGTTATTGGGATGGATTTATGCACAGCGTGACTTGTTTAAAGAAGCGATGGATATAGCGGGACAGGCAGTTCGGATAGAGACTGAGAATGCAGACATTCGGGCATTGACGGCCTTTCTTTACGCATCTCAAAACCAGATACACAAAGCGATAGCGATGTGTAACCTGATCAACAACAAAGCATCGGGAGAAAATGTTCCGGCAGATTATGGCTGGGTGAAAGGAAATCTTACTTCAATTGAGCAGAAGTTGAGAGAGGTCATAGACGTTCTGGAGATGAGACCTGATTATACAGAAGCATATCTGTGTTTGGGGTGGTTACATTCAAAGAACGGAGACATAGAGAAGGCAATTCCTGCCTTCAGGAGGGCTGTTGAATTAATGCCGGATTCGTACGATGCCCATCTGTATTTGGGAAACCTGTATGTGCAAAGGGGCGAGATAAAGAATGCCCTGGACGAGTATCGTAAGGCATCGGAAATTGTATCGAAAGAAAATCGGAATCATCTCGAACAGGGAATGGCATTTCTGAACGGGGGAAATATAGAGCAGGCAATAAACTGTTTTAATAAAGTATTGAAGAACAATTCTGAATGTGAGGAGGCATACACCTTACTTGCGGATGCCTATGAAAAGAAAGGGCTCTATAGCGTAGGGATGGTGTTAAGATTACAGGGTGAAAGGCGTAAACAAGGGGTGCAGGATTGACTTAATAGTTTACCGCAAAGGGCGTGGAGAACATAGAGTTACAACCCCCTAACTCCTCCTTTGCTAAGGGGGACTTCCAGTAAAAACTTCTTTTCCCCATTCCCCGCTTTTGCGAAGACAAGTTTGTGTAAGTTTTTAGAAATAGTGACGTGTGTCGAATGACGAGTGGCGAGAAAAAAGTCACCCGTCACCCGTCACCTGCCACTCGTCCCTGAGCGTGTTTTTAACTATTTTAGGTTGAGGAGACATTATGATAGATAAAATGAAAAATCACATTATTTTAAGCGGCATATTTTTAATGGTAGCATTTAGTTTGTGCCTGTCACTTGCAAATGGGCAGGGTTTGCCACAGTCAGCATTATCGAAGTTACGGGCAGAGGATAACCCCGACTGGAAGGTGGCGTGGGATAAGCAGACAGCCGCGGCCAAACGGCTGTTTAATGCCAAGAGCAAGCCCTTTCCTGGAAAACCACAAGATGCGGCAAGGGAGTTTTTGACGAATTACCATGGACTCTTTGGATTGCCTCCCGATCTCAGTAATTTAAAGTTAAGAGAAAGTATAAAAACACCCCTGGGTGAACGGGTGACATTCAGGCAACACCTTAATCAGATACCCGTTATAGGCGCTGAGATCGACGTGCATGTTTCCGGCAAAAATAGTATCTTCTGTGTCGAAAATCACTGCATTCCGAATATTCGGATAGATACCCAACCAACGGTTGAAAGAGATGACGCCGTAAGCGCGGCTGAAAGGGCGTTGGCCGTTGATAAGGACAAGATCGAGAAGGCATCGTCGGAGTTGGTAATCTTGCCCAGCGGACCTGATCAGCATTTGGCGTGGAGGGTAATTGTCTCGAAAAAAGGGCTGATTGACAGGACGTGGCTGGTGTATGTTGATGCAAAGAAGAAGGGGTGGGTACTCTACAAAAAGAAACTCCAGAGTTCCGCAACCGGGACAGGCGATGTTTACAGGGAAAATCCCATTACTACCCAGACCTTAACCACGGTTACTTTAAATAACCTGACCGATGATTCTCCTCTGTTGGAAGGTGATTACGGGAAGCCTTACAATGCTAATTGTCTGGAGACGGCGGAGGATACATCCGACTTTTCAGACCTCTCTACCGCCTTTTCTGCGGATAGAAATTATAGTTATACGGGTATTAGTGATAACCGGCTGGAAGAGGTCATGGTATATTATCATTTGAACAGGATGCATGATACGCTGAAGTCAACATTTGGTTTCAGCAGTTTGGACAATCAGATGCCCATGGTTGTTAATGCCCAGGACCCCGACTCTCCCTCGAGAGGTTACGATAATGCCTTTTACTCGAGGGATGATAATTTTTCATCAACGGGTTATCTGCTCTTTGGTTGTGGAGATGAACTCAATAACCTGGGGCTGGATGCCGATGTGATTACCCATGAGTATGGTCATGCCGTACTGGATCATATTCAACCGGAATTATACGAGGTTATCGAACATAATTACAGCGGGGCAATCCATGAGTCCGTTGGGGATACGATGGCGTCATATTTTGGGACCAATGGAGTCATTGGCGAATGGGGATTGACCGCAAGATTTGGTTCGGGAGACTATTCCCGGAATATGGACAATAACCGGAAATATCCCGACGATGTATATTTGCCGTCGTATGGCGTGTCGGAAGTGCATTATACCGGAGAAATACTCAACGGGGTTTACTGGAATATAAAGGACGCTGTGGGGTCGGATACGGCATTTCAGGTATTTTTTTCAGCTATCAATTTGCTTCCCAACGATGCAAATTTTTTTGACATGCGGGACGCATGGCTGTCAGCCGATAGCAGCGTCTCCGGTGGAATAAATACAGACGCTATAGAGGCGGGATTTGCCAATCACGGCATCGAAGGCGACGATCCGGGGAATACGAACGCCACCCTGAGATTAGGAAAGATGATCTTTTACAAATACGATCCCGATACAGGCAGCGTGAAGAAACAAAGGACATTTCAAAGGGGGGATGATATCCTGGTGTACGTGAAGGCAAATATTTCTAATGTAACCCCTGCATATAATCTCATAGCAAAAGGCATAACCTTGACTGCAAATGGTGAGGATGTTACAGGAGAATTTAGTGGCTATCTGAATTACGAAGAGGCGTTGGATGGGACACATGAATATCTAGTTGCTTATCTTGCATCTGACTCGGTAACGGGGAAAGTAAAGGTAAAGATAAAGGTCAGGATGGGCGGCACAAATACGGTGAAAATAAAAGCGGGTACGTTTACCATAAAATAGCGGTAGCGGTTCTTTGTTTCATGTGTACGGGGGTAAGCTTACTGGTTTTGGGTCATGGCTGGTTCAATTTTGCAGATTGAACCAGATATTTTGAACCGGGCTATGGATTTTAAATAAATACCAGTCATACAAAAACCAAATGTTTCGGTTCAATCGAGGACGATTGAACCAGCTAAGATAGCCTTACATTCGGCTAATGGTAAGGCATTGGGGTTGTTTGTCATCGGCCGACTTTTGAACATTTCTGGTTCGTCCAGGCAAGATGTGTTGCAGGTATCCTGTTCAGTGAGATTCAGCGTCTTTTCGTGGGGAGATGCCCCCTTTTCTTTCAATCCACCCCCCGCCTACTACGATATCGTTATCATAGAAGACGACTGCCTGTCCTGGCGTGATTGCCCTCTGCGGGGCTTTGAATACGACGCGTACCTTGTCCGTTTCGCAGGGATATACAATAGCAGGCGATGGGACGTGATTGTACCGAATCTTTGTCTGGACTTCTAACGGCGACTGCAACGTATCAAAAGAAATCCAGTTTAGTGTGGATGCCACCAATTCATTTTCCATGAGTTCATCATCTGTACCAATTATAACGGTATTTTCCTTTGGGTCTATGTCGACTACATATCGTGGTGAACCCAGCGCTATGCCAAGTCCCTTCCTCTGTCCAATAGTAAAGAAGGGCGCTCCCGGATGGTTTCCTAAAATGTTTCCGTGAGTATCTTTTAAAGTTCCCGGCGTTATACGGTCGCCGAACCTTTCGTATAAAAGAGAGTGATAGTTGTTGTCCAGGACAAAGCAGATATCCTGGCTCTCCGGTTTGTCTTTGGTTTTCAAGTTCAGGTCTTTGGCGATCTGCCGCACGGACTCTTTCGTTACCGTGCCCAAAGGGAAAAGGGTTCTTGAGAGTTGTTCCTGATTCAGCGAGAACAACACGTATGACTGGTCTTTGCGTGTATCGATGCCCTTTTTGAGAAGGTATCTGTCCTGTAACTTTTCTACCCGTGCGTAATGTCCCGTGGCAATGAAATCGGCGTTAAGCATCCTGGCAAAATCCAGCAGTTTCCCGAATTTCAGTTCCTGGTTGCATACAATACACGGGTTAGGCGTCCTGCCGTTGAGGTATTCCGTGCAAAATGCGTCGATTATGCGGTCAAAGGCTTCCTTAAAATTCAGGACGTGGAACTGGATGCCAAGCTGGTCTGCCACGCTGCGGGCGTCGTTTGCATCTTCCAGGCTGCAGCATACCTTCGTCCTGGTTATTGCATCAAGTTTATCAATGCCTAAACGCATGAACAGGCCGATAACTTCGTAGCCTTGTTCGACCAGCAGGTGTGCGGCAACGCTGCTGTCAACGCCGCCGCTCATGGCAATAACGACTTTTGTCTTCATAGAATTAAAAATAACCGATTAGCCACAGAGGGCACAGTGAACACAGAGTTACAATGAAATTCTTTTAATTCCATCAACTAACCTGCTTTCACCAAAATTAATCAATAAAGCTCGCTTAAGTTTCATACTTTTAAGATACGAGAGTGTCTGCGCTGTAAAGACATCTTCTAACTTGCGCACAGATTTGATTTCAACCACTACTTCTCCAAATACCAAAAGATCGAGTCTTTGTCCTTTGATGACTTTATCTTTATAGACTACATCCAGTTCCTTTTGTCGCTCAAAAGGAATGCCTCTAAGTGAAAGTTCATAACAAAGCGCTTCTTCATAGATTGATTCTAATAAGCCATTTCCCAAAATACGATGAACTTCTATGGCTGCCGAGATGATCTTTTCGGTTTGCAGATCCATTGTATCTCTGTACTACTATCCATCAAGTTCTTGTTTTTTATGCTCGTTTTTCAAACTGCATAACCGTAAGGCATTGATTAGATAAGGCTTACGCAAAGTTTGGAGCATTGAGTTTCTTGTCATTTGTCATTTGAAATTGTTTCGTATTTCGATATTCGTATTTCGAATTTGGTTGCGGCCAGAGGCCGCGCCAGGTCCTCTGTGGCTAAAGTTCTTTTAAATCAGAATCTCAGCGGCACGGGGGTAAAGGATACGAGAAATACGATAAACAGGATAATGCCGAGTATCTTGCGTTTTTGGTCGAGCGTGGTAACCTCGTCTGTCGGGGCGGGGTGCCGGAATCCAAAGAGTAAGAGCAGTATGGCAAACACCATCCAGCCTGGGTACATGAATATAGCGATTACACAGAAAATGAAGATACCTATGCGATACACAATACTGCTTTTTCTGCCCAACAAGGCATACATGATGTGCCCGCCGTCGAGCTGTCCGATGGGTAACAGATTAAGCGCCGTAACAAATAACCCTGCCCATCCTGCAAAGGCGATGGGGTGGAGGTAGATGTCCATGCCTTCCGGGAGTGTGCCAAATACAAGCTTGGAAATAAACGAGAACAGAATCGGTTCTCCAAGCCCTAAGTATTGCGAGGCATCTGCAGGTACAGGACGTACGTCA
>Ga0194119_10006311_pt1 | contig 17240 bp, 16 predicted proteins | sample TA2MahC100mmetaG_FD_148620 | JGI IMG/M metagenome (GOLD analysis project Ga0194119, IMG submission 148620) | Freshwater microbial communities from Lake Tanganyika, Tanzania - TA2015018 Mahale Deep Cast 100m | ecosystem: Environmental > Aquatic > Freshwater > Lake | place: Tanzania: Lake...
TAATGCGGCGGCAGTTGCTGCACTGTTGTCGGCAAAGTCGAGGTGGAATCCGTTGGTGCCGTAGCTGCCGCTGTATGCCTTGGGGTTCCACGCGCCGGTGGTGGCGTCGGTTTCGCCAAAGCTGCTGGGGGTTAGGGCTTGGCCGTCGATGAAGTGGATGTCGGCGAGGTAGCCGTCGAACGGACTATTCATCGACCCGCCGTAAATCAGCGCACCCACTGTGTGTGCCGCAGCAGCATTTACATCAGTATCTGCGTTTTGGGCAGCGTATGAACCAGATAAAGTCTGACTCGTTCCATTGACATAAATTTTGAGCCTGTTCGCAGAAGTTGCTTGTGTAGTATCTACAGCTAAAACAATGTGATACCAAGCCGAAGGATCTCTAAACAGAGCCGAAGTATCAATGTTAAAGCCAGAACTATCATTTACGTTTAGAGCGCCACCAGTCAAAAAACTAAAGTGAAAGTACCCGCCGCCACCTAGCAAACCAAATTGAGACCCGCTTAACTTGGAACGCTTTGCCCAGCAGCTAAACGTCCACGTCTTCCTGTTGCCCGCCGATGCCGGGGTGCGGGACAAGTAGGCACTGTCACTACTGTTGAAACGGAGCGAACGTGGAATGGTGTACCCACCAGCAGCCGCTGCCGAACGAAGCAGCAAGGCGTTTGCGTTTCCAGGAACTCCCATGATTAGCTCAGGTTGGTAATCAGAGTAGCGGTAATACTGGTGCTGCTCCGTACTGTGTATACCAGCACATCAAGGGCTGAGGCAGTTGTGGTCAGCGTGGGTGCGGTGCCGCCCGAAAAGTCCCAATAACTGCCAAACGCAAGGGTCCGCGAACCCGTCCCATCCTGCGAAATAAAGATCGCGCCGCTTGCACCAGCAGTCAGATTGCTGGGATTGGCAAGTGTTCTTGACCCACCGAGAACGATCGAAAAATTATTGGCTAATGCAAAATCAGCGGTGATTGTGGCGCCATCGGTCAATGCAGAAATTGCACCACGTTGTTGGGCGGTATAAGACTGAGCGACGGACAGACCGGACAGCGTTGTGGTCGCATCGGGGAACGTAACCGTGCGGTCGGCAGTCGGGTCACATGCCAGCGTCAGTTCGTGATCGTCAGCCGTCGTGCCTTCCAGCACAATCGAACCGTTGAAGGTCGCAGTGCCCGAAACAGTGACTGCCCCATCAAAGGTGGCGGCGCCGGTTACATCGAGCGTTCCGGGAATGTCAACGTTGTCGGTCCACTCAACACCCGTTCCAGCGGCATCGGTTTGCAGCAGTTGACGTGCCGCGCCATCAGCCAGCTTGCTAACGGCGATCTCGGCACTGGCGCTGATGTCCGCGTTGACGATGGTGCCGTCAGCGATCATCGTGCTGGTCACCGTGCCAGTGTCACCCGTGGTGATGACGGTGCCTGAAATATCAGGGAAAGTAATGGTCCGGTCAGCCGTTGGATCGACGACGGTTAGGAAAGTTTCAAAGGCGTTGGCGCTGGTGCCTTCAAACGCAAAGCTGCCGCTGGTACCAATCAGCAGTTCGCCCGTGACTGTGCCACCGCCGGTGCCGAGCTTTTCGCTATCGACTTCCTCAATCGCGGTCTGGACGTTGGTGGCGGAAATACTGCCGGCTGGCGTGAAGCTGACGTTGCTGGCGACCTGTGCAGTCACCGTTTGCGACACGTCGATTTCGGTCCATGCCGAGCCGTTAGACAGCACAATGTCCGGCGGGCTTAGCGATACATTCGGTGCATTGCCTGAGGTGATCGTGCCAGCTTCTGACACCACCAAGTAGTAACGATTATTAGCAGTGGCGGCTGCTGGCAGAGCTTGGCCGACAACCAAACCAATAGCTGTACCTTCGGCGGTAACGGAAGCGACTAAACCAGTGCCACCACCACTGGAGGCATCAAACGTGCCAGCAAAAACGATTTCACCCACCGAAATACCGATGGGCTGGAACACGTTGCCGTCCCAGAGGAACAGGTCGCGGGACAGCGGATTAAAGAAGAATTGACCAATGTGGTCAGCGGTCGGCTGCGTTTCACCGATCTTGGAGACCGCGTAGTTGGCGAGCTTGGCGCCAGTCACGGCGTTGCTATCAATACGGGCAATGTCAAGCGTGCCGCTGGTTAGCAGTGCGGCGCTGTGGTTAGGCAGGTCGCCACTGGCAAGCGTCGTACCAGAGCTGATGTGGCCTTGGCTATCGACGGTGACCTTGGTGTAGGTTCCGGGCGTGGCGCTGTTGGTGTGATTCAGGTTGCCCGAGTCATCAACCGATAGACCCGTGCCCGGAATCACCGCACCCTTGGCGACGCTGGTGGCAGCAGGCAGATCGGAACTGATGATTGCCCGACTGTCGGTGACCAGACCTTTGGCGCTATAGGTAACCAGCCCGTAGGTGACGCCAGCCGCTACGTCATTGTCAATTTCAAGGACCGCACCGTCCATGCGGAGTCCTTCGCCGTTGATGGCGACGCCGCCTCGTGCGCTGGTGGTAGGTGCCGGAAGATCAGCGCCAGTGATCGTGCGGTAACTGACGGCGCCTGCGTTGGCGGCGGGACCGGCGAGGAATTGGGCGGCGGCACCGGTGTTATCCAGTGTGGCGCTAACCGTTACGTCGTTGCCGCTGGTGCTAACGACAATATTGATGGTGCCAGCCGTGCTGCCGACAACAGAACCAACGGAACCGGCGGCCTTGAAGCTTACCCATGAGCTGCCGTCCCAGATATAAGCATTGCTGTCATCCGTGTCCAGCGCGATCTGACCGATGAAGGCGCCACTGCCCGGAAGGGTGGTAACAAGGTCAACAGTTGATTCGTCTGCCAGTTTTGCGGCTGTAACCGCATCGTTTTGGATCTTGACGGTCGTAACCGCGTCTGTTCCGAGTGAGGCGGCGACAATCGAGCCAGATCCAAACAGCACCTTGGCGCTTGGGATGGTGGCGTCGGCAATCAGCGTGGTGGCGTTACCGACAAGATCAGTAACGGTGATCTTCTTGGTTTCACTTGCCGAGACATCAACAATCGGCAGTAGATCACCGGCTGCGAGGTTGGCACCAGCTAACGCGGGTAGTTCACTAATCCGAAGGTCAGCCATCGCGCCTAAGCCGACAGGTCACTGTTACCACATAGCTTAGCTGTCTTACTCAGTGTCTTCCTGCAGCAGCGATGCAAAGGCGTCCTGCTCCAGGCGTAAATCGTCGCTGGTTTCCTGTAGTACTTTGTCGGATGGTGTGGTATGTGCCAGTAGCCTGATGGGGCCAGTGGTGACAAAATCAGCAGAGATCTCAACAGCATTGTCGGGTGAAAAATTGACGCCGGCTTGCGTGATGATACCGTCGATTTCATACCAGATCTCGTCGTCAATACTGGTTTTAGTGCCATCTTCATGGCCAACTTTTAGATAAAATTTGGCGCTAAATTTGCTGCCGACTTCAGTGCGAATGGCAAGCTGCAGAAGATAGTTGGCGGATTCGGCGGTGGATTGCTTGGCGTAGGAAGGCAGGTATTCCCAGTAAGCCCGAAAATTACCGCTGCCGCTAATCAGGCTGGAATACTGCGAGCGGAACTCGTCGCCTAACGCAGTGGTATCAACGGTTTCGCGTGTTGTATTTAGTTCATAGTATGTGCATTGTGCCAAAATGCGCGAGATAATATTGACAATACGAACTGCGATAGGGATGTCAACTGCAATCGAAGTTAGTACAATCGCTTGACTTTGTAAGCCCTCAACCGCCTTGTCAAACGTGTCGTATAAACGGATACCGCCTAGCTCATCAACATAAATATACCAGTGACCAGAGCTTTGGACAGCATTTGCGATCCAGCCGCTAGCATCGACAAATGCAAGATTGGCGCCATTCGTACTGCGAATTTCAATTTGATCGCCACTATGCAAAAACCCGGCGTCAAAATCAAAACTGAAACGACGGCGACTGATGTTAATATCACCTGCATTGATGGTGGAAGTTTTTTCGGCAAGCTCCGAGCTACGCCGCAATTCCACCAGACCAAAATTGCCGAGATAGACGCTCATTACAAAGTCGCGGTGGTTAACGCGCCGGTGCCTTGGTAGCTAATTTGAGCGGATACGATTTCACCAACAGACGCTCCGATTGAAACGCTGGTGACATAGGCAGTCAATGTCACCTGATTATTTGAGGAATCGCCAGCCAAACGCAGGGTCAAACTTACTGTGTCGGTGCTAGCAACACCAGATGTTTTGATGAGTTTGCGAAGTATCGTGCTGGCGTCGTTGGTGTTATCGGTGTCAACGTAGTACAAAAGACTGGCGCTGCCGCTGAAACTTTGAACGCCGGGCACGTAACTGCGTTGCGCGTCACCAAGCGTGGTTGATTCCAGTGTCTCCAAGTCAGCTTGGAGCGTCCAACTGGTCACCTTGACCAAGGTGTCGGAGCCAAGTAAAAGGCGTCCGTCGCGTCCAGTGAAGATCTTAGCCATGGTTACAGTTTAGAGAACTCCGATCAGCTTGACCCGCACGCTACTGACACCCGGACGGATGGCAGTAATCTGCGGCGCTTCGGCATAACGCCACGCATTTGCGCCAGTCACGTCAAGCGCCGTGCTAGTACCGCTCCAGCCGGAACGTACAGCGGATGGGGCACTAAAAGTTTGGAACGTGCCTTGTACTTCGTTAAAATGAGTCAAAAATAAATTGGCGTTGGTGTCAGTAATGTTGTCGTAATTAAGTTCCAACGACATATTGGTGCGTTGGCTGCCGTATAGGATGCGCGTTTCTGCGCCAGACTGCGACCGAAAGGATTTGATCGGAAAGTCACCCGGATTAAAATTCCGTCCGGTTGGTTGCAATGTAGGGAAAGCCATCAGGAGTCAACAACAAAAGTGCTTGGAGTGGTCACATCCAGTGCGATCTTGCTGCGAAGCTGGTCGTCACACGGGAATTCTGATGCGGTTATTTGCACCGCACCCTCTGCGTCTAGCGTAAGTTGCTCCACCAAATAAACACTTGAGGCGGTAGCAGTGCTTAAAACGGTAAAGACGCTTCCGCGTATTGCCGTCTCTTGTACGATGCCGCCACTTACAGTCATTACAGCCTGAACCACATCCTCGGAGCCGGTCTGGTAATACAAGATGGTGTACTGACCATCAGTAAAAGTGGTAGCACTGGTAATAATGCCGGCGGCGCTAATACTGCCATTTTGAGCTGAACTATAAGGATTGGCTTCCGTCACGACGCGGATGTAGTCGCCAGGAGCTAGGTCAATCCCGTAAGGAGCTGTCTTGAATTGGATTGTGTGTTTTATTCGACGGCGAATTGACATAAAGAATCGTGCTACCAATTCAGCATGAGCTTGACTGGTGCAATACTGTGTCATGTCAAACTGCTCCAGTGGGTGGTCAGTGCTGGTGGATTCATTCCAGCGGATGACGATATTGCGCTCTTCGGGCAGTTGATTTTCGCGCTCTTGGCGGAAACGCATTATGGCTTGGAAGTCTTTGCGTTCCTCGGCGGAAATATAATTCAACTCAAAACTATCCTCAAAGATATTACCGGCTGTAAATAATTGTTTGATGGTAACAGGGTTAGTGCTGATTTCGCCGCCGGGCGTTGTAGGCAGTGCAGGCACCAACGAAAATTTCCCGTCCGTGATGGCGAAGTTACATAGCATGAACGGCGCTGTATCGGCAATGAACTGACGAACGTTAACAGTGCTTGCTAATGCTCCATCGAAGAACAGGTTATTGGTTTTGAGAAATTTAGCTGTATTCGTAAAACTGCTGATGTTAATTAGTGGGGCACTATTAACTGTCATATTCAGCAGTTTGCCAACACCAGCAACACGATTAGTCAATAGGTAGTAGACAAGATCGCAGAACAAATTACTTGGCTCAACTCCAGACGCTTGGTCAGGATGGAATCGTTTGACGGGGATACCATTTTTAATCCAAAAACGGACCTGATCCAGTGCGGTGAAATTACGGGACGCTTTAAGTGCCAAGCCCGCAATCGTCATATTCAGGTATCGGGGAACCTCCGCGTTGCTGGTGATCTCGTTGACGTAAACAACGGTGTGCTCAGGATTGTTGGCGTTGGATTTTTCGACGAGGTTGCCGTACAGGCTGATGTCGCCGTATTGGCTATGTTGTTCAAATGTGCGACCTGGATATGTGTAGTTCTGGGTGATGACGCTGCCACGAGCTTCCACCACGAAGCGTGCGCCAACTTGTGATCCGGGCGAGCGGAAGGGGTTGGTGTTGCTAACGGTGGTGAGGTAGTCGAAGTTGTTGCCAACTTGCCACGAGTTTGAAACGTACGTGGGGTTATCAGAAACGCTGATGTTGGGTGCAGACCACAGACGGGTTCGACCGCTCCAGTGATTTGCTACTTCATCAACACGACTGGTCAGCGTGAGACGGATAATTTTGCCGCTGTTGCTGAGGTCAAGTGTGGTGGAGCGATTAACGCCCACGTTGTAATTACGGGCAGGACCATAAAGCTGTTCGTAAAATGCTTGGCTGCGGCCTTGCACCACGTCACTGGATTTGACATTACCAACGCGGCGACGCTGACCGATTGCTGTAAACGCAGGACTGGCGGGTGGTTGACGGAATGGATTGCTACCAGAAACGGAGAACGAGATTATGAACTCGCTAAAGCTGTTCCAGTTGGTTGAACTTTCGGTGATGCTTTCGTCGGTGATCGTCCAAACAAAACTTTGACCGGAAAAATGTCCGGCAGTCAGCGCGGTTTTGTTCAGGACGTAGCGAACTTTGTACCAGCGATTGCCGGTTACGTTGTGTTGGTAGGTAAAAGTGACTTTGGTATTTTCGTTACCCGGATAGTTTTGCGCGGATGCAATGCCAGCGGCTTGAGTTAGCTGCCAAGTAAATGCACCGTTGCGGCCTTCGGTATATTCGTAGGTGGGGTTGGTGTACCAGCTAAGAAATTCGGTACTGGCGACTCGTGTTTCGACGCCTTGCTCGTCGGGTAGCAATGTGACCACACCAACGCTGGTGGGCAATCCGTTGACAACTGTGCGGTCTTGAAAGCTTGGCAGGCTAAGAAACTCGGAGTTTTGTTGAATATCGAGTTTGGTTACTTTGTTGCCAACAGCGTTGACCTTAAAAGTTCCATACGCGGTCAAGTAGTTGGCAGATAGTGTTTGACGCTCAGAACTGTTATTAAGGGAGCCGCCGTTATGCAGGTGCCAGAACTCTGCGGTATTAGGTGAGTTGCGTCCAATGTCCGCACCGTTTTTGGGGATGAACTGAAACTCGTATTGGCGCTTATCAGGATGGGTCAGACGGATGAAGTTGTACTGTTCGATTGGCTGATTACCAATGATGCAGAACTGTTCACCAAGAGGCTGCCATGCGTATTCATTACCAGAAGGATCTACGCCAGATGGACGTAGGAAGATCGTAAAAACTGAAGCGCGTTTGATATAAGAGCTGTTTGTACCAGTCTGGACGCTGATACGCTTTTCATCCAAATTGTTTAGCTGAGCAGGACTTGGGACAGTCTGGAAATTGCAGATGCCGTTAAGGCGTTGGAATACATTGCTGCGGATACCGATTTCCGTGACTTCGCACGGGCGGGTGTTGCGGACGGTGGCTTTTGCCACTTTCATTAACGGGAAAAATGCCACGTCGGCGTTGTACTTTGCTGGCGTGTTGTTATCGGAAATGTAATTAGCGCGGAGCATGTATTGAGACACCACGCCAATCGTATTGGTCGAAGGCGCGTTTACGTCAATACATTTCAACTGGATAACTTGGTCTCTTCTATCTTCTACGCGCCAGATGCTAATGCTGCGGCTGATGACCTGCCATGTTGTGCGGCCAATCATGAACAATTCGCCAATCTGCAGTGCGTCATCTGCAGCAATCCGCATTTCTGTTACGGCGTCGTTAATGTCTTCCACGCTGACTTCGCGGTCTGTGCCTTTGTAATAATCTTCGGGAATAGTGTTAAAAGCAATCGTGAAGGTTGCAATATCACCAACATTGGCGCGGCGAACTTCAATACCAGTGGAGTCGGAAACAATAACGCCATTTAGTGCTGTGATGCCCATGCGGCGACTATAGTTACGACCAGTGCCTTCCATGCCAAGGTGGCGAATTGTACGAAAACTGCCGCCATCATCACCCGCATTTTGCCAGCCTTGGTCGTTTTGGCTGCCGGCAATCTTGACACGTTCGTAAGTTAGGTTTTCGCCCGGATCATCACGAACGTTGAGTTGATGCGGGATGGAGATAACGCGCCAGTTGACGCGGAAATGGCTGCCGTTTGCAATCGGGTCGTAGCAACCAAATTCGGCGTTGTTGCTCAGGCTGTGGGCAGCACTAAAGCCAGTGTCGTTTTCGCTAACGCGGGTGGGGCAACTAAAAATATCGTCATAGCTTTCGGGGTCACCTGATGCCAGTGAGCCACGGGTGCCGTAGGCTAGGTTGGCAGCACGCATCCGCGAAAAACCGGATGTAGTTGTGTTGCGTTTCCAGTAGAAGGCAAAGGACTGTTCGTAGATTGCGTCAAGCGCACCGTTGCCCAGAAAGATACCTTGCAGCACAGGTGGGTTGATTCCGTCAGGTGCAATGCCTTCAGTGACGCCTTGTTCGCCAACGACAAACAGCAGCTTTACGCCTTGCTGGCGCCCGTAACTGAACATGCGAGACCACACCAGCTTGGGTGTAATTAACATGCCGCCGGTTGTTCCAGTCCAACGGCCAAAAATAATCGGGATTGGATCGCCGTAACTGGCAAGTTCTGCTTGACTGTCGAAGCCGAAGGTAGGGCTAAAACGCTGCCCGCCAACAATGCTGTCGAGGGTTAGTTGTGTTGTGCCTTGCTGCTGCTGCACTTGCAGTGCTCTCGGCTTTGGCGTTAGCAAATAAGATGCGGCAGTAGATACAGCCCCAACAAGCAAGCTGACAGCAAGCGCAGTAAGTGTTGCAGCGTCGTTGATAACTTCTGGGACTGCGTTGTATTCAGCGGGACGAATCTTGGCGCGGCTATATGCCTCTTTGACAAAAAATCTGTACTCGTCTTCAGTTACACCGGCGAGTTCAATGATTTGCCTCTCGTACGGAAGCAAATTGGGGCGGTAAATAGTGACACCGGACCCCAAGCGACTTTCTGCAGATGCCGGTTGATGTAAAGGATCCCGGTCTGCCATGTCACTGCAAATGCCCAATTACTCTCGCGGAGCAACAAGATGTCCCCATCGTACTCGGGTCTTTCAACTCGGCTACCCCATTGCAACAGGTCTCGCGCCACCTGCCTTGTTGAAGCTGTGTACCAGTCCTGTTTGAACGGTGGTGTTTTGATGCCGAGGCGTTCTAGCACTGTGTAAACCAAGTGGATGCAGTCGATCTCGTCGCCAGTGCCGTCCGCACCAAGCATGAACGGGCGACCGATTAGATCACTGCAATCTGACACCGCTGGTAGCCGGGATATTGCCAATCAGTCTTTGAGTAAGACGGCGTTGAGGGACTTCGGCGCCTACAGCATCCAGGACAGTGTTTAAGGTCAAGTTTAATTCAACCTCTTTCCAACTGCCGCTAGCCACTAAAGCAAAATACTGATGCAGCAACGTGAAGCTGGTGCGGTCGTCGGGATCCAGCAACATCACTAAAACGTGTGTCAGCCAGCGCCTGTCCAATGCTTCGACCGCCCAGTTACGGCTCAGCGTGTTATTTGGCAAAATCAAGCTAGCGTCAGTATTGTCGCCTGTCCTATTAACTGTGACACCTGAAAAACCAAATGGTAAAAAGCCATATTGGTTATTTTCGTAAGTAATTGTTTCACTGATGAAGAAGTTTTGGAAACGTTGACGCACCACCCCGTTGTCGGTGAAGGTCAGAAAATTGCCAATCGCTAGTTCCATTACATCCCAAGCCGCTTACGGGTGCTAGTAGACATTTGTAGCTTACGGAGAGTGCGTTGTTCGCCTTGGGCGGCGCCTTGCTGGGCAGCTTGTGCCATGCCGCGCTGGAATTGGTCGGCGGTCACGTAGTCCACGCTGTTGATGCGCTCCACCGTGTAGCGAACATCGATAGCACCCGGAGCCAATGTAGCGGTGCCGCCCATGCCGCCTTCACTGTCACCTGCGGGAATTACGGCGGATCCACGGGCACCGGCGGCGTAGCGATTCATGGCGCCACGCATCTTGCTGGCGGGGATGACGTACTCATTTCCAGCTTCGCCAATCAAGGCATTGGTTGGACCCGTGACGAATCCGCCTTCGGCAAAACCAAGGGCTTTTGGATCTCCGCCAAATCCTCGTGCTAAATAACTGAATATGCCTTTTCCATCTTTTCCACCCAAAGCACCAAAGGCTTGAGCCAAAGCGTAAAAAATTAACATTTTGCCAACAGCAGCCAATATTTCTTGGCCAATATTTGCCAAGGCTTGCCCAAGGTTTTCCGTTGAGCTGGTAACCGCGTCAATAGCACCGCCAACACCATTGGCGATTTGACTGCTAATCCCTCCGTATAAAGCATCCAAAGCCTGTTGCTCGGCCTTGATTGCCTTAGTTTTCTTTTGTGTTTTATCAAGTTCTTGATTGGCTAGACGATAAGCCGCCACCTGAGCATCAGTTACACCTTTGTTGGCTTTTTTAAATTCCTGAACTTTTTGCTCAATCTCAACCTGCCTGCGCCCTTCTTCGGTGAGCTGACCTTCTAATGCAATTTGATTGGCAATGTCAATCATCGCCTCTTCTATTGCCTTGGCGCGATCGGCTTGAAGCCGCTCTAGTTCAGTTGCCGTTTGAATACCAGATGCTTCAATTTGAGCTTGTGCCTTACTAAACAAGGCTTGCTTTTCACGCTCGCTGGTAACGCCTTGAAGTGAGTTTTGATACTCCTGCAAAATTTGCTGATTTCGCTCTTCACCTTGCAAACGAATTGCCAACTGCTGATCACCAGCAATTTCGGCTTGTGCAATCTTGCCACGTATAAAAGACAGTTGTTTTGTGGATTCGGTTTCCATGCGAATGCCACGAATACGAGCTTCAAGTTGAGCGCGTTCTTTGGCAGCTCTTTTGGCATCTTTATCATCTTCTTCAGAACTAGCACTAGTACGCAAGCCGTCAGGCGTACCTGCGGACAAATTCAATGCTTCTCCCTGTCTAATTGATTCTCTCAGTTCTTGACTCTCACGTTGTTTAGTCGCAAGTCGTGAGGAGCGAGGTGCTGCACCTCGCCTACCAGTGCCTTCCATTTTTATGAGACTAATATCTTGCTCAATTCCTACTAGTTGATTTCTTGCTTCAGCAAGCGCTCCTAAATCACCAGTGGCAGCCTTTGTTGCAATCGCAGTTGTCTTTTGTTGCGATTGTGTTTGGTAATTAGCTAAAGCCAATGTAGCCGCAGCAATCCCGGCAGCCAATGCAATCCATGGTCCTGCCGCTATCACTGTTGCTATGCCAATGGCGTTAAGAAGTCCAATCGCAGTTGTGATTGCGGGAGAAAGGATAGCAAGCGCACCAACCACAGCCAAAATGCCAGCCGAAACCTGCCTAATTGGCCTAGGTAATTCAGCAAAGCCGCGAATTAGATCTGTCACGCTTTTGATCAACGGGGTAAACGCAGGCAACAACTCTGTCCCAACAGCTTGTGCTAGTTCTGTTTGTGCTTTTTCAAATTCACGAATCCTGCCACCTGCGGTATCAAAAGACTGTTCTAATACATCTGCACCTTGTTCTTTGATGCTACGCAAGGCTTGAATTAAAATTGGCGCTGTGACTTTACCTTCTGCCGCAAATTCTTTGACTTCACCACGAGCAATATTCAAGATCTTTGCAACCGCATCAATGACTTGAGGAGTCGCCTCATTGACTGATCGGAACTCATCGCCTTGTAATTTACCAGCACCAAGTGCTTGATTTAATTGCAACTGCGCGGCTGCAGCTTCGGTGGTTGAGACTTTGTTGATAGCTAATACTGTATTAAAACCATCAAAAACATCTCTAATTTCATTTAGACTCGCGCCCTGTGGACCTAAGCGATTACCTAAATCAATAAGAGATTTTAGGACATCCGTTTGGGCTAGGCGAAATTTATCGGCGGATTGGCTGGCAATTTCTTGTATGCCCACCAACTGACCGAATCGTTGCGTTAAAAGTTCTGCACGTTTTTGCGCCGACTCTAGTTCTACTCCTGCTGCAACTGTACCTTTTAATGCACGAAAACCTGCATATGCTCCTACAAGACTCTGTATAGTTGTGGTTTGGTTTTGCAGTTTGCGTGTATTATCTTCAAGATTTCGCCCCAATCGCTGCACGGCAGCATTAGCGTTATCAAATCCCGCGCGAAGGCTTTTGGCAGTTTGCTGGAGTGAGTCAAGAGCCGCCTGCGCTCTTTTTGCAACAACATCAAGAGCACTTAGTTCGTTGTTTGAGCGGCGTGCATCAACGTTAACGGCAACATTAGCTACGACGTTCGTCACGATTTACCTACGGCGTTGTTTCAGTCTACGTTCCTGCTCCTCGTTTTGCAGCTCAAAATAACTGCTCCATAACAACAGCTCCTCTAGCGTCAACTCATTATTCAATCGCGCCAGCGTATAGCCCAACTCCTTGGCAACCCCAAGCTGCAGCAGCAGCAGGTTGTCTTTCTTGAGTTCAGTTTTTAGTGCTTTTCATGTCAACAGCCTGCTCCTCTTCTGGATTAGTGATAATCGCCAGCATCAAAGCTTGAAGATCCGCATCCATCACATCGTTTTTTAGCTCAGCAATTTCGCCAGCCTGAAACAAGCGTTGTCCAGCATTGTCAACAGCCTTGGTAACCAAAAGGTTTAACGCAAAGCCATTAGGGTCATCGCCTCCAGGCATCTTCTGCGCCCGCTCACGCTCTGCCATGGTCAACGCAGTGGCGTAAAACTCAAACTCACTGCCGTCATTTAATTTGACCACTCGTTTAATCGGGGTCAGATTTGCTGCCTTTTTCAGACGCGCCAGAGCAGTTGAAATTGGTACGGGCATAAAACTTGGTCGTTCGTTATTATTTTACGCACAAAAAAGCCCCCAGCGCAACCTGAGAGCTAGAAAACGCAACCGAATCCACCAATTAAGCAGTCGTGCTGAAATCGAAGGTGGGGACGCCAGCGGGGCGGAAAGTAATCTCTACCTGCTGTCCATCGTCAGGATTGATGTTTAAGCTCGCAGTTAACAACACCGCATCCATTGCAATGCTCCGGCTCAGCGCCTCAGTGCTTTGCTTATCGGTGTAAAGCTTAAAAGCACACCCGACTTGCTGACGTTGCAGCACGTCTTCAACCATACGGTTAGACAGTGCGCTGTCTTCATTGGTGACATAGATGGTGGCAGAACCATTGCCATCAGCGAAACCCGGAATGTAGGCACGAAAAGGCGCATATTGACCAGCGGTTTGACCGATGGTGGTTACGTCAATTTCAGCACGGTTGATTTCAAACGACCATGACTGCACTTGCCCAACTGCGTCAAAAGCGGCATAAAACACTTCAAACTCATTGGGCGCTACAGCGGTGCCATCATCAGTGATGTTGACTGCCGCACCGCCTGAAGTTGCCGAAACCTGCAACGCCCCAGTGCTAGCCGTGTAAGCAATCACGTAATAGGTTGTGCCAGCAGAAAGACCAGCCGGCAAAGTGCCAGAACCGGCTGCGCCTGTTTGGCTATTGACAACCTGGAATTTCACTGGATCGCCCACCTTGAAATTCAGGTAGGTTTCAACGGTGATGGTTTCGGTGGAAGTATTCACGCCAGACTCACCGAAAGTTCCGGTGGTGCCAGCGGGTTTGTAATAGAGGGCGCCGGACGTACCGGACAAGACAGTGACAGCCATGTTGTGAACGGTAGTGGCTGATCATATTCTAGCTTTGTTCAAATGCCTCGAAACTTATGGAAACCTGCGCTTGGTAAAACCCTTCTGGCGCAGCAGGTTCAGAGGTACGCGGACCATTTGCAGGGTCAAAAATAATATTTTCAAGCTGCAAACGTGAAAACAAATCAATGCACCGTTGCGCAATGGTAAAACCTGCGCCGGGACCCTGACCTCTTGGTGTAAAGATATTGAAAAGCAATACACCGTTGCGTCGATCAAAGCCAGTGCCAGTGCCTCGACTGCTAGTAGTCAAAATCGTCAAATATGCAGAATCACCCCAAATAATTTGTGACTGAATCCAACTGGCATTGTTTGGCGGAGTAAAAGGAACGTTTTGATAAGCCACCTGCAAAACAGGCGCAATGGCAAATTCAGTTGCTATACGCGTTTCAATGTGAGAACGGATTGTGTTAAGGCTCATGAGTTTCTCCCCATTCTCGCGGCTTCTTGATCGACATAGGTTTGAATATCCTTTGCCACTATGTCAAGAAATGGTTCTGTGCGCTGAATACCTTGCCAAGAAGGTGGCAAATTCGTGCCGGCAATAACTGGTGCCGCGTAGGGTAGGTTATTAAAAACAGAGCCTCTCAAGGGCTCCAGCGTTCTTTGCCAGTTACTTTTCAATCTGCCGGTATCAACTGGTGTTCTAGCCTTAAGACGTGCTTCAGCCTCAAAAGTTGCTACCCGAACTAAAGTCTCAATTTGTTGGCGACTGTAATCACCAATGTCACTTATTTTGATTGTACGTGCCATGATTATTCTCTCAGGAAGATTTCAAATACAATCGCCGTATTATCTTGCTCAATTTTATTGACAATAATAATTTGCATGACTCTGCTGCTGACAGTTACTTGATCAGATACTGCTGGCTCAAAAGCTAAATCAGCAGCAGCTATTGTTAGCTTTTTATCGGTGCCTTTGATCAAGTCATTAGCCTCGCGCTCTGAGACAGCTTCAAGTATGCCTCGTATCGTTGTGGAAGTAACGCTTGGCGTTGCAGCACCTGTAGCAGTGTTATAAGCGGCAGTCGTAACCCGGCGGAATGTAACCTCTCCGCCAAACTTTGCTATCAACTTGCTAGCAGTCTTACGCAGTGAGGTGGTAAGCGCCATCAGACTTTATAGGCGACACACGCGCCATTATGCAACTTAATGCTAGTGAACAATCCGCGCAGTTCAAAGCCAGCCGGGAAGGTCTCACCATTCAAAGTATTTCCGGTCATGTTTGTGCTGACGATTGTCTCAACGTGTGTGTTTTGATAAAAATCAATATGGTGGAAACGCCCAGTGTGGGCAGCAGTGTCATGGATGACTTCAGCGCCTAGCGTGTAGTCAATCCCGTTTGCCTGATGTCCTTTGAATGCCATGGCTAGATCTTGTAAGCAATGACCTTACCAGAAGTCAAAGTCACGCTGGTAAAAACGCCTTCAATGCAATCACCATGACTTAGCGGTACTGAACTGAAGGTATTGCCGCTAGCGTTCTGCACCGTAGCAGTATTAATCACCGCATCTGCTACGGCGTACAACTTGTAAAAGCGCCCGCTATGCGCCACCGTGTCGCTGATGTACTCAAAGCCAATGTTGTAGCTGTCGTTTGAGTTGTAGTTCATGGTCAACTGCGACGGATGGCGATGTTGCCTGGTCCACTAATTCTAAGGCCAGTGAGGTAACGTTCAAAAATCGGTGGGACACGATCAGCACCAGTTGCGATGCTGCTGGCGCCTGCGGGCGTGACGCTAAGGCTGCCGATGCTGACCGCCTTAAAATCCTCAAGACCAGAAAGCCCTAAGCCATCCTTGTTATTGTTTAGATAAACCGCAAGAATGACCTGTGCTTTTTTGACCTGATCAGGAATCTCGCTAGTGGTGTAATAATCTGCCGTGATCCTAAAAGGGAACCCCGTAGCGTAGGTGTTGATGTAGGTGTCTGGCTTGCGAACACCATCTCTAGGCCATTGCAATGCTTGCGTGTCTGTTGCGCGAGCACCTAAAAACCGCTCACGGTCTATGCGTTGCGTCGCAGTAAACAGCGCACGATTCCGTTGGTCATCGGTAGCTGACGCCCATGCGGTCACGTCATCGTCCTGCACCAATCCTTCAATGACTGTGTTGGCTGCTGCCAGCGTCAGGTAGGAGTTTGCGTTTGCGCCCCCCACTGTTGCGTCGATTGTGATTGCCATCGTCTATTACAGCGGGCAATGGTTCTGGTGTTTCAAGTTTAGGGGTGGGCTCTGCAATAGAAAGAGAGGCTCCGGTCGAAACCAAAGCCTCCTGATTACGCAGTCGCCGGAAGGCGAACAAACCCATCAGGCTGCAGCAGCCTTCAGGACGATGAAATTAATCACCACCGCTTGGCTGAGCGAACCACCGGATACATTACCCAGGGTCAGGTCAAACGATCCTGCAGCCATGGCGGTAACACCCAGCACATAAGCGCCGGAAGTACCACCAGACTTGATGCAAGCAACCACAACGTCAGTAGCAGCAACTTCGCTATTGGTTACGGTAAAAGTAACCTCAGCATCAGCAGCTAGGGCTGAGTTGGTTGTAGTGATGGCGCCGCAGGGTTTATTCAGCGTTACGCCGGTAGACTTGCTGGTGGCTTGCGTTACCGCCCCACCATTACCGCTGACGTAGCCAATAGCGGCTCCAGCGGTTACTTCAAAAAGGGATGCCATCGTTAGTTCCTCCTATCAATCGAAGTTGGAAGTGATGGTCGCCCGCACGATACCAATGTTCTTGGTTTCGTACACCTTTGACCAGTTGCCAACAGTAGCAAGCTGAGCGCGGGTCGGGTTAACGGTGCTAACCGCCCACTTGGCACCAACCGGGTGGTACAGATAGTGCATGTCGATTGACATGGCATCTGATTTAGCCAAGATGTCACGATCAGTTTCTGTACGCATTGCAGCTTGCTCACCAGAGGCAACAGCGCCATTGGTGAAGAAGTAGCAGGCGTAATTGCCAGCACTGTTCGTGATGTCATCCGAAACGATGACTCGCATTCCCATGAACGTGGGAACGCTCACATCACCACCGTATGCAGAAGCGATAGAACCGCCAAAAGCATTAAGGGCAGTGATTGAACCCGCTGCAGCAGAAGAAGCCGTAACACGAGCATCAGTCGCAGTCACATAGTCAATCGCCTTGCGCTCTACGAGGTCGTAGTAGCAAGCCGAGTGCATAGCAACGGCGGTCAACTTGTCGCCTTGATCACCCAGCAGCGCACGAGCTTTAGCCACCTGACGGGGACCAAGCGCAGTAGCGCCCGAGGTATCAAAACGCAGTGCATCAAAGGCAGGAGAATCGGAGCCGGTCAGGCTACCGAACACACCTTCAAGGCACTTGTACAGGTCAATCTGCTGTTGGTTGGCAACATACTCACCAA
>Ga0194119_10006314_pt1 | contig 17236 bp, 16 predicted proteins | sample TA2MahC100mmetaG_FD_148620 | JGI IMG/M metagenome (GOLD analysis project Ga0194119, IMG submission 148620) | Freshwater microbial communities from Lake Tanganyika, Tanzania - TA2015018 Mahale Deep Cast 100m | ecosystem: Environmental > Aquatic > Freshwater > Lake | place: Tanzania: Lake...
TCTCCTTTAAGGTTTGGTGCCCATGATGATCCGGCCGGTATTGAGCAGATTGCACGGCACCGTCTTGTGCACGGCAATGCCCACGTCTTTCATGACCCGGATGACGTCTAGGTCGGTGGTGAAGCCGATGCGGACAAAGACCGGGGCCATCACGTCCTCGACGCGACCCCAGAGGCTGCCGTTCTGAGAGCGGGTGTGATTAACCGCAATGATCTGGCCGCCGGGCTTGACTACCCGGTGAATCTCCCGGCACACCTTAAGGGGGTCCTGGACCGTGGTGATCACGTACACGGCCATGACGAGGTCGAAATAATTGTCGGGAAAATTCAGGTGGGCGGCGTCCATGACGTGAAAGTCGAAGCGGCAGCCGCTGTTGATTTTGGCGGCTTTTTCCCGAGCCCGTTCGATCATCGCCCGGGAGATGTCGATTCCCACCAGACTGGTCCTCGGGGGGTAAAAATCCAGGGTGGAGCCTGGGCCCACGCCGATCTCCAGGACTTTCTGGTGAGGCAGCCGGGGGATGTATTTAAAGGCCTTGCGGCGGCCGGGGCCCAGGAGTTTGCCGAAAACGTATTCATAGAATGGCGAATAAAACGAATATAATTGTTCCATATAACGCGGATTGACTTTACATTTCATATGAAATCCTTTCAGGGTATAGGTTGAGTGGCCGGGCTAGTAAAAAATCTCAGGCGAACCGGCTAAAAATATCCAATTTTACCCTATAAGCCGTTGAAAAGTAAATCTCTAATTTTCTCCGGAGGCCGGGGGAATGGTTCCGGACCTTACCAGCTCTGCCTCCCAGACATCCTGAGCGTGATGGTATTTTAAGAGATAGGCGCGATCCGCCACCCTGACCTTGAAGCAGAGATGACCTGGCGCCACCCACTGGTCCATGACCTGGTGCACTTCCAGCCAGGTCCCCCCCCAGGTAAAACGCCGGGGGCGTTCATGGAGTCGAAACCCGGAGTATGTCTCTACCCGGCAATTCATTGATCAGTGGCTGGTTAAAGCGCTGCTGAGAAAAACCGGGCTGGTGTCCGCCCCTGAAATCCCAGCCGGCGCCGGCTCTCGGTTGCAGGCCGGAAACCCGTTGCAATCGTAACACGAGTAATTTACAATGGCAATGAATCATTAACGTAATTGTGTATTTGGCTCCCCCTGGGAAGCCGACAATCAATGCCCGATGAGAGGCGCCCGGATAATATATCTCGTTGCCCGGCGGAAAGGTTATTATTCATGGTTTTAACGAAAATGATGCAATTAAGGCGGGTAGTGATCACCGGCGTGGGTATGGTGACGTCCTTGGGGCTCGATGTGCCCACCGTGTGGAATCGCCTGCTGGCCGGTGAATCCGGGGTGAGACGTCTGAACCGCTTTAATGCCGAACTCGTAGAGCGCTACCGCATTCCGGAGGATTTTCCCGTCATCGGCGGGGCGATCGAGAATTTTGATCTGAAAGAAATTTTGCAGGCCCGCAAAAAGGAAGTCACCAAGGAAGACTTGAAACAAATCAAGTACACCGATCGTTTTACCCAGTTTGCCCTGGCCGCCAGCGTGGAGGCGGTGCATGACTCGGGTCTCAACCTGGAGGTGGAGGACCCGGAGCGGGCCGGGGTGATTATTGCCAGTGGCATGGGCGGGGTCAGTTCGTGGGAGGATGGGGTCCAGAAACTCTTGGCCGAAGGGGTGCGGCGGGTTTCCCCCTTCCTGGTGCCCAAGATGATTCCCAACCTGGCCGCGGGCAACGTCTCCATCCGCTTTAAAGCTAAGGGTCCCAATATTGCCCTGTCCACCGCCTGCGCCGCCGGGGCCCATGCCATCGGCCTGGCCTACCGTTCCATCCAAATGGGGGAAGCGGACCTCATGGCCGCGGGGGGCACCGAGGCCGCGGTGACGATCCTGACCATGACGGCCTTTTACCGCATGGGGGCCCTGGCCATGGGTTGCAATGACCACCCCGAGGCCGCCAGCCGTCCCTTTGATGTCAAGCGCAGCGGTTTTGTCATGTCCGAAGGCTGCGGCATCCTGGTGCTGGAGGAACTGAACCACGCCCTGGCCCGCAACGCCGATATCTACGCGGAAATCATCGGCTTCGGGATGACCGGCGACGCCCACCACATTACCGATCCGGATAAGGAGGGTGCCAAGCGCTGCATTCAGCAGGCCATGAAAGACGGTGGCGTCACCGGCGCCGACATTGATTACGTCAACCCCCATGCCACGGCCACGCCGGTGGGCGATCGCAACGAAACCCTGGCTTTGAAAGAGATTTTTGGCGATCGCGCCTCACGGCTGCTGGTGAGCGGCACCAAATCCATGACCGGCCACCTCCTGGGCGCGGCCGGGGCGGTGGAGGGCCCTGTCGATCCGGGACGGGAAGGTGCCGCCCACCATCAACCTGGATGACCTGGACCCGGACTGCGCCGGGCTGGATATCGTCACGGGGAAGGCCCGGTCCGCCGATATCCGCCATGTCCTGTCCAATTCCTTCGGGTTCGGCGGCACCAATGCGGCCCTGGTGTTCAAGCGCTATGAAGACTGAAAACTAGCAGGCGGCTATCAGCTTTCAGCAGTCAGCTCTTAGAGGCGGAAGCGAAGTGTAAGGCCACGACAAGCCTTGCCTCTGTATTAAAAATGCGGGGGTGCCTTTTATTGCGCCCCTTTATGACCCAATTGCCACTTTTTGATGGCTGATTGCTAAAAGCTGCGCGCTCACTGCTGATAATGACCACCGAACCCAAACCCATCCGCATCGCCATCGTCTTGAATGGGCAGGAATTCATCTGCCACGCGGTTACGCTGCCCTTCTCCCTGGAAGGTTACCCGCCGGTGGACCTGGTCTTGTACGGCCGCCAACCCGAAGCCCCGGCTCCCGGCCTGACGGTAAACCCCCTGCCGGATTTGCACCCGGAGGGATTCGACCTCATCCTGGACGGCCAGTTTATGACCGCCGGGCTCCCCGATTTTTCCCCGGAGCAGGTGGGCAACCTCGTTACCGGCCCCGCCGCCCGCTACCTGAAAACCCTGGTGTGCCAGCTCCAGGAGTTGCGCCAGGAGCAGGAAATCAACTCCGGCATCACCATGAGCGCCGCCGATGCCCTCATCACTATCAATGCCGACCACGTGATTGTCGGTTACAACCGCGGGGCGGAGCAGATGTTCGGGTACACCCGCGCCGAAGCCCTGGGCCAGGACCTGAAACTCATCATTCCGCCGCCTTATAAAGAAGTCCACGTGGACTACCTGAGGCGCTATCTGGCCACCCGGGAAGCCCGCGTGCTCGGCCGGCAACGGCGCCTCACCGCCCGGCGCCGGGACGGACAGGAATTCCCCCTGAGCATCTCCTTTTCCGTGGCCGAAATTCAAGGCAACCTGTATTTTACCGCCATCATGCGGGACATTACCGAATATAAAGCCATGGAAGACCGGGTGCTCCAATCCGAACGCCTGGCCGCGGTGGGCAATACCGTGGCCCACATTGCCCACGAAATCAAAAATCCCCTCCTCATCATCGGGGGGTTTGCCAGGCAGCTGCTCAAGGCCCCGGAATTTGACGACCAGGCCCGCCGGAAATTGTCCATCATCGCTGAAGAGGTGAGCCACCTGGAGGAGATGGTGGCCGAAATGCGGGATTTTGTCCGCCGTCCGCCGACCCAGAAGCGTCAGGGGCAGATCACCGCGGTGGTGGAAGAAGCCCTGGAACTGTTTCAGGATACTTTTCGGGAGCATCATATCAAGGTGCGCCAGGTGGAAGAAACGCCGCTGCCCCCAGTGAGCTTCGATCCCAAGCAGGTGCACCAGGTGCTCATCAACCTGTTCAAAAACGCCCTGGAGGCTATGCCCGAAGGCGGGGAGATCACCATCACCAGCCGGGTTAAGGGGGCCAACGCCGAAATCAGCGTCAGCGATACCGGCGTGGGGCTAGCCCCGGAGGTGGCGGGCAATATTTTCCAGCCCTATTTCACCACCAAGACTAAGGGGACCGGCCTGGGGCTGGCCATCTGCCAGAATATCATGGCCGAGCACGGCGGCTGCCTCTTTGCCGACAGCCCACCGGGCCGGGGGGCCACCTTTACCATCCAACTGCCCCTAAAGGAGACCTCCCCGGCTGCGGGCGCGTCGCCCCCAGAGGAAAACCATGGATAGCATGGCGGGCCGTGGACGCTCGCCATGGCCTAGATATCATCGACTATATTGATGGCGGGCCGTGCCCGCCCGACAGGTCAATCAAATGCGGGGCACGCCCAGGACGGACCTGAGAAACTTAACCGGTTGGCTGAATTGCCATGAGCAATCTGCCGTTAGTTCCTGAAAGTCCTAACTGCTCACTGAAAAAATGACCACCGCACCCAAACCCATCCGCATCGCCATCGTCTTAAACGGGCAGGAATTCATCTGCCACGCGGTTACGCTGCCCTTCTCCCTGGAAGGTTACCCGCCGGTGGACCTGGTCCTGTACGGCGCCAAACCCGAGGTCGCGGCCGGCTGTCAGGTGAACCCCTTACCCGATTTAGATCCCGGGGCCTTCGACCTCATCCTGGACGGCCAGTTTATAACCGCCGGGCTCCCCGATTTTTCGCCGGAGCAGGCGGACAACCTCATCACCGGTCCCGCCGCCCGTTTCCTGAACGGGCTGGTGCGCCAGTTCCAGGAGTTGCGCCAGGAGCAGGAAATCAACTCCGGCATTATCAACCGCGCCACCGACGCCATTGTCACCATCAACGAGGACCACGTGATTGTCGGTTACAACCGCGGGGCGGAGCAGATGTTCGGCTATACCCGGACCGAAGCCCTGGGCCAGGACTTGACCATCGTGATTCCGCCGCCTTATAAGGCCGAACACCGGGCTTACGTGCGCCGCTATGTGGCCACCCGGGAGGCCCGGATGATCGGCAAGCACGCCCGCCTCAGCGCCCAGCGCCGGGACGGCCGCGAATTCCCCATCAGCATTTCCTTTTCCGTGGCCGAGATTCGGGACAACCTCTATTTCACCGGCATCATCCGCGATCTCACCGAATATAAGGAGATGGAAGACCGGGTGCTCCATACCGAACGCCTGGCCGCGGTGGGCAATACCATGACCCATATCGCCCATGAAATCAAAAACCCCCTGCTCATCATCGGGGGGTTCGCCCGGCAGCTGATCAAGCTCCCGGGACTGGACGACAAGTCCCGCCACAAGCTGTCCATTATCGCCGAAGCGGTGGGCCACCTGGAGGAGATGGTGGCCGAAATGCGGGAATTTGTCCGCCGCCCGCCGGCCCAGAAGCGTCCGGGGCAGATTGGCGCCGCTCTCACCGCCGCCCTGGAACTGTTCCAGGATACCTTGGCGGACCACCGGGTCACGGTGCGCCGGGTGGAGGAGACGCCTTTGCCGCCGGTGACTTTCGACCCCAAACAGGTGCACCAGGTCCTGATCAATCTGTTCAAAAACGCCCTGGAGGCCATGCCCCAAGGCGGGGAGATCACCGTCACCAGCCGGGTCAAGGGGGCCAACGCCGAAATCAGCATCGCCGACACCGGCGCGGGGATAGCTCCCGAGGTGGCGGGCAAGATTTTTCAGCCCTATTTCACCACCAAGGAAAAGGGGACCGGCCTGGGGCTGGCCATCTGCCAGGGCATCATCTCCGAGCACGGCGGCGTCATCCTGGTGGACAGCACCCCGGGCCAGGGGACCACCTTTACCATTCAGCTGCCCCTGGAGGCGGCGCCCCTGGTGGAGGGATAATCGCGGAGGGCCCCCAGGCTCCTCACTATAAGTCATTTCATAACCGATTTTCCGCGTCATTTTGAATCAACCGAGGGAGCTTAAGTTGGGAAAGAATCACCCCCCTTTTCTAAAGGGGGGCAGGGGGGATTAAATAAGCGCTTGATAATCCCCCTAAATCCCCCTTTAAGAAAGGGGGACTTAAAACCTCCGTTCCCAACCTTTAATACCGTGTTCGTTTTGTAGGGGCGGGTTTGAAACCCGCCCCTACGAGAGATATCAATAGGTTATCTGGATGGTTTGTTTCATTTCAAAGGGAACACGGTATGAGTTATCAGGCAAATAATTTGGCGGTCAAGCCGGACGCCGCCCCGTTGCTGGAAGTGCGCGATCTCACGGTAAACTTCGACGTGGCCCGGGGCCAGGTCAGGGCCGTGGCCGGGGTGAGTTTCGACCTGGCGCCCGGCGAGACCTTAGGGCTGGTGGGGGAGTCCGGCTGCGGCAAGACCGTCACCGCCCTGTCCATCCTGCGGCTCCTCCAGTCTCCCCCGGCGGCGGTGACCGGCGTGATCCGCTTTCAGGGGGAAGATCTGACCCGCTGCCCGGAGACCCGCATGCGCCAGATCCGGGGCGACCGCATCGCCATGGTCTTCCAGGAACCCATGACCGCCCTGAACCCGGTCCTCACCATCGGCGAGCAGGTGGCCGAGGCCCTGCGTCTCCACCGGGGTCTGTCCCACCCGGAGGCCTGGATTGAGGCGGGCGCGGCCCTGGCCCGGGTAGGCTTCCCCGACGCCTCCCACCGCCTGGGGCAATATCCGCACCAACTCTCCGGGGGCTTGCGCCAGCGGGCCCTCATGGCCATGGCCCTGGCCTGCGACCCGGAACTGCTCATCGCCGACGAGCCCACCACCGCCCTGGACGTGACCATTCAGGCCCAAATCCTGGCCCTGCTGGCCAGACTCAAGGCGGAATTGGGGCTGGCGGTGTTGTTCATTACCCACAACCTGGGGATCGTGGCCCAGACCGCCGACCGGGTGGCGGTGATGTATGCCGGGCTCATGGTGGAGCAGGCCCCCACCGCGGAGCTCTTTCGGCATCCCGGCCACCCTTATACCGTGGGGCTGCTCAATTCCGTGCCCCGGCTGGATTTCAGCCACCCGCCCGGGGAAATCCTCTCGGCCATCGCAGGCCACCTGCCGGCGGAGCCCCCCTCGGGCTGCCTCTTTCGGGACCGCTGCCCCCTGGCCCGCGACCGCTGCCGGGAAGAACCCCCTGGGGTGGAGGTGAGCCCCGGACATTTGGTGCGCTGTTGGAATTATGTCTGAACTTTTATCCGCCCAGGACCTAAGCTGCTACTTCCGCCTGGCCGGCGCCTGGGGCCGGGGGCCGGTGCTCAAGGCGGTGGACGGGGTGAGTTTTGACCTGATGCCCGGGGAGACCCTCGGGCTGGTGGGGGAGTCCGGATGCGGCAAGTCCACCCTGGGCCGCCTGGCGCTGGCCCTTTTACCTCCCACCCGGGGCCGCATCGTCTTCGCCGGGGAAGACCTGGCCCGGGTCTCCCGCCAACGCTTGAAAGAGCTGCGGCGCCAGATCCAGATCATCTTCCAGGACCCCTATTCTTCGCTTAACCCCCGCATGACCGTGGGCCAGATCCTGGAAGAGCCCTTTGTCATCCATAACCTGGGCGGACGTAAGGAGCGCCGGGTCTGGGTGGAGGAGTTGCTCACGGAAGTGGGGCTGACCCCTGACGTCGCCGACCGCTATCCCCACGAATTCAGCGGCGGCCAGCGCCAGCGCTTAGGGATCGCCCGGGCCCTGGCCTTGAAACCCCGGCTCATCGTGGCGGACGAGCCCGTCAGCGCTCTCGACGTCTCCATCCAGGCCCAGATTTTGAATCTCCTGGCGGAGCTCCAACAGCGCCACGGCCTCACGTATCTTTTCATCTCCCACGACCTGGGGGTCATCTCCCAGATCAGCAACCGGGTGGCCGTGATGTACGCGGGCCGGCTGCTGGAAATGGCCGAACGTTCGGTCCTGGCCGCCGGCCGGCTGCACCCCTACACCGAGGCCTTGCTCGCCGCGGTGCCCCGGCCCACCCCGGAGCGGACCTTCAACCCCCCGGCCCTCAAGGGGGAGCCGCCCAGCCCGGTCAACGTCCCCCCGGGCTGCCCCTTTCACCCCCGCTGCCCCGAGGCCCAATTGCCCCTCTGCCGGGAGTCCGTCCCCCTCTTACGAAAATTACGAAAAACCGCCCCGGACCACTGGGTGGCCTGCCATTTCCGGTGAGGGGCAGGAGGATTCGGTCTACCTTTCCTATCCCGGGTCTTGGCTGAAAGCTGACTGCTGATAGCTATGAATTACCTCATCATCTGTCTGGCCGCGTTCCTGGCCTCCGGTTTGACCCTGTTTTCCGGATTCGGTCTGGGGACCATCTTGTTGCCGGTCATGTTGCTGTTTTTCCCCGTGGACCTGGCCATCGCCCTCACTGCGGTGGTCCACGCCCTGAACAATGGCTTCAAGTGCTGGCTGTTGGGCCGCCACGCCGATGGGGCCGTGGTCCTGAAATTCGGCCTCCCCGCCATCCTCGCCGCCCTCCTGGGGGCCCGGGTGCTCCTGTATCTGTCCGACCTCCAGCCGCTGCTCCATTACCAGGTGCTGGGCCGGGAAGCCTGCATCATGCCGGTGAAGCTGGTGGTGGCGGTCCTGATGGTGGTTTTTGCCCTGCTGGAACTGGCGCCGCGGCGCGCCCCCCTCGCCCTGACGCCCCGGTATCTCCCCTTAGGCGGGATGTTGAGCGGCTTTTTCGGGGGCCTGTCGGGACATCAGGGGGCGCTGCGCAGCGCCTTTCTCATCAGGGCGGGGCTGACCAAGGAGAGCTTCATCGCCACCGGGGTGGTCATCTCCCTCCTGGTGGATATCCCCCGGATCGTCATGTACGGCGTCAGTTTGCCGGGGCTGCACCTGGGCGATCACCGCCTGCTGATCGCCGCCGCGGTCCTGGCGGCCTTCGGCGGCGCCTGGCTCGGAAACCGCTTGCTGACCAAAGTGACCCTGCGCCTGGTGCAACTCCTGGTGGCCCTGATGCTCCTGGGCATTGCCGCGGCCCTGGGGAGCGGTCTGATCTGACTGATACCAAGATGCCGTCAAACAAGTAACTATCCAATTGTGGGGCGGTTCGCGAACCGCCCCCACATGGGTTGCTATCATCTAGCAATTGCCAAAAGTTTTTCCGCGATGGCACATGCTCCAAGAACCGAAATCCCCCCTACCCCCCCTTTTCCAAAGGGGGGAACTTAGCGGAATTCCTTTGAAAGTCCCCCTTTGAAAAAGGGGGATTTAGGCATCAGGAAGCGGCAAGAATTTGTGGCAACCGCTATAGATACACCAGGGGCGGATCGTCATTTTTGCGCGCCGCGACCTCGCCGATCACATACCCCTGTTCGTTTAAGCCCTGGAGGCGAAGCAGCACGTCGGCCACATATTCATTACCCACCGCCACTACCAGGCCGATGCCGTTGTTGAAGGTGCGGAGCATTTCCGCTTCGGAGATATTGCCCTTGTCCATCAGCAGGTGGAAGATGGGGGGCACGGGCCATGACTGCCGGTGCACGACCGCCTGGCAGGACTTGGGCAGAATGCGGGGCACATTGTCGGTCAAGCCGCCGCCGGTAACATGACAGATGCCGCTCAAGGGAAAATCCCGCAGCAGGTTGAGCACCGTTTCTACGTAGATGCGGGTGGGTTTGAGGAGTTCCTCTCCCAAGGGGCCGCCCAATTCCGGGATCTCGTCCTCCACCCGGTAGCGGTGGCGCTCCAAAAGCACCTGGCGGACCAAGGAGTAGCCGTTGGCGTGGAGGCCGCTGGAGGCGAGGCCGATTAACCGGTGGCCCACGGCGATACTTGAGCCGTCGATAATTTGATCCCGTTCCACCACCCCCACCACAAAGCCGGCCAGGTCATAATCAGCGGGCTGATAGAGGCCGGGCATCTCCGCGGTCTCCCCGCCGATCAGGGAGCACCGGGCCTGCTTGCAGCCGTTGGCGATGCCTTCGATAATGGATGTGGCGATTTCCGGGGACAACTGCCCCACGGCCAGGTAGTCCAGGAAGAACAAGGGGGTGGCGCCGTGGGTCACGATGTCGTTGGCGCACATGGCCACCAGGTCGATGCCGATGGTGTCATGGCGGTTCATCAGGATGGCGATCTTAAGCTTGGTCCCCACTCCGTCGGTGGCGGATACCAGCACCGGGTCGCGATACCGGTTCGCCCCCAAATGAAACATACCGCCAAACGAGCCGATCTCCCCCAGGACCCCGGTGCGGTAAGTGGATTTCACCAGGGTCTTGATACCGTTGATAAAGGCGTCCGCTTTATCGATATCGACTCCGGCATCCTTATAGGTGCTGATGTCCCCCATCCCCCTGGTCTCCCCCTCAAAGGTGTTCGGGCCATTCTCTGAGATGTTTGAGAAAAAACGCCGCGATTACTTTTTCGTCTCCGGCTGCTCCTCATCGGTTTCGGGACTCCGGCAGGGGCACCCTTCCGAGTCCGTCTCCCCCGATCCCTGGATCGACCATTGCCCGCAGTCTTGGCAATGTTGTCCCACCCGGTAATCTCCCCCCTGAATACAAATCGCTTTGCCGTGGACCAGCGCCTCGGCCACCGCCCGATGGGCCCGGGACAACATCCGGGTTACGGTAGGCCGGGAAACTTGCATCCTTTGGGCCACATCTTCCTGGGTCATTTCCAGGAAGTCGGCCAGGCGCATGGCCTCCAGTTCGTCCACCGTGATCACTATCTGCTGCAGGGATCTGAGGGGAATGCCCCGGGGTTTAAAAAAAGTCACCCCCGGCTCAGTTTCCACCCACCGGCACTTTTTGGGTCTGCCCATTTTTTTACCTCATCCGTGATGCTATATTCTTAAGGTAATCCGGCAAACTGTCAAGGATAAAGCGAAAATCCCCCCGGGACATTCCAGCCATTGACGAACCGGGGCCGGCGACTTATGCTTAGAACACGAGGTTATTCTCCCACCGGATATGGAATTAAGGGTATTGACGGGGGGGCGGGGCTACCCCCCGCCCCTATAACCGGAATTTGATCGGGAATGGTCGAAAAGGAGTTGGGGTTGAGCCGCACCTACCAGGAGCAGGTGGAAGAATGCGTCCGATTCATCGGGCCGCGCCTGACGGCGCCGCCTTCATGGGGGATTATCCTGGGAACCGGGCAGGGCGTCTGGGCCGCCCGGCTTAAGGGCGGGGGCGGCCTGGCCTACCAGGAATTGCCCCATTTCCCGCCGGCCACCAGCCCCAGCCACGCCGGCCGCCTGGGTTGGGGCCAAGTAGCCGGTAAAGAGGTCATGGTCTGCCAGGGCCGCTTCCATGCCTACGAAGGCTATTCCCTGCGCCAGGTGACCTTTCCGGTGCGGGTGATGGCGAGCCTGGGAGTAAAGACCCTCATCGTCACCAATGCCGCCGGCGGCCTCAATCCGCTCTTTAAGACCGGCGACCTGATGCTCATCTGCGACCACATCAACCTGATGGGGGACAATCCCCTGGCGGGAGAAAATATCGACGCCTGGGGCCCCCGCTTCCCTGACCTGAGCCAGGCCTATGACCGGCGCCTGCGGGAGAAAACTGAGACCGTGGCCCGCCGCCTGGGCATCGGCTTACGCCAGGGGGTGTACGTGGCGGTTCCTGCGCCAGATCGGCGCCGACGCGGTGGGCATGTCCACGGTGCCCGAAGTCATCGCGGCGGTTCATGCCGGTCTCCGGGTCCTGGGAATCTCGGTGCTCAGCAATCTCAATCTGCCGGATGCCATGGCCCCCATCGCCATTGAGACCATCATCGACACCGTGGCCCGGGCCGAACCCCAACTGGTGGAGTTGTTGCTGGGAGTGCTTCAGGAAGATTCCTGACCATGACCGCGGTTACCTTTTCTTTTTTGTCGTCCTTTTGGGTTTCTTGGCAGGCTTGGGAGCAGCGCTGGCCTCAGGGGACGGCGTCATTGACTGGCTGGCGGCAGCCGCCGGCTTGGATTCGGCCGGGCCGGCTGCCGGGGGAGTTTTTGGAGATGGCGCCGGGGAAGGCGCCGCGGCTGGGCCCATCACATAGACCCGCTGTGCCGCGGGAAGCTTGTCCAGGTCTTGCCCGCAATGGGGACAAACCCTCAAGGGAAGGGGATTTTGCGCTTGGCACCCCGGGCATTTCAACCACAACCCCATCATTTACCTCCAAGGTTTTCCCATAGCTTTAGCAAAACGTCACCGATTCTTCAAGCAATTTATGTTTGCCCGGCTGTTCAGCTAACTATCGCACCGGTAAAACTATGACGGGAGGCAAAAACGACCATGAAGAAAATTGTCATTGAGACCGACCAGGCCCCGGCCCCCAGCGGCGCCTATACCCAGGCCCTGGCCGCCGGCCCTTTCGTGTTCATCTCCGGACAAATCCCCCTGGACGCCAACGGGCGCCTGGTGGAAGGAGATATCGTGGTGCAAACCGTCCAGGTGATCGCGAACCTCAAGGCCATTCTGGCGGCCGTGGGACTGACCCTGAAGGATGTGGTGAAAACCACGGTCTACCTGGCGGATCTGGCCGATTTTCAGGAAATGAACCGGGCCTACGGCGAGTTCTTCCCCCAACACCCCCCGGCCCGCACCACCATCCAGGTGGCGGGCCTGCCCCGGAAAGTGTCCGTGGAAATCGACGCCATCGCAGCGAAAAAGGAGTGGCGCGCTTAGAGTTTTTCAGGGGAGAGCCGGGGGGGGTCGTTTTTTCGTATTTTTTATCAGCAGTGTCCGGTTAGGAAATTGCATGCGGTGGTTCTGCCCCCCCTCACCCCAACCCTCTCCCCCCGAAACGGGGGGAGAGGGGGTAGGTTACGTCGTCGGGCTTCATGGCCGTAGAGCCTTAAATCGGCTCCATCTTTTCCCCTCTCCCCCAATGGGGGAGAGGGTTAGGGTGAGGGGGAAGTAATCTTCACCGCGTTAAGAAATACCTTGGCGAATTTATGGACTGTTATGCTAAGGATAACGAGCTTCCTCTAATGCAAAAACCTTACCGGACACCGTTGATTTTTTTATAAGCGTCCCCCGGCCCCCCTCCCGCAGACACGGCACCTCAAAATCAGCGTCAATGATTCCCCCTTTTGCTGCCGCCGCCAGGTTTGGCGGCCCTACCTGGCTCTAAGGAGAACTGAACGAGGTGCATCCAGGCTGACAAGTAAGGTCATGCAGGGCGCCCCCGGCCTTGTAGTCGCCCGGGCCGCCGGTCTTGCCATCAGGATCAGCGCTCTCATCTTTCTCAAGCCTGGCCTGGCCGTCAACCTCCACCTTCCATGTCCATATAGAGAGACTGGTCGGTTGATTGGCCGGAAGGCTCCGGCGACATGATCATTTGTTCATGTCGTTGGTAAGCGGCGCCATCTTCCTGGAGAAAGGTTGGGGTCTGGGCGCAGCCTGCTGAAGAAACGGCCAGGGCCAGGATAACCAGACCAATATTGCGCCAGGGATTTTTCCCTCGCATCGATTCACCTCCCCTGCCAAGTACAGTCAAGTGGTGCGTAATACCGTGTTCGTTTTGTAGGGGCGGGTTTGAAACCCGCCCCTACGAGAGATATCAATAGGTTATCTGGATGGTTTGTTTCATTTCAAAGGGAACACGGTATAAGACGCTCCCTTGAAAAATTTTCCACCACTTCTTTCAGGCCAGGCACAACTGTCACGTGGCAGTTTTAGGCCAACATCTCCTTGGCCTGGCGCATGAGTTGGGCGATGGCCAACCGTTGCGGACAGGCCTGTTCAGCCCGGGAGTAGTCCACCTCGGTCAACCGCTGCCGAATCGCCTCGGGCAGCCCGGTAAAGGTCTGCCTGGCCAGCTCCGGCTCCCCATAGTACCGGTGGTACATGAGGCAGCGCATGACTTCGCTCACGGGTACGGCCCCGCCCACGGCCTCCTGGCAGAGGTTGCTGCAGCCGGCGCAGTAGTCGGCCTGGGTCCCCAGGGCATACTGGCGCAGGGAATCGAACTCCTCCCGGGCCAGTTTGACCTGGTCCCGGGCTGCGGCCACATTGGCCGAAAGGATAGTCAGGTTGGGCATCTGGGAGCAGAGGCTGGCAATTTGGGGGTTCTCCCACACGACCTTGAGCTTGGCCTGCTTGTCCGTAAACCCCCGGGCCAGGAAGCGTTCGGCCATATCCAGCTTGGCCTCGCTGGCTTCCTTCTTCGCCCCCGGCCCGCCGGCCTGGCTCTTCATGGCCACCAACCCGATCCCGGCCTTCTCGCAGGCGTTCAAGGCTTCTTGCATCTTCGGGGCGTGCATGACCCGGAAGTTGTAGGTCATCATCACCGCGTCGATCCAGTCCAGCTTGGCCGCGCCCAGCAAGCAATCCTCCATGTTGGTGTGGGTGCTGAACCCGAAGAATTTTATCTTGCCGGCCTTCTTCATCTCCGCAGCCCAAGCCTTGAAGGCCGGGGTCATGTCGTTGATGCCGGTGATGGCGTGGATAAAGAAAAGATCCACGTATTCCGTCTGCAGCCGTTTGAGACTGTTATTCAAGCGCTCGGTGAGGTTGCCTTCCTTGGGGACGAGCTTGGTGACCAGGAAGATCTCTTTCCGGGCCTCGGGGTTGCGGGCGAAGAAGCGGCCCAGACCCTCTTCGCTCAGACCGTTGCCGTAGGCCTCGGCCGTGTCCCAGAAGGTGACGCCCCATTTCATCGCCTGCTTGAGGAGCAATTGGTTGTTGATAGTGTCGAACATGCAGCCCAGGTTGAGGATGGACACCTCCACCCCGGTTTTGCCCAGCTTGCGTTTGGGCATGGTCGCGGCCTTGGCCGCGCCGGCCGGCGGCTCCGGCGCGGCCATGGCCCCAGTCACGCCAGACCCCGCCACGGCGAGGCCGGCCAGGCCGACGGTCTTGACGAAATCCCTGCGGGTAAAGCCAGTTTCTTCCTTCTTCCGGGTCATGTTAGACACCTCCTATCGTAATAGAGAATAATACGAACCAAATATTGTGGAACCAAAGTCCCCCTTTTTTAAAGGGGGATTTAGGGGGATTATTAAGTGCTTATTTAATCCCCCCTGCCCCCCTTTAGAAAAGGGGGGTAAAAATCATGGCTTTTCTGGTTCCTATGCTAATACCTTAATGTCCATATCATTAAGTCCTGAATACGAGCGGATACACCTCATATAAATATGCATGAGCACACGCGAAAGGATCAATAAATGCGAGATCACGCCTGTCGGTTTCAGCCTGTATATAAGGTATTACAACAGCACCACCATCTATAACAGAAATATTGTCTGGCAACGACTCAAAGCCAACCAAGAGCTTCTTGGCATGAATTATCCTGTTCAGAGCGTCCCACAGCTCTGAAACTACCACCCCTTTCTTGGTAGGCTTCCATCTCCAGCGCTTCTGAGAGAGCAAAAACTTTGGCCTGTTTTCAACAGATTCTATCATGCGACGTGCATTAAGCGCAAAAGCACTTACTACCTCAATCATGCACGCCGAAGCTTCTTCCAGGAAGAGTGCATTATTTTTCGAAAACTGCGTACTTGCGAGACTCCAAAGGACAACAGCTTCTTCGGCCGCTCTGGCTGCTGAGTGTTTTGTAATTGCTTCCAAATAGTTACTCCCGTGCCTATCGGCTTCACGATGGCGACTTCGGTCCTCAAGGCTAAATGAGCATGCGCCCCGAGCGTGAACGGGATTCGTTTTCACTGTAAACGCGGATGGCGCGCCGGCCCGATACCGGGCATTCATGCTCGCACATGCCGCAGCCGATGCACCTGGCGGCGTCCACGAAAGGCCGCGCCAAGCGCACCACGATATCCACCCGGGCCTTGTCTGCCGCCAGGCCGTCGGCGGCCAGGGGACGCTCCAGGGTCAGCCTGGTTCCTGACACGCCGGTGATGCGCCGGAGCGCGGCCTCGGGCTGCCCGGCCGGGCGCAGGTAGTAGTCCCCGCTGGCCAGGTTCGCCCCGGCGGGGATGGCGGCCTCCAGGTCCACCCCCGAGCCCTCAACCCTGGCCTGGAGGGCCTCGCCGTCCCGGATGGCCTCGAACCCGGTGCGGGTGAAGATGGCCTTGGGGCTCACCGGGCACAATTCCTGACAGACCAGGCAGGGCCGGTCCATGGCCCATGGCAGGCAGCGGCCGCGGTCCACAAAGGCCGTGCCCATACGGATCGGCCCCTGAGCCGCGAAATCGCCGGTGCCTTGCTTCTCATCAAGGCTTAAGGGGCGGATGGCCGCGGTGGGGCAGACCTGGCCGCAGGCGATGCAGTTGGGCTGGCAGCCGCTGCGGCCGATGCGGTAGTTGACCGCGGGGGTCCACAGGCCCTGCACCCCGGCCTCCAACAGGGCGGGCTGGATGATGTTGCCGGGGCAGATGCGCATACATTGGCCGCACCGGATACAGCGGGCCAGGAAGCGGCCCTCGTCCAGGGCCCCGGGTGGACGGATGAGGCCGGGGTCGCGGCCCGCCCCGGCCAGCCCGCCGACCTCCCACATGGAGGCCACGAGCAGCCCGGCCCCGGCCACGATGAAGCCGCGTCTGGACAGATCCGGCAGCCCGACTTCCCCGGCCGCGGAGGGGAAACCTGCAAAAGTGACCCGTCCGGCAGGGCAGCGATTCATGCAGTTCATACACAACACGCACTCGCCGCCGATGAAGGTTCCCGAGGGACGGCAGGCCCCTTCGCAGTAGTGCTCGCAGATTTGGCAATCGCCGCAGTTATCCTCGGTTTTACCGATGCGCCAGGGGGAAAAGCGGCCCAACAAGCCGAACAGCGCCCCGAGAGGGCAAATGAATCGGCAGAAGAACCGGGGCAGGACCAGGTTCAGGCCCACCACCCCCAGGAACACGACCCCGATGAGCCAGGCCGAGGCGTAAGCGCGCGGCTCGTCGCTGAGCGCGCCCAAACCGTTATCGGCTAAGGGGAACAGGGCCAGGTTGACGCTGCGGTGCAGCAGGGGCAGCGGGTCAATAATCCCGGTTTGCACCGACCCCATCCAGGCCAGGGCCAGCAGGAAGGCCAGGAAGTAGTATTTCAAGGATTGCAGCCGGCGGTGGCGATTGGCCTCCATCCGGCCGGCCAGGTTAAGCCCCCGCCGCGCCACCCAGCCGGTTGCCTGGTTGATCGTGCCCAGGGGACAGGCAAAGCCGCAGAAGAACCGGCCCACGAACAGGGTCAGCCCGATGACGACCAGGGCCCAGGTGAGGGACGCATAGAGCGTGCCGGTGGCCAGGACCGTAGCCAGGAACGTAAGGGGGTCCAGGTCCAGGATCCAGTTGATGGGCCAGCCGCGCAACTGCCACCAATTCGCCCCCAGGGTGGCGGTGACGCAGAACCACAGGAAGATCACCAGGAAGAAGATTTGGCTGATGCGGCGGACGGTGACGATGCGCATGAGGGGTTGCCCGTGACTTAAGCGCTGGTGTTAAGCAGCACCGGGTTGAGCCGGCGATAGTCGGCCTGCCCTGCCCCGGCTTTCTCAGCCATAAGAATGTAGGGGACG
>Ga0194119_10006321_pt1 | contig 17223 bp, 14 predicted proteins | sample TA2MahC100mmetaG_FD_148620 | JGI IMG/M metagenome (GOLD analysis project Ga0194119, IMG submission 148620) | Freshwater microbial communities from Lake Tanganyika, Tanzania - TA2015018 Mahale Deep Cast 100m | ecosystem: Environmental > Aquatic > Freshwater > Lake | place: Tanzania: Lake...
GCATCATCGCCTTCTTTCTGCTGGAGAAGGCGGCCCTCTGGCGTCACTCGCATGGCGAAACCCCCGTGCAATGTGACAACCCGGCCCACGATCATCGCCATCACAGCCATGGCCGTCACGCCAGCCGAACCACGCTGATCGTCCTCGGCGACGGTCTGCACAACTTTGTTGACGGCATCCTGGTCGCCGCGGCCTTCCTTGCCGACCCCCTTCTGGGCTGGGCCACGCTCGGCGCGGTCCTGGCGCATGAACTGCCGCAAGAGATCGGCGATTTCATGGTGCTGCTCAGCACCGGCATGAGCAGAGGCCGCGCCCTGCTACTCAACGCCTTGTCCGGGGCGACGATGATCCTCGGCGGCATGGCCGGTTATTTCGCCCTCGCCAACCTGCAGGCAGCCATCCCCTATGTGCTGGTCGTGGCCGCCTCCAGTTTCATCTATATCGCCATTGCCGACCTGGTGCCGGAGCTTCACCACCACCGCCGCTTCAAGGACGCGGTCAGCCAACTGTTGCTGATGTTGGCCGGCGTGGTGGTCGTCTATCTGATCACCGGCCTCGGCCCGCATGAGCATGGCGAACCAGGGCACGATCATGCGCACGCGCCGATCGTGGCTCCAATCGAGGTATCAACCGCGGCACCCAACGCGGCACCAGCCGCGGCCCCCGTCGCCCCGCACCTCGGTCAACAATGACGCCTCCACGGGGCCGTCCGCTCAAATTGTTTGCATTCAAATAATTTATGGCGTCATAATAATTATTGCGGATATCCGCAATTGTAAAAATCTGTAATCACTTCTAGGTTGAGGGTATTCAAATCTTTAGGTTTGCCTTTGGGTTCGTCTGTAACAAGCCTCAATGAAAGGTTGAATACCATGGAGATTACTGACCTCCGCGCCCTGCGGGAAGCATCCGAAGTCCAAGCACTTGAGAAACGGCTGGGTATCTCGCGACGGGATTTTCTGGGGCTGTGTGCCGCCTTGGCCACGACGATGGGCCTGCCGGCGGGTGCCGAGGCCGCCATCATCAAGGCCGTCGCTGCAAAGCAACGCCCCTCGGTCATCTGGCTGCATTTCCAGGAATGCACAGGCTGCACCGAATCCCTGCTGCGTGCCGAGCACCCGACGCTGGAAAAGCTGATCCTCGATATCATTTCGCTCGACTATCACGAAACCCTGTTTGCGGCGGCCGGCCATCAGGCCGAGGCGGCACGCAAGACAGCAATGAAGCAACACAAGGGCAAATATGTGCTGGTCGTGGAAGGAGCCATCCCGACTAAAGACGGCGGTATTTATTGCAAGGTCGGCGGCCAAACCGCCGTCAACATGCTGAAGGAATGCGCCAAGGACGCTGCAGCGGTCATTGCGATCGGCAGTTGCGCCTCATGGGGCGGCATGCCATCCACTGGCCCCAACCCGACCGGATCTTCCAGCGTCGCCGAGGTGTTGGGCAAGACGGTCGTTACTATCCCGGGATGCCCGCCCAATCCGTACAACTTCCTCGCCACCGTCGTACATTTCCTCACCTTCGGCAAACTGCCCGAAGTCGATCAACTGGGTCGTCCAAAATTCGCCTACTCGCGCCTGATCCATGAAAACTGCGAGCGCCGCCCACATTTCGACGCTGGTCGTTTTGCCCTCGAATTTGGCGACCCTGGGCATCGTGCCGGATGGTGTCTGTACAAACTGGGCTGCAAGGGCCCAGAGACCTACGCCAACTGTCCGACCATCGGCTTTGGGGACGCCGGCGAAAACAACTGGCCCGTTGGCTGCGGCCACCCCTGCATCGGCTGCACCGAGAAGGGCGTGGGCTTCACCAAACCGATCCACGCCTTGGCCGAACTGAAGAGCGTGACGCCACCCGTTGGTTTCCCGGGTGTTCATGAAAGCAAAGGCAAGAGCTTTGACTTCACCAGCGCCGCCGCGCTCGCTGCCATTGCCGGTGCCGCCGCCGCCGGGACCGCCAAACTAGCGCAAAATCTCGGCAAGGGCACCCCGGTGGAAACGAGTTCGCACAAAGATTCTGGAGCCTCGTCATGAGCACCACACGCCGTCAGTTCCTGCAAGGGGCGGTGGCGAGTGGCGCGGCACTAAGCCTCGGTACCGCACCCGCAGTGCAGGCGCGCCCCAATCTAACCCTGCCGCCCAAGGCAGTGGGCCTGCTGTATGACAGCACCCTGTGCATCGGCTGCAAGGCCTGTGTTTCAGCCTGCAAGGAATCGAACAACCTGCCGCCGGAGTTTTCAACGGCAGAAAACTTGTGGGATACGCCACAAGACTTGTCCGGCCGCACCAAGAACATCATCAAGGCCTACAAGGACGGCAATGCCACACAAAAGGACCGCGAGATTGACGGCCATGCCTTCATCAAGCACTCCTGCCTCCACTGCGTCGACCCATCTTGCGTGTCAGCCTGCCCCGTCTCGGCGATGAAAAAGGATCCCGTTACCGGCATCGTGACCTATAACGAGAAGGACTGCATCGGCTGCCGCTACTGTGTGGTTGCCTGCCCGTTCGGCATTCCGCGGTTTGAGTACGATAAGGCCTTCCCGAAGATCGTGAAATGCGAGCTGTGCAATCACCTCAAGCCGGGTGACAAGTTCAAGTACTCCGCTTGTGCCCAGGTCTGCCCGACCGGGGCCACGCTCTACGGTCCGGTCGATCAGTTACTGCAGGAGGCCAAGCGTCGCGTCGCCCTGAAACCCGGCAGCGTCACCCGCGTTGAGCGGGGCCGTGTTGGTAGCGGCGATATCTACGAGGCCAAACTAACCGCTCAATACCTGCCCCGCGTCTATGGCGACCGCGAACTGGGCGGCACCCAAGTGTTGAAGATCTCCGCCGTGCCGATGGAAAAACTCGGCATGCCAGAACTACCCGAACGATCCTTCGCTAGCGTCTCGGAGACCCTGCAGCACGACCTCTATGGCTGGCTGGCCTTACCGGCCGTGGTGCTGGGTGGACTGGTCATCGCCGCGAAACGCACCGCACGCCCGGACGAAGAGGATGAGGCCTAGGAGATGAACATGTCGAGTCACGCTGAAAAGCCCGCCCCGCTAGGCGGCCCGCTCGTCACCCCGCTGACGGTAACCTTGGCCGGCTTGGCCGGCATCGCGGCAGTGATTCTGCTGATCCGCTTCATCTTTGGCATCGGTTCAGTGACCAATGTCAACGATGGCTATAGCTGGGGCATTTGGGTCGTTTACGATGTCATGGCCGGTTCGGCCTTCGCCTGCGGCGGCTATGCCATCGCCCTCTTGGTTTACATCTTCAACAAGGGCGAGTACCACCCACTGGTGCGCCCAGCCCTCTTGGGTAGTCTGTTTGGCTACACCCTAGCCGGGGCCTCGGTCATCTTTGACCTGGGCCGCTACTGGAACACCTGGCACATCTTTTTCCCGCCCTGGGCGCAGGTCAATTCGGTCATGTTCGAGGTCGCCGTCTGCATCACCCTGTACATCGGCGTAATGTGGATCGAGTTTTCGCCAGCCTTCCTAGAACGCCTTGGCCGCAGCGACTTGAAGAAGAAGCTGTCGAACTGGATGTTCGTTTTCATCGGCTTGGGCGTCCTCCTGCCCTCCATGCACCAGTCTTCCCTGGGGTCCCTGCTGATCGTGTTTGGCACCCAAATTAACCCCCTCTGGCAGACCTTGATGTTACCGCTCATCTTCCTGATGACTGCCATCACGGTCGGCTATGCTGTGGTCATCCTCGAATCCTGCCTCTCGGCATCCGGCTTCAAACGCCCCTTCGAAGCCGATCTGATCGGCCGCTTGTCGCGGGTGATGTGGTGGTTCCTCGTCGTCTATCTGGCCCTGCGTGCCGTCGATCTTGCTTGGCGCGGCGCTTGGGGTGAGGCCTTCCAGCCGAATGTCATGGCGCTGGGCTTCTGGATCGAGATGACCGGCTTCATCCTCCCCGTGATCCTGTTGGCCACTCCAGCCGCGCGCCGCCGTCCCGATCGCCTGCTGATCTCGGCCGTCGCCCTCATCGTCGGCACGCTGATGTTGCGCCTGAACGGCTTCCTCATCGGCTACCAAACCGGCGCCGGATGGCACTATTTCCCGTCGCTGCCGGAGTTGCTGGTCACTATCGGCATCATCGCCGCCCAGATCCTCGGTTATATCGTCCTCGTCCGCTGGCTGCCGATCTTGCCCAAGGTTGAGCCGGTTAAGATCGCCCGCTAATCAGGAGACGCAAAATGAGCAAACGCATCACCATCGACCCCATCACCCGTATCGAGGGGCACCTGCGTATCGACTGTGAGGTAGACGGCGGCAAGGTCAAGAAGGCCTGGGCTTCCGGCCAGATGTGGCGCGGCGTTGAACAGATCCTGATCGGTCGCGACCCACGCGATGCTTGGGCCATCACCCAGCGCATCTGTGGTGTCTGCACAACGGTGCATGCCATTGCCTCCGTGCGCGCGGTAGAAAATGCCCTCGACCTGGAGATCCCAGTCAACGCACAATACATCCGCAACATCATCATCCTGGCCCACGCGGTGCATGACCATATCGTGCATTTCTACCACCTCTCGGCGCTCGACTGGGTCGATGTCACCTCGGCACTGAAGGGCAACCCGGTCAAGACCGCGCAACTGGCTGAATCGCTGTCCACCTGGAAGGGCAACAGCCGGCACGAGTTCGCCCAGGTCAAGGAACGGCTGGCGGGCTTCGTCGGCACCGGCCAGCTCGGCATATTCACCAACGGCTACTGGGGCCACCCGGCGATGAAGTTGCCGCCCGATGTCAATCTGCTCGCCGTGGCGCACTACCTGCAAGCGCTGGAGATCCAGCGCAAAGCCAACAAGATCGTCTCCATCCTCGGCTCCAAGACCCCGCACATTCAGAATGTAGCGGTGGGCGGCGTAGCCAACCCAATCGCCACCGACTCGCAATCCGTGCTCACCATCGAGCGGCTGATGGCGGTCAAGGGCTGGATTGATGAACTGGCCGACTTCGTCAAAAATGTCTATGTGGTCGATGTCGCCGCCATCGGCGCCTTCTATGCCGATTGGCTGGGTTATGGCAAAGGGATCACCAATTATCTCAGCGTCCCGGATATCCCCCTCGACGGCAAGGGCACAAAGTTCGCCCTACCCGGCGGTCATGTCCCGAACGGCGATCCAGCCAAATTCAAGGCCATCAGCCGCTTTGGCGATCCGTTTTTTGAGGACAATGTGGCCGAAAGCGCCAAGCACGCCTGGTACAAGAGCGGCAAGGGCGCGCTGCACCCATACAAGGGCGAAACCAACCCGCAGTACACCGACTTTCAAGACGATGGCAAATATTCCTGGGTCAAGTCACCGACCTTCCAAGGCCAGCCGGCCCAGGTCGGACCGCTGGCGCGGGTGCTGGCCATGGTCGGCGCCGGTCACCAACCCACCATCAAAACGCTCAACTTTGTGCTCGACACGGCGGGCGCCATCGCCAAAACCAAGATCCCGGTGGCTGCCCTGCATTCAACCATTGGCCGCCATGCCGCGCGGGCCGTATCCTGCGCCGTGCAGGTCGATGAACTGGCCAACCAGTGGCAACTGCTGGTGGGCAACATCGGCCGAGGCGACACCAAGACCTTCAACAATCCAGTCTTCCCGAAGGGCGAGATCAGCGGCGTTGGCTTCCACGAGGCCCCGCGTGGCGTCTTGAGCCACTGGGTGGTCATCAACAATGGCAAGATCGTCAATTATCAGGCCGTGGTACCGACGACCTGGAACGCCGCGCCGCGGAACGAAAAGGACGAGCCTGGCCCCTACGAGGCCTCCCTGCTCGACAACCCGGTGGCCGACTCCGAGCGCCCGCTGGAGGTGTTGCGCACCGTGCACTCCTTCGATCCCTGCCTCGCCTGTGCCGTGCATATGGTCGATGCCGATGGCCGCGATGCCATCAAGGTAACCACCAATGGCTGCGGCACGAACCTTTGCGCCTGACCATCCTTCGTCATGAGTTCAACCCGCGCCCAGCTCCCGCAACATACAGTCCTCCTTGGAGTCGGAAATCTCCTCCTTTCCGACGAGGGTCTGGGGGTGCGGGCCCTTGAGTTGCTGGAGCGCAGCTACGACTTCCCACCCGGAGTTGAGTTGATTGATGGCGGCACCTGTGGCATGGAACTCTTGGAACCGCTGACCAGCGTCGATCTGCTCATCATGCTCGATGTCATCCACGCCAACCGCGCGCCGGGCGACTTGGTCATCCTGCGCGGTGACGAGGTTCCCGCCCGCCTGCGCCACAAACTGTCGCCGCATCAGGTTGGGCTGTCTGATGTATTGGCGACACTTGTACTCACGGACGAGGCACCGCAGCAGGTCATCGTCATCGGTATCGAGCCCGAGAACCTGGCGCTGGGCATGGCGCTATCTCCCAAAGTCGCCGCGCGTCTGCCCGAAATGGTCTCCGTCACACTCCTTGAACTGGAACGGGCCGGCATCCACGCCCGGTCCCGTCGCACTCCCACACCCGCCAATCGGCAGCTTGCACCTCAGCCGTCCTGACCTCCCCATGAAGCACAACCGCTCATTCCTATCTCCGGAGTCCGCCATGAAACGCAGATCGTCTATTTCCGTTGCCGCTCCCATCACCCTGTTATTCATGGTGCCCACCCTCGCGTGGGCGCATGTCGGAGCGGATGTCGGCATATCCCATGGAACGGCCTTCATCGCCGGATTCCTGCATCCCTTCACTGGCATGGATCACCTGCTGGCCATGCTCGTGGTCGGTCTGTGGAGCGCCCTAGCCACCCGGCGTATCTGGGCCGTCCCCCTAGTCTTTGCCTGCATGCTGTTGCTGGGCGCTGTATTTGGCCTTGCCGGTCTGGCCCTGCCGACCGTTGAGCCAATGCTTGCAGCATCGCTGCTGGTGTTGGGCCTCCTGCTAGCCACCCGCGCCCACCTGCCAACCGGTCTGGCCCTTGGCCTCATCGGCGGCTTCGCCATCTTCCATGGCATAGCGCATGGGACTGAACTCCCTTCCGCACAGGCCTTTGCCACCCTCTCAGGCATGATGTTGACCACCGTAGGTCTCCACATCAGCGGTCTCTTGGCCGGCCATTACTTCCTGGCCCGCTCGGTATGGCTACCGCGCGTGATCGGCGCGGGGATCGCCACCCTCGGCGCCGGTCTGCTAACCGGGCTGGTTTAGGTCCAGACCCTGCGAAACCCGGCTTGGTGCCGGGTTTTTTCTGCCATGCATGAGATGTCACTCGCCGAAAACATCCTCCAGATCGTGGAAGGCGCTGCCCTTGACCAAGGCCTGCAACGGGTTACCGAAGTTCGCTTGGAAATCGGTACACTTTCAGGCGTCGAACCAGAGGCCTTGCGCCTGTGTCTTGAGATCGTATTCAAGGGCAGCCTAGCCGAGGAGGCACGAGTGGAATTGATTGAGATTGTGGGCAAGGGGTGGTGCCTGTCGTGTCAGACAGAGGTCACCCTCCATGCCCTGTATGACCCCTGTCCGCAGTGCGGAAAATACCCTGTGCAAGTGACCGGCGGAAGCGAGATGCGAGTCAAGGATTTGCTGGCGGAGTGAAAATTAACCATGTGTACGGTATGCGGCTGCGGCCAAGGTGAAACGAAGATCGAGGGCCAAACCCATGTCCATGGGTCCGGCCATGCACACACCCATGCGGATGGCACCACGCACAGCCATTCGCACAATCACGAACACCACCATGACCGCCCGCATCATTATGGCCTCGGCCCCGCGCATGCCCACGCACCGGGCCTGTCGCAGGCACGCATGGTGCGAATTGAGCAGGACATCCTCGGCCAAAACAACCGCCACGCGGCGGCCAACCGCCAACGCTTCCGCGAGCACGGTCAGTTCGCCGTCAACCTTGTATCCAGCCCCGGCTCGGGCAAGACCACACTGCTGGTTGAAACCATCCGCCGTCTGGGAGATACCACGCCACTGGCGGTCATCGAAGGCGACCAGCAAACCCAGTTTGACGCCGATCGCATCCGCGCCACTGGCGCCATAGCGCTACAAATTAACACCGGAAAGGGCTGCCACCTCGATGCCCACATGGTTGGCCACGCCCTGGATACCCTGGATCTTGCTGACGACAGCTTGGTGTTGATCGAAAATGTCGGCAACCTCGTTTGCCCCGCCGCGTTTGACCTGGGTGAGGCGCACAAGGTGGTCATCCTATCGGTGACCGAGGGTGAGGACAAACCGCTCAAATACCCCGACATGTTCCATGCCGCCGATCTGATGCTGCTGAACAAGATCGACCTGTTGCCGCACCTGCGCTTTGATGTGGCACGATGTATGGAATACGCACATCGTGTCAATCCGAACTTGGTGGTCATCCAGGTTTCCGCCACCTCGGGCGAGGGGCTTGATGCCTGGATCGCTTGGCTGCGCCACGGCATGGAGCATGCCCAAGCAATACGACTGGAAACGGTAGCCGCCCTAAAACAACGCGTTGCCGAGCTGGAGGCACAGCTCCGAACCACTTGATGCAACACCGCCTGCATATTTCTGGAGTGGTCCAAGGCGTCGGCTTTCGCCCCTGCGTCTGGCATTTGGCGCGTGATCTGGGTCTGACCGGTTGGGTTCGCAATAATGCTGACGGTATCGAATGCCTGTTGCAAGGCGAGGCCGATGCGCTGGCTCAATTCGAACCACGACTGCGTGCCGAAGCGCCGCCACTAGCTGACATCCACCATATTGACATACAGGATGAAGCCGCCACTGAGGCCATTGCGGATTTCAACATTCTGGATAGCTGCGCCGGTAAGGCAACCACCATAATCGGCGCCGACAGCGCGACCTGCCCGGACTGCCTGACCGAGCTTTTCAACCCTCAGGATCGCCGCTACCGCTATCCGTTCATCAATTGCACTCATTGCGGCCCGCGTTACACGATTACTCGCCGGCTGCCCTACGACCGCGCCCAGACTTCGATGGCGCACTTCCCGCTCTGCCGGGATTGCGCCCACGAATACCACGACCCCACCGACCGCCGTTTTCACGCCGAACCCACTGCCTGCTCGGTGTGTGGCCCCCGGTTGTGGCTGGAACCCAGTGATGACTACCCGCCAGATGGCGACCCCATCGTTGCTACCCTGCACCGCCTCCGGGCTGGAGAAATCGTTGCCATCAAAGGGCTGGGCGGATTTCACCTCGTCTGCGACGCACGGAATGCTGCCGCCGTGGCCCGCCTGCGCCAACGCAAAGGCCGCGACGCCAAACCCTTTGCGCTGATGGCCGCCAACCTCGTCTCGGTGTCGCAATGGGTTAAGGCCAATGCCACTGAGCAATCCCAGCTCGATGCCCGCGAGCGTCCTATCGTCCTGCTGCAGAAGCAACCCAGCGCTGATACCACATTTCCCAACATCGCTCCCGGCCTTGCCTGGCTGGGCCTGATGCGCCCCTACACGCCGATCCACTGGCTGCTCTGGTACGAGGCCGCCGGTCGGCCGCAAGGCACCGACTGGATAGATAAGCCGCAAGACTTGGTATTGGTCATGACCAGCGCCAATCCCGGTGGCGAACCGCTGGTGATCGACAACGCCGAGGCGCGCACCCGACTGTCCGGCCTCGCAGATGCTTGGCTGATGCACGACCGCGACATCGTGGTGCGCTGCGATGACTCGCTGCTGCGCCTGGAAAACAACCAAACGCAATTTATCCGCCGCGCCCGTGGCTATACGCCAAAACCCATCCGCCTGGCACACAGCGGCCCGCCCGTACTGGCGCTGGGTGGTTATTTCAAAAATACCCTGTGCGTCACGCGGGGCCATGAGGCCTTCCTGTCGCAGCACATCGGCGGTCTCGATAACCCGGCCACCTGCGCCATGCTGCGCGAGGTGGCCCAGCATCTATTGGATATTCTTCAGGTCCAACCCGAACGCATCGCCCACGACCGGCACCCCGATTTTTACAGCACCCGGTTGGCGCAGGAGCTTGCCGCGCAATGGGGTGTAACGACCGTGCCGGTGCAACATCACCACGCCCACATCGCCGCCGTGATGGCCGAACATCATCTGAGCGGACCGGTTCTGGGGCTGGCATTGGACGGCATCGGCCTGGGCACGGATGGTCAGGCCTGGGGTGGCGAGTTGTTACAGGTGGAGGGTGCCCAATTTGATCGCCTCGGCCACCTCGCACCGCGGCGTCTACCTGGCGGCGACCGCGCCGCCCGCGAGCCTTGGCGTATGGCCGCCAGCGTGCTGTTTGATCTGGCTGACAGCGACAGCATCGTCCAGCGCTTTGCCGACCAATCCAACGCCAGCGGTGTTGCCCGGCTGCTACAAAATGGCGTGAACTGCCCGCCCACTACCAGCCTGGGTCGCCATTTCGATGCCGCCGCCGGACTACTGGGGCTGTGCCCCGTCTTGTCCTTCGAGGGCCAAGCCGCCATGCAACTGGAAGGTCTGGCCGAAACGGCCAGCAACGCCAAACCTTGGCCGGACAGCTACCGCATTGGCGCGGATGGCATCCTCGACCTCAAGCAAATGTTTGCACGCCTGCTCGACAACACCCACGATCCCGCTCTGGCCGCCGCCAGTTTTCACGCCAGCTTGGCCGATGCCTTGGCTGACTGGACGCATACCCTGGCCAGGACTCACAATCTCCACCGCGTCGTCCTGGGCGGCGGCTGTTTTCTAAACCGTATCATCACCCATCGTCTGCGCCAAAGCCTGCAAGTGCGCGGTCTCACCGTTTACGAGGCGCGTCAGGCGCCGCCCAACGATGGCGGATTGAGTCTGGGCCAGGCCTGGATCGCCCAACAGGAGTTTTGATATGTGCCTTGCCATTCCCACCCGCGTCATCGAAGTGCATAACGAATTCGAGGCCATCGTCGAACTGGCCGGTGTACGCAAATTGGTATCCATTGCCTTGGTCGAAAATGTCCAGGTCGGCGACTTCGTTATCCTCCATGTCGGCCACGCCCTGACCAAGCTCGATCCGGACGAGGCACGCAAGACCTTGGAATTGATGGCCGAGGCTGGGCTGGCGGTCGACCCTGCAACAGCCTGAACGCATGAAATTCGTCGACGAATTCCGCGACGGTGCCTTGGCGCAAGGCATTGCCCGAGCCATTCACGCCGAAGCAAAACCCCATCGACGCTATGCCTTCATGGAATTTTGCGGCGGGCATACACACGCCATCGCCCGCTATGGCATCCCCGACCTGTTGCCCACGAATGTGCGCATGATCCACGGACCGGGCTGCCCGGTGTGCGTATTACCGATCGGCCGCATCGATCTGGCCATCCATCTGGCGATCAAGCGCGGCGTCATCCTTTGCACCTATGGCGACACCCTGCGCGTACCGGCCTCGGACGGCTTGTCGCTGCTGCGCGCCAAGGCACGAGGCGGGGACATTCGCATGATCTATAGCCCCGAGGATGCCCTGCGCATCGCCCGTGACAATCCCGGGCGCGAGGTCGTACTCTTTGCCATTGGTTTTGAAACCACCACGCCGCCCACCGCCGTCGCGCTCATGAACGCCGAGCGTGAAGACTTGGGCAATTTCTCGGTGTTGTGCTGCCATGTCCTCACCCCAGCGGCCATCGCGCACATCCTTGACTCACCCGAGGTGCGCAACTTGGGTCTGGTAGCACTGGATGGCTTTATCGGCCCGGCCCATGTGTCCACCATCATCGGCAGCCAACCCTATGAGTTCTTCGCCGAGGAATATCGCAAGCCGGTGGTCATCGCCGGTTTCGAGCCGCTCGATGTCATGCAGGCCATCCTGATGTTGGTACGGCAGGTCAACGCCTGTCGTTTTTCCGTCGAAAATGAGTTCACCCGCGCCGTCACCCGCGAGGGCAATCGCCGCGCGCAGGCCCTGGTAGTGGAATGCTTCGAGCTGCGCAAGCACTTTGAGTGGCGCGGCCTGGGCGAGGTATCCTACTCGGCGCTCAAGATTCGCGAACGCTTCGCCCGTTTCGATGCCGAGGCCCGCTTTGACCTCGCCTATCAACCGGCTCCCGACCACAAGGCCTGCGCCTGCGGCGCCATCCTGCGCGGCGTCAAACAGCCCATCGACTGCACGCTGTTCGGCACTGTCTGCACCCCCGACACGCCGATGGGATCCTGCATGGTGTCGTCGGAAGGCGCCTGCGCAGCGCATTACACTTATGGCCGACACCGGAGTACCGCATGAAAACCGATTACACCCGCCCGCTCGACCTCAAACATGGCCACATCGACATGAACCACGGTGGTGGCGGTCGCGCCATGCAGCAACTGATTCGCGAACTATTCGCCAAACACCTCGGCAACGACCTCTTGGCGCAGGGTAACGACGGCACTGTGCTGCCCGCGCAACCCGGTCGGCTGGTGATGTCCACTGACAGCCATGTGATCACGCCGCTCTTTTTCCCCGGCGGTAACATCGGCGCGCTGGCGGTGCATGGTACGGTCAACGATGTCGCCGTGATGGGCGCGACCCCCCTGTGGCTATCAGCCGGGTTCATCCTCGAAGAAGGCTTTCCGCTCGCCGACCTGGAGCGCATCGTGCAATCGATGGCGGCGGCAGCGCACGATGCCGGCGTGCAGATCGTCACCGGCGACACCAAGGTGGTCGAGCGCGGCAAGGCTGACGGCGTATTCATCACCACCACCGGCGTCGGCGTATTGCTTGATGGCGTGAATCTGTCCGGTGCCCATGCCCGGCCCGGCGACGCAGTGCTGATCTCCGGCACCATCGGCGATCACGGCATGGCCATCATGAGCCAGCGCGAGAATCTGCAATTTGCCGCGCCCTTCGTCTCCGACAGCGCAGCGCTCAATGGGCTGACCGCCGCACTAATCGCTAGTGGCGCCGAGCTGCGGCTGATGCGTGACCCCACCCGGGGCGGTCTGGCCGCGACACTGAACGAAATCGCCCAGCAATCGCGCTGCGGCATCACGCTCATGGAGGCCGCCATCCCAATCCAGCCGGCGGTGGAAGGCGCCTGCGAACTCCTGGGCCTCGATCCGCTCAATATCGCCAACGAAGGTAAGCTCATTGTGGTTTGTGCTGCGGTATCGGCGGAACAAACGCTACAAACCCTGCGCGCCCACCCGCTGGGCCGCAACGCTGCTCACATCGGCTCGGTTACCGACGACCCGCATCATTTTGTGCAGCTGCAAACCCGCTTCGGTGGCCGGCGCATGGTGGACTGGCTGTCAGGTGAGCCGTTGCCCCGTATCTGCTGACACCCTCCGATGCGCATTCTCCTTCTCTGCCACAGCTTCAACAGTCTCACGCAACATCTGTTTATCAAACTGGCTGCGGCAGGGCACACGCTGTCCGTTGAATATGACATCAACGATCGCATCACCGAAGAGGCGGTGGCGCTCTTTGGCCCAGACTTGGTCCTAGCGCCGTTTCTCAAACGAGCCATTCCCGGAACGGTATGGCAACGGCTACCCTGCCTGATCGTGCATCCCGGCATTCCCGGCGACCGCGGCCCGAGCGCACTCGATTGGGCCATTCTGCAAGGGGAGGTCGACTGGGGCGTCACTGTGTTGCAGGCCACGGCCACCATGGATGCCGGGCCGATCTGGGCAACGGCCGCATTTACCCTGCGCACGGCCAGCAAATCGAGCCTGTACCGGCGCGAAGTGACCGAGGCCACCGTGCAGGCCGTAACCAAGGCCCTGGCCTGTTTTGCCGACCATCAAGCCGGCCGCTGGCAACCCACGGCGCAAGCGGCCTGGCCGGGTGTGCGCGGCACGACCCGCCCCGCCCTGCGCAGTGCCGATGCCCCCATCGACTGGGCACACGACGACACCGCCACCGTGCTGCGCAAGATACACAGCGGCGACGGCACACCGGGGCGGCTGGACACCCTGTTTGACGAGCCCGTTCGGCTATACAACGCCCAGCCCTATCCAGCCATCGGCACACCCGGAGCCTTGCTGGGCCACGCGGCAGATGGACTGGTTCGTGCCACGACCGATGGGGCAGTATGGATCGGCCACGCCAAGGCCAGTCACGGCCCCTCAGCAGGCATCAAACGCCCCCTCGCGCAGCATCTTCCCGCCGTACTAGATCTGCCTGCGCTCGACACGACCCCAGTCGATCCGATCCACTACACGGAACACGGCGCGGTCGGCGTGATTCATTTCGAGGTATACAACGGCGCCCTCGACACGAAGACCTGCCTGCGCCTGCGCGATGCCTGGCTAGCCGCCTGCCAGCGTCCGACGCGGGTACTGGTGCTAGCAGGCGGCTCGGAGTTCTTCTGCAACGGCCTCGATCTCAACGCCATTGAGGCTGCTGCCAGTCCGGCAGATGCCTCCTGGGCCAACATCAACGCCATGGACGATCTGTGTCTGGCCATCCTGCAAACCACCGACCACCTGACCGTGGCCGCCCTGCAAGGCAACGCCGGGGCCGGGGGCGTCTTTTTGGCCCTGACCTGCGACGCTGTTTGGGCGCGCGCCGGTGTGGCCCTCAACCCACATTACAAAAACATGGGCAACCTGTATGGATCGGAATACTGGACCTGGACCCTGCCGCAGCGCATGGCCGATCGCACCCTTCTGGAGCGCCGCCTGCCGATCGGCAGCGACGAAGCTGTTCGTCTAGGTCTCATTGATGCGGAACTGGCATCAGAAAACTTCATGAATACTGTCCTGCAACGCGCCCAGGCCATGGCTAATTCTGATGAATTCGCCGCAAGGTGCGCGCAGAAGGCATCGCTTGACGAAGAGGCTCTGGCCTCCTGCCGGGCCGCTGAATTGACCGCCATGCAATGCAACTTCTACGGCTTCGATGCAAGTTACCATGTTGCCCGCGCCCGCTTCGTCCACAAGACACCACAGGCCTGGACCCCGCGCCACCTGGCCATCCATCGCTGACATGACCGACAGCCTCGACCTCAATATTGCTGGCATGACCTGCGCCGCCTGTTCGGCGCGGCTGGAGCGCGTTCTCAACGCGCAGCCCGGGGTCGAGTCGGCCTGGGTCAACCTGGCCCGCGAGACGGCGCGCATCCGCTACCGGAGCACTGAGACCGGCCCGGACGCACTGATCGCCACCGTGGCCGCGGCCGGTTTCAGCGCCACGCCCATCGACCCCAACGCCCGCGCCGCCGAACAGGCCGCCAAGGCGACCCGCTTGCGCCGCGAAGGCTGGGTCTTCGCCATCGCCGCCCTGCTCAGCCTGCCGCTGGTCGCGCAGATGTTTTTCATGGGCGGCAGCGAAGACGGCCAACAGCACGCCGGCCTGCCGCTCTGGCTGCAATGGGCGCTAGCCACGCCGGTGCAGTTCTGGGCCGGGGCGCGTTTTTACCGGGGCGCCTGGCACGCCCTGCGCAGCGGCGGCGCCAACATGGATGTGCTGGTCGCGCTCGGCACCAGCGCCGCCTATTTTTACAGCACAGTCGTCTGGCTCACCGCGCCGCACGGCATGGTCTATTTCGAGGCCGCCGCGGCGGTCATCACCCTGGTGCGGCTCGGCAAGCTGCTGGAGGCCCGGGCCAAGGCGGGCACGAGCACCGCCATCGAGGGTCTGATCCGCCTGCAGCCACAAACGGCGCGCGTGCTGCGCGAGCGGGATGGCGAAACCCGCGAGGTCGAGGTTCCCATCGCCGACCTGCGCCCCGGTGATCGCGTCCGGGTTCGGGCCGGCGAGCGCATTGCCGTCGATGGCGAGGTCCTGGACGGCCAGTCAAGCGTGGACGAGGCCCTGCTCACCGGCGAAAGCCTGCCGCTCGAAAAACGGCCCGGGGCGCCCGTTTATGCCGGCACCCAGAATCTGGCCGGAACCCTCACCCTGATGGCGCACGGCGTCGGCGAACAGACCCAACTCATGGAGATTGTGCGCCTGACCGAGGCCGCTGCCGGCTCCAAGGCACCGATCCAGGCCCTGGCCGACCGCGTCTCGGCGGTCTTCGTACCGGCCATTCTGGTCTTGGCCGCCCTCACCCTGGCCGGCTGGTGGCTGTTCACGGGTGATGCCCTGAGCGGCTTTGTGCCCGCCGTCGCCGTCCTTGTCATCGCCTGCCCCTGCGCCCTGGGGCTCGCCACGCCAACGGCGGTCGTGGTCGGCCTAGGCCGCGCCGCGCAGATGGGCCTGCTGGTGCGCTCGGCCGAGGCCCTGGAACGCTGCGAAAAACTGACCGTCATCGCCCTGGACAAGACCGGTACCCTGACCACCGGGCAGATTGAGGTCACAGCAATTCGGCCTGAGGAGGGGCCCGAGGCCGGCCTTACCGACGCGCAGTTGCTGCGTCTGGCCGCCGCCCTGGAGCAGGGTTCCAGCCACCCCATCGCCCAGGCCATGCGCGCGGCCGGCCCCGCCTATCTGCCGCCGGTCGATGCCTTCGAGGAGGTGCCGGGTCAGGGTGTGCGCGGCCGCATCGAAGGCCGCTGGCTACAGATCGGCCCGGCCCCAACACCGCCCGACCCTCACCTGACCTGGATTGCGCTGCATGAACAGACCGCGGCAGGCGAACGCCTGCTCGGCCACCTCGGTCTGCAGGACTGCCTGCGTCCCACCAGCCGGGCCGCCGTTCTGCGCCTGCAACACATGGGCATCGAGGTCCACATGCTGTCCGGTGACCGCCCCGAGGTCGCCCAGCGCATGGCCGCCGCGGCGGGGATCGACAAGGTCCAAGCTGGCATCAAGCCGCAGGGCAAGGCCATGGCGATCAGCGAACTCCGGGCCGCCCTGAAGGCGCACGGACGCTCTGTCGGCATGGTCGGCGACGGCATCAACGACGCCCCCGCACTGGCCAGCGCCGATGTCGGATTTGGCATGCACGCCGGGGCCGACATCGCCCGCGAGACCGCCGACATTACCCTGATGCGCAACGACCTCCATGCCCTCGCCGATAGCATCGAACTGGCCCGCGCGGTGATGCGCAAGATTCGCCAGAACCTGTTCTTTGCCTTTATTTACAATGTCCTGGCCCTGCCGGTGGCTGCCCTCGGGATGTTGAATCCCGTCATCGCCGGGGCCGCCATGGCCCTGTCCTCGGTCAGCGTGGTCAGCAACTCGCTGTTACTGAAGCGCTTCCGGTCCAGCCAGGGTCGCGTGTAGGTCCGCGTGTAGGTCCGCGTGTAAGAACGCGTTTAAGTCCGCCAGCACGGCCTGTTGCAGGCCTGGGTCCAGACAATCAAAGACCTGCCCCCCCGCCCACCCCCGTAGCCAGGTGATCTGCCGCTTGGCCAGTTGCCGGGTGGCCGCAATCGACTGGGCACGGAACGCCGCCGCATCCATTTCGCCCCGGATAAAGCCCAGCGCCTGGCGATAACCCACGCTGCGCATCGAGGGCAGATCCGGG
>Ga0194119_10006340_pt1 | contig 17188 bp, 15 predicted proteins | sample TA2MahC100mmetaG_FD_148620 | JGI IMG/M metagenome (GOLD analysis project Ga0194119, IMG submission 148620) | Freshwater microbial communities from Lake Tanganyika, Tanzania - TA2015018 Mahale Deep Cast 100m | ecosystem: Environmental > Aquatic > Freshwater > Lake | place: Tanzania: Lake...
ATATTTATAAAATAAAAAACAATATGAGCAATTTTCCTAACAGACGTTGGTTAGTGATACCAGCAACAGAAGTAGAAAACGTAGACTTTAATCAAGTTCACGAGAACTCACCCGAAACATTACGTTATTCGGTTGACGGAACTAAAACATTCATTAAGTACGAGATTAATGTGGTTGAGGAGGATATTGTGATGACAACAGTTAATCCTGAAACCATGGAAGAAGTTACAAGCACAATTCCTGCGGGAACTTACGGAAGACCTTCCATTTATAATGGTACTTTACCTGAATATAATCACGAAGAAATCTTGGCATTACTTGCCACAGAAGAATGGACAGCACCGATGGATGAAAACTTCCCAAGTGCTCCACAATCTTAAAAAACTTTCGTAAATTATCACTATTGTGATTACCGATAGTGATTTCATATCGAAATTTATAACGAACAACGGAGATAATCCCGTTCCCTATCGCTGGACACACGGTGCAACCGATTTCCACATGGGTGACGGGATTGTTGTTTATTCCCTTATCCAACATTTAAGGGCGAAGAATTGTGTATGTATTGGTTCGGGTGGTGGTTACATCCCTAGAATCATGACGCAAGCACGAATTGACCTTCATAAACAAGGAATTTTTGATGGAAATGACAATTACAATTGGGGTGACATAGGTGCAACCTATGTTGTCGACGCTTGTAATGGTATTGGTGGACCAACCGACCTTGAAAATGAAGATTCTTTTTACAGAAAAACATTTTATCCTCGTTTTATTAAGGATACCTCAGAGAATGCTTACTATAATTTTTTTGTTCTCCATGACATTAAAGTTGATTTCTTATTTATTGATGGTAACCACACTTATGAAGGGGTAAAAAAAGACTTTGACCTCTATTCAAATCTTTTGTCAGATAATGGAATTATTGTTATTCACGACACCGATGAGAACTACGAAAATAATCTTATCGTTTCTGAAGATGCCAAGAAAGATTATCACAAATTTGACGGACCATCAATACTTATAAAAGAACTACAGGAAAATCCTGAATGGAACTTGATTAATCTATTTAATTTTCGTATAATTCCTACAAAGCCATCATCAACAGGGATTACGATTATTAATAGAAAATAATGATACGAGCACTAAGCGTAATAGGACATGGAACTAATCTCCTTAAACATTATATTGAACATTATCAAGGATATGTGGACGAAATTTACCTCGTGGTGTACGAATCGGATTTACACCAACAGCTGGCTGAGGAAGTTCGTGGAATTATTCAGCAACATCCCAATGTAAGAATTGCCAAAGTAATATTTGACAGAATATTTGATTGGGAAAAAGTAACACAATTATACAATTATATCAAAAAGGAACACCCCGATGATTGGTGGGTGATTGCCGACATAGATGAGTTACATCTTTATCCTGAAGATGATTTAGAACAATTGATTATCGATTGTAAATCAAATAATTGGGATATTGTGAGAGGTGGATTCATTGATAGAATTGGTCCTGATGGAACATTCCCTGAAATCCAATCAAACACGACACTTTGGAAACAATTCCCAAATGGGGGATTTTTTAGATATCCAATGAGTGAAGCGTGCCCAAATAAGATTTGTGTTGTTAAGGGATATGTTGAAATCAGTAATGGTCAGCATTACGCAAAGATTCTTAACCACACAACCTGGAGATGGCAAGGATGGAATCACCCGTTGATTGCCCCCACACCCTCACATACGGTACAAGTACATCATTTTAAATGGGATATCACATCAATTGAACGAATGAGGAATATCGCCTCGATTAATCAACCATACGCATATTCCGAAGAGTACAGAAAGATGTATAAAGAAGTATCCAAAACAAGAAGACAAATTGATTTGGATAACCCTGAGTTTATGTTTGAAAAAGGTTTAGTAAAACCTGAATATAGAAAATATAAACAATGGAATAAATTAATTAAAAAAATCATAACAATATGAGTGGAAGAAAAACAACTAATACTGAAGAACAAAACGAGTTCTTACTTCTTGAACAAAGAAAGGTTAAAGCATTGGAAAAGATTGCCAATTCATTAGATGCGTTAACCATTTGGTTTGAAGAAGTTGATAAACAAGAATGGAGTGAAAGAATTCAATGGTATCTATCTGAATGGCACAATTCAATCAAACCGAAGGACCGAACCATAAATGGATAAAAAACTTGGTATAATAATTCCATACCGAGACCGTTTTGAACATCTACAATCATTTAAGAAAGTTATCATTCCATATCTTAATGAAAGAGAAATTAACTTTAAATTAATTGTAGTTGAACAAGACGATGGTAAAGCGTTTAATAGAGGTAAACTATTAAATGTAGGATTTATTTATGCCAAGAAATTAAAATGTGATTATGTTGTTTTTCATGATGTGGATATGATACCTGAAGAGGTTGATTATTCATATTCGGAAGTACCAATTCAAATGGCAACAAACTTCATCGGTGAAGCCAATAGAATTATTTTTGATGAATACTTTGGTGGGGTCACCATGTTCCCAATTGACATGTTTGAACACATAAATGGTTATTCAAATAATTATTGGGGTTGGGGATATGAGGATAATGATTTATTACACAGATGTAAAATAAATGGAATACCACTTGACACGAAAAAAATTGAAATGAGGGGTGGTAATGTTACATCACTCAAATTTAATGGTGTCGATGCGTATGTTAAGTGTGATAATTTCTTTCAACAAAGACAAGAATATACTCTTTTTATTTCATTCTTCCCCGATGAGTTAATTTGTAATCATGAGGAAATGGATGATAAATATTCTATCTTCTCCATACCCGGTTATGATTTCACCATAACCTATAACTCTTATTCGAGATACACGGCCGAAATTTTTGATGGAAGTAGAAATATAATTTATCAATATTCCAATATTAAAACAAATTATCGCACAAATATCGCGGTAACAATTAATCCATCAGATAATAAGATAAAGTTTTATCAAGACGGTGAAATGATTTCTGAAGAAACATATCGACGTTTATATGATTATACAAAAAAAGAATATTTTTATTTAGGTGCGGGAGACCCAAATAGAAATCGATATAAGAATTTCTTTAGAGGATTAATCTCTACGTTTGCTGTTTATAATAAAGAATTACCATACTCAGAAATTCGAGAAATTTCAAACAACAAATATTTTGGATTAACGCAGAGTTTTGGTAGATATACATCCGATTACTCTTTGATACATTACTACGATTCCAAATTTATTAGAGGTTATAAACTAATGGATTTGGTTGGCGAGAATCATGGTGAGATTATTAATTGTGAAATTGTGGGAGAAACATATGATGATTTTAAAATTATTGATGTTCCATTTAGAAGAAAATCCACATTTAAATTACTAACTCATGAAGAGAATGGATTTGTGAAAACAGGATGGAAGAGCAACATGACCAGATATAATCAATTAAAGTTTTATAATGAGGTACAGAAAGGTTATAGAAATACAAAAGAGGATGGATTATCCAATTGTGATTTTGTTGAACATTCTATCTCAAAAGATAAAGAACAAATACATGTAGTAGTAGGAATATGAAATTAGGAATCTGTATACCATATAGAAATAGAAAAGAACATCTTGAGAGATTGGTTCCACATTTATCCAATTACCTTAACGAAAGAGGAATTGAACATAAATTCTATGTTGGTCATCAAGTAGATGATAATTTATTCAATAGAGGGATGATGAAGAACATTGCCGCCAAGTACGCTTTTGATGATGGATGTGACTACATCGCTTGGCACGATGTTGATATGTTGGTTTACAATAAACATACTGACACTTTACCCGACTATTCATATCCCGATAAAACACCAATTCATATCGCAACAAGATTATCCAAATATCAATATGGGTTGGGATATGTACAATATTTTGGAGGGGTTGTTTTGTTTAATAAAGAACATGTGGAAAAAACCAATGGTTATTCTAACGGATATTGGGATTGGGGTCAGGAGGACGATGATTTATTTTGGAGATGTTATTTTGAGAATTATGTTGATTATAAAATATCTGAAAAATTTAATAACAAGGGGTACTTAGAATTTAATGGAGTTAATTCAAATGTAATTCTACCTTGTAATAGAGAAATAAGTTCTGCGCTAAATAATGACCACACAATTAGTGTTCTTTTTTGTGCCGAACAACAAAGTGAAAAGACACCAATATGGTTGGTGGGTGACCCAAACAGAAAATTTATAGAATACCCAATAATAAGAAAAGAAGGTATAACATGGGGAATATCATTTAATAATTCGAGAGCCGTAACGTTTATGGGTACCGATAAGTTTGGTAACACAAAATATAATTGGGCTAAAAGATTTGAAAATTTTTGGACTCGAGTAACCATTGAATATAAAAAAGAAACGGGAATGTTACATTTTTATGTTAATGGTGATTTGGAGACAAATGAAAAGGGTATAAGAGAAGAAAGTACGATTCATGTTGGTGAATTAAAAAATTTTGATTCGATTAAATCTTTTTATTTGGGGTATTGCCCAAATCAAAATATAAATTTTAAAGGTAAAATATCTGAAGTTTCAATCCTCAATTCAGATAAAGAAATTGTTATGAATTATGATTTTACAAACCGATATTTTGATATTGATTATAACAATGTGGTTGTCGGTCATGAAGATATTGAAGTAATTAAAGACATTATACCATATAGAAAAGATGGTTCTTTTTATTGTTTATCACATGCAGATGAGGGGTTTGTTAATGGTACATGGGCTAGGGGTGAGACAACCGCGAAGAATGAAAAAAGATTTGTTACGGAAATGCAACAAAGAAAAATTGATTATAAAAATGATGGATATAATCAAATAGAAAGTTTGATTGAAATTGATTCAATAAATAATGATAACAATGTTATGTTTATAAATGTTAGAACACATGGACCGAGATAAAATAAGAGAGGAACTTAATTTAACCGGTAATGGATTCTGTTTGGCCAAATGGACACAAGTAACAATTCATTTACAATTAGGTAGAACACATTCTTGCCATCACCCAGACACCCATCCAATTCCCTTGTCTGAATTAAGTCGAAATCCATCTGCACTACACAATACGAGATTTAAAAAGGATAAAAGAAAAGAAATGCTGGAAGGTAAAAGACCTTCTGAATGTCAATATTGTTGGAACGTTGAGGATAATTCAACACAATATTCGGATAGAATCTTTAAATCATCCGAACCGTGGTCCCTACCACATATGAATACAATTAAGAATTTAGATTGGAGAGAAAACTTTAATCCACGATATGTGGAGGTGGCGTTTTCAAATACCTGTAATTTTAAGTGTTCATATTGTGGACCATCCTTCTCATCACAATGGGTGCAAGAATCTGAACGATACGGAGCATACCCAACATCCAGTAAATTTAATGGGATTAAACATTTTATAGATGAGGGAAGAATGCCATTCAAATCATCCGACCCAAATCCATATGTTGATGCATTTTGGAAATGGTGGCCAGAACTATATCGCGATTTAGATACATTTAGAATTACCGGTGGAGAACCACTTTTATCTAAAGACACATGGGACGTGTTAGATTATATTATTAATCAACCAAATCCAAACAAAGAACTTCATTTGGCTATTAATTCAAATCTTGGGGTACCTGATAATCTAATAGATAATCTTATTGATAAGATTAATAAAATTGAAGATGAAGAAAGAGTAAAAGACTTTGTAATCTTCACATCAGTAGATGGTTGGGGGGAACAGGCAGAATACGGAAGACATGGATTAGTATTTAATAAATTTTGGGACAACCTAAACAAGATACTTTCAAAATGTCCAACAGTAACTATTGGTATAATGAGCACATACAATGCACTTTCAGTACCAAGTTATGACAAGTTAATTACCGAAGTCTATAATTTAAAAAGGGAATATGCCTCAAATAATAGGGCTTGGACCACGCCAATTTCTTTGGACGCATCATACCTCAGATACCCATTACACCAAACAGTTCAAGTTTTACCATATGATTTTTCCTCAAGGATAAAAGGTCACGCCGAACTCGCGGAATCATATGAAGAAGTGTTTCACACTGGATTGAACGATAATGGAGTTAGTTATGGATTTACACAAATGGAAATACCCAAAATTAAAAGAATATATGATTGGATGATTTCACCTCAAGATATTAAACAACAGATGTACAATAGAAAAGATTTCTATTTATTTTTTGAAGAACATGACAGAAGAAGAGGAACCAATTTTGTGAAGACCTTTCCCGAATATGAAGAGTTCTATAATTTTTGCAAGACAATACAATTATGATAAACGTAGCATATAATGAGATTTTGGTTTACACCACCGATGGAAAAAAACTATTTCCAAATTCAAACATTATAAAATATAATGTACACCCATGGCACACAGTTGATTTAAACACCATTCAGTCAATTAAAAAAAAGTACAACATTGAATACCCATATACTCTACAACCAAATGATAGCAAAGAACTTATAAGTGAATTAAATAGATTTAAATCTCAAGATTTTATTGAGTTACTTGATAATAATAAAAACCATTTTAGAATGTGTACATTGGATGAAGTGTACGATAGTGGTGAAAACTTTATATACCCCATTATACTATACAACAATGATTTATTTTTAAAATATACAACGATTGATTTACCAGAAAAATTAATAAAATCAGTACTAAATAAAAAGGCTAAAATCTGTTTCTATCAACCCACCGAAGGTTTTTATGCTCAAAATAATAATGACATTGTTTGGATGTACAACCTATCGAAGAAATATGGATTTGACAAAAACAACATTATTGTTATTGTTTCAAATATGATGGCAAATAATTATAAAAATCAATTGATATCTAACGGATTAATAATTGATAATTTTACAATATTTCCTTACAATTATTTCCAACACAATCTATGGTTTTCGACATGTAAAATCTTAAATGATGGTTGCGTAGAAAATATGCGTGAAAAATTTAACGAGTGTTTGATTTCCAATAAAGAATCAAAAAAATTAAATCATTTTCTGTGTTTTAACAGGGTCACAAAGTTACATAGAGTAGCTATATTTGGTGAGTTGATGAGTAACGACGCGTTAAAAGATAAATCAATATCAACATTGGGTGGTTCTCAAAATGGAAATGAAAAACATTTCTTTACCATGATTTTACAAGGTCTTGCCGATTCATACGAACACTCGAAAGTTAGGTTATTGAAGTATTATCGAGATTACGATTCCACCAAACACCACATATATGATTGCGATGATTTGGAAAATAATAAAGCGAACAATTTAAACACAACCGCACATAAAAATACTTTCGTTAATATAATAACAGAATCATTAATTGATAATAGGTCTGTATTTTATTCTGAAAAGACGTTTAAACCTATGGCTTGTGCTCAACCGTTCATATTATTTGGTAATCCTTATTCATTAAAAAAATTAAAAGAATATGGGTTTAAAACTTTTGATAAATGGTGGGATGAAAGTTATGACGATGAAACTGATTTCGCAATTCGTTTGGCTAAGATTGTTAATGTATTAAAAGAAATTGCTTCTTGGGATATGGAAAAATGTTACAGTATAACACAAGAAATGGAGGAAGTGCTTGTTAACAATTTCAATGTTATGACAAGCGATAAAGAAGTTATGAAATTAATAGATTTATTAAAAAGTAAACCAATTAGATTAATATGAAAAAGTTGGGTGTTTGTGGGGATAGTTTTTTTGCATCAATTTCATATGATGTGAATAATCTTGATAATGGTTATGATAAACATTTTACTGAAATACTTGCTAAAAAATTAGGTTGGGAAGTTGTGACTTTTGCTAGAGGTGCTTGTGGTAATCAAACCATTCGTTTACAAATCGAAGAGATGATTGAATTGAAACCGGACCTTGTTATAATTGGAACCACATCTCCCGATAGATTTGAATACCCCATTAATGATTTATCAACTGAAACATATGGTGATAAATTCACACAAAAACTTGCGGCCATAAGTTACAACGCATCTAACAGATTGTCAAATATTGATTACAGAAATCATCCTGATAAAAGTAGTGAACATGAAATGTTTAGAACGAATAATCCTGTTTTATTTGGTGATACATTATATAATATCTTTTTTAATAATCAAATCAATTCTTTTTTAAAGAAAGATGAAATTAATGTACTTGAAAAATGGTTTAACAGGTTTTACGATTTAGAGTGGAAAAGACAGACAGACACTTGGATTATTTCGGATGGCCTTAGAAAATTGTTGGATAATGGTATTGAATTTTTTTGTGTCAATAGATTTCTTATTGACAACCAACTATCATTTTTTAACGATAGAATTATAAATGTAAACTCAGAATTAAACCCAAGCAATTATAGTTTAGGTACCAATATTCCTTATAGATTTCACACATCCTTAGAATATCAAGAATTATTGGCAGAATTATGGTATAATTATATAAATGAATATTATGGAAAATAAAAAAACATTATTAGCAAGTGGATGTAGTTTTACATTTGAACCTTGGAATTGGCCAACATTTGTTTGTAACCAAATGGATTATAATTTGGTAAATGTTGGAATGGGTTCATCGGGAAATGGATTAATTGGTAAAAAAGTAATATACAATGTAGATAAACTTTTAAAGACACATAAACCTGAAGATATTGTGGTTGGTGTTATGTGGAGTGGTATTGATAGAAATGATTTCTATACCGATGATAATAGAAAGATTAGTAATGTTAATAATTGGATTGAAAATCCGACACATATTATTGAAGGTCGTAAAAATTGGGCGATAACTAATTTTAGATGGGAGAATACTCACTCAAAATTATGGTATGAAAATTTTCATACGAGCGTCGGCTCCATAATACAGACCATTCAAAATATATTAATGGTGCAATGGTATTTAGAACGAAACAATATCAAATACTTTATGTCATCTTTCATTGACATATTTCATGCAAATGGTGGAGATGGTTTAATTACTTATGATGAAGTTGTTTATCTATATGAAATGATTGATTTCACTAAGTTTCTACCTGTATCAGGATGTCATGAATGGGTAAAAGAACATTATAACGAATTGGGATTTAATGAACCAGATAAAAATGGATACATTGGTATACACCCGACCAAATTTGGTCATCAAAAATTTGCTGAAGAGGTGATTGTACCTTTTATAAAAAATAAGTTATTATGAGAATAGGTTTTATTGGGATTGGAAAATTAGGAAAAGAGGTCGCTGAGGTAATGGCGGAAAAACACCACGTTCAAGGACATGATGTTAGGGAAGTGTCCCCATCAAATTTCGAAATGGTTAAAACCCTAAAAGAAGTGTGTGAGGATAAAGAATTAATTTTCATTGCGGTTCCCACACCACACGACCCGCTCTATGATGGAAGAAACCCAACCTCACATCTAAGACCAAAAGATTTTGATTATACCATAGTAAAAAATATATTGTCCGAAATTAATCAATATACCAATAAACACCAGTTGGTTGTATTAATCTCGACTGTTTTACCTGGCACAACTCGTAGAGAGTTTGTTCCATTAGTTGAGAATTACCGATTCATTTATAACCCATATCTGATTGCAATGGGCACAGTTAAAAACGACACGGTTAATCCTGAAATGGTAATAATTGGGACTAAGGATGGTTCTGAGACAACTGATGCTAAAATATTAAGGGATTTCTATGATACCATTATCACACCATCAACAAGGTATGAAATTGGGACATGGGATGATGCGGAAGCAATTAAAATATTTTACAACACATTTATATCCGCTAAAATCGCATTAGTTAATATGATACAGGACGTTGCAGAAATAAATGGTAACATGAATACTGATGTTGTAACGGGAGCATTAGAAAGGAGTACGTACAGAATAATGGGTCCTACATATATGAAGGCGGGCATGGGAGACGGAGGGGGGTGTCACCCAAGAGACAATATTGCACTTCGTTATATGGCTCAAAGATTGGGGTTGGGATATGACCTTTTTGATTCAATCATGACATCAAGAGAAATGCAAGCTAAGAACATTGCATTTAGACTAATTGAATTATCCGACGAACATCATTTACCGATTGTTATTATGGGTAAAAGCTACAAACCCGGTGTAGATTATGTTGATGGTTCATATTCACTTTTAGTGGGTAGTTACATAGATATTGTTGAATACGACGTAACCAACAAACCCGCTATTTATTTATTGGGACATAGGGGCGTTTTTAACAATACAGAGTTTCCCTCAGGTAGTGTTGTTTTGGACCCGTGGAGAGAACGATGTAATAAGGATACGGTTTATTATGGATTAAAAAAGTAATGTACGTAATAGGAATATCAGCTTATTATCACGACTCATCCGTTTGTTTATTCTCAAACGGACAATTGGTATATGCGTGTGAAGAAGAGAAATTCACAGGTATAAAACATGATAGCCAATTCCCCAAAAATGCATTGAATTATATTCTTGAAAAATATAAAATAAAAAGACATCAGATTGAATCAGTTTGTTACTACGAAGACCCAAATTTGAAGTGGGATAGGGTTAAAAGCAATTTCAAAAAAAACTTCTTTAAAGGTCCAATAGTAAGTTTAAAGAGTTTGTTTAAAACTAAAATTAATTATTGGAACCTCAAACGTGAACTAAGTAAAATTTCAGATAAGGTATTCTTTTCAAAACATCACGAGTCACACATATTTTATTCATATTATTCATCCCAATTTGATAATTGTATGGTTTTATCGATTGATGGGGTTGGTGAATCAGATACCGCATCGGTTGCTTTTATTGAAGGAAATGATTTTAAAATATTAAAGGCGGCGGATTACCCAAATTCAATTGGTTTGTTTTATTCTGCAATGACATCATTTTTAGGTTTTAAACCAAATGATGGTGAATATAAAATGATGGGTTTGGCGCCATACGGAAACCCCGAACCCTTCCGTGAAAAAATAAATCAATTAATAGATTATAGAATTTCTACGTTTTTTAAAACAAACATGAAGTACTTCACTTGGGACAGAGAACAACTTATGTTCAATCATAAGTTGGTTAAATTTTTGGGTGTTGAAAACAGACTACCTGACGATATATTAAGTCAAGAACACAAAAACATTGCGGCTTCAGTACAAGAAAAGTACGAAACAATACTTTTTCAAATATTGAATGATTATAATGTTTTTACATCAACCCAAAACTTGGCTTTGGGTGGAGGTTGTGCGTATAATGGTACCGCGAATGGTAAGATATTAGATAAAACTAATTTTAAAAAACTATGGATACCACCAGCACCATCTGATGCTGGTTCATGTATCGGGGCCTGTTTAAAATATTTTCACACAGAAAAGAGACCCACTAGAATCCATGTTAACCCATTTATTGGCCCCGAGTACGGATTAAAAGATATTGAAAATACAATCAAAGAAACAAAAGGGATTACATTTAAAAAATATGAAACCAACTATACCCTAAACAAAAAGATTGCCGAAGAACTTGAATATGGAAGAGTTGTTGGGGTGTTTAAAGGCTCAATAGAGTTTGGCGCTAGAGCTCTTGGTCATCGCTCCATTCTCGCTAACCCCACTCATCTTTACATGAAAGAAAAAATTAATAGTGTAATAAAAAGAAGAGAACTTTTTAGACCGTTTGCTCCGATGGTCACATTTGAGGACCAAAAAAAATTCTTTGATTATGAAGAGTTTGTCCCATATATGAATCAGGTTGTAAAAGTTAAAAAAGGATATAGAGGTAAGTTACCCGCGGTTACACATATAGATGGGACCGCAAGGATTCAATCAGTAAACCCACACAACACAATGTATCCATTGTTAAAAGAATTTGAATCGCTTACGGGTTACCCAATACTTTTAAACACCTCCTTTAATGTGAAGGATAAGACAATGGTATTAACACCCCAAGACGCCATGAATACTTTTATGGATACCGGTATTGATATCCTTGTTTTGGAGAATTATATAATTAGAAAGTCATGATAAAAAAGATAATTAATTGGTTTAAAGACCTTTGCGAAGCAAGGAAAAGAAAAAAAAGACTCAAAAAGAAGATGGAGGAGCTCAAAAAACGAGACCCTTTTATTTATAACCACTAAATATTTATATATATGAATTTAAAACAAATAGTTGATGCGTGGATGACATCATTTAACCCAACATCTGAACAAGACAATTTAGCAAAAAAAAGAGTGGAGATTTGTGAGATGTGCCCATCATTAAAAAAAGTTTTTAATAAAAAGTGGTCAGCATATTGTGGCGAGTGTGGATGTCCGATTTCTAAAAAAATATATGCAACAGAAAATAATCCGTGTCCATTACTTAAATGGTCAGAAGTTGATGGTGAATTGTATTTACCTAAAAAGGAAAAAACCCTAATATGAGAAGTGTATTAACAGCGGTTGATTATATAAAAGACATCGACGGGTCTTTTAAAGTTTTGGAATTAAACACCGGCCTTTCAATTATACCAAGAACAATCGAACCCTATTTTAATAAAGTAGATTTTGATAATTTATTATCTCAAAATAATATAACAACCATTGATTTTATAGGATTATCACTTGGATTTGAGGACATAAATGATTTGGAGGTTATCAACGGCCAAAACGAGGGGATGGTGGCATTTTTAAAAAGAACATATCCCAATTTAGAGATTAATATCATTTTGGTATCACCAAGCGGTTGGGTCACCCCAATACTGAATGATTCACCAAATAAATTAATAATAAGACAATCATACGATAGTAGTGCATTAATTGATGAAACCTACGCAAAAGATAATTTTGAATTTTTAAAATTACTTTACGATAACGACATAAATTCAATACCAAAAACGTATTTTAATCACCCAACTTTGGGATTTGATTCGATAGGGACAAACATTAGAGATAATGGAAACTATCCAAATTTTATTATAAAACAGAGATATCCAATAACTAACTATGAAATTTATCCAAAACCTGTAAAAATTACAACTCAGCAAGAGTTAACGGATTTGAAAAATTCAATTTCAAATGATTTAATTTTACAGGAGTACATTATTAATTTTAATGATTTAGAAAACGGAAAACTTAAAACATATAGAACCATCGGATTAATTTATGGTTCGAATATCGATTCGGTAAATTTATTTGAACCATTTATTCATACAAATCCGTGCTCAATTGATTTGGATGTAGATTATTATGACAACGAAATCCAAGTATGGGAAAGACCAAAGTATATACAAAAATATAAAACAAGACATATATTAACATATAATTCAGATAGTTCGAATTTAATTATAAAATCGGATGGTTCTTTAGTAACCCCCGATAATTTATCTATAAACGACTCAATTAAATCTGTAAATTTATTTAATCTACCCGATACAGATGACCCACGCAAAATATTTTTATATAAAGAATTACAAGACAATGTTTTTTCAGGTAGTACTTTTTCAAATACGACAATTGAAAGCATTTCAAATATTAGTATGGGTGTATGGATTAGAAATCTATTCTTAGATGGAGGACTAAAATTTTCAGATGTTGGACACTCCTTAGTATTAATCTTGAGAGACGGGTTTATTAAGTTCTCAAGCTTTCAAAATATAGAATTAACAGACCAAATTGTCGTTGTTGATAATACCAATAATCAATTTATTCTCAAAGGTATAATTTCTGAAAGTTTTATTTTTACAAAAGAAAAAATATTTACAATCGATGTTGAGGATATTGACACTTATTTAACCATGGAAGAGTCTACAACAACCCCAAAATATTTTATTATACAACATAATGGTGCACCATGTAGTTGTTGGGAATTTCTCTTTCCTCCTGCCACATGGACTTGTAGCGAGCAGTGCCCAACTGAAGGTCCTCCGCTGCATCCGTTTGTTTATGTAAGAACAGGGGTAAATAACGAGGATTGTTGGGCACTTTTTGGTATGGGTACAGTTCAATGTGACAGACCATGTTGTAAGGAAGCACCCGAAGGGTGGGATGGTAGCGACCCGCCAATCCAATTGCCACCGCCAATACAATTGGACCCACTTTGTAACCACTGCATTGATAGTGGCAAACAATAAATTGTAAATTATTTTAATTATGAATACAGAAATAAATAAGAACAGAACGTACACAAAAGAAGAAAAAACGGCTGTGGTTAAAAAAACAAATCAATCAGATAAGGTGACACTTAATACCATTTTTAATCAGATTGTCCAAAAAATTAAGGATAAACACCTGAATTAAAATCATCCGTTGTTGCACCGGCTCTACCACAATAAGATTGAGAATTTTTGTGCCAATCTTCCACATCCCCATGTAAGGTTTTAAAACCCTCAGAAAATAATTTATTGGCCATTATGTTAAGATAAACAGTACTATCTGAAATAGTTCTGTCATGAATTCTTTTATCAACAAAAATGTTATATACATATATATCATTTTGTTCCCCATATTTTGGATTAACCCAACAATGACCAACCACCAAATCTTTATAATAAAATACAAAAAGACGATGCCCATATCCGAGTCTTCTACTCACTTTTTTTAAATCAAACATTTTGTCCCAATCATAAAGAGAGTTAAAATTATCAATAGATGTTTTGATATCACAATCTGTTGCATCAAAAATTTCCCTTATTTGTGAGTTTGGATTCTCAATATGTACCAATTTTTTTTGGTTTAACGTGTAATGAACCATACCTGTTTGTAAAATATACTAAGAATAAATAACAATTGGGGGGGTAAAGATTAAGGTTTTGAAGTATTTATCTATAAAAATAATAAGTACTTTACATGAGAATATTTGACGCAAACGTAACGGGCTCGCTATACGTATCGGGTTCATCTGATTTTAAGGGTGGGGCCACTGTAAGTGGTTCACAAACAATTACAGGTTCGCTTACTGTTCACGGAGACTCAAAACTTGGCGACCAATTAACTGATATACACACAGTAACGGGTAGTTTAATGGTTACGAGCTCAATGGTTAAAGTTGTAGGTAACACCGAGATTAGTGGTTCATTATTTGTCTCCGGCAGCGTATATACCGCGGGTGGTTCTTCAACAAGCTATGGCTCCGGTGAAACCTATCAGATATGGAATAGTGAAGCTGAGTATAGTATAGTACATAGTGATGCGAACTGGAAGGACATGAAAACTTTTGTACCTTCTAAGTCCGGTAATCTTAAATTTAAGTTTAGTGCTTACATATCATCTGGAACATATTATTGGGCTTGGAGAATAAGGTTAAATGGTACAAGTACTGTTGCATCTGGTCATTTTAATTCTGGATTAGATACTGGACAAGTTGCTTCTGTACACGCCTATAGAAGATTTGTTGCTTCTGTTGGACCAATCGCAGCTGGGGATACCTTGGTTCTTCAAATGATTTCTTCTGGTGTAGATGGTACTCCTGTTACAGGTAATGGTCAAACACTTTATGCAAAAGAATTTAGAGCTTATAGTACAGTACCAAATGTTGAACACGGTGGTTCTAATAATATATGGGGAGATTATGTTGGTATAGGTACTACATCACCAACTGCTAAATTAGACGTTCGTGGTGGGAATATATCATTCCAAGGGTCTTCTGGTGGTAGTACTTTTGTGAATCTTTATGACGAAAATCGAACAGGAAATTTACAAATAGTTCAAAGAGCAAGTAATGCAACAGGAAATATGGGGCTTCCAGCAGGAGCTATAGAAATGATTGCTAATGGAGGTTCTACAGCTATTGGTATTGCAGCTGGTACATATTTTGCAATTGCAACAAATGGATATTCTTCAGGTGATGAAAAATTTAGGGTCACTACGAGCGGTAACGTTGGTATAGGTACTACAGGTCCCCAAGCACCTTTGGAAATAGTAAAGACAAATACTTTACGATTTAATTATAGTAGTGGAACAAGTGCTATGTTCATTGGTGATGGTACTGCGGATATGTTTTTAGCTACACAAGTTTCGGGTGCAGCGAATAATCCTATCGGTGCTTATATGTATTTTAAGCATAGTAGTTCATCAATAGGAATTGGAACTTCGGCTCCTTCGTATAAACTTGATGTGAATGGAACGGGTAGGTTTAGTGGTGTTACTACTTTTACTACAGGTGCTGCTCCTTTTTATGGGGCAAGAGTTTTAAATTATAGCGGATTAACAACAGATAGACAAATATTTTTAGGTGCAATTGATGATATCTATCAAACAGTAGGTAATGCTTATTATTACAATTCAGGTCTTTTTAGGACCACTACTACAACGGCATCTTTTATTGATTTCTCACAAGGTAGGTTTAGGGTATTTACTAATAGTGGGTTAACGGCAGATACTGATTACTCTCCAACGGAAAGATTAACAATAACAAGTGGGGGTAATGTAGGTATAGGTACTACATCACCAGGTGCAAAACTTAGTGTAAGTGGTGATGTAGCTTTGGCTACTGATGCAATGGTATCATTTGCAGGGGCAACAGTAGCACCTACTCATACTACTTCTGCTTTAAGTGGTGGTGCAACATATACAATTTTAAATGCACCAACATCAGGCGGTACTATTTGGTTTAGATTGAACAATTCAACAGATAATGCAAAGTTCACTTCAAGTGGCTTTGAGTTGCTAACTACAGGGCTAAAAGGTTTAAAATTAGCAGACCAAAATATTATAACATTCAACGCTTTCGATTATACAAACTATGCTTTATATGGTGATACTACAGCTACAATAGTAAATGTACCAGCAGCAGGTAGTGTACGTTTTGCAATAGGCAATTCAGAAGGGGCAAGAATGCATACATCGACAAAGAATTGGAGTATAGGCAGTACAGTTGATAATGGGTATAAATTAGATGTAAATGGAACTGTAAGAGTAGGTTCAGATTTAAAAGTAGGTACAGGCACAAATGGTAGGATATTAGTAGATAGAGACGCTAGTTATGGGAATAGAGCTTTTATGTTAATAGAGGAAAGCGCCCACCCCCTAATAGGAACAGTTTCTAATGATGGTTTATGGTTGGCAAGTTCTAATATTTTGGTTAATTCAAGGCTAAATTTTAATTCTTATGGGAATAGTGCTGGTTTAGGTGGTACTACTGCAAGT
>Ga0194119_10006369_pt1 | contig 17132 bp, 13 predicted proteins | sample TA2MahC100mmetaG_FD_148620 | JGI IMG/M metagenome (GOLD analysis project Ga0194119, IMG submission 148620) | Freshwater microbial communities from Lake Tanganyika, Tanzania - TA2015018 Mahale Deep Cast 100m | ecosystem: Environmental > Aquatic > Freshwater > Lake | place: Tanzania: Lake...
AGCCGTTCCCGCCACGCGCACTTGACGGTGCGCTCTTGCGAATGGCGCCGAGGGGCCCTGACGGGAGAGCAGTGTGGCGTGATGATGCGGACGGCGTGTGCCTGGGCCATCGGCGCTTGGCCATCCTTGACCTTGACCCGCGCGCGAGCCAGCCGATGCACTCTGGATGCGGGCGCTACGTGATCGTCTTCAACGGCGAGATCTATAACTTTAGGGATCTTCGATGTGAGTTAGAGGCCCGAGGTATGCAGTTCCGCACCACATCGGATACTGAAGTGATCCTGGCGATGTTCGCCGAGTTTGGCGAGGACATACTCCCACGCCTTCATGGCATGTTTGCATTCGTGATCTGGGACCGCGTCACGAGGCAGGCCTTTGCGGCTCGCGATCCATACGGGATAAAGCCGCTCTATGTTGCCAAGACTGCGACTGGCCTATTGATGGCATCGCAGGTCAAGGCCTTGCTGGCGACGGAGTTGGTCTCACGTAAGCCCAGCCCGAGAGGACAACTCGGTTACTGGATGCTCGGCAGCGTGCCAGAGCCGGACACTTGGTACGAGGCGATATCCGCCGTACAAGCGGGTCACTGCCTATGGATCCAGCAGCAACGGATCATTCGTCAGACGTGCTGGTGTGACATCGGCGAGGCCTGGCGTGGGAATCGGATAGCAACCACGCGCGTTCCTTCGACACAGGATGTGCAGGCGACGGTTCGTGGGGCGGTCAGGGCCTCCGTAGATCGGCACCTCGTGGCCGATGTGCCAGTTGGGGTGTTCCTCTCGGGTGGGATCGACTCAGGCACTCTTGCGGGGATGATGGTCGAGGCTGGTGCGAAAGAACTGATCGGGGTGACCATCACATATGCGGAGTTCGAGGGCACGGCGCAGGATGAACAACCCGCCGCGTACGCCATCGCGCAACACTACGGGATCCAGCACCATGTGCGCCGGGTGACCAAGGACGAGTTCATGTCGGATCTTCCTCGCATCCTCGATGACATGGATCAGCCGACCATTGATGGGATCAACACTTGGTACGCAAGTAAGGCGGTCCGTGAAGTTGGACTCAAGGTCGTGCTGTCTGGAGTGGGTGGCGACGAGCTTTTCTTCGGCTACGACAGCTTCCGAACGCTTCCCAAGCTGGTGGCGCGATGGCAGACGCTTCGGCGAGTGCCTGGCGCACATTCAGCGGCTCGGCTAGCGGCGCGATTGTTCGCACGCGCCTCCAGCAATGCCCGTTGGCGCCACGCGCCAGACTGGCTAAGAACCATCCCGGGCGCATGGTGGCTTCGACGGAGCACCCTAGCGCCTGAGGATCTGCCGAACTGCATTGGAGCTGCAGCACGTGATCTGATTGAGCGTTTCGACCCAGAGACTTGGCTCACTCGTATGGTGGGCACCACGCCACAGTCACCGGTACAGGCACTTGGACAGATCGAATCGATGACATACCTACGCAATCAACTGTTGCGCGATAGCGACTGGGCCAGCATGGCGCACAGCGTCGAGCTTCGAACGCCGCTGGTTGACGCGAAGCTACTGCGCGACCTGTCGACGTACCTCCCCCACATGCAGCGGTACCCCAACAAGGCTTTGCTCGCCAACGCCCCCGCTCGACCACTGCCTACCGAAATTCAGTCACGCAGAAAGACGGGCTTCGGCATCCCGGTGCACACGTGGATGCCAAAGTCTGTGCCACCTAATGCGATCCGACCTACCATGAGCTGGATGCGCGAGGTCGCAAGCTGCTTCAGCGACACTGCTTCGGTCCGCGATCGGGCCGGCAGCATCAACGCTTGGCAGTCATAAACAGAAAACTACCGCGTCTGTTCGCAAGTGCAGCCGTTCGCTCGCGCGACAAGAAGCGCAACACAACTGCCCTGAGGCGTCGCGGTAGCGGCACCGCATCGACGTCTTGTCCGAAGCTGTTGAGCGCTATCTCTGAGAAGAAAAGACTTGCGACGTCGTGCATCATGTCTTCGGTGTAGTAGCGCGCCATGAATCCATCCGTGTGCTTCCACAGCACCTCATCGAAAGACCTGCCGAACCAGAAACCAGCAAGCCAGTACCTCACGAGGGTGGCGTATGAACAAGTGCCACCAAGCCGATACACCATCAGCCTCACTTCCCCTCCCTGTCGAAGCACACGCGAAATCTCCCTAAGAATCAGGGCAGTTTGCGCCGAGTGATGCACGACTCCCCACGACCAGACGAAGTCAAACGACTGATCTGGGAACTGAAGCTTGCGCGCATCCATGAGAAGAATCTGCGCAGCAAGTGCCTTGAGTGACAGGCGAGTCCGGGTGGCCTCGCAGCTAGTTTCCGAGATGTCGATCGCCGTTACCTCCGCACCGGCGCGAACCATGGCCTCGGTATGCAGCCCCATCCCGCAGCCAATCTCAAGCACTCGGCGCCCCCGTAAAGTCTCGAGTGGGAGAATCCGTCCGAACGGCACGTCAGTGTGAGCGAAAAGTCTATGTGCATGAACAAATCGGCGGTCGGACTCGTCGAACCACTCTCGGCTGAAACGCGGCAACTCAATGGCGTTGTCCCAGTCGTAAGACATCGTGTTCTCGGTCCACCACTGCTGGTTGCCGGACTGCACTGAGTCATAATCGATATGGCCCGACTGTCTTGCAGTTTAGTTGGTGCGCATGCTGTCCTTTCGATGCGGAACCCCGATCCAGACCAAGTCACCCTAAGCCGCGATGTTAGTTTTCTCCCGGCCTCGGCAGCGGGTCTCACTGAGCTACCCCCCCGACACAGAGCACTGGTAGATTGCGGCGGTGACCGAGCAAGGCCACACTGATTATCGGGCCGTGCAGATCACGCCCGCAATCGCTCGGGAATCAAGCGGACCCTCCTACTCGGTGATTCGGCTCAATGAAGCACTACGAGACCAAGGGATCGACTCGTGCGTCGCAGCACTTGACTGGCCAGGCACGCGCGCGGGGCTACCGAACGTCAGACTGTTCAAGATGGGGTTCGGGCCCAAGCGGCCAGGCCGGTCCCCCGAAATGATGCGGTGGCTCCGCGAACTAGCAGCAAACTGCCCCTCCTTGATTCTGCACGGTCACGCGATGTGGCAAGCAACGGGCTGGTATCCCAGCTGGGCTGCCAAAGGTACCGATGCGCGTGTTGTGATTTCCCCGCGCGGTACCTTCGGACATGCTGCATTTGTGGGCGGGTCCATTTTGAAACGAGCAGCCTGGCCGCTGCTACAGCGACCAGCATGCCGGGCGGCGGCATGTTTTCACGCCACCGCGTCCTCCGAAGCGCAAGAGATTCGCGCCTTAGGATTTGATCAGCCTATTGCCGTGGTACCAAATGGGATCGATGTACTGCCAACCGAGTGCGACGCTGGCACTCGGGCAAAGACCGTCGTGTTTTTGGGGCGCATACACCCTACGAAGGACATCCCCACGTTGATGCGTGCCTGGCATGCCATTGAACCGGAGTATCCGGAGTGGTCTCTATGCGTTGCGGGCAGCGATGAGACCTACTACGGTGTGTCAGGGCACTTGGACGAGATCAAGTCACTATGCGGCGAACTGGCGCTGACGAGAGTGAGCTTCGTCGGCGATGTACATGGTTGCGCCAAGAGGGAACTCCTGAACAGCGCGGCCCTGTTTGTGTTGCCTACGAAGAACGAGAACTTCGGCATAGCCGTCGCGGAAGCCCTAGCCCATGGTGTCCCCGCTATTGTGACCAAAGGGGCACCGTGGATGGGTCTCAATGAACATAAGGCAGGTTGGTGGATCGACTTCGGCGTGGATCCCCTCGTCCATGCTCTTCGCCACGCGCTCTCATCAGCGCCCGAGCAACTGGCCGCGATGGGTGCTCGCGGACGCGAGTGGATGATCCGAGACTTCTCTTGGAATGTGGTTGGTGCCAAGATGGCAGAGACCTACCGGTGGCTCCATGGACAGCGCCCGAAGCCAGACTGGGTCGTGTAACTGATGACGACGAGGCTGCTCACATGAGCCGCGTAACCCTCCCGGGTACGAGTCTCACCGTCTCTCGGCTCGGCTTTGGTACTGCATCGCTCCATCATCGATTCTGGCGGACCGATCGCGTGGCATTGCTTACGCAAGCCGCTGACCTTGGCCTGACGCACATCGACACATCGCCGTATTACGGAGACGGTCTTGCGGAGAGTGACATTGGTGCCCTACCGCGGGCAACCCGTACGCGCATCACGATCGCGACGAAGGTAGGGCTGTATCCGCGCATGGGTACATCGGCGTCCTCGCTGGGTGTTCGCGCCAAGCGACTCGCGGCACGCGTTTGGGCTGGTGCGGGTAGCCCGCTTGCCGATCTATCGCTACGAAGATGCCAGCGCAGCCTCCAAGGGAGTCTTCGGCGCATGCGGTTGGATCACGTTCATCTACTGTTGCTGCATGAGCCTGACTGGAACGCCGTAAGCCACAACGACTTGCTTGAATGGCTACATAAGGCGCGAGACGCCGGAACGATCGGGTCGTGGGGCATCGCCGGCACCCGCCACGTGATCGAACCGGCCCTGCGTAGCCAGAGCTTGCTCGGGAACGTTGTGCAGACCGCGGACTCCTTCGAGGGTCGCGAAGCCGATTTTCTGGCCGAGTACGGTCGACCGATGCAGATCACATACGGATACCTTCATCGGCCTAGTGGCGCTGCCGTCGCTCGGAAGGCGTCCGATGTGCTGCGCGCAGCACTGAGCCGTAACTCGACAGGTACGGTACTGGTGTCCACGAGAAGCCGAGCCCATCTCTCAGAGATCGCGAAGATGCTATGAGCACATCACGGCCGGTTGGCATTGATGGCGCAAAGCTGCGCGGCAGCACTGAGGAGTACGACGTCTGCGTGATCGGGGCCGGCGCCGCTGGGCTTTACCTCACGACACGACTTGCCCAGGTAGGACTCCGGGTCGCACTCCTCGATCGGGGACCTAGCAAGCCCCAGCGAGTCAACGACGGCGAGGACTTTGACTTTTTGGAGGATCGCTACTCGGGTGCAGTTGAGGGCAGAGACTTTGGCGTGGGTGGATCGACCGCACGTTGGGGGGGATTGCTTGTGCCCTACGTACAGGCAGATGTTCACGGCGATGCCGCGTGGGAGCACATTGTCTCGGCGGTGCACAGAACTGCCGGGACGGTACTGGGACAGTTGGGATGGAACCAATCAGCGACATTCGAAGACACATGGCTCGACACGAGCCTTCGATTGCCAATCGACCCATCGGGGTGTGGCTTGAGTCAAGTGTCGTCGTTGTACCTCCCCTTCAGAAGGAAGAACCTCGCTTGGTTACTCAGCCAAGCGAGAGGCGCCTCGGCCGGGTGCGCCCCGACTATCTGCGTTGGCCACACCGCATGTGGTTGGGAAGTGACCACGAACGACCCGCCACGCATCGTTGCAGTACTCGCGGTGGACCCCGCCGGTGATCGCCATGCCATCCGAGCACGCAAGTTTGTGATCGCCGCCGGTGCACTTGAGAGCACACGATGCGCGCTTGAGCTCGCAGCATTACTCCCTACTGGTGCCCTCGGAGGGCACGATTACCTCGGCAAGTGCCTTTCCGACCATCTCTCCTTCACCGCAGGCACATTCGAAGGGGCCGACAGGCACCGAGCCACTGCGCGCCTTGGCTTTAGGTTTGACAACGGTTGGATGCGTGGGCTCCGCTTTGTTGCAAACGACAACGCTAGCGCACGCTCATTCGCGCATGCCGTGTTTGACTCGGCGGATCCCGCCTTTGTCGTGGCCCGCGAAGCCATGCGCGCCCTGCAGTCACACCGCGTTCCGCAGATCTCTCTTGCAGAGCTTGCACAGGCATCTTCTTCAATCCCCCTCATGCTGATCGATCGGTACGTACGGAAGCGACTCCGGCTCTCTTCGCGCACCAAGGTGCGGCTTCAGGTCGATGTGGAACAGGCACCCGATCCGAATAACTCTCTCACGCTCCTGCCAAACCACCGTGATCGACACGGCAGACCGCGCCTTGGTATCAGGTGGGCCATTCGTGATTCGGATCGTCAGCGCATGGCTCGCTCCCAGTCTGCCTACCTGTCGCAGCTGGGTTCGCTGAATGGTTTCCCCGCCGTTACCCCATGCGATCTGGTCGCCTCAGGGGCTAAGGTGTACGACGCTTACCACCCGGTGGGCACATGCAGGCTGGGGGTGGACGACCAGGCAGTGGTAGAACCCTCTTTGAGACTGCGTGGAACTGCCAACGTGTGGATCGCCAGCACGGCAGTCCTCCCCTCAGCTGGTTCAGCAAATCCAACCTTCTCGATGCTGTGCCTTGTGGAGGATGCGCTTCCGAGATTGGCCGATCAGGGGTGATCCGCTGACTTGCCGCACTTAATCGCGTCGAATACCCTTTGGAAATGGCGTGGCAAACGCTTCCTGTGGTGATCGGCTTGCGCTCACTCGGCAGGCACACCGGGCTCAACAGGCTTCTGTGTGCGCTTGCTCCGAAGACTGAGTACGAACAGCGATTCGACCAGGAGCTGCTCCGTCGCGTGCGGGGGGGGGACTGCGCTTGGGATGTTGGCGCAAACCGCGGTATCTATACGCAGAAGCTCCTCCAGGCAGTGGGACATGGAGGCCAAGTGGTGGCGTTTGAGCCATTGCAGGAGAACGCGCGCCTATTGCGTGACCAGTTTGGCTCATGCACACAAGTGCACATCCACCAGACTGCCCTCGGCACCCAAGACAGTGAGGGCACGCTGGTTGCCGGCAGCGATTCCCTCCGTGCAACCACAAGGGTGGTTCTTGAAACTGAGACGGCACCCATTGCGGCCAGTGCCGAGAAGAGTGCCATTGATCGCGTCTCCATTCGATCCGCAGACTCTCTGATTGGCCAAGGCCTTGTGGCGCGGCCACACGTGATCAAGATCGATGTCGAGGGCTTCGAGCTGGACTGCCTGAACGGAATGCGGTCGCTTCTGGGTGAGGGGGTGGTCAGGTCGATTGGAATCGAGATCCACTACGGACTGCTCGCGGCGCGCGGCCAATCTGCTGCACCGCGTAAGATTGAGCAGTTGCTAGCAGGCTATGGCTATTCAATCACCTGGACCGATCGCAGCCACCTGATTGCGGATTTGTTCAATCACGGGTCCTGAGGCGATGATGCACGCAGCGATTGATGTCGGCACATCGGATCCACTCAGCCCTCGTGTGCCTATCACCGTTGTGATGATCACGCTCAACGAGGCGCACTCCCTTGAGGGCGCACTCGAGAATGTCACAGGTTGGGCTGAGCAGGTCATCATCGTGGATAGTTACAGCCGTGATGCCACGGTCGACATTGCCCTCCGCTATGGGGCGAAAGTCGTGCAGCGCAAGTTCACCGGCTTCGGTGATCAGTGGAACTTTGCGATGAGCCTGTCCACGACATCCCCCTGGACCATGAAGATGGACCCCGATGAGCGCGTGAGCCCACGACTCAAGCAGCTGATCGTCGAACGCCTGCACGCTGCAAGTGAGTCGGGATTCTCGTTCAACTGGCGCCTCTGGTTTATGGGGAAGCCGATGCCAGTCAGCTCGCCTGTCCTGCGCCTCTGGCGTACCGGCCAGTGCCGCTTTACGAACGCCAGCGTGAACGAGCATCCCGTTGTTGACGGCCCCATCGGGCACATCAACGGGGACCTTGAGCATCACGACAGCCCCAACCTCGAGCACTGGCTCCACAAGCAGAATACGTACACATCTGCGGAGGCGCGTGCCGCCCTAGCGGCGGCATCCGCGGGCAGCCTGAAGGACATGACGCCGCGCCAGCAGTTCATGCGCACCTGGTTCGGCCGGATTCCGCTTCGCTACCAGTTTTACTTCCTGTACTGCCTGCTTGGCCGCGGTGCCTGGCGAGCCGGGCGAGTCGGCTGGATGTGGTCGCATCTGAGGAGCGAGGTGATACGACTTCGGCAGTACAAGATGATTGAGTTCCGGAGTTTGGGCAATGCAGATACCAGACTGATCTTGGGTGTCGGATCTCCCGACCCGCGTGTGCCGCAATACTGAGTTTCAATCGATGTCGACGTTCCAATTCCAAAGAACGTCAGAATGTCTGGAGTCGCTGGGGAACTTCAACGACGAGATGCTCCACACTGAGCCATCGGGTGAGATCTGGTTGCTCTGAACGGCGCTCGCTCGCATCGCGAGCCAGGTCTCTCAGGCACGCCTTTGTTGCCATCGCAAGGTCTCACGCTTGCCCACGCTCGGTTTTCGATCCAAGACCTTTCGGCGTTCGGCCATCAGCCGATGGCGTCGGAGGACTGTCGGACTGTTCTCATCTTCGACGGCGAGATCTACAACTTCAAGGAACTGCGAAGCGACCTTGAGGCCAGTGGTGTCAGTTTCTGCAGTCATTCCGAATACGGAGGTCATCCTCCGCCTCTCCGAGCGAGATCGGCCAGAAACAGATTTGGAGTGGAGCACATTTCTGCGCTCCTTGAATGGCATCTTCGCACTCGCAATCCGGGATGGGGGGCGGGCACGGTCCGCGTGGCGCTATCACCTGTACATGGAGTGGTGAAGAATTGGATGGGGCAGGTATTCGGGAGCTGTACAAATGGCATCATTCATCCGAGTTCGAACTCGCAGACCTTCGCCGAGCATTGAATTCGCCTTGTACGCGAGACATGGCCATACCTCGTGCTCCATGAGCACTCGTTGACGCGCAGCGCCTCACCCCTGAACCGTACAGTCAGCTCGCCACAACGGAGCAACGCGCAATCTTCGCCGACCACTTCAACGCGGACACCCGGAGCCAACACGAAGTTTGCAATCGAGCCAAGCGGGGCCGAGTCGACCACTCGAACGCCACAATCGGTGATCTCAAGTGTCCGACGCACAAGGTCCGCGCCATCGAACATCTCTGCAGTCGCCCCGCCATCGCTCAGCTCGATCAGCTTCGCATTCGCGAGGTCCTTCATCGCGAACAGGCCCCATCGGCCGGGCAGCCACTCACCCTGCTCCCGACCCGGGACCAGCACCGTAGAGTGGCATGTGCTGCTGCGAAGTTGATTTCGGACGTCAGGCTGCGGCGTGTATACGCCTGTACCCGGGTCGTCGACGATCGGCCCCGCGGGGGTAGACAACGTAATCGAGAGCTGATCGCAGTGAGCATGGCCGCCGTTGCCGAGCTGGCCGACGTGACCGCAGCGAAGTGTGAGACGGAATCCGGATCGACTCCAAGTGAACAGGCCAAACTGCGGCCAAAGCCCAGAGGGCACGGAATCCGGTACCGAAAGTATCGCGTCCCCGAGCCAATCCATAAGCCACCCAGCTTCCGGACCGGATGGAATGCAAACCTGCCCAAACAACGCGCGAGCCGCTCGTCGGAGATGACGATGGTCATCGATGTCCGCGTAGGGCTGATCCGTCATCTCGAGACGCAAGAATCGGCCGCTGTCATTGTCGCCGATTTGCGGGATCGAGCCGTCGGGCCGAAGCAGGCTCTCCGTGAACTGCCCCATCCCCCAGAGCCTCCGCTGAATCTCGGGGTCAAACGGATGGGCGAGCCCGCTCGGCCACTCGATCCGCTTCGTTGCAGGTGCGGCTGGCGAGGGGTGGAAACAGCGCACCGGGCCAGACCACCAGCGCAAGGCGCGTTCTGGCTGATGACGAGATATCCACAGCATGAGGGCCACCGAGTGGATCGCCATCTCGGATGACAGGCGGTGATAGCACGTGCTCGCCTCGAAGTTCGACCCCTCAGCATGGAACTGCGCTTGGATCTGGTGGACCATCTCACGACCCGCGAACGCCAGCCACTCGTTTGCTTCTGGGTCGTCCTTCAAATAGGCACCGGAGTAGAGAAGCCCAGCAACGTTGGCGAGATAGTGGTTTGAACTCAAGCGCTCACCCCACTCAAGATTCCTAGAAATGTGACGCCCATGATCGCGCGCAGTCGCAGACACGAGGCGCAGAAAGTCCTCTTCGAACGTAGTTCCTGCGGCGCGCGCAAGGTCAACCGCAACGAGCAAGTTTGCAATCCTGATGCCGACGTCCATCGGGCACAGCCACTGGACGCCGAAGCCGGGAGGATTGGAGCGGACGAAATCGACAATGTGGCCGCGGATGAGCGCAGCCGCCTGTGCTTGCCACGCTGGATGTGCACTACCCATGCGCGCGGCGATGGCAGGCAGATGCTGCAGCCTGCCGATTTCCCACGGCCACTTGACCTCCACGCCGAGGTCTTCGCCGTACGCGATACGTGACGATCGGGTCCGAGCACCCCAGCGGTGGCCGCTCGTCGGATCGAGCTGCCAGTCGATGGGCGCCAAGTCGGCAACGGCGAGGGCCTCCATTTCCTTTGCCCGCACGCACCATGCCTTGGGCAGATCCCGAAGATCGAAGGGCCGCTCGATCATGCGCGGTCCTGAGGCAAGCAAGTCGAATGTTCCGCGCCCGAACGGCTCAAGAGAGATCGTGCCATTCAGGCGGACGAGCGGGAAAATCATCGCGGGCGGGCTTTCTCTCCGCCAGAAATGCATCCCGGACGGCCACAGCAGCGCCTCCATGGCGTCAATCCTGAATCGGGCGCTCCGTCTCGCCCGTGACAACGCGAGCCTCATTGCAGTCCTCGGTCCGAGCCTCATAGCCTGCGCGAGGCGCCGTTTCAGTAGGGAGATCATCGCGGCGCCTCCTTCAGTGCGTTGCATCTCACCGCCATCATCGTCGGCATCGAAAGCAATATTGCAACGACTACCCCCGCGAGCGACGTGCGGAATAGGTACGCGGGCGAGTACTCGCGCACGCACATCAGCATGAACGACACAATGGACAGCCGGACCAGCAATCTCGATTGTCCGGTGAGTCGCGCGGCCCCGATCCATGCGGCGAGGAGCGCGACAAACACGGCAAGTAGCCCAAACGTACCCGCCGCCAGGATCCGGTCGATAAAGTAATTGTGCGTTTCTGGTTCCGGCCTTCCAAATGTCGCGAGTCCGTAGTTGCCGGCGCCGGAGCCGAATAGCAACTCCCCGAGATCGGGATGCCAGGCACTCCAGAGCTCCATCCACTCCTCAAAACGCCCGCCTTCTTTGGTGTATGTCGAAAGTACGCCGCCGCCCCCGGCTTCCTCGGGATTCACGAATATCGCCCTACCGACTTCGACCAACGCCGTTAGGTTCGCCGCAGCGATTGCGACAACGATTGCCGCAGCCGCGGCGAGCGCCCACCTTGTGAGCGGGCGGAAGTAGCCGCCGGCCACGAGCGCGACCGGCAGCAGAAGTAACCCAAGCCGACTGCACATCGCCAGTATGTGGATTGCTGAAAGGAAACCTATCCAACGCATCCGCGACTGGCTGGGTGCAGCGCCATCGATCGAGAGCAGCACGGGTGCCATCAGCAGCAGAAGGATGAATAAGTTGGACGCTTTGTTTGCGTTCCCGAACCAAAAGGCATACGCATTCCCCGAGTTGGAAAGTTCGTATCGCCACATCGTCCACTTCATAAGTGGAGCGCGGTTCTGCCATCCTGAATCCATTGAGTACGACTGCCAGATGCCGTAGCCGAGCGTGAAAATCCCGAGCAACAGATAGGCCTCCCAGCCTCGTATCAGCGCTGAAATGATCTCATGGCGCTTTGGGCTCAGGGAGACTCCCGCGGCCAACAGCGCCGGGACGAAGTATCCGAAGACGCAATCCTGCACCGACCAGGCGGCACTCACCTTGGCAGCAAGAACGGCACCGTACACGCCGCATACGCCGCTGATGACCCAGGGGATGAGCGCGGGCGAAACTCCGCCGACCGGCGCTTGATTGAGCTGGTGTACCAGACAGGCTGCCAGCACGACCGAGGGAAGGAACGCGAGATACCAGTTTCCGATTGTGCCAGCGAGAGCCCAGTGGAGTGCCTGCGAGACCGGAAGGTCAAACGGGACAAGCCAAGCGATGAACGGAAGAAGACGCATGGTCGTGCTCCCGGCAAAATTGGGTGCTCGGCCGGGCGTGAACGGTCATCGTACCGCCGTGACCGTAGATCTTCGGAGCGGATACGATTCTGCGTGTGTATGGTCCATCGCCCGCTCCTCCCGCCCGACGATCGGACCAGGCCCTCCAGTCATCCGATTTCGAACGGGCCTACCTCTCGGCCGTCGAGGACATCCTCAAGACTTCGAGGTGGTCCCCAGAACTTCAGCGTGAGTTCTCGCGGCATTGCGTGGGCTGGTCGCCGGAGCGCTTCGACTTCGGCGAATACCTCCGCAAGTCGCTCCGCAGGTACCAGGTTGCGATCGCCGCGCTAGATCGCGCGGGCGGGCTCGGGCGCATTTGCGATGTTGGAGGCTTCTTCGGGGCGTTCCCGCTGGCCTTGGCGCGCCTTGGCCACGACGTCAGCATGACCGAGGCGCTCCGCTACTACAGCAAGGCGTTCCACCCCCTGTTCGACTACCTGCGCGACGAAGGTGTCAAGATCATCGACTGGGACCCGTTCGAGCGCGCACTCGGAACCGATCACGGGCGGTTCAACACGGTGACGCTCATGGCGGTCCTCGAGCACTACCCGCATTCGCCCGAACCGCTCCTGCGCAACCTTCGGTCGATCATGTCGGATCGCTCGTCCCTCTGGGTGGAGGTCCCCAACATCGCCTTCTGGACGCGACGCGTCAACCTGCTGCGCGGCCGGACCCCGCTGGTCCCGATCGCCGACAAGTGGAACTCCGCGACCCCGTTCATCGGCCATCACCACGAGTACACGATGGACGAGCTCGAGCGCCTGGTGACGCTTGCAGGACTGCCGATCCGCCAACGCGGGTCCTTCAACTACTCGCTCGCCGGGAGCCTCGTTCGCAGGATGCTCACCAACCCGGTCCAAACGTTGGCCACGAGCGTGCTGCCCGGAGCGCGTGAATGCCTGTACGTGGTCTGCGACGGCTGAAACCCATCTCCCCGTCATCGGGATCTGGCGGAATCGAGGTCGACGAGGTGCGGCTGGCCCGATGCGGATGCTGCGATCTGCCGCTGCAGTGCATCGACATGGGCGTCCCACGTGAACCGTTCTAGCGCGTCTTGCCGCGCCGCTGCACCGAGGGCTGCGCGTAGCTTCGCGGAGTCCGCGCGGTCGCCGCACACGCGGACGATCGCATCGGCCAGCTGCGCCGCATCGCCTGGCTCCACCATCACCGCCGTGCGGCCGTCATCCAGCACATCGGCGATCTGGCCAAGCCGAGATGCGATGATCGGCTTGCCCATGGCCATGTACTCGAAGAGCTTGGTCGGCGATCCGAAGAACTCCGTGCCGTCCGGGTTCGGAACGTGCGGCGAGACGAAGCAGTCGGAAGCCGCGAGGTACTGCGGCGTCATGGCCTGCGGGACCAGTCCGAGGAACATGCACCTTTCCGCAGCAGGTGTGCCGGCAACCGTCGACTGGCACAACGCACGATTCTTCCCGTCGCCAATGAACAGGAAGCGCAACCGCCGGCCGTTCGCGAAGCCACCGGCCCCGAACACCTCGGTCGCTGCGCGGGCGAACACCTCTGCGCCGTGCCAGTCCCCGAACGTGCCGACGAAGGTGACCACGAACTCGTCCGCGCCGATGCCGAGCCGCCTGCGCAGTTCCGCGATGCTGTCCGCACCGAAGCGGCCCGGGTCGAACACCGCAGGATCGAAGCCGTTGGGGTACCAGCCCACGCGCTCCTGCGGGATGCCCCTCGCAAGCACCTCGTCGTACAGGACGCGCGACACGGTGAAGATGAACGATGCACTGCCGAGCATTGCCTCCTCGGCACGCTGGAACTCCCGCAGGTAACGGATCCCTGCTCCCCAGTTCCGATTGCACCAGATCTCCGACCCGTTGTATTCGACGACCAGCGGGATGCCAAACTCCCTAGACAGCACCGCGCCTGAGCAATCGCCCAGCGTGAGTCGCTGGTAGATGAGTGATGGGCGGCTTCGCACGGCTTCTTCCCGGGCGAGCCGGATGGTCTGCCTTTGCATCCGGAAGATGTTCGCCTGACTCGGGAGGCCGAGCGACTGCATCCGCGCCGGGTGCACCTCGTGTATCCCCTTGCGGACCATCGGCGAAGGCTCGTTCGTGATCAGCGTCAGCTCCGCGCCTGCGCCGGCGAGCGCGTTGACCACGCCCGCGACGTGCCCGACGCTACCGCCGGCCTGGACGCCGAGCGACATGATGTTCTTGATGTAAAGGATCCGGCGGCCAGACCATCCGCCGGCACCGAGCGGAGCAGGGGCGCCCGTGGCCGAGGCCATCGCATCCGCCACCTTTGCCGAGAGGCGCCGTGCCGCAAGGCAGTCGACCGAAGCGGCGAGCAGCTTCAGAGAGTGGCGCACGATGGATGCCAGACCCATCCTTGTGCACTCACCGGAAGGGTATGTGTAGTGGATCGGAGGGAACTTGAATGCGACCCCGAAGACCGCGAGCGCCGGCTCCAGCGCCCGGGACTTCTCCGTCTCGCTCGCGATGAACACGGGTGCACGCCTCCGCCGAAGGATGAACGAAACAAGGCTACGCATGCCGAGCTGGCGCAGCGATGTGGCGGTGAAGAATTCCGCATCCTTGCCGACTTGCGCAGACAGCTTGGCGACATAGTCCTTCGTGAGCGGATAGGCGGATATCACAAGGGCCCGTGCGCGGTCCGTTCGGAATTCGGATGAGTTCATGTACTGTCCTGCCTTGTGGTGTCCTGCCCCGGCTGTCCTGGCTTGGCTAGGGCGACGATGCGGAATCCCGATGCCATCGTCGGGAACATGCGTCCGAGCCATCCGTTGAACGCGGTCGCGGGACGGATGCCGGTGATGACGAGGTCGATGCATGGGCCCGATGCCATCGCCCCCCCCTCCAGCGAACGCACCTCGAATCCGTTCTCTTCCAAGACCTTGGTGATCGTTCGTGAGGAGAACCACTGGACGTGCGGACTCACTCCGTCGGCGAGCGTCGAGGAAAAGCCCGGCACGATCCGGTCACCGAGGAACAGCTGCTTCACGCCATGGACGAGGCGAATCAGCCGGAGACGGCGGTCGATCGGCTCGATGACACGCTCGAACAGCCTCTGGTCTGCCTCGAACCAGCCGAACCCGTTGGGTACGGTGACCAGCAGTGTCCCGCCTGGCCGCAGACGGCCGCGGATGGTGGCGAGGCATGCGCGCAGCGTCGCATCGTCGAGATGTTCGAGCACCTCGGACGCGATCACGGCGTCGAAGGAGCCCGGCTCAGCCTCTTCGAAAGGCTGGTTTCGCAGGATGTCGGGCTCGCGTCCCCGGGCACGGAGCCACTCGCGTCCGAACTCGATGCTCGGGGCATGGATGTCCCAGCCGGTCACGTCGATTCCCGTGGCATTCAGCGGAGCAGTGACCATCAACCCGGTACCGCAGCCGAACTCCGCCACGCGCATGCTGTTGCCGAGCTTTCGCCGGACCCATTCGAGACGGGAACGGCTTCCGTAGGAGTTCTCCGGAGGGAGCGGGTCCCCGTCTTCACGTGCCCGCTCGCCCGATGGCATTTCGGAAATCCTATCGTGGTGAACCGCGGCCATCACCGCGGTGACGGCGAAGGCGCAGGCCTGGATCGAGTAGGCGATGCCCGCATCGACGGCATCCACCGAGGGACGCAGCCACAGGAACGCCGCTGCCGCCACGACAGCGACCGCAGACGCCGCAAGCGCATGCAGCGGGAGCCCGCGCGCCGCTAGCACCGTCTGCGCCACGGCGCCGATGGACATGGCAACCACGCCGGGCAGTGCCCAGAGGGTGGGCCGAACCGCGCCTTCGAAGCGATCTCCGAACACTATCGGCAGCAGCCACGGTGCCGCTGCGGCGATGATCATGCACAGCGTTACCGTGCCAGCCGTGACGACGACGGCCGTCCCGAGCACTTCGGCCCGCAAGGTGTGTCGGTCCGATGCGACCCGCGTCATCGTCACCATGCGAGTCGCCACGAAAGCCGCCAGGACCCCGCCTGCCGATTCGACGATGCTGAGGGACACGGCAAACTGCCCGGCCGCGCTGGGGCCTGCGCACGACGCCACTTCGATTGACAGCATGCGCGCGGGAAGCATCGCCAGCAGGCAGGCAACACCGCTCTTCCAGCCATAGCGAATCTCCTCGAGCACGGGGGTGATGGGCTTGGTGGGTCCGTCGCCGCTGCCGCGGCCGATCCGGAACTGCAGTGCCAGCCCCACCGCAGCCGCCGCTGCAGCCGATGCCATTGCGGCAGCGCCTGCAGACATCGCGCTCACGGCGAGCAGCGCCCCCAGCGCCGCGATGGTGACCAGGCGGACGACGACGTCGCTCCATGCGAAGGCGGCGATGTTCCCGGCCCCAAGGCTCGCTCCTGTGCACAGCAGCAGTAGTACGTTCATCGGCACCAGCAACGAGGAGAGGATCGTGAGCGGCCAGCCGATCTCGGCGTTCCATGCCGGCGCCGTGACGTACACGTAGGCAAACAGGCCGATGGCCCATGCCACGGAGAGCAGCGAGGTGATCCGGATCGCCCGCGAAAGCATCAGGGCGGCGGTGCCCGGATTGCGAGCGATGAAGTACGGCAAGGAGTTGCTGAAACCGAAGTTCGATATCTGCGTGCCGAGTACTACCAGGGACATCACGACGGCCAAGTTTCCCCGCTGCTCCGGACCCAGGGTGCGCGCGAGGAAGATCGAGGTCCCGATACCGAGGAAGATGTTCGTCGCGCGGGCGATCGACGCACCTGCGGAAGCCTTCAGCCCGAACTGCCTGGCCCACAGGACCGGCGCGCGCCGGCGCAGTTCGCCCGCGGACGCGGCCTCGCCGGAGATGTCGGCGATCGGGTCCTCGGTGCTCATAGCTGGCATTTCCCGACGGGAAGCTCCGCTTGGGCGGACCTAGTGAGCATCGGCGATGTGCCTCTCCCACCACGCAGCCAGGTTGTACAGGTACCACGCTTCCGTACCGCGTCCGGCGTCGAGCACCGCGTTCACTGACTTCGCGTCCAGCAGCTCCGTCTCGCGGACGAACCGATCGATGCTCGCGCGCATCGGCTTGCCAAGCCGCTGATGGAACCACTCGTGGACAGGGGCACCGAAACCTTGCTTCGGACGATCGATGATCGAGTCGGGGATCAGGCCACGCACGGCGCGCTTCAAAATGTGCTTCGACTCACCCCCGGCGGTCTTCATGGATGCCGGAATGCCCATCGCGTACTCGACGAATTGAT
>Ga0194119_10006373_pt1 | contig 17125 bp, 12 predicted proteins | sample TA2MahC100mmetaG_FD_148620 | JGI IMG/M metagenome (GOLD analysis project Ga0194119, IMG submission 148620) | Freshwater microbial communities from Lake Tanganyika, Tanzania - TA2015018 Mahale Deep Cast 100m | ecosystem: Environmental > Aquatic > Freshwater > Lake | place: Tanzania: Lake...
GATGGTATTGAACTACGAACGGTCGGCGGAGTTGATCAACTTTGGCGCGTTCCTGGCATTCATGGGTGTCAATGGGGCTGTGATGCGGCAGCGGGAACTGGGATGGATGGCGGGAAAGGTGATGCCCGCGCTGGGGTTTCTGTTCTGCCTTTCGATCTGGCTCAGTCTGTCGCGGCCCGCGATGTTAATGGGAGGGGTCTGGTTCTTGGTGGGACTCGCGTTCCACTTGGTGTAGCGGCGGCGTGGAGAATCGTTCGTATTTGAGGAGTGATGGCTATGCGTTTCGTTTGGATCGCGCTTTTGTGCGTTGTCATGAAGGGAGAGCCGGCCCTGATGCCGAAGCCGGCGAAACTGGAGCGGCTGTCGGGTGAGCAACGCGTGGACGCCTCATTCCGGCTGGCCTTCCAGCGGGCGGCGGCGCCACGACTTGAACGCGGAGCGGCCCGATTCCTGGAACGCTTGACAAGGCAAACGGGCATTCCATTGAAACTGGGCCTGGCGGCGTCGGTGGGCGCGGCGAATCTGATTATCGATTGCGCGCAGACGACGGACGCGCCGCTCACGCTGGGCGAAAACGAATCTTACCGGCTACAGATCAATGTTGAGCAGGCCCGGCTGACGGCCTCGACCATTACGGGCGCATTGCGTGGTCTGCAGACGTATTTGCAGCTTGTGGACGTCGGGGAACGGGGATTCGCCGCGCCGTCGTTGATCATTGAAGATGCACCGCGATTTCCTTGGCGGGGTATAAACGGCGACGTGACAAGCCACTTCATGCCGGTGCCGGTGATCGAGCGGACGCTGGACACCATGGAGGCGGTGAAGTTGAACGTGTTCCACTGGCACCTGACCGACGACCAGGGGTTCCGGGTGGAAAGCAAGGTGTTCCCCAAGCTGCATACCTTGGGCACCGAGGGCGACTACTATACACAGGCCGAGATCCGGCACATTGTCGAGTACGCGCGCGATCGCGGGATCCGCGTGCTGCCGGAGTTCGATATGCCAGGGCACTCGGGAACGTGGCTGATCGGCTATCCGGAGTTGGCGAGCGCTCCCGGTCCGTATTCGATCATTCACACGTTTGGCGTTTATGACCCAGCGCTGGACCCGACAAAGGAGGCGGTGTACACGTTTATCGACCGCCTGATTGGCGAGATGGCGGGGCTGTTCCCGGACGCGTACTTCCACATCGGCGGCGATGAGGTGAACGGGAGGCAGTGGAAGCAGAGCTCCACCATCCAGGCATTTATCAAGCAGCGTGGGCTGAAGGATGAGGCCGGAATGCAGACCTACTTCAACCAACGGGTGTTGCCGATTTTAAAGAAGCATGGAAAGCGGATGATGGGGTGGGACGAGATCCTGCATCAGGATTTGCCGAAGGACATCATGGTGGAGTCGTGGCAGAACCACGAGTCGCTGGCCGTGGCGGCACAGAGGGGGTACAAAGGGCTGCTGTCGTTCGGCTACTACCTGGACCATCTGAAATCCGCTGGAGAATCTTATGTAGTGGACCCCGTGGGCGGTCCGGCGGCGACGCTAACGGCGGAACAGAAGCAGAACATTTTGGGCGGGGAAGCCTGTATGTGGACGGAGTTCATCAGCCCGGAGACGATTGACTCGCGCATGTGGCCGAAGAGTGCGGCTGTGGCGGAGCGGCTTTGGTCGGCGGCCGAGGTGAATGATGTGGCGGATATGTACCGGCGGCTCGACGTGGTGTCGCACCGGCTGACCTTTGCGGGGGCGCGGCATGAGACGAACTACGAGCCGATGCTGCGGCGCATTGCGCCGGCGGCTCCCCTCCAGGCGCTGCGTGCGTTCGCGGACGCATTGGATCCGACAGGAATTGAGCACCGCGAGGTGTTCCAGCGTTATACCCAGGAGACAGAATTAAATCGAATGGCCGACGCGGTGCGGGGTGACAGCGCGGTGGTGCGAACGCTGGAGGCGAATGTGCGAGAGTGGCTGCGAACGCCAACTCCCGAGCGGGAGGCGGCGATTCGGAGGGTACTTGAGGCGTGGCGGGACAACGATGCGCGGCTGACGCCATTTGGCCCCACAAGTTCGCTTCTGCGGGAGTTCCTGCCTTTGTCCAAGGAGCTGGCGCAGCTTGGCGCCGCTGGGCTTGAGGCGATGGACCGGTTGTCGGCGCGCCGAACCGACGCGGCGTGGGCACGGGGGCAGGCGGCTCTACTTGAGCGAAATCGTCACGTTCGGCTGGAAGTGCGGATGGCGGCGGTGCGCCCGGTGCAGCTGTTGGTGGAGGCCGTCAACCGGTGATGGGAGCTGGCGTGTCGGCCGAATTCTACCGGTCCAATGGTATTATCACCACATCTGACTCGAAGCCGCATTGCCTGTCTGCTTTCCGCTCTAGCGATCATCGGGAGCGCCCAGTCCGTTGCTGTCCGGTGGACGTCCATTCCGGCTTCGCAAAGCGGGATCTCCTGGAGGCATGAGAACGGCAAATCGGCCGATCGGCATCTGCCGGAGACCGTGGGCGCCGGGGTGGCAATCTTCGACTACGACGGCGACGGTTGGATGGACATCTTCTTCGTCAACAGCGGTCCCGCCGACTTCTACAAACCGCCCATCGCCCTGCGGCACGCTCTTTATCGCAATAATCACGATGGCACCTTCCGGGACGTGACCGCCCGAGCGGGGCTGACAGGGACTGGCGGGTTTGGAATGGGCGCGGCCGCGGCCGACTACGACGGCGATGGCCATACCGACCTCCTGGTGACGCAATACGGAGAGAACAGGCTTTTTCGGAACAATGGGGATGGCACGTTCGCCGACGTTACCCGGACGGCGGGAATTGCCGGACAGGGCTGGTGGACGTCGGCTGTCTGGTTTGATTATGACCGCGATGGAAAGCTCGATCTGTTCATCGCCAACTATGTCGACTACCGTAAGGACCTGGTCAAGCTCTGTTTTGATATGAATCTCAAGGTCAGCGCCTATTGTGTCCCGCGCATGTTCTCGCCCACCGCCAGCCGGCTGTACCACAACGAGGGAAACGGCACGTTCCAGGACGTGAGCCAGGCAACGGGCATCGCGACCTACGCCGGCAAGGCCTTCGGCGCCGTTGCGACGGATATCAACGGAGATGGCTGGGCTGATCTCTTCGTCGCCAGCGACATGGCTCCGAACGCGCTTTTCTTAAATCACGAAGGCCGGCGATTTGAAGACATCGGGCTTGCCAGCGGCGTAGCTTATAGCGAGGCCGGCGAGCCGCGTTCGGGCATGGGGGTCGATGCCGTGGACTACGACGGCGACGGACGTCAGGACCTGTTCGTCGCCAACATCGATCAGCAGTACTTCGCGCTATACCGAAATCGGGGGGATCTTCAGTTCACCGAGGAGCCGGGGCAAGTCCGGCGGGACACCCGGCTGCTCAGCGGGTGGGGTCTGAAGTTTTTCGATATGGACAACGACGGCGACGCGGATTTGCTGCTTGCCAACGGACACCCTGACGACATGATCGCCCGCCGAATGCCAAGTGTGACGTATGCCGAGCCGCTTCTGCTCTTTGAGAACCGCGAGGGTACATTTATCAATGTCAGCGCCGCGGCTGGGCCCGTCTTTCAACAGAGATGGAACGCTCGCGGTCTCGCGATCGGCGACCTCGATAATGACGGCGACTCCGATGTCGTGATTGGAATCAACGGAGGAGCCCCGCTCGTGCTGCGTAATGAAACGGGGAACCGCCGGAACTGGGTTGGAATCCGCCTGCGCCCTCGGCGCAGTAATCCCGCCGCTGAAGGCGCCGTGATCCAGTGGACAACAGCGCATGGCACGTGGCGCCGGCTGCGGACGGGCGGGGGCAGCTTTCTTTCGTCTCATGATTCACGCGAGTTGCTTGGGTTGGGGCAGGACTCTTCCGCGCGGATCGAGGTGAAGTGGCCGACAGGGCAGGTGACCCGGCAGGATGCGGTGAAGGCGGGGCAGTACGTGGAGATTGCGGAGCCGCTCCCGTGATTTGACACGGCTAGGATCCGAGTGGTATTATGAGCACCTCAGCCTTTCTCGATCTAGGAAAAGGAACATCCATGCCGCAGTCCACTCTCCTTCGAGCCCTTCTGCTCACCGTTCTGGCCTTTAGCACCTGCTGGGCGCAGACCATCACCGGAACCATCATCGGCACCGTTGCCGATGCCAGCGGCGGCGCCATCGCCAACGCATCCGTAACGCTTCGCAGTGAGACTACCGCCGATTCGCGTTCGCTCAAGACGAACGAAACGGGCGATTTCGTTTTTAACGCTGTACCTCCCGGCGCGTATTCCCTTCAAATCGAGCAGTCCGGGTTCAAGACGTTGGAGCGTTCAGGACTTGTGCTGACCGCGACGCAACGCCTTTCGACCGGCGTGCTGCAGCTGACAATCGGCGCGGTATCGGAACGCGTGACGGTCGAGGCGGTGGGAGCGGTGGTCCAGACCGCTGCCTCGGGAAACTCGGCGGAGTTAAGCGGCAAACAGTTGAACCTCTTGATGACGCGCGGACGCGACGTCATTTCGCTGCTGCGCGTGCTTCCCGGCGTCTCCGGCGGTACGGATGAGAACGCACTCGGCGGTACGTTCGGCACGAACACGCCGAACATCGGCGGCCAGCGCATCGGCATGAACACGATGTCCTCGGATGGACAGTCCGGCAACGACGCGGACGGCGTCGGCGGATTTAACGGCATGACCAGTCTCGACGCCATCGCCGAGGTGAAGGTGCTGCTCAACAACTACCAGGCTGAGTATGGCCGGAACGCGGGCGCCTCGATCAACCTTGTCACCAAGTCCGGCTCGCGCGACTTCCATGGCAGCCTCTATTGGTTCCTGCGCAACGAGAAACTGAACGCCAACGATTTCTTCAATAATCGAAACAGCCAAGCCCGTCCGCGCTATCGCTACAACACTTTCGGCGGCACGATCGGCGGTCCGATCTACATCCCTGGGAAGTTCAACAAGAACCGCGACAAGCTCTTTTTCTTCTACTCCCGTGAGAACTGGGAGATTAGCGATCCCCGCAACCCCCGGCGCGTGACGATGCCGAGCGCCCTGGAGCGCCAGGGCAACTTCTCGCAAACTCTGGACGTCAGCGGCCGGCTGATTCCGGTCACCGATCCGAGCAACGGCCAGGCCTTCCCTGGCAACGTCATTCCCGCCAACCGGCAGAACGCCAATGGCCGCGCTATTCTGAACCTCTTCCCGATGCCTAATTTCCTGGATCGCTCGCTGTCGGGAGGCAACTACAACTATCAATTCCAGGAGATCACCAACCACCCGAAGAAGTTGAACACTTTGAAAGGCGACTACAATCAGACCGCCAACGACCGCATTTCCGCACGCTACACCGGCTGGTGGGCGGACCGCCGCGGCTACGAGGGACTGTCCGCATTCAACTCAAACTGGGATCAGTTCTTTTCTCACTACCTGTTCAAGACCGATCAGGTACAGACCAGCTACACCAAGGTGATTCGTTCGAACATTGTTAATGAAGCGCAGTTTGGATACCGCAAGCTAGGCGAAATCGGCGCGGCCACGTCCGCGAACTTCTTCGACAAGGTGGACCGGACCAAAGTCGGGCTCAATTCGTTGGGCCAGCTCTTCGCGGCGGGAAATCCCCTCAACATCATTCCTCAAGCCAGCTTTGGCGGCGTGCCGTCGGCGGCAAATATTTCCTATGACGGCCGGTTGCCGATCGACGCCGAGGACTGGCGCTACAACTACAGCAACAATCTGAGTTGGATCCGCGGCGAGCACTCTCTGAAATTCGGAATCTACGGCGAGCACCAGATGAACAGCGAAGGCCCGCGCTCGAACTTCGGCGGCAACTTCGCCTTTGGGCGCAATGTGAACAACCCGCTCGACTCCAATTACGCGTACTCGAACGCGGTGCTCGGCAACTTCGAATCCTACAGCGAAAGCACCACTCGCACCACCGGGCTGGCCCGGCAGTCGATCTTCGAGTGGTATGTGCAGGATTCGTGGAAAGCAACGCGGCGATTGACCATCGACCTGGGGCTCCGCGCGACTTGGTTCACGCCGTGGCGGGTGTCCGACGGCAAGGCGGCGGCACTCGCGCTCGAACGTTATGACCGTGGCAAGGCCCCGGCGTTCATTCAGCCCGTACTCGTCAATGGCGCGCGTGTCGGCAGGAATCCGCTGACGGGCCAGCAGACGCCGGCCGTGATGATCGGAGCATTCGCACCCAACTCCGGCGAACCGGCCAACGGGATGGTCGTAGCCGGTACCGGCAATCTGCCGAGCGGCTTTGCCAATCGCGGATGGGAAATGGGACCGCGATTCGGATTCGCCTATGACGTTTTCGGCAACGGAAAGACTGCGATTCGCGGCGGCATCGGTGTGAGCAAGCAGGCCGTGCCCAGCGCCGGATCTTATCTGTGGACCACCCGAACTAATCCTCCCGTGCAGTTCAATCCCCAGATCTTTTACGGCACGCTCGACACATTCAAGTCGGCGGCGGGAACGTTGTTCCCCAGTTCGGTGAGCGCGCTCGAACGCGATCCCAAAGCGGGTACCGTTACGAACTACTCGCTGGCGGTGCAACACGAAGTCGCCCGCGGGACGATTCTCGATGTCTCCTATGTCGGCAACCGGTCGCAGCACCTGCAGCAGACTCGTGACTTGAACACACTGCCTTACGGCACGCGTTTTGCGGCTTCCTCGGCGGATCCTTCCGCGCCCGGCCGCCCGTTGCCTAACAACTTCCTCCGGCCGTTTCCAGGCTTCGGCGGTTTAACTTACATCGAGAACTCCGGATACGGCAATTACAACGCGCTGCAAACGCAGCTCAACCGCCGCTTGTCCACCGGTATCCAGTTCGGTATCGCCTACACCTGGTCGAAAGCGATGGACTTGACCAGCGGCGATAATGGCCTCCTGCCGATGTTCCGGCCGTATCGCATCTGGAACTATGGGAAGTCGGGTTATGACCAGACGCACGTCTTCGTCCTGAACTATCTCTGGGATCTCCCCAACGCCGGCAAGAAAATGGGCAACCGGGCGATGGCATTCGTTACGGACAACTGGCAGCTGTCGGCTATCGTCAGCATGACAAGCGGCACGCCTCGCGGCGTAGGATACTCGACCGTCGATGGCGTCGACATCACTGGCGGCGGCGACGGAGATCGCATCAACGTAACGGGTAAGGCGAATTTGCCCAAGAGCGAGCAAACCTTCGATCGATTCTTCAACACTTCGGTGTTCGCACGGCCTGCGCGCGGCGACTTCGGCAACGCTCCCAAGGATATCTTCCGCGGACCCGGCATCAACAACTGGGATATTTCGCTGTTCAAGAGATTCCCGCTGAAGAACGAAGCCCGCTACTTCCAGTTCCGCTGGGAGTTCTACAACGCCTTCAACCACACCCAGTTCAACGGCGTGGACGCCGGCGCCCGGTTCGACTTGCAGGGTAATCAGGTCAATCAGCAGTTTGGCCGCTTCACATCCACGCGTTCACCGCGTATCATGCAAGGTGCGTTGGCATTCTATTTCTGATCGAAAGCGCGAGCCCCTTACCAATGGCATGACCTCACTGTTGCTGTGGGCAAGCTTCGTTCCGATTTTGGCGCTGGCTAGCCAGACAGGGGAGGACTCCGTTCGAGCCGGTATCGAACGGCAGCAACAAGGGGATCTGCAAGGGGCGGCCGTCATCTATCAGGAGGTTCTCGGCAGGAATTCGCAATTCGTGAAGGCGCGGCACCTGCTCGCCATCTGTAAACTTCAGTTGGGTCAAACCGACGAAGGTATTCGTGAATTGGAGATTGTCCGCAAGCAGGATCCGGCCAATCGCTCGGCCCTCTACACCCTACTCTCCACCTATGTGGCGGTGAGCCTCCTGGACGAAGCGCAAAAACTGGTCGAGCGGGATTTGCGGGGCGATAGAAGCGCGGAGGCTCATTTCATGCGCGGATCGTATTTCATGGCTCGCGCCCAGTACAAGGAAGCGGTGACGCAGTTGGAAACCGCATTGCGTCTGAAGCCGCGGTTGCCAGGCCTCCGAAGCACGCTGGGAGTGACTCTCTGCTTGGCGAACCGCCTGGATGACGCGATCCCGCAACTTGAAGCGGCACTGCGCGAGAACGCGATGGACGGCAACGCCGCGGCGTTTCTCGGTTGGGTCTATAAAGAGCGCGACCGCGGGGCCGAGGCGGCGCCGCTGCTGGAGCGCACCGTGCAGACCCGCCCCGATGATGTAGGCGCGCTGTTTCTTCTTGCCCAGCTCCGGATGGCGCGGGGCAATGTTCAGGAAGCCGTGGAGATGCTGGAGCGGGTCGCCGGCGCGCAGCCCGAGCACCGGGGAGCGCACGTCTTGTTGGCCCGGCTCTACGATCAACTGAAGTCACCCGAAAAAGCCGCGCGAGAACGCGAAATCGTCGCGCGCTTGAATGCGGCGCTACAGTCAAAGGAGCCTAGCGCGCGTTGATGATTCCCATACGCTTCCTACTTCTCACCTCCACCACGTTCGGATCCGTTGCAGGTAGCGAGGATTGTGTGCCGCCCGAGGAGGGGAAATGAGCGTTACTGTGCCGACAGTTCTGACCATCCTATTCGCCGCGGCGTGTTTTGCCGAAAACTGGCCGCGGTTTCGGGGCCCGAACGGGCAGGGTGGTTCCGCCGAGCAAAACGTGCCGCTGCAATGGAGCGCGACCGAAAACATCGCTTGGCGAGCGGAGGTTCCGGGCGTGGGGTGGTCGTCACCCATCGTCTGGGGCAATCATGTATTCGTGACGACGGCCACCGAGGGCGGGGAAAGCGGCCGCGTGCTGGCCTTCGATCGCCGTAGCGGGCGCCTGTTGTGGAATCGCGAGGCCGTCCGCCAGAAGCCGGGGCACAAGGAAAAACGCAACAGCTATGCCTCGCCGACTCCTGCCACCGATGGAAAGAACGTGTATGTCTGCTCCGGTGACGGAACGCTGGCCGCGCTGGACTTCTCCGGCCGGATCGTGTGGACCAATCGCGACTATCCCTTCTACGGCCAGCACGGAATCGCAACGTCAATCGTCCTCCACGAGGGCTTGCTGATCATGGCGCGTGACGGAAGTAGTCAGGGAGCGGATAAGAAACTCGGCTGGCAGACCCCGTGGGACGGTGGGTTCGTCTTTGCCCTGGAGGCCGCAACAGGCAAGCAACGGTGGAAGACAGGCCGCGGCGCCTCGCGCATTTCTCATGGCACGCCCGCGATCTGGAACGCCCCGGCCGGCGGTTGGCAGGTGATCAGCGAGGCCGGCGATGTTCTCCAGGGATTTGACGGGAAAACCGGCGAGCGGCTTTGGACGAGCGAAGTTATCGGAGAAGGGAAGGTGCCGTCCGTAACGGTCGGCGATGGCGTGGCGTTCACCGCGGGCGGTTGGGGAGGCAAGGAGTCCATCAAGGCATTCCGCCTTGGCGCCGGCCGAGGCGATCGCAAGGAGTTGGACCTGATCTGGGAGCAGCGCCGCGGCATGCCGAAGGTGCCGTCGCTGCTTTATTCGAAGTCCTTCCTTTTCGCGATTACCGATGCGGGCATTGCCACTTGTCTGAACGTATCCGACGGAAGTATCGTCTGGCAGCAACGGCTGGAGGGAGCCTACTCCGCCTCGCCCGTTGCGGCCGAAGGACGCGTCTATTTTTTGTCCGATGACGGCACTACCACTGTGGTCGAGGCCGCTAGCGAATTCCGCATACTGGCGCGCAATGCGATCGGAGAGCCGGTGCAAGCCTCGCCGGCGATCTCCGGGAGCCATCTCTTTCTTCGCACGGACAAGCATTTGATCGCAATCGGAATGAAAAGGAGCACTACGAAATGAAGCCTACATTGACGCGCCGCGGACTCTTGGGTTCCGGCCTTGGAGCGGCGGCTGCGATGGCGTTGCCGGCGCAGCAGCGTGACTGGAGCGGGCAAAACCCCGTGCGGTATCCCGAGCCGGACGTCATCGCGCTCGACAAACGAGTCAATAAATACAAGATCGGTAACACCCCGATCCGCCGCTTGCATACGGGAATGTTCTGGCCCGAGGGTCCGGCCTGGAACGGAATGGGGCGCTATCTGGTGTGGAGCGATATCCCCAGTGACGTGCAGTGGTGCTGGCTGGATGAAGATGGCCACGTCAGCATCATGCGAAACCCCGCCGGGTACAGCAACGGCAACACCTTCGACTATCAGGGCCGCCAACTATCCGCCGAACATGGCAATCGCCGCGTGGTGCGGTACGAGCATACTGCGAGCCGCGGTCGGAGTGATGAACAAGTCCCGGCTTGACAATGCGCCGCGACAACGCCATGCGCAGCGCGGCCAACGTCAGCGAGTCCTCCAGTGTCCGGTCCAGCGCCCATCCGATCACGCGGCGCGAAAAGGCGTCCAGTACAACGGCCAGGAAAACGAACTCTTCGCGTAACCGGATATAGGTGATATCGGCAACCCAAAGCTGATCCATGGACGTTAACATCATGTCCCGCGCCAAGTTCGGATAGATCCCGCGGCCGTGGTTGGAGTCGGTGGTGACAACGAATTTTCTGCGCCGCACGCAGAGCAGATTGTCTTCGCGCATGAGCCGGTGAACCTTCTTGTGGTTGACCGCCCATCCACGGCGACGCAGTTCGGCGGTGATCCGGCGGCGACCGTATGCGGGCATCTCCAGCGCGATGCGTTGCATCGCGTCGCGCAACTCCATGTCGTTGTTGGCGCTTTCCACGGGAGCTGCCGTTGTGAAGCGATGGAAGCTGGACCGGGAGACCCGGCCCAGTTCCAGCATTCGCAAAATCGTCAGTCCTCGATCGGCCTTCACTTCTTCCTCGACTTTCTGGAAGACGGCGGATTTCCAGTCAACGCCTGCAGCATCCGCTGTTCCTCGATGCGCTGCAAGCACCCCTTCAAAAAATCGATCTCCAGCGCCTGCTGGCCGATCTTACGTTCCAGCTCGGCGATGCGGCCTTCGCTCCAGCGTTGCTTTCCATTGCCTGGAAACGCATTGCCTGGCCCCTCGCGAAACTCACGCCGCCAGCGATGCAAAACGTTGGGGCTGACCTCCAACGCACGCGCCGCCTCGGTGATCGTGACTCCTTGTTCCAGCCGCCGCACCGCGGCCAGCTTGAACTCCTTGGTGAACATTCTGCGGGATATTCCCATGACTCAATTCTCCGTTCGATGGATTTTGAGTCTTAACTGGTTGTCTCAGTTTTGGGGGCCACTCCAGTCGGGTGCTATACCGCACGCGGCCAAGGCATCTACGTCTACGATGTGAATCCCAGCACCGGTGCGCTGTCGCCCGTGCGCATCGTTGGAAGTCCAACTACGACTCCCAACCTGTCATTCCTGGCTCTCTCTCCGAATGGGAAAAATCTCTATTGCTGCAACGAAATCGGAAATTTCGGCAGAGCGCAGAGCGGCAGTGTGACGGCCTTTGCCACCGACTATGCGACGGGCAACTTGACGATGCTGAATTCGCAACCGACGCAGGGCCGTAATCCGGCGCACTTGAGCGTTGACGCGACCGGGCGTTTCGTTATCGCCCCAATTACTCGGGCACCACAACGGCAACCAATCACGTTGCTCTGCTGCCGGTGGGCGACGATGGGCGGTTGGAGGCGGCGTCGCAGATCGTGACTCACACGGGCGAACTTGGCCCGAACCGGGCGCGTCAGGAAGCTCCGCACGCCCACATGGCGATGCCCGATGCCACGGGACGATTTGTCCTTGTAAACGACCTTTCGCTGGACCGCACGTTCGTGTATCGATTAGACCGCGCGGAGCGGCAACTGTACGCTACCTCGGCGCCCGGCGTGGCGCAACCTGGAGATGGACCGCGGCATTTGGCGTTCCACCCGAATGGGCGTTTCCTGTACGTTATCAACGAACTCTCCAACACGGTCGCAGCCTGGACCTGGGACGCCGAGACCGGAGGGATGCAGCGCATCCAAACCATCTCCACCCTTCCCGACTGGTATCGCGGTATTAACACGACGGCGCAGATTCTTGTTTCAGCGGATGGCCGATTTGTCTACGCTTCCAACCGCGGCCACGATTCAATTGCCGTCTTCCGGTGCGATGCGCAGACCGGCCGGTTGACCGAGGTTTCGCGCCACTGGACGTTAGGCGAAACACCGCGCAACTTCAACATCGACCCTAGCGGCCGGTTCATGTACGTGGCTCACCAAAACACGGACAATCTCGTTGTCTTCAAAATTGACAGCGCCACCGGTATGTTGGAATTTACCGGCCATACCTTTCTTTCCCCTGGCCAACCGGTCTGCATCGTCTTTCACAGCGAGCCGTTGGCCGGCAACTCCGCCACCGGCAACGTCACCTTCGCCGCCACACAAAACCCGGTCATTCCAGGCTCAAACGGCGCGGCTCAGGTCACGCTGGGATGGAACGCGCCAGGAGCGGAAGAGGTCGAGCTGCGCATCGGCGCACCGAACGGCGTCAACATGGGCCGCGACGCATCGTGGGGAACCGCGACGACCGGCCAATGGGTCACCGACGGAATGACTTTCTTCCTTCAGGATGTCTCTGGAGGAAAACCGCTGACTGCGGCCAACACACTGGCAACGGTCCGCGTGCATCATCGCAAATAGGAGATTCATGAAACGAAGAACCGTATTCGAAAAGCTACTTGCCGCCGCCGCGGCCGCCGCCCCTCTCGCGGCGGCCGCGGCAGGGCCCGGCCCCATTCATCTGCACACCGACGTGCACGTGAAGGCAGGCGAGGAGAAGCAGTTGATCGAGGACTTTCACAAACTGTTCCTCCCGCGCATCAGCAAGGCGCCGGGTTTTATCGACGCGAAGCTGGTGAAGTTCGTCAAGGCCAACATTGGCAAGGCGCATCCGCACCACAACTACCGCTTGATTCAAGTGTTCCAGAGCGAAGCGCTTCGTGAAGCGTGGACGACGGCCGATGGCCACAAAGTCGCCTGGCACACCGCGATCGAGTCACACCTGAAAACGCCCTTCGACGCATTTCTCTTCGAGGTTGTCGCCGAACACAAAAAACGACGCGCTAATTCGCCGCGCTAGCGGACGGCCCCAGGAGGGCCATAGCCCTTGCTGGCGTCGTCCAGAACAAGAACCCAATCGAGCATCTCGCCGGCGTCGGGCGGGATGAGCTCGCGCTCGCCGCGGCTGTCGAATTCGCCCGCGCGCGATGCCTGTCCGTTGCGCGGATTGAACCACCAAGCCGTGACTTTGGATCCGGAGATTTTATCCATCTGCACGCGGAACGACCGGCCAACGGGAGCGTAGACCATCGCGTAAGAGCCGTTTGCGTCGCGACAGGCGCTGAAGTGATAGCGTCCTGTTCCCGGCATGGCGGTCAGCACGCGTCCGTTGACGATCACCGAATCGTCGGGAACCCGCGACAGCATGGGCCGCGACTCGATGAGCCGCCGGCCGAACTTCATCTGCAGTGCGCCGGGCTGCTCGATGGCTTCCCGCCATGACATCAGAGGATTGTTGATTGGCTTGCGGTCCGGCGTCCACATTTGCCAGACCGAGTGATGTCCATAGGTGTGGCCGAACGCGCCCGCGAACAGATTCCAGTACATCGGACGCCGTATGTCGGCGGCGATGGAATGCCCGAGTTCCGCGGCGTTGTAGGAGACCGGATGATCTTCGTACACCGGCTCGCCATCGAGAACGGGCTTCACGGGTTGCCGGTTGTAGTCTTCGATGGTCTTGTCGTAACGCCCAGTAAATTCGATCGTGTGACCGTTTTGCCGCATGTTGAATGCGAGCCATTCGTCATTGTGAAAATACTGGGCCGAACCCGAACCGCCCGACGGGTGAAAGGTCATCAGGTGGACTCCGCCGTCGCCTCTGCGCAACCCGCGCGCCGTGGCACGCATGATGTCGACGTGCTTTGCGTTTTCAACGGGCCTGTCGCCGCCGAGAATCCAGATGATCTTCGCGTCCTTGTAACGCTTTCCCAGCCACTCTCCGAACGACTCCGCGTTGGCTGAAGTGAATATTTCCGGACCGGCGCCCCATTTCTTGTTCCACTTGTCGCCCCAGGTCGGCAAGAAACCGATGTAGAGGCCCAGGCTGTTCGCTTTCTTGACGACGAAGTCGACGTGCTCCCAGTACGCCGGATCTGGCTGCAGCGGATCGTTGTTCTTCAGCGGCCGGTGGCCGTAGGGATTGGGGTCGTTCAATCCATCCAACTCCGCCAGCGCAACGGCCTGTATCACGGTGTAGCCATGGCGCGCGCGGTGCTCCAGATAGTGAGTTGCTTCCTCGCGATTCAAGCGATGAAACAGCTCCCAGGCCGTGTCGCCGAGGTAGAAGAACGGCGTGCCATCGGCTTTAACCAGGAACCGGCGGTTGTCGCTGACACGCAGGTTGGGTTGAGCGAGTAGCGGGACCGCAAGGAGAAGTGTAATTAGGTGTTTCATGAGTCGATACAGGCAATGGCGCAGGCGTCGAGGGTCAATTGAACCGTTCCATTTCTTGGCCGCAACAAGGCGGTGCCGCCGGCTAGTATCGCGCGGCGGGTAACAGGGGCGGGCGCTCCACCAGACGCTCCACCGGGCGCGACGGGGGTGGCTCGCGGTGTGCGGAACGATTCCGGATCCGTCATCGCGGCTTCCGCATTCGGTGCGTGTAGCAGGCGTACCTTGGCGTCCGCGCTGACGAGCGTCGACGGCAGTTCCACCATTCGTGATTCGTCCGAGAGATTGGCCAGCAGGATTCGCTGTTTGCCTCCGGCGCGCAGAATCAGCGACTCCACTTCCAGCGGCTGACTCGATACCGATGGCTGCACCTGTCCGCCGCGCATTTCGCCGACGTCGGCCAGCAGATGCCAGATCGGGAACACCGACCCTGGTATCGATCGGAATAGCTGCGGCGAGGGCGATCCGCCTTCGGTCTCCATCACGCCCTTCCAGCCCGCCGATTCGAAGTAAGTCACGCCGGCCGCGCCCGATTCGGCGAGATACTTCACGCTCGCCAACGTCCATGCGGCGCCGAACAGAGACATCTGCCTGGCGTCGACCTTCCCGGGCAGCGTTCCCGGCGCCGGAGGCGGCTCAGGGCCCGTGGCGACGGCGTTGAACTGTTGGCGGAATGTTACTGGCGAAACGAACAAGGGCGTGGCGCCGAGAAACGCCTTCGCGCTCAGAATCACATCGCGCTGCGCCGCGCAATTCTCGGCAAGCGATGCGTTGTCGAACGCGTGGACCTGCGGATTGATCGGGAACGCAACGCCGTCGAACGCTCCAATGGTTGGACGGCCGCGATTAATCTCCGTGAAATTCGCGCGTGTCGCGCCGATCACCGGCGCACCACCGAGGATCGACTTGGCCATCCGTCCGATTGCGGCGGTGGTGACGATCTCTTTTTCCTCGCAGACGATCCATCGCTTGACGTTCCACTTCCGCTCGCGAGCCAGAGCGGCGGCCTGGCGCAGTTGCTGTTCGCCGCGCGCTCCCAGCAGCAACATCACTTCGAGCGGCAATCCCAAGGCGGCTACTTCCGGGGAGTTCCAGGTGCTCTCTTCGACGCGCAAATACGAGAGGCCGAGCGCGCGCAGACGGTCCAGTTGCTTTGCCGAGAGCTTCGCGTCCGCCGCCGACGCCGCGATGCCGATTTGCGGCAACGGCGCCGGTTGCCCCGCCGGCTGCACGGTGATCGCCGGCTTGGTGGCCGAGCGGGCCGCTACGCGCGGAGGAGCGCCGATGAGACTGAGAACGATTTTCTGCTTGACGGATGTACCTGCCGGGACATCAACCGGGAAGGGAAGCGACAGGGGAGTGCCGTAGGTTTTGAAGTTGCCGTCGGTCCAGTTGCGATGGTCTTCCATCTCGAAGGTCTCGCCTTCGAAACGGACCTCGAACTGGCAGCCGGGCGCGGCTTCATGGCGGATCGCTTTGATATCGAGAAACGGTTGATGCGGTGCGATGGCGGCCGGCACGTTGCCCTTTGTCCAGCCCCCTTTGGCGGTTTCCACCTCACACGGCCGGCCAGCAAATCCGGCCAGCGGATGATGCACGCAGAAACCGATGCGGTTGCGCTTAAACGATGTCACGGCGACGCCGTCGAAGCTGAACTTGATGCGGCCGTCCGGAGCGCCAGTAAGGAGTGCTTGCCAGCGAAAGTGAATTGCGCCGCTGACATGGTCGGACTGATAGGAGACGCGGAAACGGTCGCGGCGCGAGTCGATCTTCAGATTCGACAGCTTCGCCGGCACAGTGCCCCAATTGTGGTCGCGCACGGCGGCGTACACACGCCGCAGCAACTCCTTTTCGCCCAGTCGAATGTAGCGCAGATCGCCGTTCTGGAATACGAGTTGCAGCGGGCCGGCTTGTAGTTCGGTGCGCGGCGCCTGACCGCTTTCGGCGCCGGATAAAAGTACGTTTCTGGAGAGCATGTAACGATTCCTCGGTTTACTCGGCTGGCGCGCTACGATGTTGCATCGCGTCTTCCAGGATTTTGTATCGTTCGCTGGACCGCATCAGGTGTTCCATCATCGCCTTCTCGGCCTCGGCCACGTCGTGAGCGGCAATGGCCTTGACGAGTTGCTCGTGTTCGGAAACGGTGATGAGTTCGCCTCCGGGCATCCTGAGCAGTTCGCGGCGGAAATGAAACAGCCAGTCGAGCATGGCCTGGCTCAGCATGGTGCAGACGCTGTTCCCGCTGATGGCTGCGATTGCATTGTGGAACGCCATGTCATTCTTTACAAACTCACTGGCGTTTGTTGAGCGGCGCTGGCGTTCGAGACACTCTTCGAGACTTTGGATGTCTCCCGGAGTCGCTTTACCCGCCGCGGTCTTGGCCATGCCAACCTCGAAAAGAAGCCGCGCCTCCTTCAAGTGCGCCAGCGTTGCGGGCGAAGTCTGGAGCAGATGGACCATGGTCTCGCCGATGCGGTCCATCATGGTGTGGGTGTTCGGGACTGCAACCCGCGCCCGCTCGCCGTGAGTGATCTCAATCAGACCGGCGGCGTGGAGCGACTGCAAGGCTTCGCGGACAGCCGGACGTCCCACGCCATAGTTTTCCATCAGCGCTCGCTCGGAAGGCAAGCGATCACCGGGGTGGAGGTCTCCGCTGCGAATCTGCGCCATGAGACGGTCCCGCACCTCGTCGGCGAGCTTTCGGCGGATAATAGGCTGTGTGCTCATGAACTTAATCTTACTCGAACCGAGTC
>Ga0194119_10006374_pt1 | contig 17125 bp, 12 predicted proteins | sample TA2MahC100mmetaG_FD_148620 | JGI IMG/M metagenome (GOLD analysis project Ga0194119, IMG submission 148620) | Freshwater microbial communities from Lake Tanganyika, Tanzania - TA2015018 Mahale Deep Cast 100m | ecosystem: Environmental > Aquatic > Freshwater > Lake | place: Tanzania: Lake...
CGTTCGGGGGCGGGCAGTCGGACCTGTTCATCTCGAAGTTCAATTCGAGCGACGTCGCGCAGTGGTCCACGTTCATCCGCGGCACGGCGGGTGACGTGTCGGCCGCGAACTCCATCGCCGTGGTCGGCACCTTCGTCTACATCGCCGGCACGACGACCTCGACCGATCTCGCCACGCTCATGCAGGCGGCGGGCGCGACGCTCGGTCCGCAGTCCACCTACGGTGACGGCCAGAACGACGCCTTCGTCATGAAGCTCGACGCCACGACCGGGCAGCCCCTCTTCTTCACGTATCTGGGCGGCAGCGGGGCCGACTCGGCCAACGCGCTGACGACCGACACCACTGAAACGGCTGGGACCACGTACGTGTACGTCACCGGCGCCACGTCCTCGGGACGTCTCGGGACCGATACGCCGTTCCCGGTTTCGCTGAGTGCCTCGCAGGCGACGTATGGCGGCGGCGACTCCGACGCCTTCGTCACCAAGCTCCAGCTCGATCCGATTCCCACCAACGTCGCGAACACCATCGTGTACTCGACGTACCTCGGCGGTTCGGGCGGCGAGGCGGGGACGGGGATCATCGTGGTCTCGGCTGGTGTCGTCGAGGTCGCGGGCGAAACGTTCGACCCTGCCATCCAGGTGCCCACGGCCTTCTTCTCCGAGCCGCCGGCCCTGATGATGGCGTCGGAGCCCGGCATTCGCCTCTGGGCGCCCGAGGCGGGCTTCCTGTTGCAGGCGCCGGACTTTCCGACGACGCTGGGCGCCCACAAGACGCCGCGGACGGGTGGCCCGAACGACATCGCCGACGCATTCCTGACGCGATTCGGAGCGACGTCGGCGCACATCAGCTCGACGCTGCTCGGGGGAGACGGCCTCGATCGCGCGGTCGGGATCTCGAAGGATCCGCTGAACGGCTCGATCGTGACCGGCTGGACGGACTCTGCGAACTTCACGCTCCTCGATCCGGTCCAGAGCGTGCACGGGGGCTTGATCGATTCGTTCGTGACGAAGTTCAACACGCCCGACACGGTCGCCTTCTCGACCTACATCGGCGGTAACCAGGACGACCTCGCGGCCAGTGTGGCGATCGCGTCGAACGGCGATGCCTACGTCGTCGGCACCACGAACTCCACGGAAGCCCCCGCGCCGACGGTCCCTCCCGTCCCCGCGGACGGGGACGGGAATCCCCTCTCGACCGAAGTCTTCCTCACCAAGCTCGGCGCGCCGACGACCCAGACGACGCAGGCGCCGACGCTCGGCTTCGCGGTGTCGGCGGGCACGGCCGGCAGTGAGTCCGGCACGGTCCTCGGTGCCGCCGTCGACTCGAAGGGCAACGTCTATCTCGCGGGCTCGGATGGGCAGGGCCTCGCGCTGAAGCTCGTGAACGCGACCATCGACGTGCGTCCGCACAGCAAGAAGAACAACATCAACGTGAAGAGCAGGCGCGTGCGGGTGGCCATCCTCTCCACCGCCGATTTCGATGCGACGACCGAGATCGACCAGGCCTCGCTGACCTTCGGGCGCACGGGCGCGGAGGAGAGCCTGATCCGGTGCGACAAGAAGCCGCGCAGGGTGAACAAGGACAAGCTGAAGGACCTGGTCTGCTCGTTCAGCATCGCGAAGGCCAACTTCCAGGCCGGGGACACGCTCGCGATCCTGAAGGGCAACCTGGTCGGAAGCGGCAAGGTCTTCAGCGACGACAAGGTGAAGATCATCGTGCCTTGCGAGAAGCCGAAGCACGGTAAGGGCAGCAAGCACGACAAGGACGACAAGCCCGGCCATTGCCATCGCCACGGGCACGACTTCGACGACGACGGCGACGATCTCGAATAAGAGCACCGCCCGACGCGCCGGGTGACAGGCCCGGCGCGTCGGCTCGTCCGTCGCGCTTCAGCCCGCCCCGACTTCCCTCAGCGCCTTCACCGTCGACTCGCCTTCCATCACGACCGCGCCGTCGCGTCCACGGGCCGTGCACCGCACCCGGATGAGCTGCTTGTCGGCGACGATCTCCACGATCTCGGTCTCGGTCACCACGGTGTCGCCGATGCGGACGGGGGCGGTGAAGCGCACGGAGGCGCCGAGCCAGATGATCCCGGCGCCGATGAGACGTGTCTGCGCCGCGGCCATGAACCCGAAGCTGAGCGCCCCGTGGGCGACGCGCCCTCCGAAGCGCGTGCGCTTGCCGAACGCCTCGTCGAGGTGAATCGCGTTGTCGTCGCCCGAGACACGGGCGAAGTCCACGACGTCGGCCTCGGTCACGGTGCGGACGTACTCGGCGCGCTCGCCGACACGGAAGCTCTCGAACGGGCGGATGGGCGCATTCACCGCGGGCAGGGTACTACACCGCGCGGCGATCAGGTCAGGCGGTAGGCGCTGCGGCGCCGCTCCTCCGCCGACTCCGTGTCCTCTTCCGCGAGACGCTCGGTGTCGGTGTCCGCGCGCGTGCCGACGCGCTCGGCATCGGTCTCGGTGTGGACGCGTAACTCTTCGATCGCCATCGTGGTGATGCTCCTCGGCGGCTCTCTAGCGTAGCAACGCGGGTGCCAGGCGCCTCGCCGCGTGCGCGGCCCGCGGGGCGTGACGTTGCGCGCCGGCTCCCCACCCCCGCCTGAATCGCGTTTCCCCCTTTCAGAAATCCGTGGCGGCCCGAGAGGGCCCGACGTATCCAGTCCTGGACGCGGTATCCATTGAGGGACGCGGTATCCATTGATGGACACCAACGGCGGACGCATGCGATCGTAGCGGCGTGCCGCGTCCGGGCCGTGCGCCGCTCCTCTCGGCGGTCACCGCGATCCTGCTCGCCGCGATCCTCTCCGTCGGCGCGACCGTGCTTCCTGCGCCGCCCGCATCCGCGGAGTCCCTCGCAGGCACCGTCGTCCGCGTGGTCGACGGCGACACCATCCGCGTACGCATCGGCCAGCGCGTCGAGAAGGTGCGCTACATCGGCGTCAATACACCCGAGATCCACCACCCGCGAAAGGGCGAGGAGCCGGGAGGCCGCGCGGCGCTCGCGGTGAATCGCGAGCTCGTCGACGGCCGCGCCGTCCGGCTCGAGACCGACGTGCAGGCGCGCGACCGTTACGGCCGGCTCCTCGCCTACGTGTGGGCCGGCGAGACCATGGTGAACGCGGAGCTCGTGCGCCGCGGCTACGCGCAGGTCATGACGATCCCGCCGAACGTCCGCCACCAGGCGCTGTTCGTGAAGCTCCAGCGCGACGCGCGCGAGGCCGGCCGCGGCCTCTGGGCCGGCGCGCCCTCCGCGCTCCCGCGCTAACGCCCGCGTCCCGCGCGCGCGAGCACCTCGCCGATCCCGCCGGTGAAAGAGAACGCGTCCTCGGGCACGTCGTCATGGGCGCCGTCGACGATCGCCGCGCACGCGGCGAGAGCCTCGGCACGGTGGACGAACGAGCCCGGCTGCTTCGTGTACGGCTCGGCGATGAAGAACGGCTGCGCGAAGAAGCGGCGGAGCTTCCGGGCGCGGGGTGAGTCGCCTTCCTCCGCCAGGCAGCGGCGCATGCGCGCCGCGATCGCCGCGTGCTCCTCGCCGACGACCGCCGGATCGAGCCAGCGAGAGCTGGAGGTGAGCGGATCGATCGCGGGATAGATCTTCATGGCCGCGATCTCCGGCGAGAGCACGATCACGGTGTCGAAGGCGTCGCGGCTCGCGTGCCCGTCCGCCATGAAGAACACGGTCTCGACGCCACCCATGCCGAAGGTGTACCCCTCCTTCTCGCGGACCTCGCGAACGTTCTCGGCGCCGGCGACCGGACAGAAGATGAACACCGAGAGCTGCGCGGTGGCGAGGCGCCGCACGAGCTCCTCCATGACGACCGTCGTCCCGACGCGCTCGCCGCCGAGGATCGCCACGCGGCCGCCGCGCACGACCGGCATCATCACGTCGATGACCTTGATGCCTGTTTCCAGCACCCTGGACGGCCCGACGGGGGCAGGACGAACCAGGCGGTCGAGCGCCGACCGAAGCGACGTCTCGTCGAGCAGCCGGTCCGCGACCGTGCCACGCTCCACGATCTGCATGCCCGGCATGAGTGTTGTTTCCGGATCGCGCGCGATCGCGCGCACGCGGCCGTCGGGCAGGTGCTGCACGACCTCGATCGTGACGGCGCGGCCGGCTTCGTCGGCGGCGATCAGCGTGCTGAAGAGCTCGGGCGGGCCCGCCGGCTCGAAGCGCGCCTCCACGACGGGCCCCTCGGCGCGGAGCACTCGGCCGATGCGGGCGGGAAAGTCTTCGGGCAGCGCGCGATCGGTGAACGCGTCTTTCATCATGGCCAGCATCCTCCTCTTCAGACGACCACGTGCCTCATGGAGCCGGTTGTTGACCGTCGTCACCGGGAGGCCGAGGAACGCCGCGATCTGGGCCTGCGAGCAGTCGTGCACGTAGCGGAGCATGGCCGGCTCGCGCAGCCCTTCCGGCAGCGCGGCGAGTGCCGCGAGCGCGAACGCACGCCGGCGCTCGGCATCGAGCTGCTGGTCCGCGGGCGGCGCGTCGCCGGCGAGATGCTCGGCCGCCGTCAGCGGCTCGAGGTGACGGGCGCGCAGCGCGCGGAAGGCCTGGCGCCGGACGATGCCGTGCAGCCACGCGGGAAACGCGGCCGGATCGGCGAGCGACGCGAGGCCGCGCCACGCCGCCACGAACGACTCCGGCGCGACGTCGCGCGCGAGCTCGGGATCGTGGAGCAGTGCGACGGCGGAGCCGAGCGCGAGGCGTTGATGGCGCGCGACGAGCTCGCTGAAGGCGTCGACGTCGCCATTCCGGGCCCGCTCCACCAGCGCCACCAGCTCCATGCGGCCTCCCAGCGAGATCGGGGTTGGGGTCGTCGTTCACCCATCAGTGCCGCCGGACGGACGCGAGCTTTGCGGTTTTTCCGGGTATCATAACGACCAACTCGCAGAACGCCTTCGCGGGGGACCCATGACGCTCAGGCAGGATTTCTCGCTCGACGCGAAATATCGCCAGGAAGAGGGCCTCATCTTCCTGTCCGGCATCCAGGCGCTGGTGCGGCTGCCGCTCGACCAGCATCGGGCCGACAAGCGCCGCGGGCTGAACACGGCGACGCTGATCTCCGGCTACCGCGGCTCGCCGCTCGGGGGCCTCGACCTGACGCTCGAGCGCAACCCCGACCTCCTCCGCGAGCACAACGTCGTCTTCATCTCCGGGGTCAACGAGGATCTCGGCGCGACCGCGATCTATGGGTCCCAGCTCACCGCCTTCTTTCCGAAGCCGAAGTACGACGGTGTCCTCGGCATGTGGTACGGCAAGGGCCCCGGCGTCGACCGCACCGGCGACATCTTCAAGCACGCGAACTTCGCCGGCGTGAGCCGCACCGGCGGCGTGCTCGCGCTGGCCGGCGACGACCCGCTCTCGAAGTCCTCCACGCTGCCCTCGCACTCGGAGGTCGCGCTCTACGACGCGTTCATGCCGGTCCTGTTCCCCGGCAACACGCAGGAGATCCTCGACCTCGGCCGCCTCGGCTTCGAGCTCTCGCGCTACTGCGGGCTCTGGGTCGGCTTCAAGATCGTGACGAACGTCGCCGACGGGCTCGAGACCGCCGAGGTCGGCCCGGATCGCATCGTGATCGTCGACCCCGGCTTCGAGGTCGACGGTCGCCCGTGGATGCAGCGGCAGAACCCCGTGCTGCTCCCGCCCGGCGTGCTCGAGACCGAGCGCGAGATCCAGCTCGGGCGCTGGGAAGCCGCGAAGGCGTTCGCCGCGGCGCACAAGCTCAACCGCATCACCGTGCCGACGCCGGATGCGTGGCTCGGGATCGCGGCGCCGGGCAAGGCGTATTACGACGCGCGCGAGGCGCTGCGCGAGCTCGGGCTCGACGACGAGGCGCTGCGCCGTCACGGCATCCGCCTGCTCAAGATCGGGATGCTGTTCCCGATGGAGCCGGGGATCGTGCGCGAGTTCGCGCGCGGGCTCGAAGAGATCCTGGTGATCGAGGAGAAGCGCGCGTTCTGCGAGCTCTTCATCCGCGACATCCTCTACAACCAGGCCGAGCGGCCCCTCGTCGTCGGCAAGCGCGACCTCGAGGGCCGCGTGCTCGTGGCGCCGGACGCCGAGCTCGACGCCGACAAGATCGCGCAGGTCATCGCCAAGCGGCTCGAGCGGAAGCTCTCGCTGCCGTCGATCACCGCGCGCGTCGCGCTGCTCGAGGCCGTGCGCGAGCGCCCCACGCCGCTGACGCTCGCGCGCCAGCCGTACTTCTGCTCGGGCTGCCCGCACAATCGCTCGACGCTGCTGCCCGAGGGCTCGATGGCCTCCGCGGGCATCGGCTGTCACGGCATGGCGCTGATGATGGACCGCCGCACCCTCGGCCTCACGCACATGGGCGGCGAGGGCGCCCAGTGGGTCGGCCTCGCGCCGTTCACGGAGACGCCGCACCTCTTCCAGAACCTCGGCGACGGCACGTTCTTCCACTCGGGGTCGCTCGCGATCCGGCAGGCGCTCGCCGCCGGCACGAACGTCACCTACAAGATCCTCTACAACTCCGCGGTCGCGATGACGGGCGGGCAGGACGCGGCCGGCGCGATGCCCGTGCCGGAGCTGACGCGCTGGCTCGAGTCCGAGGGTGTGAAGAAGATCTTCGTGCTCGCCGACGATCCCGCGAAGTATCCGAAGGACACGCGCTGGGCGCCCGGCGTCGACGTCTGGCACCGCGATCGCCTCGACGAGGCGCAGCGCATCCTGCGCGACACGCCGGGCGTGACGGCGCTCGTCTACGACCAGCGCTGCGCCGCGGAGAAGCGGCGCCTGCGCAAGCGCGGCAAGCTCGAGGATCCGAACCTGCGGGTCTTCATCAACGAAGCGGTGTGCGAAGGCTGCGGCGACTGCGGCGTGAAGTCCAATTGCCTGAGCGTCCACCCCGTCGACACCGAGTTCGGGCGCAAGACGCGGATCCACCAGTCGTCCTGCAACAAGGACTACTCGTGCCTCAACGGCGACTGCCCGTCGTTCCTCACGGTGGTGCCGCTCGGCGCGCCGAAGAAGAAGGAGAAGCGCGTCTACAAGGTCGACCGGCCGCTGCCCGAGCCCGTGCTGAAGGTGCCGCGTGACGCACGCGTCTACATGATGGGCATCGGCGGCACCGGCGTGGTCACGGTGAACCAGATCCTCGGGACCGCGGCGCTGCTCGACGGCTCGCACGTGATCGGCCTCGACCAGACGGGCCTGAGCCAGAAGGGCGGCCCGGTGGTCTCGCACCTGAAGCTCTCCGAGACGGCGGTCGAGACGTCGAACAAGATCGGGGCCGGCGGCGCCGACTGCTATCTCGGCTACGACATCCTCGTCGCGACGTCGCAGGTCAACCTCGACCACGCGAGCCCGGACCGCACGATCGCGATCGTGTCGACGAGCCAGGTGCCGACCGGCGCCATGGTGACCTCGACCGAGGTGCACTTCCCCGAGTCGAACAACCTCATCAACTCGATCAACCGCTTCACCCGCAAGGACGAGAACGTCTACCTCGACGCGCTCGGCCTCGCCGAGACGCTGTTCGACGACCACATGGCCTCGAACATGATCGTGCTCGGCGCCGCCTACCAGGCGGGCGCGCTCCCGGTGAGCGCCGCCGCCATCGAGGAAGCCATCGTCCTCAACGGCGTGTCCGTCGCCATGAACACGCACGCGTTCCGAGCGGGACGGTTGCTCGTCGCGGATCCTGCGTGGGTCGGGACGCTCAAGAAGCAGCGCGTCGGCCAGGTCGAGGTCGCGCCCGTCCTCACGGCCGAAGCGCGCGCGCTCGTCGACCGCGCGGGCGCCTCGGGCGAGCTGCGCCGGCTCCTCGAGATCCGCGTGCCCGAGCTGATCGCCTATCAGGACGCGGCGTACGCGGGGCACTACGTCGACGTCGTCACGCGCGTGGCCGAGGCGGAGCGCCGCGGCGTGCCCGGCGAGACGCGCCTCTCCGAAGCCGTCGCGCGCTACCTCTTCAAGCTCATGGCGTACAAGGACGAGTACGAGGTCGCGCGGCTGCACCTGCGCCAGGACGTCGCCGCCGCGCTCGCCGCGGAGTTCCCCGGCGGCGTGAAGCTCCAGTACAACCTCCACCCGCCGCTGCTCCGCGCGATGGGCATGAAGACGAAGCTCAAGCTCGGGACGTGGTTCGAGGCCGTGTTCCGGATGCTCTACGCGATGCGCGGGCTGCGCGGCGGCGCATTCGATCTCTTCGGCCGCGCCGAAGTTCGCCAGGTCGAGCGCGCGCTGATCGGCGAGTATCGCGCGCTGGTCGAGAAGGCGCTGGCCGGCCTGTCCCCGGAGAGCTACGAGCGAGCCGTGAAGCTCGCGACGCTGCCGGACGTGATCCGCGGCTACGAGGAGATCAAGCTGCGGAACGTCGGCAAGTTCCGCGAGCAGGTGAAAGCGCTCGGGTTCTGATCGTCGCGTCCCGGACGCTCAGCGTCTCGATCTCGCGGCCGCCCGCGGAGGTCTACGCGTACATCGTCGACGCGATGAACCTGCCGACGTGGGCCCACGCGTTCTGCCGCTCGGTGCGGCGCGACGGCGCCGAGTGGATCGTCGAGACCCCCGACGGCCCCGTGCGCCTCCGCTTCGTGACGTGGAACCAGTGGGGCGTGCTCGATCACGTGGTGACGCTCGCCTCCGGCGAGAGCATCGTCAACCCGATGCGCGTCGTCCCCAACGGCGCCGGGAGCGAGGTCCTCTTCACGGTCTTCCAGCGCGCGGGCATGTCCGACGCGCAGTTCTACGAGGACGCGAGCCAGGTCCATCGCGATCTGCATACGCTGAAGCGCATCCTCGAAGGGGCCGAGGGCGCGGAAGGGAATGAACGATGAGCGTGACGATCATCCGTGGCGGACGCGTGCTCGACGCCGGCACGCACCGCGCCGAGCTCGCGGACGTGTTGATCGACGGCGCCGTGATCCGCGAGATCGGGCGGCCGGGCCTGGGCGCCCCGGCCGGCGCGACGACGCTCGACGCGCGCGACCGGCTCCTCATCCCCGGGCTGATCAACGCCCACACGCACGCCCACGGGGCGCTCGTGCGCGGGCTTGCCGGCGATCGGGTGCCGCTGGAGCTCTTGCTGAACCAGGCGTCCGCGCTGAATGGCAACCGCACGGTCGAGGACAAGTACCTCTCGGCACAGCTCTCGGCGATCGAGATGGTCCGCAAGGGCTGCACCGCCTGCTACGACATGTTCGTCGAATTCCCGGCGCCCAGCATCGAGGGCGTGCACGCGGTGGGACGCGCCTACTCGGACGTCGGTCTCCGCGCCGTCGTGGCGCCGATGATGGCGGACCGGACGTTCTATCAGGCGCTCCCCGGCCTGCTCGACGCGATCCCGCCACCGCATCGCGCGGGCGTGGAAGCGCTGCGCGCCACGCCGTACACGGCGAGCCTCGCCACGTGCCGCACGGTCCTGAAAGACTGGCCCTTCGACCGCGCGCGGGTGCGGCCCGCGCTCGGCCCGACGATCCCCATGCACTGCAGCGACGAGTTCCTCACCGCGTGCCGCGATCTCGCGCGCGAGTTCGACGTCGGCATCCAGATGCACGTCGGCGAGTCGCGCGGGCAGGCGGTGATCGGCCCGAAGAAGTACGGCAAGACCCTGACCGCGCATCTCGGTGACCTCGGGCTCCTCGGCCCGCGCTTCACGGTGGCGCACGGCGTGTGGCTCGACGGCGAGGACATCAGGCGGCTCGGTGGCGCGGGCGGAAGCGTCGCGCACAACCCGCCGAGCAACATCCGTCTCGGATCCGGCATCGCGGCCACGCGCGCGATGCTCGAAGGGGGCGTGCGCGTCGGCATCGGCACCGATTCGCCGAGCTCGTCGGACACGCAGAACATGTTCGAGTCGATGCGATGGGCGAGCTATCTCTCGCGCGCCGGCACGCTCGACTATCGCCGCTGGATCAGCGCGGAGGAAGCCTTCCGGATGGCGACCGAGGGTAGCGCCGGTGTCCTCGGCATGGGCGATCAGATCGGGCGGCTCGCGCCCGGCTATCGGGCGGACATCGTGCTGCTCGATCTCACGCGCCCCGATTTCGTCCCGCTCAACGACGCGCTCCTGCAGCTCGTCTTCAGCGAAGCCGGCGGCGCGGTCGACAGCGTGATGATCGACGGACGCCTCGTGCTCGATCGCGGGCGCCTCGTGACCGTGGACGAGGCGAAGGTGCGCGCGGCGGCGGAGTCGGCGGCGGCGCGGCTGCGCGAGGCGAACGCCGGCTTCAGGGAGACCGCCCGCACGCTGGAGCCGTTCGTCGGCGCGTTCTGTCTCGCGCTCGCGCGCGAGCCGTACCACATCGCGCGCGTCCTTTCCTCGGAGGGGGCGCCCGGCGCTTAGTCCCAGGCCCTCGGACGCGAGCGCGCGCGCTTGATCTCGCCGCGGTGCTTCTTCGCGCCGATCCGCTGCTCGCGCGCGCCCGCCGTCGGCTTCGTCGGGCGGCGCGACTTCGGACGCACCAGCGCCGCGGCGACGAGCGCGCGCACCTTGTCGCGCGCGTCGTCCAGGTTGGCGGACTGGCTGCGCGTGGCCTGGCTCGTCACCACCAGACGGCCGTCGGCGTCGAGGCGGTGCGCGGCGAGGCGGCGCAGGCGCTCGCGCGCGGGCTCCGGCAGGCCTTCGATGCCGTGCAGGTCGACGCGGAGGTCGATCTTCGTCGCGACCTTGTTCACGTTCTGACCGCCCGGCCCCGACGCGCGGCTCGCGTGCGCGGTGATCGCCCACGGGGGCACACGCACGTTGTCCGTGACGACGATCGGCTCGCTCATACGGTCATTCTAGCGGGCGACTGCGATAATCGACGACATGACGCCCATGCTCGCGCTCGACGCGCGCCGGCGCCTCGGGGCGGTCGCGCGTGGCGAGCGCGCCGCCGACCTCCTGCTGCGCGGCGGCTCCGTCCTCAACGTGTTCACCGGGGAGATCTACGCGGCGAACGTCGCGATCGCTGGAGAGCGGATCGCCTGCGTCGGCATGCGCGAGGACGTCGTCGGCCCGCGGACGCGCGTCGTCGACGTCACCGGCCGCGTGCTCGTGCCCGGCTACATCGACCCGCACGTGCATCCCGCCAACCTCGTCACGCCGTCCGCCTTCGCGCGCCACGTGCTGCCGCTCGGGACGACGACCGTGGTCGCGGACACGCTGCAGTTCTGGCAGACCGGCGGCGCGCGGGCGGTGCGCGCCGTCGCGGACGCGCTCGCACGCTCGCCGCTCAAGTTCTTCTGGATGCTGCGCGTGCACGGCCAGTCGCGCACGCGGGACGAGATGCGGCGCTTTCCGCTCCGCGAGCTCGAGCGCCTGCTCGAGCATCCGTGGGTGCTGGCGCTCGGCGAGGTGACGCGGTGGCCGGACGCGCATCGCGGGGATCGCGCGCTGCTCGAGCGCCTCGATCTCGCGCTCGCGCGGGGGCTGCGCGTGGAGGGCCACACGGCCGGCGCCTCCGCGGAGAAGCTGCCGGCGATCGCGCTGGCCGGGCTCACGTCCGACCACGAGCCCATCACCGCGAAGGAAGTCCTCGAGCGCGCGCGCCAGGGCATCGCGGTGATGCTGCGTGAGTCGTCGCTGCGCCCCGATCTGTCGGGGCTGCTCGATGCGCTGAAAGAGGCGCCGGCGCTCGCGTCGCGCCTCATGCTCACCGCGGACGGCTCGATGCCGGCGTTCATCCAGCGGCACGGCTTCGTCGACAATCTCATCCGCCTGGCGATGGCGGGCGGCGTCAGCCCCGTCGACGCCTACCGGATGGCCACGCTCAATCCCGCCACGTACTACGGGCTCGACGCGCACATCGGCTCGATCGCGCCGGGCCGCTTCGCGGACGTCTGCGTCGTCCCGGATCTCGCGGAGCCGCGGCCGGCGCTCGTCATCGCGCGGGGCCGTGTGGCCGGCGTCGCAGGCCGGCTCACCGCGCGCGTGCCCGAGCCGCCGTGGCGGCGGATCTTCACGTCCGCCACCGCGCGTCTCTCGGGCCGCTGGCGCGCGACCGCGGACGACTTCGCGCTGCCGCGCCGCGCGCGCTACCCGGTGATCCGCCTCGTGAGCGCGGTGATCAGCCGTCTCGAGGAGCGCGCGCTCGCGCCCGGCGACCTCCACGCGGCGCTGTTCGACCGTGCGGGACGATGGGTCGCACCCGGCGTCGTCGCGGGCTTCGCCGACCGCGTCGACGGGCTCGCCGCGACCACGACGACGGACTTCAACATCCTGGCGCTCGGCCGGAGTCCCGCCGCGATGGCCCGCGCCGTCAATCACCTGAAGCGGCGCGGCGGCGGGATCGTGCTCGTGGACGGCGCGGGCGAGGCGGACGCCGCCGGCAGGGTCGCGCTCGAGCTGCCGCTGCCGATCGGCGGGCTCATGGCGCGTGGCTCGCTCGTCGAGACCGCGGCGCTCGAAGACAGCCTGCGCGCGGCGCTCGTCGCGCGCGGTTACGCGCACCACGAGCCGGTCTTCTCGATGTTCTTCCTCGCGGCGGACTTCCTCCCCGTCGTGCGCCTGAGTCCCGTCGGCGTGTGGGACGTCAAGCGCGGACGCATCCTTCTCCCGGCACGAAGCCGTTGAGTAGCGGCGGCCGAGCGGGCGGCGGCAGAGCCGCCGGGAGCCCGCGAGTTCAAGGCCTGGCGCTCGGCGCGCTCGTCGCCGCCGCGGCGCTGGCGGTGCTCGCGTTCCCGTTTCGCGCGACGTGGTGGGGCGGTCTGCTGCTCGCCATCGGCGAGGCCGGCGTCGTCGGCGGGCTCGCGGACTGGTTCGCGGTCACCGCGCTGTTCCGGCATCCGCTCGGGCTGCCGATCCCGCACACCGCGATCATCCCGGCGAACTGGGAGTTGCTCGCGCGGCGCGTGGGCACGATGGTCGGCGACCGCGTGCTGACGAAGACGTACGTCACGGAGGAGATCGGCCGGATCGATCTCGCCGGGCTGCTCGCGGCCGGCGCGCAGCGCGTGACGCGCGCGGATCTCGAAGCGCTGACGCGCACGATCGCGCGCTGGCTCGTCACCGAGGTGAGCACGGGCACGACCGGCGAGCTGCTCGCGCGCATGCGCCGGCTCCTCGCCGAACAGCCGCTCGCGCCCGCCCTCGCGGATCTCCTCGACGCCGCGCGCAGCCACGGGTGGCACGAACGCATGGTGGCGGGCGTCGCGACGGCGGTGGGCGACGCGCTCGACCGTCCGGCCTTCCGGGCGACGACGGCGGACATCATCGACGGGGTGCTGGCGCGGTATCGCGAGACCATGGCGACCGGGCCGCGGCTCTTGCTCGGCCTCGCGCACCTCTTCGGCGTCGTCGATCGCGATCGGATCGTGCGCGCCCTGCAGACCGGCCTCCGCGAGGTCGCGAAGGATCCCGCGCACCCGCTGCGCGCGCAGGTGGCCGAGGCGGTCGCCGAGCTGCCGTCCCGGCTGCGCACCGATCCGAAGCTCGCCGCGCGCGTCGAAGCGCTCAAGGTGGAGGCGCTCGAGAGTCCGGCGATCGCTCGCCTCGCCGACGACGCGGCGGCCGCGGTGCGACAGGCGCTCGCGGCGGATGTCGCGTCGGCGGATTCGGAAGTCGTCGGCTGGGTGAGCGACCGGCTCGACCGCGCCCGCCACGCGCTCGTCGCCGACAGCGCGCTCCGCGCCGAGCTCGACGCGTGGGCGAAGGCGCGCGTCATCGAGCTGGTCGAGCGACATCACGGACGCCTCGCGGTGTTCATCGAAAACGGCGTCCGTGCGCTCGGGCCCGAAGGCGCGGTGCGGCTCATCGAGGAGCACGCGGGCGACGATCTGCAGTACATCCGCCTGAACGGCACCGTCGTCGGCGGCCTCGCGGGCGGCGCGATGTACAGCGTGCACCTGCTGATCAGACTGCTGTGAAACCTGCCAAGCGCCGGGAACCGCGTGTGCTCCCGGGCGATTTTCACGTTACACTTTGCGAACAAGCGCTGCCAATCCGTTGGGAGGTACTATGCCGCGTCTCCGGCCCATCGTCGTTCTGGCCGCGGTCTGCGTCCTCACCGCCGCCATCGTCGCCACGCCCGCGATCAGCCAGACGCCGAAGTCGGGCGGCGTGCTGACCGTGATGCAGCGCGAAGACCTGCCGCAAGGCTTCGCGATCCTCGAAACGTCCACGATCTCCTCGGTGTGGCCGTCCATGCCGTGCTTCAGCAACCTCGTGATCTTCGATCCGCTCAAGAAACAGGAAAGCGTCGACACCGTCATCGGGGAGCTCGCCGAAAAGTGGTCGTGGCAGGACACCTACCGCAACCTCGTGTTCTTCCTCCGCAAGGGCGTGAAGTGGCACGACGGCCAGCCGTTCACCTCGAAGGACGTGAAGTACACGTTCGACATGCTGCGGGAGACGCCCGATGCCGCGGGCAAGCTGCGCATCAACCCGCGCAAGGACTGGTACGCGAACGTGGAGGCGGTCGAAGCCGCGGAGCCCCATACGGTCGTCTTCAGGCTGAAGAAGCCCCAGCCGTCGCTCCTGCTGATGCTCGCGTCGGGCTACTCGCCGATTTACGCCGCGCACGTGCCGGCCGCGACCTACCGTACGACCTGCGTGGGCACCGGGCCCTTCAAGGTCAAGGAGTGGAAGAAGGCCGAGTACGTCGAGTTCGTGAAGAACCCCGACTACTTCATCAAGGGCCGCCCGTACCTCGACGGCCTCAAGTACATTCCGATCCCCGAGCGCGGGACGAAGTTCGCGGCGCTGCAGGCGGGACGCCTCGACGTCGCCTTCCCCGGTGACGCGACGAAGACCATCGCCGAGCAGGTCACGAAGGCCGAGCCGCGGATCAAGGCGACCATCACCGGCCAGAACGTGAACGACAACCTCCTGCTCAACGTGACCAAGCCGCCCTTCAACAACGTCAAGCTCCGGCAGGCGTTCAGTCTCGCCATCGATCGGCGCGGCGTCGTGCAGTCGGTCCACCAGGGCGGCGCCGCCGTCGGCGCGTCGATGGCGCCGAAGCCGTTCGGCGTGTGGGGCATGCTCGACAAGGACCTCGCATCGCTGCCGGGCTACGGCAAGGCGGCGGACGAGAAAGCGAAGGCGAAGAAGCTGCTCGCCGAGGCCGGGCACGGGCCGTCGAACCCGCTCAAGGTCGAGCTGGCCACGCGCGCCATCCCGCAGTACCTCGACTTCGCGTCGTTCGTCATCAACGAGCTGAAGCAGGTGGGCGTCGAGGCGACGCTCAAGCAGATCGAGACCGCGCAGTGGCACCCGCTCGCCACGCGCAAGGAGTTCCAGGCCGGCCCGAACCTCACGGGCATCGGCATCGACGATCCGGACGCCAACTACTTCGAGAACTGGGCGTGCGGCTCGCCCCGCAACTACGGCGGCTACTGCAACGAGCAGATCATGAAGATGATCGAGGCCCAGTCGCAGGAGCTCGATGCGAAGAAGCGGCTGGCGATGGTGATCGAGATCCAGAAGAAGCTCGAGGCGGACGCGGGCCGCCCGACGATCGCCTGGCGGCAGGACTACTACCTCCAGTGGCAGCACGTGAAGAACCTGATCCCGCATCAGTCGATCTACAACTGGGGCCGGATGCAGGAAGTCTGGCTCGACAAGTAAGCGCGGGGAGGCACGCCACGCGGACGTACGTCGCCAAGCGGCTCGGCATCGCGCTCCTGACGGTGTTTGGCATGTCGGTGGTGATCTTTCTGCTCCTGCGCCTGGCGCCGGGGAACATCGTCGACATCCTGTTCTCCACCGGCGGCTACGTGAGCGACGCCGACAAGAAGCTGATCATGCAGGAGCTCGGCCTCGACAAGCCCGTCTGGGCGCAGTACGTCGAGTGGATCAGGAACATGGCCACGGGTGACCTCGGCAAGTCGTACCGCTACGACGTGCCGGCGTGGCAGGTGATCAAGCCGCTCATCCCGGTCACCATCGAGCTGGCGGTCCTCTCCACGATCGTCGCGGTGCTCATCGGCGTGCCGACGGGCGTGATCAGTGCCGTTCGCCAGGACACCGTGTTCGACTACGCGCTCAGGATCTTCTCGCTCGCCGGGCTCTCGATGCCGTCGTTCTGGCTCGGCATGGTGATCATCCTCGCGCTCGCCGCGTGGCTCGGCTGGATCCCGCCGATGACGTACGTGGGCGTGCGGGAGGACTTCAAGATCCACGCGGTGCAGTTCCTCTTGCCGGCGCTCGCGGTCGGCTATCGCTCCTCCGCGCTCATCACGCGCATCACGCGCTCGGCGATGCTCGAGGTGCTTCGCGAGGACTACGTGCGCACCGCCTGGGCGAAGGGGCAGAGCGAGGGCGCGGTGGTGTGGCGCCACGCGCTCACGAACGCGCTCCTGCCCGTCGTGACGGTCATCGGCATCGAGTTCGCGTTCCTGATCGGCGGGCTCGTCGTCACCGAGACCGTCTTCAACCTTCCGGGGGTGGCGCGCTTCCTCGTCCAGGCCATCCTCTGGCGCGACTATCCGATCGTGCAGACGCTCGTGATGTTCATCGCCATCGTCGTCGTGCTCTCGAACCTCTTCGTCGACCTGCTGTACGGGTGGCTCGATCCCCGCGTGCGGTACTCGGGGTAGGCGATGGCGATCATCACCCACGACGTGGTCATCGCGGCGGCGCCGCGCCGCGCCGGTCTCGTCACGACCGTCCTGCGGTTCTGTCGCAAGAAGCCGCTGGGGGCGGCGGGCGGCGCGCTGGTGATGGTCATGGTCCTGACCGCGATCTTCGCGGACCAGCTCGCCACGCACGATCCCATCGCCACCGACGCGGCGGCGACGCTCGCGCCGCCCGGCGAGGCGCACTGGCTCGGCACCGATCACCTCGGGCGTGACATCTACAGCCGGATCGTGCACGGCACCCGCGTGTCGCTCGCGGTCGGGCTCTTGTCCACGCTCCTGGGGTCGGTGTTCGGAGGGATGGTCGGCCTCGTCTCGGCGTACTTCGGCGGCAAGACCGACCTCATCACCCAGCGCGTGCTCGACATCCTCCAGGGGCTGCCGCTGCTCGTGCTGGCGCTCGTCATGTCGGCGGCGCTCGGGCCGTCGATCGAGAACGTGGTGATCGCGATCTCGATCCCGATCATGCCGCGCGCGGCGCGTGTGATCCGCGCGAGCGTGCTGTCGATCCGCGAGATGCAGTACATCGAGGCGGCGCGCGCGCTCGGGCTCCGGCACCTGCGCATCGCGTTCCGTCACGTGCTGCCGA
>Ga0194119_10006377_pt1 | contig 17118 bp, 14 predicted proteins | sample TA2MahC100mmetaG_FD_148620 | JGI IMG/M metagenome (GOLD analysis project Ga0194119, IMG submission 148620) | Freshwater microbial communities from Lake Tanganyika, Tanzania - TA2015018 Mahale Deep Cast 100m | ecosystem: Environmental > Aquatic > Freshwater > Lake | place: Tanzania: Lake...
GCGCGTCGAGCGCGGCGCCTCACTGGACGACAGCGTGAGCCTGGTCCTAGAAGATCGCGTCGAGCTGCCGCGCCTCTACATCAGCTGGCATTCGCCGGCGATGTTTGCGAGCGACGATGCGGAGCTCGATATCGCGGCCGATGTGTTGACCCACGGCAAGACCTCGCGGCTGCACAAGACCCTGGTGTATGAGCGGCGCGTCGCCGCTGACGTGTCCGCTTACCACCATTCACGGGAGATGGGCGGGCAGTTTCAAATCGTCTGCACGGCGGCCGCGGGCGTGACGCTGGCGGAGCTGAACACCGCGATTCGAACGGCGATCGAGGAGCTGGCGGCGCAGGGGCCGACCGCCGACGAGCTTGAACGCGGTGTCGCCCAGACCGACGCGCAGTTTGTCTACCGCCTGCAGACCATTGGCGGCTTTGGCGGCAAGGGCGATCAGCTCAATGCCTACAACACGTTCGTCGGCGACCCCGGATACTTCGGTCGGGACCGCCAGCGCTATTTCGACGTGACCGGCCGCGGCGTGGCTTCGGCCGTGTCGCGCTGGGTCGCAGCGGCGAGGTCGGTGTCACTCAGCGTGGTGCCGAAAGGCCGGCGCGATCTCGCGCTGACCGGCGCGGCGGAGGTGCAAGTCTCGTGACCATCGATCGCAGCCGCTTGCCCGTGCCCGGGCCCGATCGTCCCTTCCGCTTCCCACGCATCGTCAAACGGACGCTGACCAACGGTCTGGAGGTCCGCGCGGTCCGCCACCAGTCGGTGCCGGTGGCGTCGATCGTGTTGCTCGTGCCAGGGGGATCGTCGGTCGATCCGTGCGATCGGCAGGGCCTGGTGTCGATGACGGCGGGACTGCTCGATGAGGGCAGCCGCGGTCAGTCGGCGCTGGAGATCTCGGACCGGCTGGCTCGGATCGGCGGCGAGGTCGACATCGAGGCCGGCATGGACGCCGTTGTCGTCGGGCTGACGACCCTCGACCGCTTCTTCGAGAAGGGGCTGGGGCTCCTGCACGAGATGGTTGTCGAACCGAATCTCGCCGACGATGACTTCAATCGCATCCGCAGCCTTCGCTTCGAGCGTTTGAAGCAGCTGAAGGATCACGCCCCGGCGCTGGCGGAGCGGGTGTTCGCGCGCGTGTTGTACGGTGCGCATCCCTACGGCCGCCTGTCGCTTGGCGCCGAGGCCGGGCTCACGCCGATGACCGTCGGCGAGATCCGCGCGCTGCATGCGGCGATGTTTGCGCCGGCAGGATCGACGCTGGTGATCGTCGGCAATCGTCCCGAAGAGGCGCTCCTCGACCTTGCGGCCCGCACTTTCGACTCGTGGCGGGCCGCCGCATCGCCGATGACGATTGACCGGTCGGCCGCGCTCGCCGATCCACCGGAGATGCCCCAGTCGCGGCTGGGGGTCGTGCCACGGCCAGGCGCCGCGCAATCGGAGCTGCGCATCGGTCATGTGTGCGCGCCGCGATCGACGCCGGACTACCCGGTGCTGTTGATCCTGAACGCCATCGTGGGCGGCGAATTCGTGAGCCGGCTCAATCTCAACCTGCGCGAGGGGAAGGGCTACACCTACGGTGTGCGCACCGGCTTCAACCTGCGGCGCGGCCTGGGACCGTTCGTCATGCAGACCAGCGTCGGCACCGACGTCACCGCTCCGGCGATTCACGAAGCACACGAGGAAATTCGGGCCATCGCCGCTTCACGGCCTGCGACCGCGGACGAAGTGGCGGAAGCGATTGCCAGCATGAGCAAGGGCTATCCACGCGGGTTCGAGACCGCAAGCCAGGTGGCACGCTCGGTTGCGCAACTGGCCCTGCACAACCTGCCCGATTCGTATTTCGAAGACTTCGCGCCGCGATTGGCGCGAGTCACGACCGATGACGTCAGCGCCGCAGCGCAGCGCCATCTGCAGCATGGGAAAATGACGACGCTGATCGTCGGGGATCTCGATCAGATCCACGAATCGCTGCCCGGCCTCGGACTTGGCGCGCATCAAGTCCTGCCGGCCGATCTCTGAATGAAGGCCGTTCGCTTTCACGCCCACGGCGGGCCGGAGGTCCTCCGCTACCAAGACGCCCCCGATCCGGTTCCTGGCGCGGGCGACGCCGTGGTGCGGGTGCGCGCGTGCGCGCTCAACCACCTGGATCTGTGGCAGCGCCGCGGCATGGAACGCGTGCGGATTCCGTTTCCGCACATCTCCGGCGCCGACGTGGCCGGCGAAGTGATCTCGACGCCCAACGGAGAGTTCGGCGCCGGGTGTCGCGTGATGCTGCAGCCCGGCCTGTCGTGCGGACACTGTGCGGCGTGCCTCGACGGGTGCGACAACGAGTGCCCGGACTACGACGTGCTCGGCCATCGCAGCGACGGCGGCTACGCGGAGATCGTCAAGGTGCCGGTGCAGAACCTGATCGCCATCCCGGATGCGATTGGGTTGGTCGAGGCGGCGGCGTTTCCGCTGGCGTTCCTCACGGCATGGCACATGTTGATCACCCGCGCCAAGCTGCGCGCCGGCGAAGACGTGCTGGTCCTCGGCGCCGGCAGCGGCGTCGGCCAGGCGGCGATCCAGATTGCGGGGCGTCACGGCGCGCGCGTGATTGCGACCGCCGGCACCAACGAGAAACTTGTCAAGGCCCGCCAACTCGGCGCTTGCCACCTCATCAATCACACCACCGAGGATCTTCCCGCCAGGGTCCGCGAGTTCACCCACGGGCGCGGTGTGGACGTGGTGTTCGAGCATGTCGGCACCGCCACCTGGGATCGGAGCCTGAAGAGCCTGACGCGCGGCGGGCGCCTGGTGACCTGCGGCGCGACCACCGGCCACGAAGCCGGACTGGATCTCCGCGTGCTGTTCGTGCGTCAGATCTCGTTGCTGGGGTCGTACATGGGCCGGAAAGCGGAGTTGCTGCGGGCGGCGCGGTTCTTTTTCGCCGGCGACCTGCGGCCGATTGTCGACCGCACGTTCCCCCTGGCGGAAGCCGCCGCCGCCCATCGCCGTCTCGAAGCGCGCGAGCAGTTCGGCAAGATCGTGCTGGTTTGCTGAACAACCACGGGCATCCGGCCGTCAAATCGGAAATGCGGTCGGATATGATCGCTGCTGGTCCGTAGTATGGACATCAAACGCCCACCTCGTGAATCCGGCGTGGAGACCCGGTTATTCAGCCTCGCCGCCCTCGTCGGCCTGTTCGCGCTGGTCATTGCCGGCGCCACCGTCTGGCTGCTGCTGACCGATCCCGTGACGGTTGCCGAGTCGATTAACTCCGGCGAAGTGACGCCGCTCGTCCAGTCGCTGGTCGGAGCGATCTACGACGCACTGGTGCAGCTGCTGAAATACCTCTAGAGTCTTGAAGGGCCGGATTCGCACCGAATAAGCAACGTTTCCAAACCGGCCCTTCAAGACTCTCGCCCGGCGGAGCCGGGCAAAGCCAACACTGCCGCTAGTGAGGCGGTGTCCCGAATCGCACATGCTCGCGGGTCTGAGGCGAGCCTCGCTAGAGCTTCGTCGCCAGGAACTTTCCGAGGTACCAGGCATCCAGGTACTTGAAGGGTGCCGCGCCGGTTGAGTAATGGCCGCACGGCAAGACCGCAACCTGCAGGGGCGCCTTCCGACGTTTGAGCTCATCGATCAACTTCAGCGAGAGATCCACCGGGAACGTCAGGTCGTAGCTGCCGTAGACCATCAGCGTCTTGCGGTTCTCGACGCGATCGAGGTACGACCACGGGCTGATCGGCCGCCACAACTCCCGCAGCTGGTCCTGATCGACGTGGCCGTCAAATCCCTGCCGCACGTGCTCGGTAGACAAGCCGCGCCAGACAACGTCGCTGAAGTACGGCGACACGTGGTTGAGCGCCTGCGCGTTCACCAGCGGCTCGTGGCTGGTTGCGAGGTACGACAGGCACGAGCCGAGGCTCGTGCCCAGCAGCCCAAGCCGATCGTAGCCCTGATCGCGCAGCCACCACAACGCCAGCCGGATGTCCCGCACCGCCTGCCGGCAGACCTGCAGCGTTCTGACGACGTTCGAGCTGACGATGTAGTCGGCGCGCGTCAGCTCCGGCGGCATGCGCGCGTCGTGATACGGCAGGCTCATGCGCAACGATGCGATGCCGACCTTCGCGAGCAGCTTGCAGAGGCCGACATGGCCTTCCGCATCCGAGTTCCACTGCGCCAGCACCACGACGGCGCGTCGCGGTGCGCCGGGCTTCCCCTTCAAAACGGGGTTCGCGGGGAAGTAGCGGCACACGACGGTGTTGTTCTCGGAGTGCGGCGTGGTGTAGCCGGACGGGAAGGTCAGCACCCCCTCCTCGCCGCCGGCACGAATGGTGTCGGGTGCCCTGGTGAACGTGTAGCGAACAGGCGCCGGCGTGTAGAACGCGTCGGTGTCCTGCATGACGCGCTCCACCCAGGAGGAGACCAGGGATCGGGGATCCCCAATCCCTGGTCCCTGATCTCCGATCCACTCCAGCCCCCACTCGAAGGGGCGGACCTTTCGATCGTGCTTGCTGACCGCCGCCAGCTCGCGCTCCCAGCGGTGAAAGTAGTTCCGAATCACCCCGCGATCGCCGCCTCCACCGCGAGGGCCGCCTGCACCAGCGCCGGCGTGCGGCCCTTCCGGCCGACCAGTTGCAAGCCGATCGGCATCCGGTCGCGCGTCACGCCGCAGGGGATTGAAATGGCGGGATGACCGGACAGGTTGAACGGCTGGGTGCAGCGCAACATCAGCGTGCGCACGGCGTCGGAGCCGCCCTTGACCGGCATGGTGGCCGCGCCAATCGGCGGAGCGGGAATGGCCAGCGCCGGCAGCGCCAGCACGTCCACGCCGTCGAATGCGCGATCCACTTCGCGGGCGATGACCGCCTTGCCGCGCAGCGCACGGATGTAGTCCTCGGCCAGGACGTATCGCGCCATCTCCAGGCGCAGCCGCACCGGCTCGGTGTAATCCTTCGGCCGCGACTCCAGTGTTGGCGCGTGATACTCCGCCGCGTCGCCGAATACGAGATGCAGGTAGATCGCGGCCATGTCCGCCGCGTGCGGCACGTTGACATCGGTGACGGTTGCACCGAGCCGCTGCAAGTGCTGGATGGTGTTCAGCACGCCCCGCTCGACGTCCTCGTCGAGTCGATCGAAGAAGTAGCCCGACAGCGTGCCGACGCGCAGCCCCTTAAGCGGGGTGGCTTCAAGGGCGTCGCCGATGCGATCCGACGGAGACTGCATGGCGTTGTAGAGCAGCCATGCGTCCGCCACCGACGCGGCGAGTGGACCTACGTGATCGAGCTGGCGGCTGAGCGGTACGACGCCGGAGGCCGACACATGGCCCCATTCCGGTTTGAGTCCGACGATGCCGCAGGCTGCCGCCGGAATTCTGATCGAGCCGCCGGTGTCTGTTCCCACGGTCCCGAGCGACATGCCGGTGGCGACGGCGACGGCCGAGCCGCCGCTCGATCCACCAGGCGATCGCAGTGGGTCGTGCGGATTGCGAATCGCCCCGAAACCGGAGTCCTCGCTGGTGGTGCCAAACGCGAACTCGTGCAGGTTGGTCTTGCCGACAAACACGGCCCCTGATTCGCGAAGGCGCCTCGTCACCACCGCATCTGCGATCGCGACGTGATCCTTCCGCACCAGCGAGCCCGCGGTCGTGGGCACGCCTTGCTGATCGAGCAGGTCCTTGAGCGAGATCGGAATGCCGTGCAGCGGTCCGAGTCGGCGTCCGGCGGCAATCTCCTTGTCGGCGGCGCGCGCCTGCTGCAACGCTGTGTCGGCCGTGACGGTGATGAACGCATTCAGCTTCGGATTGAGCTGCTGGATCACCGACAGGCAGTTTTCCGTGAGCTGCTCAGACGTGACGGCGCCCGCCGCGACGCGTGACGTTACCGCACTAATCGTCGTCATTGGGCGTGCGCGTGTGAGCGTCGTTGGCGGCGGCGATAGCGGCCGACGACGGAGTTGAAGGGTCGGGGTTGTCGTTCCAGTCGGCGGCGCGCAGGCGTTCGGTGGCCTGGGCGAGACCGTCCAGCATGGGGATCAGCTCGGGTAGCCCGCGCTGTTCGGCGTCGGCCTTTGCCTGTGCCAGCCATTCGGCGGTGGTCATATCTCCCTCACTATATTTGGTGCGGCCGGAAAGCAGCAGCCCGCCGGGTGCGAGCAGCGGCGCGAGCTTCTGTCGCGTCGCCGGCAAGTCGTGCGCGGGGTGCAGCACGATCGCGTCGAACGGCCCCCTGACCTTGTGCAGGAACCGCTGCGGCTCGCCCACGATCACGCTGACACGATCGGCACATCCCGCCGGCGCGAGTCGGGTGCGGATCTCGGCGGCGACTTTCGGATTGGGCTCCATGGCCAGCAGCCGCCCGTCCGCCCCGAGGCCGCGTGCCAGCACGAGCGTGACCGCTACCGAGCCAGTGCCGACTTCGAGGATTCTCATCAGGACGTGACCGCAGTGGTTTCTTGATGTGTTAGAGCAGCGTCCGCTGACCTTTTTCCAGCTCCAGCAAGGCGCGCTTGGCCGGCAGGCCGCCCCCGAAACCGGTCAGCGACCCGTTCGATCCGATCACGCGATGACAGGGCACGATGATGGCAATCGGATTGGCGCCGTTGGCCATGCCGACGGCGCGGACCGCCTTCGGATTGTCGATGCGGTTGGCCAGCTCCAGGTAGCTGATCGTCTCGCCGTAGGGGATGCGGGTCAGCTGTTTCCAGACGGCGTTCTGGAACGGCGTGCCGGTGAACGCGAGCGGCACGGTGAATGATTTCAGCCTGCCCGCAAAGTACTCCTTGAGCTCGCGGCGAACAGTCTCGAGCACGCCCTTCGTGTCCCTCGCCCAGTCCGCGTCGATTTCCCTCGGGCGAATGCCGTTCCCGAACGAGAGCACGTGCAACGCGTCGGCATCGCCGGCCAGCAGCAACGGGCCCACCGGGCTGTCGGCGAGGTGGGAGTAGAAGAGCGCGCTCATGCTCCTCACAGTAGAGCATTGATTGCGCTGCCGCGATCCGAGGTTTGCGAGTGCTTCCAGGCCTCCGGGCCTCCGGGCGTCCAGGCGTCCAGGCACCTATAATTGACGCGTGCCAGTCACCCTCGGTTCGACTCGCTTGCTCGCTTCTGGAAAGCTGAAAGGTCGTAAGGTCGGGATCGTCAGCAACCCGGCGTCGGTGGACGCGACGTTTGCGCACATCACCGATATGTTGACGCAGACACCGCACGTCACGCTCGGCGCGATCTTCGGGCCGCAGCACGGGTTCCGGTCCGACGTCCAGGACAACATGATCGAGACGCCACACGGCAACGATGGCCGGCGCCAGGTGCCGGTGTTCTCGCTCTATAGCGAGACGCGCCAGCCGACTGGGGACATGCTGCGCCACGTCGACGTGATGGTGGTCGATCTCCAGGACATCGGCGCCCGCATCTACACCTATATCTACACGATGGCGAATTGCCTGCGCGCCTGCGCCAAGCATGGGGTGGACATCATTGTGTGCGATCGGCCGAATCCCATCGGCGGCCTCGACGTTGAAGGCCCGATGCTGGTGCGCGGCAATGAGTCGTTTGTCGGCCAGTTTCCGATCCCGATGCGCCATGGCATGACCATTGGCGAGCTGGCGCGCTTCTTCAACGACTACTTCGAGATCAAGGCTCCGCTCGAAGTGGTGGACATGGAAGGCTGGTCACGATCGATGTATTTCGATCAGACCGGGCTGCCGTTCGTGATGCCGTCGCCCAACATCCCGACGCTCGACAGCGCGATCGTCTACCCAGGTACCGTGTTGTTCGAAGGCACCAACGCGTCCGAGGCACGCGGCACCACGCGCCCGTTCGAGTTGGTCGGGGCGCCGTGGGTCGATGCCGAGGTGTTCGCGCAGTCGATGAACGCCCGCCGGTTGCCGGGCGTGCACTTCCGGCCCGCGGTATTCGAGCCGACGTTCCAGAAGCAGGCGAAGCAGACGTGCGGCGGCTGCCAGATCCACGTGCTCGACCGGCAGGCATTCAAGCCGGTGTTGACCGGCGTGGCGCTGATCGACGCCATCAAGGCGGCCGGCCCGAAGGACTTCGCGTGGCGCCAGCCGCCCTACGAGTACGAGCACGACAAAGAGCCCATCGACATCCTGGCCGGTTCCCCGGCGCTGCGCACGGCCATTGATATGGGAAAGAGAGCCGAGGACCTGGTGCCGATCTGGGAATCCGAAGGCCGGCCGTTCGAGAAAATTCGTGCGGAGTTTCTCAGCTACCACTAGAATTTCTGCGGCCTGATTCCCCATGGCAGCCGCGACCAAAGTGCTCGAAGTGACGCGCACGCAGCTCATCTCCGCGCCGCCGGCGCGGGTGATGCAGCTGTTTTTCACCGAAGCCGATCTCAAGGGCTGGTGGCAGGCGTCGCGCGCGTTCGCAGTGCCCCGCCCGCTCGGCATGTATGCGATTGAGTGGGAGTCGACCGACTTCAAGGACGAGATCCTCGGCCGCCTCGGCGGCGCGTTTCACGGCACGGTGATCGACTTCCGACCCGGCGCTTCGTTCTTCCTGGCGGATGCCTACTGGCAGCCGCCCGACGGCGACCCGATTGGCCCGATGGCGCTGGAAGTCCAGTGCCGCCCGCACGGCAACGGCCGCCAGACCATGCTGACCGTGAAGCAGAGCGGCGGCGGCGAAGGCCCGCGCTGGGAGCGCTACTTCTCGATCATGGACCGCGGCTGGCAAGGCGCTCTGCAGGACATGAGCGCCTACATCACCCGCGAGATTGAGCGCACGAAGCTGTCCCGAGAGTCCCGGACGTAAGCCCGAGGGCACCGACGTGCCACGGTGTCGTCGTCTAAAAAAGATTTGCTTCGTGGCACCGTGTCTTCGTGGCACACTCCACGCCATATGCGTCACATTTCCCGGCGCGGATTCATCGCGTCAGGCAGCGCCGCCCTCGGCGGCCTGCCGTTCGTTCGCTCCCTCGACGCGCTCGCGCAAGTTGCCAACCCGGTATTCCGGCATGGTGTTGCCAGCGGCGATCCGCTCGCCGATCGCGTCATCATCTGGACGCGGGTGACGCCGCGCGCCTCCGGTGCGCAGACCGTGGCGTGGCAGGTGGCGCGCGACGAGAAGATGTCGCAGGTAATCGCGAAGGGCGTGGCGCAGACCGGCGCCGCGCGTGACTTCACGGTGAAAGTCGACGCCGGCCGGCTCGAGCCGGGAACCACCTACTATTATCGCTTCGAGTCGAACGGCGAGCGGTCCGTGGTGGGCCGCACCAGGACGCTGCCGCGACAGGACGTCGCCCGCGTGCGCCTGGGCGTGGTGTCGTGCTCGAACCTGCCACAGGGGTTCTTCAATGCCTATGCGTGCCTGGCGAACCGGTTGGACCTCGACGCGATTCTGCACCTGGGCGACTATCTTTACGAATACGCCAACCAACAGTACGGCGACGGCTCGCGCTTCGGCCGCGTCCCGTCCCCGAACAAGGAAATGGTGACGCTGCAGGAATATCGCGAGCGTCACGCCCAGTACAAGGCCGATCCGGATTCGCAGGCCATCCACCGCCAGCACCCCTTCATCGTCGTTTGGGACGATCACGAGTTCACGAACAACGCCTGGAAGGAGGGCGCCCAGAACCACAACAACGACGGCCAGGTTGAAGGTGAGTGGGCGGCACGCCGCAAGGCGGCGCTGCAGGCGTACTACGAGTGGATGCCGATCCGCGAAGACGCGCAGACGCGGGAGGAGAAGATCTATCGATCGTTCCGCTTCGGCAACCTCGCGACGCTGATGATGCTCGATACGCGCCTGATCGGCCGCGATGAGCAAACGACGGCCGACAACAGCGCTGCCGTTGAATCGCCGTCGCGCCACCTGCTGGGGCCCGAACAGGAACAGTGGCTCGCCGAACAGATCGTCACCTCGGCCCGCGACAATTCCACCTGGACGCTGTTCGGCCAGCAGGTGATCTTCGCGCCTCAGACGCCAACCGGACGCCGGGCCGGCAACGCCGACGCGTGGGACGGCTATCGCGGCGCCCGCGGCCGCGTGTTCGACATGATCGAGCGCGCGAAGATCCGCAACCTCGCGGTGCTGACCGGCGACGTGCACAGCTCGTGGGCGTTCGATCTGCCGCGCGATCCATTTGGCGGCTACGACAAGGCCACTGGTAAAGGATCGCTCGGGGTAGAGTTTGCCGGCACGTCCGTCAGCTCGCCGAGCAATCTGGGCCGTGGACCGGAAGGACCGAAACAACTGGCCGACCTGATGGCGGCCCGGCCGCATCTGCACTACGTGGACGGCCGCTATCGCGGCTACTTCACGCTCGACCTCACGCGAGAGCGCCTGCAGGCCGACTACTATGCGGTGAACACGATCGAGGAGCGCTCAACGCAGGAGCGATTCGAACGGGGATTCATTACCGAATCTGGAAGGAACCATCTCATTTCAGCATCGTCTCCCGCCTGATCCCTGCATGACCCGCATATAATGCGAAGAAAACATGAATCGGACGGATACCTCGGACCCAAATTATTACCACCGGGTAGTTGATTGCCAGTGGGCGTGCCCGGCCCACACCAATGTCCCGGAATACATCCGGATGATCGCGCAAGACCGGTTCGACGATGCCTACATCCTGAACCGGGAGTCGAACGTGTTCCCCGGCATCCTGGGCCGGACCTGCGACCGTCCGTGCGAGCCGGCGTGCCGGCGCGGCCGCGTCGACGGCAAGCCCGTCGCGATCTGCCGCCTCAAGCGCGTCGCCGCCGATCACAAGAGCGACATCACCGCGCGGCTGCCGGAGATCCCAACCGTGAAGAACGGCAAGAAGGTGGCGCTGATCGGCGCGGGGCCTTCGTCGCTGACGGTGGCGAACGACCTGATGCCGCTGGGCTACCAGGTCACCGTGTTCGAGAAGGGGCCGCGTCCCGGCGGCCTGATGCGTGTCAACATCCCCGCCTTCCGCCTCCCCGAAGAAGTGCTCGACGAGGAGATCGGCTACATCGTGAACATGGGCGTCACGATGAACTACGACTCGCCGGTCACGAGCCTCGAGGCGCTGGCAGACTCGAAGGCGTTCGACGCCATCTTCGTCGGCACCGGCGCGCCCAAGGGCAAGGAGCTCGATTTGCCGGGCCGCCACGACACCGATCAGGTGTTCATCGGCATCGAGTGGCTCGAATCGATCCATTTCGGCCACATCAACTCAATCGGCAAGCGGGTGCTGATCATCGGCGTTGGCAACACCGCCATGGACTGCTGCCGCTCGGCCAAGCGCTTCGGCGCCACCGACGTGAAGGTGATCTCGCGCCGGACGCGCAAGTACTTCAAGGCGTCGCCGTGGGAGCTCGAAGACGCGGAAGAAGAGCAGGTCGACATCCTCGAGAACCTCTCGCCGGTCCGCTTCATCGTCGAGAGCGGCAAGCTGACGGGGATGGAATTCGACAAGTTCACCTCGCGCGAGGAGAACGGCAAGTTCATCCAGGATCCCGCCGGCAAGGTGATTCTCGAGTGCGACTCGGTGGTGCTGGCCATCGGCCAGGAGAACGCCTTCCCCTGGATCGAGCGCGACATGGGCCTCGAGTTCGACAAGAAGTGGGACATGCCGGTGGTCGACAAGCAGACGTTCATGTCGACCAGGCCCGGCATCTTCTTCGGTGGTGACGCGGCGTTCGGCCCCGCGAACATCATCTGGGCCGTCGAGCACGGGCACCAGGCGGCGATCTCGATCGATCGCTACTGCCAGGGCAAGCCGGTCACGGAGCGTCCGCCACACAGCATGACGCTGACCAGCACCAAGATGGGCCTGCACGAGTGGTCGTACAGCAACGACTACGATCCGGTGAAGCGGCAGAAGATGAAACACGTCGATCTGCCGGTCCGCTTCTCGAAGATGACCGTGGAAGTGGAGGAGGGCTTTACCGCGGAGCAGACGGCGCACGAGGTGGAGCGCTGCCTGAACTGCGACGTGCAGACGCACTTCACCGACTCGCTGTGCATCGAGTGCGATGCGTGCATCGACATTTGCCCGACGGACTGCCTGACGATCCTCCCGGATCTCGGCAGCGAGGAGGCGCTGCGTCTGCACACGCTGGCGCCGGCCACCGACCTCGAGCAGCCGCTGTTTCATTCGAGCCCGCTCAAGCAGACCGGCCGCGTGATGGTGAAGGACGAGAACGTGTGCCTGCACTGCGGCCTGTGCGCCGAGCGCTGCCCGACCTATGCCTGGGACATGCGCCGGTTCGTGGTTGAGTTGCCTCACGCCGCTACGGCCTTCATACCGCTTGAAGCGGTCGGACGGTAGCCACGGATACACGGAAGCACTGAGCCACGACTTTTACGAGGAATACATTTGTCCCGCGTCAATGACTTTGCTTTCAAGATAGCCACGGCGAACGGTACCGGTTCGGCGAGCGCCAACGGCCTGATCATGCAGGCCATCTTCCGCATGGGCGTGCCGGTGACCGGCAAGAACGTGTTCCCGTCGAACATCCAGGGCCTGCCGACGTGGTACGAAATCCGGGTCAACAAGAACGGCTACACGGCCAGGACGCCGCACTTCGACCTGATGGTCGCGCTGAATGCGGCGACGTATCCGCAGGACGTGGCCGAGGTCCGGCCGGGCGGCTACCTGATGTTCGATTCGTCGTGGCCGCTCGACGACAAGCTGAAGCGCCCCGACGTCACCTACCTCGGTGTTCCGCTGGCGGAGATGTGCAACGCGCAGTTCAAGGGGGTGCGCGAGCGCATCCTGATGAAGAACATTGCCTATGCCGGCGCGCTGGCGGCGCTGATCGGCATGGACACCGCAATCATCGCGCAGCTGACCAGGGAAAAGTACGCGGCCAAGCAGGCGCTGCTCGATTCCAACGCGAAGGCGATTGCCATTGGCTACGACTACGCCAGGGCGCACTTCGAGTGCCCGCTGCCGATTCACCTCGAGAAGATGGATGCGACCAGGGACAGCATCCTGATCGACGGCAACACCGCTGCGGCGCTGGGTGCGGTCTACGCGGGCGCGACCGTTGGTGCCTGGTATCCGATCACGCCGGCAACGTCGGTGATGGAAGCGTTCAAGAGCTTCTGCATGCAGTTCCGGCGCGACCCCGTCACGAAGCAGAAAAAGTTCGCGATCCTGCAGGCCGAGGACGAGCTGGCGGCACTTGGCATGGTGGTCGGCGCCTCGTGGGCCGGCGCCCGCGCCTTCACGCCGACGGCCGGGCCCGGCATTTCGCTGATGAGCGAGTTCATCGGCCTGGCCTATTACGCTGAGATTCCCGCGGTGATCGTGGACGTGCAGCGTACCGGACCGTCAACCGGCATGCCGACGCGCACCCAGCAGGGCGACCTGCTGCTGTGCGCCTACGCGTCGCACGGCGACACGCGTCACATCTGCCTGTATCCCGCCGATCCGACGGAGGCGTTCGAGTTTGCCGCCAAGGCGTTCGATCTGGCGGAGCGCTTCCAGACGCCGACGTTCCTGGTCACCGACCTCGACATCGGCATGAACGACTGGATGGTGCCGAAGCTCCAGTGGGACGACAGCTACCGGCCGGATCGCGGCAAGGTCCTGTCGGCCGAAGAGCTGGAGCAGGCGAAGAACTTCTGGCGCTACTACGATCACGACGGCGACGGCATCCCGCAGCGCTCGTTGCCGGGCGTGCACCCGAAGGGCGCGTTCTTCACACGCGGATCCGGCCACAACAAGTACGGCGCCTACACCGAGAACGCCGCCGAGTACCAGGAAGTGCTCGATCGCATTGCCCGCAAGGTGCAGGGCGCCACCAAGGCGGTGCCCGGGCCGGTCATCATACAGACGCCCGGCGCCACCATGGGCCTGGTCACGGTCGGCGGCTGCCACGCAGCGTGTGTGGAAGCCATGGACCTGCTCGCGCAGGAGGGCATCAAGGTCAACTACCTGCGGGTGCGCGGTTTCCCGTTCGGTGACGAGGTGCGGCAGTTCCTCGAGCAGCACGAGGTCAATTTCATCGTCGAGCAGAACCGCGATGCGCAACTGCGCAGCCTGCTGATGCTCGACCTCGGCGTGCACATCGAGCGGCTGCATTCGGTGCGCTATTACGCGGGCTTCCCGATGAGCGCGCACCACGTGATCAGCGGCGTGAAGGCGAAGTTGGAGAAAGTGGCATGACCTACATCGCGAAACCGAACGTCCACCACCCGTCGCTCAAGGCGAACGCGATTGGTCTGACCCGGCGTGATTATGAGGGCGCCATCACTACTCTCTGCGCCGGATGCGGCCACGACTCGATCACGGCCGCGATCATCCAGGCGTTCTGGGAGCTGAGCATCCCGCCCCACAAGGTGGCGAAGCTGTCGGGCATCGGCTGCTCGTCGAAGACGCCGGCCTACTTCCTGCTCGAGGCGCATGGGTTCAACAGCGTCCACGGCCGCATGCCGGCGGTGGCCACCGGCGCCAATGCCGCCAACGGCGACCTGATCATGATTGGCGTATCCGGCGACGGCGACTCATTGTCCATAGGCCTGGGACAGCTGTGCCATGCGATTCGCCGCAACGTCAACATGGCCTACATTCTTGAGAACAACGGCGTCTACGGCCTGACCAAGGGCCAGTTCTCGGCGTCGGCGGATGTCGGCTCGACCGCCAAGAAGGGCGAAGCCAACGCCATGGAGCCGATCGACGGCGTGCTGATGGCGCTGACGCTCGGCGCCACCTTCGTCGCGCGCAGCTTCTCGGGCGACAAGCACCAGCTGGTGCCGATTCTCAAGGCCGCCATCACGCACAAGGGATTCGCGTTTGTCGACATCATCTCGCCATGCGTGACCTTCAACGACCACGAGGGCTCAACCAAGAGCTACGCCTACACGCGTGAGCACAAGGTCGAAGTGGTGCAGACCGACTTGGTGCCGATCCGCGACGAGATCACCACTGATTACGCCGAGGGCACCGTCCAGAGCGTGATGCTGCACGACGGCAGCTGGGTGAAGCTGCGGAAGATTGCCGGCGATTACGACGCCACCGATCGTGACGCCGCCTACGGCTACATCCGCGACTACCAGAAGAAGGGGGAAGTGGTGACGGGCCTGCTCTACCTGTCGGCGAACTCGAAGGACATCCACGACCAGAACGACACCGTGGACGCCCCCCTCTACAACCTGCCGTACGATCAGCTCTGCCCGGGCAACGACGCCCTGCAGAAGCTGATGACGCAGTTCCGCTAGACGTCGGTGGAGGCAACCCTTCAGGGTTGCCCGGTGGAGCCTTGGTGGAGGCAACCCTTGAGGGTTGCCTGACGGTCGCCGGAGGAGGCAACAGGGCCATCCGGCAGATTCTGCGCTGCGCGACCGCTCTGACTGTTGTTGTTTCTGCGATCGGCCGCAGCCGTGTCCCTCGTAACTCGTTGACTCCACAGCCTGAGACCGCCGGGCACAAGCCTTGCGCCGGTCGGTGGTGTGGCCAGTGCTTCATCCACCTATCGACCGCGTCGGCCAGAACAGGGTGCCTTGCACCAACTGGTGCACGACCACTTCGAGACATTCCGCGCGCAGGCGGCGCAGCTGCGCGACGGTCAGGGACTGCCGCGCTTCGTTGAACAGGAGTTTCGCGACTTCCTGACGTGCGGCTGTCTGGCGGCGGGCTTCGCGCGGTTCCGGTGCCCGGATTGCCGACTCGATCGACTGGTGCCGTTCTCGTGCAAGGGGCGAGGCTTCTGTCCCAGTTGCGGCGGGCGCCGCATGACCGATCGAGCCGCGCACCTGGTCGATCACGTCTTTGCCGACGTGCCCATCCGCCAGTGGGTATTGACCTTGCCGCCGCGCCTTCGCTACCTGCTGGCGTGGGACCACACGCTCTGCCGGGCCGTGGTCGCGGTCTATCTACGCGCCGTGCTGGGCTGGCTGCGTCGTCAGGCCAAGCGTCGCGGAGTGGTGGATGGCCGCGGCGGCGCCGTGGCGGTCGTTCAACGCTTCGGCGCGGCGCTGAACCTGAACGTGCATATTCACGCGCTGGTGCTGGACGGGGTGTTTTCACCCGACGGACGTGGCGGCGTGTCGTTCCGTGCGCATGACCGGCGCGATGACGATGTCGGCCCGCTGTTGGTGACCATTCAACGCCGGATCGAAGCGCTGTTGAATCGCCGCGGCGTGTCTGGAGGCCGCGAGGGATCCGATGCACCGGACCGTTGGGCCGAGGATGCGCCAGCCCTGGCGGGTCTGGCGGCGGCGTCCGTTCAGGGTGTGACCGCACTCGGTCCGCGCGCCGGTGCGCGGGTGCGGCGTTGGGGGGACGCCGTAGACATGCCGGACCCACCGCCGATCGGCCGTTGGCACGCGCGCCAGCTGGGTTTTGATTTGCATGCCGGCATTGCCGTGCCGGCGGGCAGCCGCGACCGGCTGGAACGCATGTGCCGCTATGCCCTGCGGCCGCCGGTCGGGCAGGACCGGCTGCAACTGATGCCAGACGGCACAGCGGTGCTGGAGTTGCGACGGCGCTGGACCGATGGCACGACGCACCTGGTGTTTGACCCGGTGGAGTTGCTGGAGCGCCTGGCGGCGCTCACGCCGCGGCCCCGGATCAACCTGATCCTGTACCACGGTGTGCTTGCGCCGCGTGCGGCGTGGCGGCGGGCCGTGGTGCCTGCCCGCGAGGGCGCCCCTGCGCGGCAGATGCGCGACAGCTCTGCGGGTGATACGGACGGCACCCCATCACAGCGCTTTCCCAATCGGACCTGGGCCGAACTGATGCAGCGCAGCTTTGGCTTCGATGTGTTGGCGTGTCCGCGCTGCGCGGGCCGGCTGAAACTCGTGGCGTTGATTCAGGACGATGCGGTGATTCAGCGCATCCTGTGGCACTTGGGCCTGCCGGACGTCGTGCCCGAAATGCGACCCTCCCGCGCCCCGCCCCTGCCGTTCGACGCGCACGACGATCGCGTGTTTGAAGACGACGACTGAAATCGTCTGGGCCTATCGGTGAGCAAGCCGGAGGTGTGTCCCGCGATGGCGCGAGGCCAGGACAGTGGCCTGGTCGGCGTTGACGCGCGCCGGCGAGGCGGCCCGGAGTGTGCCCCGTGTCATACCCATGGAGAAGCAGCTGAGAAGCTGCCACGTCGCCTCAGGGTCTGAGCACAAGGGTTCCGTGAACCGTTGAGGCCGCTAATACGGTCTATCGTCCTTAACTTCTTGGGCAATTAGCTCCACCT
>Ga0194119_10006387_pt1 | contig 17105 bp, 14 predicted proteins | sample TA2MahC100mmetaG_FD_148620 | JGI IMG/M metagenome (GOLD analysis project Ga0194119, IMG submission 148620) | Freshwater microbial communities from Lake Tanganyika, Tanzania - TA2015018 Mahale Deep Cast 100m | ecosystem: Environmental > Aquatic > Freshwater > Lake | place: Tanzania: Lake...
CTCCGCGCGCTCGAGGGTGCCGCGGGGTTCGCTGCTGACCGGTTGGCGCCGCTCATAGACTTGAGACACCCTCACCTCGCTTTCCTTGGCCTTCCCCGGAGGAAAGGGCCACAGCGAGACCACCGCCCCGGAACCCAGAATCAGCCGACAGCACGGCCCGTGCCGAACAGGAGTGGCATGGGGCTGATCATGCTCGTGCTGATCGGGATCGTGCCGGCCGCCTACGCCCTCGACATGCGGTCCTCGTCCACCGAGATCGCGGCCGCGGCCGCGGCGATCGGCCGGCTCGAGGAGGAGCTGTCGACCCCCGAGATGGTCGCCATGATGGAGGCGCTCAAGGGCCGTCACCTCGCCGAGTCGCGGGTCCGACGGATCGCCCGCCGCGAAGGTGTCGCGGCGGCCGAGGTGCTGGAGGGCGAGTTCGTGGAGGACGTGCTGCACCCGGAGCCGCATGCCGACATCGTGCTCGCCACCCTCGATCCGCTGCCGCTGGCAGCCGCCCTGCGGGAAAGCCTCGCCGACCGCAGCGACTTCGCCGAACTCTCGACCGAGGATCGCTGGAAACTCCGCACGCAGTTCGTGGAGCTCGGCGCCGCCGTCCGCACGCTGATCCACGAGTTCGGCGATCGTCTCGGTGACGACCGCCGCCGCGTGCTCAAGGGACTCGCCAAGGGCTTCTCACGTCCGGTCGAGTACGTGCCGGAGTGGGTGGTGATGGGCGTCGCCCTGTGCCTGGGCCTGGGCACGATGGTCGGCTGGAAGCGGATCGTGGTCACAGTGGGCGAGAAGATCGGCAAGAAGCACCTCACGTATGCCCAGGGGGGAGCCGCGGAACTGGTGGCCGCCTCCACGATCGCGATGGCCGACTCGCTCGGCATGCCGGTGAGCACCACGCACGTGCTCTCCAGCGGCATCGCCGGCGCGATGTGGGCCAACCAGTCGGGGATCCAGGCCAGCACGGTCCGGCGGATCGCCGCGGCCTGGGTGTTCACGCTGCCGGTGGTGATGGCCCTCGCCGGCGGCCTCTACCGTCTCTCGGCCGTATTCGCCGGCTGACCGAAGCCTCGGCGATCAACGCGACTGCGGGGTGGGCCGCCGTTCACCGGATCGGCCGCTGCTTGTCACGGAAGAACTCCCAGACCCGTTCGGCACCCGCGAACGAACCGATCGGCACGCTGCCCTCCCGCCGCGGCTTGGATCCGGGCCATCCGTGCCCGCCAGCCGAGTCGACGACGAACACCGTCGCAGCCCCGTCCGGCGTCGCCTCGTGGAGGGTCGTGGTCACCGTGCCGCGGGTCTCGACGATCGGTTCGACCCGAGATCCGTTCGCGTCGACCCAGAACCGCACGACCTCGTCCAGCGGCTTGAATGGCGCTTGTTGTGCGCGGCGCACGATCGGGTTTCGGCTCATGCCGCCTTCCAGCGGCACCTCGTCATCCCGGCTGCCGTTGATGATCAGGATCGGCAGCGGGATGGACGGCTTGGTATCGAACGTGAACATGGAAGCCACCACCGGGGCGACCGCGGCGAGCCGCTCCGGCCGTGCCACGGCGTACACGAACGTCATCATGCCGCCGTTGGATCCCCCCGTCATGCACACTCTGCTCGGATCGGCCCCGTGATCCCGCACGAGCGTGTCGATGAGGATGTCGAAGTAGGCGATGTCGTCGGCATCATCGACGAGATGTCGCAGAAGGTGGCCGGTGTTCCACGCGTGGCGATGCTCGCGGAACGACGTGCCTTCGGCGTACACCACCATGAAGCCTTCAGATCGTGCGACCGCGTCGAAGCCGGAGTTGGCCCGCATGAGCTCGGCGCTCCCCAGGCCGCCATGAAGCACGAGCACGGCCGGCCTCTTCGTCCCGTCGATCGGCGCGTTGACGACGACCGCCCGGCGGACCTGGCGTCCGACCTCGAACGAGACGTCGACGTCGGACGCCCGCGGCGGGTGTTCCGGGGCGGGACGATGCCCGAACACCTGCCGGTAGAAGCCCCAGTTCGCATCGCCGAGGGCTTCGAGCGTGCGCCGGGGGTTGTGGTCCACGCCCGGCAGCACGGTCCAGGAGTGCGGGATTCCAAGCCGCTCCAGGTGCTCGTGGAACTCGCGGTTGTTGGCGAAGGTCTCGTCGCGATCGCCGCACACCACGCGAACGAGCGAGCCGCGCGCGATGGCCTCGGCCCGGTGCTCGGCGAGCACCCATGGGCTGACGCGCCTGAAGTACTCGGGATCGCCGCCGTACACCCGCTCGAGCACCTCCAGGGCTCGTCGTCGGCCGGCTCGTGGCGCGTCGGCAAGGAGGTCGGCCTGCAGCGGCCCTCCGCCCATGATGGACACCCCGCGGAACACGTCGGGAAAGGCGAAACCCAGCCGGGCCGCCCCGTAGCCCCCCATGCTGTAGCCGTCGAGCACCCGCCCCTCGCGCGCCGCGATCGTGCGGGAGGAGGCGTCGACGTGGGGCACCAGTTCCCTGACGATCATGGTCTCCAGCGGGGCCGAGCCGTCCTTCCAGTCGACGTACATGCCCTCGGCCAGTCCGTTGACGAACACGACGAGGCACGGGGGGACCTTGCCGGCTTCGATCGCCGTGGCGAAGTGGGCGGCCACCCTGGGGATTCCGGCAAGCCCGCCCCGCGAGCCGTGGAGCCAATAGACGACCGGGAAGCGGCGGTCCGGCTCGCGTTCGTAGGCGTTCGGCGTGAACAGGTGATAGCTGACCGGGGCCTTCGCGGCCGCGCTTTCGAAGGTGTGGAACGACACGCCGGGAGCCGTGATCTCCTCGGTGACCCAGGCTCGGTCCGTTGCCGCCTCCACAGGCTCGGCGGCGCGGCCGAAAGCCGGCGCGACCACGGCCAGGATGAAGCCGAGCAGGGAGGACGCGTGAACGATGCTCATGGCACCCCGTTCAACGGACGGGAGAGCCGGCGGTTGCGGTGGGGGCGTGGGGGCGACGCCCAGTCGCGTCGTCCGGGGCCGGCGCTGCCTCACGGCATGATCACGCCGGCGATCGCCGCCGAGAGGGCATTGGCCAGGGTGCTGATCACGAGCATTTTCAAGCCCAACTGGGCGAGATCGCTCCGCCGCTCCGGGACCAGGGCGCCGATCCCGCCGAGCTGGATCCCGATGCTCGAGATGTTGGCGAAGCTGCACATCGCGATCGTCGCCAGCGAGAAGGCCTTGGGCGTGAGCGTCTCCTTGAGCTTCCCGAGGTCGAAGTAGGCGATCATCTCGTTGAGCACCGTCCGCGTGCCGAGCAGGCCGCCGATCGTCTGGCAGTCCTGCGCCGGCACGCCGATCAGCCAGGCGAAGGGGGCGAACACCAGCGACAGAATCTGCTGGAGCGACAGGTCGGGACGGTCGAAGAATCCGCCGACCCAGCCGAGCGCCAGGTTCACCAGGGCCACCAGGCCGATGAACGAGATCAGCACCGCGCCGACGTTGGCCGCCAGCATCATCCCCTCGCGGGTGCCGCGGGCAGCGGCGTCGAGGACGTTCGAGTCGAGTCGCTCGTCCGCAACCTTGAGCGTGCCGAGCGTCTCCGGATCACCCATCTCGGGGACGAACATCTTGGTGAGGAAGATCGTGGCCGGAAAGCTCATCAGGATCGCGGTCAGCAGGTCGCGGAGTTCGCACCCCGCCGCCTTGTACGCCCCCAGGATTCCCCCGGACACGAGCCCCATGCCGCTGACCATCACCACGGCCAGCTCCGACCGCGTGAGCCGCGGCAGGTACGGACGGATCACGAGCGGCGCTTCGGTCTGGCCGAGGAAGATGGACGCCGCGGCGTTGAGCGTTTCGGCGCCGCTCGACCCCAGGATCTTCGCCGTCACCCAGGCGAACACCCGGACGATCTGCTGCATGATCCCGAGGTGATAGAGCACCGCGAACAGGGCGGCCACGAACACGATCGTGGGCAGGACGCGGAAGGCGAACACGAAGCCGGTGGGCCCCGCCGGATCGGCGAGCTTGTCGCCGAACACGAACCGCGCCCCCGCGTCGGAGCAGGCCAGGACCGTGTCCACCCAGTTCGCGGCCGCCTCGAGCGCCCGCTGGCCCGCGGCAGAGCGCAGGAGGATGTAGCCGAGCAGCACCTGCATCGCCAGCCCGCCGATCACCATCCGCGGCGAGATCCGGCGGCGGCTCTCCGAGAACAGCCACGCCGAGCCGAGGATGGCCGCCACACCGAGCAGCCCGCGGTATCGATCGAGATCGCCCATGGTCCGTCCTCCCCCGTGATGAGCCGCGCTCGTGCTCCGTCACGTCTTGATTTTCGGATAAAGGAACTTGAGTTTTCCGCGGGCGTCTTTGACTCTCATCTGCCAGTCGACACCACGTTGCCTCGTATTGGCATCCGTGGACCAGGCAGACAGTTCGGATTGCAACTTCGGCAGGGCGTTGAACCGTCGGCCTGAGACGCATTGCCTTGTCATGGAGCTGAGTTCGTTCTCGGCGACATTCAGCCAACTGCCATGTTTCGGCGTGTGGCAGAAGTGAAGCCGCCGAACCAGGGCCCGCGCCCGCGCCGGTGGGAACGCCTCGTAGAACGCGCCGATCGTGTGGGTATTGAGATTGTCGCACACGACCGTCACCATCGGACACTTGCGATAGCGACCGTCCATCAGGCGGGCCATTTCGATCGCCCAATCCAGTTTCGTCTTGGTCGGCCTCGCAGTTGCTTCACGCCAACCCGCGAGCGGTTCGGTAAACATGAAGATGCTTGCCGTGCCGGCACGCTCATACTCGTAGTCGATCCGCTTCGCGTGCCGTCGAGTGGCTGGGATCGGCTCGCGGGTTTCCTTGATGAGTTGAACCGGCTGCTCATCCATACACAGCACGGGATGGGTCGGGTCGTACGCTTTTTCGCAGGTGTCGAGCACCATCTCCATCGAAGCGACGAACTCCGAGTCGGCATGGGGAGGAATGACCCAGTATTCGATCTTGCGGTTGGTCATTCCGTTTTTTTAGCGTCCGACGCACCGTTTCATGACTTATGGAGTCGGCAATTTCAAGTGCGACGACACGCCTGGCCAAGAGCCGCAGGCTCCAGTTGGCGTATCCCTTGGGAGGCGGGCTCAATCGGAGGGCGATCAACTGAGCCTCCTGCTTGCCGCTGAGAATCTTTTCCGTGGGCGGCTTCTCTCGCTGCTTGCCGTGCAAGACTTGCTCGAAACCCTCGGTCACAAAGCGCTCTCGCAGTTTCTCGACAGTACGAGTTCGGCTATCGTACGCCTCTGCGATTCGCTCGTCTGTCCAAGCCGGGCCGGCCTGATCGGCCTTCAGGAGCATCTGCGCCCGCCGGACCTTCTGGCTCGACCCGGTGAGCTTCGCGACAACATCTCGCAGAATCCGGCGTTCCTTCGCCGTCAACCGCACGACATACTTCTTTCGCATGGGACACCTCCGTGTTGTCGGAAGCATCCCATTTCCAGAGCCCTGCACAAATCCGACTTTCTAGCCGTGACGGAGCGCTAGAGTCGTTCGAGAACGAGTGAGCTCCGCGGCGGCCGGTCCACGGCGATCGCGGTCGCGTCGCCGAGCATGGCCAGCACCTGCGGAACGGCCGCGGCATGGAGCGGGTTGGCGTGGATCTCGGCGACCACGTCGCCCGCCCGCACCTCGTCCCCCACGGCCTTCCTGAACACGATCCCCGCCGCGGGATCGATCGTCGAGTCGACCCGGGCCCGCCCGGCGCCCAGGAGCATCGAGGCCTGCCCTACCGGCCAGGCCCGGATGCCCGCGACGAAGCCGGCCCGGTCGGCCCGGAACAACTCGACCGTGGCGGCCTTCGGCAGCACGCCGAGGGGATCGTCGCAGACCCGGGGATCGCCCCCCTGCGCCGCCACCACCCGCCGGAAGCGGTCGAGGGCCGAGCCGTCGGCGATCGCCCGGCGGCACCGTGCCAGGGCGTCGTCATGGTTCGCGGCCACCCCGCCGAGCACGAGCATCTCGGCGGCCAGTTCCAGCGACACCTCCATCAGGTCGTCGGGGCCGCGGCCCTTCAAGCATTCCACGCTCTCCCAGACCTCGAGCGCATTGCCCACGGCCCGGCCGAGCGGCGCGTCCATGCTCGTGATCAGGGCCTGCACCGGCTTGCCGAGCTCGCGGCCGATCCGCGTCATGCTCTCGGCGAGGGCCCGGGCATCCTCCCGCTTCGCCATGAACGCCCCGTCGCCCGTCTTCACGTCGAGCACCAGCGCGTCGATGCCCTCGGCGAGCTTCTTGGAGAGAATCGATGCCGTGATCAGCGGGATGCTCTCGACCGTCGCGGTGGCATCGCGGAGGGCGTAGAGCACGCGATCGGCGGGCGCGATCTCGGCCGTCTGTCCGATCAGCACCAGGCCGCACTCGCGGGCCACGCGTCGGTAGGCGGCGAGGTCGAGGTCGATGCGAAACCCGGGGATGCTCTCGAGCTTGTCGAGCGTCCCCCCGGTATGGCCCAGGCCGCGGCCCGAGACCATCGGCACCGTCACGCCACAGGCCGCGGCGATCGGCGCGAGGATCAGGCTCGTCTTGTCCCCCACACCCCCCGTGGAGTGCTTGTCGACCTTGGACCCGGGAATGTCGGAGAGGTCGATGACCGTGCCCGAGTGGAGCATCGCGTGGACGAGGGCCGCGGTCTCGCGGGGCGTCATGCCGCGCCACAGGATCGCCATGGTCAGGGCCGACCACTGGTAGTCGGGCACCTCCCCCGTGGCGATGCCACCGACCAGAAACCGGATCTCATCGGTCGACAGCTCGCCGCCGTCGCGCTTTCGGCGGATCAGGTCGACGGCTCGCATCGCACGGCTCCCGCGGAGTCTGGCTCAGTGCCGTGCCGACGTGCCGAACTGCCGATCGCCGGCATCGCCCAGCCCCGGGACGATGAACCCCACGTCGTTGAGGCCGTCGTCGAGGGCGGCGACGTGGATCGCCACGTCGGGCATCGCCTCCGAGAGTTTCCGAACCCCCTCGGGGGCCGCGATCAGCGCCAGAAACACCAGCCGCGGAATCCCCGCGGACCGCAGGATCTCGCAGGTGCGGATCGCCGACCCGCCGGTGGCAAGCATCGGGTCGACCACGATCGCCAGCGAAGCACCGCAGTTGGCGGGCAGCTTGTTGTAGTACTCCTGCGGCCGGAGCGTCGTCTCGTCGCGGTACAGCCCGATGTGCCAGACTTCGGCGTCGGGAATCAGCTCGATGAGCCCTTCGGCCATGCCCAGGCCGGCACGGAGGATGGGCACGACCGCGATTCGCTCGGCGATCCGCCGGCCCTGCGCCGATCCGAGCGGGGTGGGCACGCGGACGGCCCTCGTCGGCACGTCGGCGGTGGCCTCCACGGCGAGCAGCCGCGTGATCTGGCCCACCGCCCGACGAAACTCCGGCGGCTTCGTGGCGGGGTCGCGGAGCACGGCGACATGGTGCGCGACCAGGGGGTGAGACGACACTCGAACGTGCGACATGCGACTCACCCTCCGCGATCCCTGCCGAACCGGCCGAATGATCATACGGCGGGACACCGGGTTGTCGACTCCGTTCCCGCCTGGGGACGGATAGACTCTCGGACCTGTCGACACACGCGCCGGGCCCCCGGGCGGTGCCGCGTACCGCAGACCCGCTTCGAGGTCCTCATGGCATCGCCACCCGTCGGCCCCCCGGACGACATCCTGCTCGCGGCCGCCCGCACGGCGGGAGCCAACGCCCACTCCCCCTACTCGGGCTGGAAGGTCGGTTCCGCCGCGGTGTTCGCGGAGACGGGGGCGGCCATCTTCAAGGGAGCCAACGTCGAGAACGGCTCCTACGGGCTGACCATCTGCGGCGAGCGGTCGGCGATCTTCGCCGGCGTGGTCGCCGGAGGCCGCCAGCTGGTGCGGATCGCCCTGACGTGCAGCGACTCGGCAGGAACGCTCGTCGCCAAGATCGCCCCCTGCGGCGCGTGCCTGCAGGTGATCTCCGAGTTCGGCACGGCCGACACGGCGATCGTGATCGACGGCCGCGGCACGTTTCGGCTCGCCGACTTCCTACCGCTCCCGTTCGGCGCCGACTCGCTCAAGACACACGACGGCGTCACGGGCTGACGTCGAGGGCCACGAGCCTGCGGTCGTTCCGGAGGTAGAGCCGGCCGTTCGACAGGGCCGGCAGGGCGCGCAGCGAACCGCCGCCGGGATCGGTGGCGAACGGCCGGGCTCGGGCGAGGATCTCGAGCCGCGCCGAATCGGGGCGCACGAGCACCAGTTCGCCAGCGGTCTTCGCGACGAGGATCTTGCCATCGGCGGCCAGCAGCGTGCCGTAGCCGAACCCCGGCTCCCGCCAGGCCTGGCGGCCCGTGGCCGGATCGAGGCAGACGAGATCGGCGGGCGGCACGTCGTCGCGGCCGTCGATCGCGTACAGAAATCCGGCGACGAGCAGGGGCGTCGCATACTGTGACGCGAGCGGATCGACGCCCTGCCAGGCAGGTGTCGCACGATCCGGGTCGAAGTCGGCGCACACGGAGCCGATTCCGTAGGCGGCCGTGACCAGGAAGCGCTTTTCGCCGAGCAGCACCGGGGACGCGGCGTTGACCGTCGGCCCACGCTGGCCGAACGGAAACGACCAGCGGACGGCGCCGGAGGACGCATCGAGCAACAGGCACGAGAGCCGCGCCACCATCAGCGCGTGCGGCCTGCCCGCCACGCTCACCTCCACGGGGGCCGAATAGCTGGCCCCTTCCCGGGTCGCCGTCCAGGCGGTCTCGCCGGTCGCCGCATCGAACGCCACCACGCCCGCATCCCCGCGCCGGCCGCCGACGTTCACCACGACGCGCTCTCCGACCACCAGGGGCGTCGTGCCCGCTCCGAAATACCCCTCGGCGGCGTCGAACTCCCGATGGGTCTGTCGCTGCCAGAGCCGCTTGCCCGTGGCGGCGTCGACGCAGGCGAGCACGCCCTGCGCTCCGAACACGAACACGCGACCTGCGTGGACGACGGGCGTGCAGAGCGGCCCGTCGGAACCTCCCACCTGTGGCACGAACGAGGTCGCGTGGCCGTCGCTCCAGACGGGCTCACCCGTGGCCGCGTCGAGCGCCTCGAGCACCTCACGGTCGCCGACGCGGTGCAGGAGAAACAGGCGGTCGGCCACCACCGCCGCGCCCGCGACTCCAGCCCCCACGTCCCGTGTCCACAGGACCCGTGGTCCTGGATCGGGCCAGGCGTCGGCCAACCGCTCGTCGGCCGCGGCAATGCCGCGGCGCATCGGACCGAGGATCTGCGGCCAGTCGCCGGCGCTCACGAAGCCGACGGACGCGCCGGTCACGAACACGACGACGCCCGCCAGGATGCCGCGGAGCATCACTGCGGCCGGCTCCGCTGCCGGAAATACTTGAGTCCCGGAACGAAGAAGCAGGCGCCGCTGACGAGCCCGAAGATCACGTGCTGCCACGCGGGCACGGCGCACATCACGAGCGCCGTCGCGAACAGCGCCGCCGCCTGGATGTAGAAGGCACCGGAGAGGATGCCGGCCTTCACGAAGAACACGAGCCCGGCGAACAGCGCGAGCACCGGCGACAACTTCAGCACCGGGAGGCCGAGAAACTGCTCGATCGCGAACAGCAGGGTGCTGGCGATCATGCTGCCCCCCCAGACGTGGGCGATCTGCCGCTCGACCGACGTCACCGGCCCGTTGCGGTGCCGAAGCGCCCAGAAGATCGGCGCCCAGAGGGCGAGGCCGCCCCCCCAGAGCACGAGATACGGCCAGCGACTGACCACGCCCTGCCACGCGATCACGTCGGTGACGCAGCACAGCACCAGCACGACGACCGAGTGCCACATCCAGAGCAGGCCCCAGTTCTCGAGCACGACCGCGTGATGCGTTTCGCGAAACAGCCGCGCGACGACGTCGGCGATGCCCCCGCGACGGGCGGCGATCGGCTCCCCAGCAAGCGCCGCCCGGAGATCGGCGGCCAGGGCCGCCGCCGATGCGTACCGCAGGTCCTGGGGCTTCTGCAGGCTCTTCAGCGCGATCATCTCGAGGTCCCGATCGGCCGCGGGCGCGATCGATCGGGGAGCCGGTGGATCGGCCTCGAGGACCGCCAAGAGCGTGTCCATCGGCGTCGTCGCCTGGAACGGAGGTCGTCCGCAGGTGGTCTGGTAAAGAATCGCCCCCAGGCTCCAGACGTCGCTGGTCGGGCCGACGTCGCCGCGGCTCCCGGCCGCCTGCTCCGGCGACATGTAGCAGGGCGTGCCCAGGATCGCCCCGGTGTGCGTCACCGAATCGGAGTCCTCGAGCCGCTTGGCGAGGCCGAAGTCGGAGACCAGCGGCTCACCGGCGGGGTCGAGGAGGATGTTCGAGGGCTTGAGGTCGCGGTGCAGCACGCCACGGTCGTGCGCCGCCTGCACGGCGTCAGCCACCTTGGCCATGAGCACCGCCGCCTCGCGGGGCGGCAGCGGCCCCTGGGCGAGCCGCTTCGCCAACGTGGTGCCCTCGATGAGCCGCATGCTGTAGAAGGGCAGTCCGTCCTGCTCGCCGACCTCGAAGATCGGCACGATGCCGGGATGGTCGAGCCGGGCGGCCGCTTCGGCCTCGCTGCGAAACCTGGCCAGGTCGGCCGTGCTCGCCAGGTCGCGGCGAAGCAGCATCTTCACCGCGACGGAGCGGCCCAGGCTCTGCTGGACGGCCCGGTACACGATTCCCATGCCGCCGCGGCCGATCTCCTCGACGAGCTGGTAGTCGCCGAACACGGCCGGCAGCGGCGTGGCGCCGGGCACGAACACGCCCGGCCTGGCGACTGGCGGAGGCACCGTCGCCCCGCGGCTCGAACTCAACATCGTGGCCTGCGGGTCTCCGGCTCGCGCCGCCGCCGCGACCGCCGGCGCGAACATGATCGTGGTCTCGTGGGCCACCGCATCGGCCATCGACATGGCCGCGAACAACTCCCGAAGCTGGCCGGCCAGATCGGGGTGGGTGGCCGCCATCGCCTCCAGACGCCGCTGCGCGTCGGGCCCGACGAGCTCCGAGAGTTCCTCCACCAGCTGTGCGAGCACTTCCTCCCGGTCGGGAGAGAGGACGGCGTCGATGGATCTCGAAGAACTCGGCATGACTGTGCGGAATCGGGGGCTGCCGGAGCGACGTTCCGCGAAACCATAGGCGCGCCGGCCACCGTGGCGGCACGCTCAGGAATCGCTCCCGTCGAGCAGGCTCCGGAGCCGGCGCATCGCCCGGAGATATCGCATGCCCGCGGCCGGCTTCGCGAGCCCCAGGGCCGCGGCCGCTTCGGCCGTGGAAAGGTGCTCGAAGTGTCGCAGCAGGACGATCTGCCGGTCGCCCTCGTCGAGCCGCTCGACGGCCGCCGCGAATCGCCGCTCCAGCTCGTGCCACGTGGCCGCTGCGGCGGGCGTCAGTTCGCGATCGGCGACACCCACGATCTCCCCGGCCGACGAGCCGTCGCCGTCGCCCGACACGAGCGGCACCTCGCGATCCAGGCTCCGGGTCGCGGCCACGCGATGCCGCCGGTGGGCGTCGATCAGGCGGTCGCGGGCCATGTGCCGCAGCCAGAGCCGAAATGGCATGGTCGGATTGACGAGGTAGTCACCGAGCCGCCGGTTGGCTTCGATCATCACTTCCTGAACGATGTCGCTGGCATCGACGCGGCGCGTGATCACCCGATCCATCCGGCGGTCGATCATCTGCCGAATGGCCTGCCGGTGGCGCTCCAACAGCCGGTTGATCGCGTCGGCATCACCATCGCGGACGCGATCGAGGAGCACGAGCGTGGCCGGCCCCGCGGACTGCGGCGATCCGGCCGCGTCGCCGTCGTGGGCGGCTGTCGTGATGGGCGGGATGGACACCACTTCATTCTACCAACGCGAACCCGCCCACGTGTCGACCGTTCCGACCGTGACGGTCACGCAGGTGGTGCGGTTCGCCGGGCCGCAAATCTCCCGAAATTCCATGCTCCTTGCCCACGCCGACTTTTTGCCCGACGTCGTTTCGTGATCCATAATCGCGGGCGGTCTGATGGAGCGACCGCTGGCAGCCGCGGCCCCCGCGGCGCTCGCGAACGGATGCCAACGTGCCAGTTCTCCGCCCAGCGCCGCAGCGCGGTCGTCGCCGGCAGGTCCTCGCGGCCTGGGGCCCCGTGGCCGTCGCGGTCGGCATCTGCGGGCTGTCGGTCCGTGCCGACGCCCCGCTGGCACCGCTGCCGCCGGCGTTTCAGCCCGACGCGTTGACCGCCGCCATCCCTCACGAGGATCTCGCCGCCCGGGCCGCGGCCCTCGTGCATCAGGGCCGCTGGTCGGACGTGGTCAGCATCTGCGAAACCGCGGCCCGCAAGGGCACGCTCGCCCCCTCGCTCCGCCATCAATACGACCTCGCCAAGCTCCACTGCGATGTCGCCCGCCGGCACGCCGAACCGGCGTTCCGCGGCCACCTCGCCACCCTCGCCGAGGTCGACGCCCGCCGCCTCTACTCGGAGGTGCTCGCGCGGATCGAGTCGCATCATGTCGACGCCCCGGATTTCGGCCGCCTCGTGGATCGGGGTCTCCGGGCGATCGACGTGGGGCTCGACGAGCCGGCGTTCGCGTCCACGCATGCGGCCCAGGCCACGCCGGCCCGCCGGGCCGTGTACCAGGAGCAGGTGGCGCGGATCACCGGCGAGCGAAGCCTCGCCTCGCGATCCGACGCCGAGTCGGTGGCCGCGAGCGTCGCCCGGGCAGCCCACTCGATCATGGGCATCCCGCCGGCGGTCACGCTCCTGGAGATGACCGCCGCGGCCGTGGGGGGGCTCGACGAGTATTCGGCCTTCCTGACGACCGGTCAGCTCGACGACCTCTACGCCCAGATCGAGGGCAACTTCGTCGGCCTCGGGGTCGAACTCAAGAGCGCCCCCGACGGGCTCCTCGTGGTGCACGTGATCCCGGGCAGCCCCGCCGAGCGGGCGGGCATCCGGGCGAGTGACCACCTCGTCGGGGTCGGCGGCCGGTCGCTCGCCGGGATGGGCGTCGACGAGGCGGCCCACCTGCTGCAGGGTCCGGAAGGATCGCTCGTGACGCTCGCCATCCTCAGGGCGCCTTCGCCGGCGCGGGCGGTGACGGTGCGGCGTGAGCATGTGGAGGTGCCGAGCATCGAGCAGGTGCGGATGCTCGACCCCGCGGCCGGGATCGCGGGCCTGAAGCTGACGTCGTTCCAGAAGACGACCGCGGCCGATCTCGAGGCGGCCCTGCGACGGCTCGACGCGGCCGGGATGCGGTCGCTGGTCATCGACCTCCGCGGCAATCCCGGCGGCCTGCTCTCGTCGGCGGTCGACGTCGCGGATCTGTTCCTCGACCGGGGGCTCGTGGTCGCCACCCGGGGACGCAGCCCGGACGAGGACTTCAACTACTCCGCCGGCAAGGCCGGCACCTGGAGGATGCCGCTGGTGGTGCTGATCGACGGCGACTCGGCCAGTTCCAGCGAGATCTTCGCCGGGGCGATCCGCGACCACGGCCGCGGCACGATCGTGGGCTCGCGGAGCTACGGCAAGGGTTCCATCCAGGGCATCTTTCCCCTGGAGTCGTCCGGCATGGGCATCCGGCTGACGACGGCGAAGTTCTTCTCGCCGCGGGGCTTGCCGTACAGCGGCCTCGGGGTCGCGCCGCACGTGCAGGTGCATGCGGCCGCCAAGCCCGTCGACGGGATGGCCGCACCGGTCGCGAGCGACGCGGCCCTGGCGGCCGCCACGGACGTCGCCCGCCGGCTGGCGGTTCGCCCCGCCGCCGCCCGACCGACGGGGCGGTCGACGGCCGCCCGCTGATGCCGCCGGCGGCGGGGCCGCCGCGACTTGAACCGGGCTCCCGGCCCCGATAGTCTGTCGGATCATCGAGCACGGTTCGTCGCTGAACACTTCTTCTGGCTGCGACGAGCCACGGTGATCGTCCAGGTTTCGCGTGTTGGCGGACACGCGGAGCCGAGATGTCGACTCGGTCGCGGCGTTGCCAGCCCCGCGGCTTCCAGGCCTGCCTTTCCATCCTCGCAAGCAGTCATTTTCTCCAACCCACAGAAGGACTCCCATGACTTCCGCCCGCTCGAGCGCCATCGCCGCGATCAACAACTACAAGTCCAACGGCCAGGCCTGGAACTTCCGCGAGACGCCGACCAGCGAGATCTTCGGCGCCAACGTGTTCAGCGACGCCGTCATGAAGGATCGGCTGCCCAAGAGCGTCTACAAGGCGCTCCAGGCCACGATCAAGCAGGGCAAGCCGATCGATCCGTCGATCGCCGACGCCGTGGCGCTCGCCATGAAGGACTGGGCGATCGAGAAGGGGGCCACGCACTACGCCCACGTGTTCTACCCCCTCACGGGCCTGACCGCCGAGAAGCACGACAGCTTCCTCACGCCCACCGGCGACGGCGACGCGATCGCCGAGTTCTCCGGCAAGGAGCTGATCCAGGGCGAGCCCGACGCCTCGAGCTTTCCGTCGGGCGGCCTCCGCGCGACCTTCGAGGCCCGGGGCTACACCGCCTGGGATCCGACGAGCCCGGCCTACATCCTCGACAACCCCAACGGCACCACGCTCTGCATCCCCACCGCGTTCTGCTCGTGGACGGGCGAGGCTCTCGACAAGAAGACGCCCCTGCTCCGCTCGATGCAGGCGGTCGACAAGCAGGCCCGCCGGGTGCTGGCCCTGTTCGGCCACAAGGACGTCGGCCAGGTGACGGCCTCGGCCGGCCCCGAGCAGGAGTACTTCCTGATCGACCGCAACTTCTTCTTCGCCCGCCCCGACCTGACCATGAGCGGCCGGACGCTGTTCGGAGCCAAGTCCCCCAAGGGCCAGGAGTTCGAGGATCAGTACTTCGGGGCGATTCCCGAGCGGGTGCTCGCCTTCATGATGGACTCCGAGCGCGAGCTCTACAAGCTCGGCGTGCCGGTCAAGACCCGCCACAACGAGGTGGCCCCGAGCCAGTACGAGATCGCCCCGATCTACGAGAACGCCAACATCGCCACCGACCACCAGCAGGCGATCATGCAGACGCTCACGCGGGTGGCCCAGAAGTACGGCATGGCGTGCCTGCTGCACGAGAAGCCCTTCGCGGGCATCAACGGCTCCGGCAAGCACGTCAACTGGTCGCTCGGGTGCAAGCTCGGCAACCTCCTCGAGCCGGGCGAGACGCCGCACGCGAACATGCAGTTCCTCGTCTTCTGTGCCGCCGTGATCCGGGCGGTGCACAAGCACGGCGACCTGCTCCGGGCCGTCGTCGCCTCCAGCGGCAACGACCACCGGCTCGGGGCCAACGAGGCTCCGCCGGCGATCATCTCGATCTTTCTCGGCGACCAGCTCTCCGACGTCTTCGAGCAGATCGAGAAGGGCAAGGCGACGAGTTCCAAGTCGACCGGCACGCTGACGGTGGGGGTCGACACGCTCCCGCCGCTGCCGAAGCACGCGGGTGACCGCAACCGCACCAGCCCGTTTGCCTTCACGGGCAACAAGTTCGAGTTCCGGGCGGTGGGCTCGAGCCAGTCGATCGCCGGTCCGCTCGTGGCGCTCAACACGATCATGGCCGAGAGCCTCGACGCGATCGCCACGGAACTCGAGAAGGCGACCGGAGGCGACCAGGCCAAGCTCCCCGCTGCGGTGGAGAAGCTGCTCCAGAGGATCATCTCCGAGCACAAGGCGGTGATCTTCAACGGCAACGGCTACTCGCAGGAGTGGCATGCCGAGGCGGCCAAGCGCGGCCTGCCCAACAACCGGGCCACGCCGGAAGCCCTGGATCAGCTCGTGGCCCCGAAGAACCTCGAGATGTTCGAGAAGTACGGGGTGCTCTCGAAGCGGGAGATGCAGAGCCGCTACGAGATCTACATGGAACGGTACTGCAAGGACATCAACACCGAGGCGCAGGCCGCCCTGCAGATCGCCAAGACGATGATTCTCCCGGCCGGCTACCGCTACCAGGGCGAACTGGTCGACATCGCCACCAAGCTCAAGGGGCTCGGCCAGGCGCCCCACATGGGCACGCTGGAGAAGCTCACCAAGCTCGTGGGCGAGTTCGAGGGTCGGATCGACGCCCTGGAGAAGTCGCTCGCCCATCATGGCGGCGGCGACCTGCAGGCAGAGGTCAGGCACTTCCACGGCGACGTCGTGCCGGCCATGCTGGCCCTCCGCGAGACGGCGGACCAGATCGAGGTCATCCTGCCGGACGACCTCTGGCCGCTGCCGACCTACCGCGAGATGCTGTTCATCAAGTGAGCGACGATCTCGCACGGGCGATCGCCGCGGAGTGCGATCGCCTCGGCATCGTCGCCTCTCCGGAAGCCATGCAGAGGCTGGCCGCCTACGCGGCCAGCCTCTGGTCTTGGAACGAGCGGCTGAACCTCACCCGGCACCTCGATGCCGAGGCCTTCGTGTCGCGCGACGTGGCCGATGCCGCGGGCATCGCGCCTCATCTCGCCCACGGAGAGCGGGTGCTCGACGTCGGCACGGGAGGTGGCGTGCCCGGCGTGATCCTGGCGATCCTGCGGCCGGACCTCCACGTGGAGCTCTGCGACAGCGTGGCCAAGAAGGCCCGGGCCGTGGCGGAGATCGTCCGCGAGACGGGCCTGGAGATCCCGGTGCACGCGGCGGCCGGCCAGGCGATCGTCGTGGGTCGGCCGGCCGGCTCCGACCGCTTCGACACGCTCGTGGTGCGGGCGGTGGCGCCCTTGAGCAAGCTGCTCGGCTGGTTCGGGCCGGTGCTCGGCTCCTGCGGCCGGCTGCTCGTCGTGAAGGGGCCGCGCTGGGAGGACGAGCGGGACGATGCCCGCTTCCGCGGGCTCACCAGGCGGGTCGCGATCCGCCGCCTCGCCTCGTGGCCGATCCGTGGCCGCGATCACGAGACCGTGCTGCTCGAGATCGGTCCCCGCATGGGCCCTTGATCGTTCATCGTGCGGGGTCGCCCGTGCCCCGTCGCCGGACGTTCGTCCCTCCTACGGAAGCCCCAATCGCGTGAGCGATGGGGGCCGTGCCCTCGCCGGCATTGCTCGCGCTCCAGGTGCGCAGACTCAAACGGCCAGGCGAGGGGCTGCCCGTGCCCCGTCGCCGGACGTTGTCGAGTAGGCCCGGGGGCTTTCGCCCCCGGGCCTCTCTCAGAACCGGACTTGTGGGTCACACATCCGGCTCTTTGGGTTCCGGTCTCAGCGGACGGA
>Ga0194119_10006395_pt1 | contig 17092 bp, 18 predicted proteins | sample TA2MahC100mmetaG_FD_148620 | JGI IMG/M metagenome (GOLD analysis project Ga0194119, IMG submission 148620) | Freshwater microbial communities from Lake Tanganyika, Tanzania - TA2015018 Mahale Deep Cast 100m | ecosystem: Environmental > Aquatic > Freshwater > Lake | place: Tanzania: Lake...
AAGAAAGGGCAATTCAAATTTAGCAAACTAGGCGGGGCAGGGGCGACGATGCCGGAGATCTGGCGAGCCGCGTTGGCAGCGTGATCGGCATCGGGTTCGATCGAGACATCGGCAGCGACCGAATTTGGCCCGACTAGGATTTTGCACCAGAGCCTGACAGGGAACTTGGTATGGGCAATCGTGCCGGCAACTACGAAGGTGGCAGCGGAGTGGGCAACCACAGCAGTTCCATGCTTTCCGGCCTGCCCACACTGGATGGCGCCATCGTGGACCTGAACGTGAGCGGCGGTCAAGGCGAAGGCGCTGGGTTCGCCGGGCTAGGCAATGGTCCGCTCGACACATCGAGCCCTTACCCTGTGTTTCGCGGGGCGGGTGCGAGCAGTACAACGGGTAACGGCGGCGACACGGCTAGCCGCAGCGAAGCCGCTGCTGCCAGCAACGGTGCAGAGGGTACGCAGAGTGGCCCCGATGCGCCCGGTGCTGCTGGATGAGTTGACGGTGATGACGGCGCCGGATGTGCCGGAGCCAGAAACCTACGCGCTGTTCGCCGCGGGCCTCGCGCTGATCGCGGTGCGCCGCCTGCGGGCGAGCTAGCCGGCCAAGCGCGCTGCGGCGCGCAACGCGTCCACACACAACACGGCGGCGTGTTTGGATTCTGGAATCAAACCGCCCACCGCTTCTTCCAGATCGGCCGCACGCGCCGCGAGCACTTGCTCGCGCGTACGGCCGATGATCCATTCCACGGCGGCGCTGCCCGTAGCGATCGACGCCGTGCACCCACGGGTTTTGTAGGCAGCATCGATCGCGCGCCCGTTTTCCCACCGCACCGAAAGCCGCATGATATCTCCACAGGCTGGGTTCATCACTTCCACCGTTGCGGCCGGCGGGGGCAGCTCGCCCACGCGGCGCGGGTTTTGAAAGTGTTCCAGGAGTTTCTCTGAGTGCATCGCGTATGTTTCAATTATCGTATGTCTCACCGCCTAGTCCAGATCGCCGAGGCGGTGCGAGATCGCGTACGCCCCCGCCAATTCCAATCGCTGTTTCTGTTCGTCACCTCGCGGTGCAATTCGCGCTGCCGCACCTGTTTCTATTTCGACAAGCTGAACTCGCGCGACGATCTCACGCTGGACCAGATCCGCCGGATTGCGGAAACCGCGCCGCCGTTTCGCAAGTTGTGGCTGTCTGGCGGCGAGCCCACGCTGCGGCCGGAGTTGGGCGAGATCGTTACGATGTTTGCGCGCCGCAACGGCGTACGCAACGTCAATCTGCCCACCAACGGATTGGTATCCGCCAAACTGTTTGCCGCGGTGGATGAGATCCGCGCCGGCGCGCCGGAGACGGCGCTTGACGTCAACTTCTCACTCGACGGGTTGGCCAACGCGCACGATGCCATCCGCGGGGTACCCAACAATTTCGCCGTCACGCTGTCGACGCTCGCCGAGGCAAGCCGCCGTTACCGCGGTGACCGCAAGGTGCGGCTGAACGTCGCCTCGGTGATCACGCGCGAGAACTACAGTGAGATTCTGCGGCTGGGTCTACACATGCTGGAGAATGCCGAAGCGGACGGGCATTACTTTGAAGCCGTGCGCGGCCAAGCGCCGGACCCGTCACTCAAGCAAATGTCAGAGACCGATCTGGCGGCGTTGCACCGCCAACTGATGTCGCTGCACCGCAAGCACGCGGACCGTTTGTTTGCGCATCTGCCCGCCGGCATTCGCCACCTTGCGCAGGTCTACTATCTCGGCAACTTGAGGCTGCACTTCGATCTGCACGAGCAGAACTTCACCGCGCCGCGCACCTGGCCGATGCGCTGTACGGCGGGCGAGACGGCGCTGGTGGTGGACCACAACGGCAAGTTCCGCGCCTACGAACTGCGCGGCATCGCCGGCGACCTCGCTGACTACGGCTACGACACCCGCGCGGCGCTCGCTTCTCCGGCGATGCGCCAGGAGGTCAGCGCGGTGCAAGCAGACCAGTGCTGGTGCACCCATAGCTGCTTCATTCAAGACTCCTCGAAATTTTCGCCGCGCGTTCAATTGTTCACCATCCCTTATGCCTGGTGGCGTCAGCGCTGGGATCGCCTGGAAAACGCACCGCTCAGTGAGATCGAGCGATTTCGCGCTTTGGAGTTGCATTAATGGTCTCGCCTGAGTCGCCGGCTCCAATCCCGAATCTCGACCGCCGCCAGCTCACCGTGGTGGCGGCACTCATCGAGCGCGACGGCAGAATCCTCATCGGACAACGCGCCATGGGCGGCTCGCACCAGTTGAAGTGGGAGTTTCCGGGCGGCAAGATCGAACCGCACGAATCGCCGCGCGAGGCGCTACGGCGGGAACTGCGCGAGGAGTTGGAGATCGAGGCCGAGATCGGCGGCGAGGTAACTCGCTACGAATTTCAGTACCCCGGCAAGGCGCCCATCCAGTTGATTTTTTTCCGCGTCACGCAATTCAGCGGCGAGCCCTGCAACATCGTCTTTCACGACATCCGCTGGGAGTTCGCCGCTGAATTTCCGCGCTACACCTTTCTGGATGGCGACGTGGATTTTGTACGCCGCCTGGCGCGGGGCGAATTTCCTACGACAGGCGCGCCTTCAACGCCGCATCGATCGCGGCCATGAAATCTTCGGTGGTTAGAAACGGATGATCGGCGCGAATCAGCGTCGCCAAGTCCTTCGTCATACGGCCGGATTCAACGACATCGACGCACACCTTTTCGAGCGTGTTCGCAAATTGCACCACTTCGGGCGTGCCATCCATCTGCCCGCGATAGTAGAGTCCGCGCGTCCAGGCGTAGATCGAAGCGATTGGGTTGGTAGACGTGGGCTTGCCCTGCTGGTGCATGCGGTAGTGCCGCGTGACGGTGCCGTGCGCCGCTTCCGCTTCGATCGTCTTGCCGTCGGGTGACATCAACACGCTGGTCATCAGTCCCAGTGAACCGTAGCCCTGCGCCACGGTGTCAGACTGCACGTCGCCATCGTAGTTCTTGCAGGCCCACAGGTAGCCGCCGTTCCACTTCAGGTTCGACGCCACCATGTCGTCAATCAACCGGTGCTCGTAGCTCAGGCCGGCGGCCTCAAACTTCGTCTTGAACTCGGCATCGTATATTCCCTGGAACAGGTTCTTGAAGCGGCCGTCGTAGGCCTTCAAGATCGTGTTCTTCGACGACAGGTACACGGGGTAGTTGCGGCCCAGCGCGTAGTTGAAGCAGGCGCGCGCAAAGCCCGCGATCGAGCTGTCGAGATTGAACATGCCCATGGCGATGCCCGGGCTTCTGGCCTGAATGATCTCACGCTCAATCGGTGCGCCGCCGTCGGCCGGAGTGAAACTGATCTTCAGCGTGCCGGCACTGGGAAAGTGGAAATCCTGCGCGCGATACTGGTCTCCGAAGCCATGGCGGGCCACCACCACCGGCTTGTTCCAGTGCGGCACAATGCGCGGCACATTCGTGCAGACGATGGGCTCGCGAAAGATCGTGCCGTCGAGAATGTTGCGGATGGTGCCGTTGGGGCTCCGCCACATCTGCTTCAGGCCGAACTCCTTCACGCGCGCCTCGTCGGGCGTAATCGTCGCGCACTTCACGGCCACGCCGTATTCGCGCGTGGCATTAGCCGAGTCGATCGTGATCTGGTCGTTCGTTTCGTCGCGCTTTTGTACCGACAGATCGAAGTACTTCAAATCGACATCGAGATAAGGCAGAATGAGACGCTCACGAATCCACTGCCAGATTATCCGTGTCATCTCATCGCCGTCCATCTCCACGATCGGGTTCTTGACCTTGATCTTAGCCATTCAACAATAACTCCTGATACTTGGATGAAAGCCGGACTGAGTATTATCGCGCAAGCGGCCCCATCAGGAGCGCGGTTGCTGCTGCTGGGCCTGCTCAATGCGGATGGCCGCCATGTTGGCCATCAGCGTCATGAGCGTCAGGTCCTCGTGCAGGAAAAAATGCACTTCGTCTTGCGAGTCGACGTAGATCAGCCCCATCACACGATCCTGCGTCTGCAGCGGCACGGCCATCAGACTCCTCACACGCTGCCGCTGGATGGTGGTGGAAGAACTCAAAACTTCATGTCGGCTCGCGTCAAGCACCAACACCGATTCTTTGTCCTTTATCACCCGGTCACGCACGGCTTGACTGATACGAAAGCCGGTGCCGCGCATCGCTTTTGGCACAAGTTGACCCGCTTCATCGACCATGATGACGCCGCGGCTGCCGCCCACCGCACCCAAGACCAGATCGAGAATCACGCGAAACAGATCGTCCAGCGGGCGGTCGCTGGAGATCAGGCGGCCCGCGTCGAGCAGGGCCTGCACGCGCGAAGAGCCGGTGATGGCCGGACTCTTCTGGACTGCCTCGATCGTTTGCGCGCCCGTACCCGGAGAGTCGAGTTGAAATCCCTGCCCGGGGCGTATCGGCCGCTCCGTTTCAGACACGAACACTACGCCAGGATCGGGCCCCGATGGCATTCCATAAACCAGAGTGATGCGACCGGCCGTGACCGTATCGCCCAATTGCAGGCGCTGCCGGCCCTGCAGGCGCAGTTCATTCACGGAGGTGCCGTTGGTGCTATTGAGATCCTCCACCCACCAATCCAAGCCGTCGAAATCAAACACCATATGGCGCCGCGAAAGCACCGAGTCATCCGGGTAGGCCAAGTCGTTTTCAGAAGAGCGGCCAAGCGAGACCCGCTGGCCCTGCAGCGGCACACGCCGTATGCCGCCATCGAGCAGCCGGATCGACAATTCACGGGATTGCATGGGGAAGGTGGCCGTTTCCCTCTAATATAGCAAGGCACCCTAGAGTCCAGGCGCGGAAGCGGCCGGACGCGCGGTTTGCGCCCGCAGATACGCCATCAGGTCGGTCAGCTCCTTCACAGTCAGGATCTCGTCGAATCCTTCGGGCATCAGCGATACAGGCGCGTGGCCCATCTTCAGAATGTCTTTGCGGGGGATCCGCACTTCGTCACCAGGGCCGGTGATCAGGCGCACCGCATCGGGCGTCGACTTGCCGAGTACGCCGGAATAGCTTTCCTGGGCGGTTTCCACCCGGTAGACTTCGTGGCCAGGCACGAAGCTTTCACCGGGAAGCACGATCGCCTCGAGCAGATCGTGAGCCGAGCGGATGGCGCCGATGGAGGTGAGGTCAGGGCCTACTTGACCACCCTCAAGTCCGATCGTGTGGCAGCTTGAGCAACCGGCCTTGGCGCCGAAATAGATCTCGCGCCCACGGCCCACGTCGCCGCTGGTGTTGGCCGTTGCCGTTTCAAGCTTCTTCAGTTTTTCCAGGCGCGCCTGGCGACCCGCTTCCATCCGCGCAATCAGCGTCTGCGCCGCGGCGCGCACCGAGTCTGGGTACTTGGCCAGGATGTCCTTCACGCGCTGGCTACCCACCGCGCCGAGCGACGATTCCACCTCAGCCAGCGCGCGCGCCAGGGCGTTGCCCACTTGCACATCGCCGCCCGAGCGGAACGCTTCGACGAGGCTGGGGAGCACGATAGGGTCAGCGGCCTTCAGGTGCTTGGCGGCGATCTCTTGCAGTTGAGCGGGCGAGTAATGCGCGCGGGAGAGAACTTGCGCGGCGGCCAGTTTCACATCGGCGGGGATGGCGGGCGCGAGGCGCGAGACCAGATAGGCAAACGACGGCCCATCGAGTTGCGCACGCCGGCTGCCGAGAGCACTGAGCGCAGCCACGCGGAGTTCATCGCGTTCAGACGATTCGGCGGCGAGCTTCGCCAGGTCCGCGTCAAAAGCGGCCAAACCACGGGCGCGAACCAACTGAATCGCTTGGAGACGAACGCGCGCATCGCTGTGCGCCAGAAGCTTCGCCAGGCCCGTTTGCCAAGTGGCGGGAAACTCCTTCGACGAGCAGCGCTCGGCCGAGTCCAGCAGAAACAACTGGCGGGAAGCATCCAGCGATACATCGCCCAGCGCGCGGCCAATCGATTGCCGCATCGCCTCTTCCCCGCAGAACGCGGCGATGGCTTCACCGAGCGGAGTGGACTCTTCCGGAGCAAACCGCGGCGAGCGGTACGCAGCTTCCAATGACTTGGTGGCGCCTGCCGCCCACGGCTTGTGACGCGAAACCACCCACAGCGCCGCGCGCCGCAACGATGCATCCGGATCGGCCAGCAGCGCCAGCGCCTGCTGTTCGCGCAACGGACTACGTTCCATCTGATCGAGCGCGATGAGCGCCGCCTGCCGCACACGCGGACTCTCGTGCGACAGTTGCCGATGCAACGGCGCGGGCACGCCGAGTTGAATCAGAGAATAGATCAGCGAGTGCTCGACGAAGCGGTCCTCGGCATCTGCTGCTGCTTCGATCAACACAGACACGGCTTGCTTGGCATCCAACTGCCCCAACGCCGCCGCGGCTTGACGGCGGACGCCGGGATCTTCTTTCTTCACCATCTCCATCAGCTTCGGAATGGCGGCGTTGAGCCTCGCCATGCCGGCCGAACGCGCGGCGGCCTGGCGCACCTCCCAATCCGCGCTGGCGAGCCCAGCGAGAATCGCCGCGTGCGCTTCGGGCGTACCGATACGATAGAGGCCGAAGATCGCAGCAGGCGTCGCGAGTTTGGCCAGCGCCGCTACATCTTTTTTCTCCACCCACTCTTCCATCCGCGCGTCGCCGGCGGCGGGCTGCGGGTCAGGCTGGCCGCCTTTGCGGCGTATGCGGTAGAGGCGACCTTTGATGTCGGGCTTGGCCACCCGCGATAGAGGACAGCCGTGAATGAACCACGCGCCGGTGTCCACCAACACCAGGCTCCCGTCGCGATCCTGAATCGCGTCGGTGGGATGGAAGTCGGGGTCGGACGACATGAGGAAGTCTTCGTCCTCGGTTTGATAAGTCGCGCCCACGCGCGAGACCTTGTGGCGTTGTACGCGATGGGAGTTGAATTGCGCCGTGAAGAGATTCCCGTCGAAGCCGGCGCCCAACGCCGCTCCGCGATAGCGCAACAGCCCCGCTGGCGCAATGCGCGCAAACTTGGTCATCACAGGCATCAGTTCGCCGGTGCGAGGAAACTCCGCGGTCACCGCATAGGGCTTCGGATACACGCCGCCCTCCACGAAATGCAGAATCGCGTCGCGCTGCCCGTCGGCGGGATCCTGGAAGTACGTCATCGTGCCGAACATGTCGCCGCCTGGCGTAAACACCACCTCCACGGGATTGTCGAAGCCGCCGCCGGCGAAGGTTTCAAGACCGGTGCCATCGGGCCGCACGCGCCAGATGCGCGACGCTTTGCCCTGGTAGTGTTTGCCGTCGCGCGTCTTGATATCGAAGCCGTGACGGCCGTCAGTGAGATAGAGCCAGCCGTCGGGACCCATGATGGGCCCGTGCAGACTCGCGGCGTTGGCCGAGAGATTCCAGCCGCGCACCACTTCGTCGCGCACATCGGCCACGCCGTCATGATTGGTGTCGATGAACTTCCACAACACCGGAGGCGCAGCCACGTAGAGGCTGCCCGCCTGCCACGCCGCGCCGGCGGGAAGCGTCAGTTTGTCGGCGAAAACTGTGCTCTTGTCCCAAACGCCGTCGCCGTTGGTATCGGTGAGTCGCGTAACGACGTAGTCTGGATTCGCGGTCATCTCCGGCGTCTTCATGGTGCGGCCCGAGGATTCGCACATGTACATCGCGCCGTCAGGCGCAATGGTGCCGAGCATCGGATAGTTCACGAGTCCGGGCGTAGACGCCTCAGTCACGACGAAGCCAGCGGGAACACGCATGGCCGGCACGCCACGACCATCGGTCGCAGCCTGCCGGCCCGTGCATGCCGTCCAAAGGAGAACGAAGGCGAAAACGAGAGCGGCGCGCATCATCTAGAGTCCATGATAGTGCGCCCACCGGCGTTCGTGCGTGGGCTCTAGTCACCGCCTCGTATGCCGCCCTGGCCGCGATTGCCGAGCGCGTCGAACTTGGTCTTCTGCTCGGCGGTGAACAGCGCGTAGAACTTCGCGTTGGCTTTGGCGCGAATCGCTTCGATCTGGCCGTGCACCGTGCCCACGGCAGCCGCCAGACGATCGAGCTGCGTGTCCGCCGCGTTGGTCTTCACAGCAGCGGTGAGCGCATCGCGCGCCGCGGCCAACTGCCCCTGCGCGGTGGTGGATGCGGTCGACGCCGCGTCGAAGATGGACTTTGCCTGAGACTTCTGCGAGTCGGTGAGGCCCAGATAGCCAGCGAGAAAGTCCAACCGGGATGACGACATCGTGGCGCCCGCGCCTTCGTGGGGCGGGCGTTGCGCCGACGCCGGCGCGGCGAGGGCGAAAGCGGCCAACAAGGCCGATGCAATGGTCTTCTTGATGGTGTTCATGTCTGTGAGTTCAGACCTCCTGTTGGTGGAACGCGCCCCGCGGGCAACAGGTTGGCAAAGAGTTCTTGACGCTGGCTACGCCTGAAACTGATAGCCGCGGCCGCAAATGGTGAGTAGATGCCGCCGGCGGCGCGGCGTTCCCTCCACCTTTCTCCGCAATGCCGCCATGTGCGTGTTAACCGTGCGCGTCTCCATCTCCGGCGCGCCCCACAACTCGCCCAGCAGTTCTTCACGCGACACCACTTCCCCTGCGCGTTCGCTGAGGTAGCAAAACAGCGCAGCTTCTTTCGGCGTAAGAGGCACGCGGCGTCCACCCACGATGAGCGTGTTGGACCAGCGGTCGGACGTGAACGGTCCGGTGCGCCAAAGTCCCAGCTCATCCGCCGGGTCGGTGCGGAGACCCAGCCCGTTCAGTAAATTGTCCAACTCCGCCCCGTCCTGGTCGGTTTCGGCGGTGACAACGATTCTTCTCATAGAGGTGGTTTTGCACCTCTTGTGCCTGCTGACGCGGCCCACGCACAATGGTACATCAAGCCCACGCAAAGACTCGGTTAGAACGTAAAGGATGAGGCCGTACCTATTCCCAAACGCGCCGGCACAGGTCACCATGTGCATATGAACTCAGCGATTGCCAGACGCCACTTTCTGACTGCGATGACCGCGGGCGGACTCTTCTATACGCAACGCGGCGCCGTTGCTCAAGCGCTCACGCTCACGCCTGCTGAGACCGAAGGGCCGTAATACCCGGACAACCTGCCGCTCGATCAAGACAACGATCTACTGCGCATCAACGACAACATCACGCCCTCCGTGGGCACGATTTCCTGGCTCAGCGGACGCATCCTCAGCGCCTCGGGTTCACCGCTACGCAACGCCGTCATGGAGATCTGGCAAGCGGACAACGCGGGCAACTATATTCACTCCCGCGGAGCGCTCACTGGCGCGCGCGATGCGAACTTCCAGGGCTACGGTAAGTTTGAGACCGGCTCCGATGGGCGCTATCTGTTCCGCACCATCAAGCCGAGCATCTTTCCGGGCCGTGTGCGCCACGTGCATGTAAAGGTGACACTGCCCGGCGGACAGTCACTCACTTCGCAGCTCTATATCGAAGGCGAAACCGGCAATGATGGCGTGTTGAACGGCATCACGAACGCGGCGCAACGCGCTTGGGTGATTCGCCCGTGGACAGCCATCAGTGGTTCTTCGGCGAACACTCGCGCCGTGAATTGGGATGTGGTGATGAACTTCACTCCGGCTGAGACCGCTACGCCGGCGCGGCCCACGCTGGTATCGATGGCCGGCGTGACCAACGGCGCTTCACTACGTGCGGGTGCGGCGTCCGGCTCGTGGATCACCCTGTATGGTGCTGGCCTGACGCCAACCACGCGCACATGGCGCGAGTCTGAGATTGCCGGCGGCAAGTTGCCTGAGTCGCTCGACGGCGTGAGCGTGCGCATCAACAATCAGCCATCGGCGGTCTACTACATCAGCCCGACGCAGATCAATGTGCTGGCGCCGGAAACCACCGCGGCCACCACAACGGCGCAAGTGACGGTGACCTCGAACAACCTCACATCAGATCCGGTGACCGTACAGTTCAAGCAGTTCGATCCGGCGTTTTTCCAGTTCCCGGACCAGAACGTAGCCGCGGTGCGCACCGATGGCGCGTATGTCGGTCCAGCCGGTCTCATTGATGGCGTGCCCACGGTTTCAGCCCGGCCCGGTGAAACAGTGCTGTTATTCGGCACGGGCTTTGGTCCTACTGCCGCGGCCCCGCCGGCTGCCACGGTGAACGCCGTGAAGATCCGTATCGACGGACAGGAGGCGGCGGTCACCTACGCCGGACTGATCAGCCCGCCCCTGTATCAATTCAACGTGACGGTGCCCGTATCGCTCGGCGACGGCGACTATCCGATTGCAGCGGAAGTGGCCGGCGTGCGCACGGCCAAGATCGTCAAGCTGCGCGTGGCACGCACTTCGTCAGCGGCCGCGATCATGCCATCCACTCACCGCAAGGTGAACTCGCATCAGTTGCTGCGGCTCGTCACGGCATAGCACACCCCTATTCTTCGCAGAAGCGCCCGGCGGCAGCGTGTCCGCCGGGCGGGAAGGAATACTGCAGGCCAAAGCGGAGGCGTACCGGAGCAATAGGAACGGGCGGTTCACTACGGCTGATCCGTTGGTAGAAGTCCGTGCGAGTCCCGCAACGCTGCGCACGCACGAACTCCGCGCTGCCCGGCTCGATGTCTGTGAAGTAAGCAGTGATGGCGCCGCGCTCATGCAGCAGATCCTGCAGGCGCGCCACGTCCAGCTTCCCTGCTTTCAACGCCAGATGCGCGGCCAAACCTGCGGCTTGCCCCAGCGCAGTCCATGTAGGTTCCAAACGAATCGCGCTGAAGCCTAAATGCGTTGCCGAGACGGCCACGGGCACTAGCAGGTTCTTGATCCCGCGTGGCACCATCACGCTGTAGGGAATCTGAAACGGCGCGGCGTCAAAGACAAAGTAGCCCTCGCGTACATCTGGATACGGCGGGCCAGGTTTGTCCACACCATGGCTGTTCAACGTGTAGTCGCCGACCGCCACCGCGTCGCGCTGCCATCTTGCGCGAGTGCCGCCGCGAATCGGTTGCGTGTCTTGCTCCGTGAAGGTGTACTCGCCTACGATGCGGCGCGCCTCGCGCACACACAACACCGTGGGAAAGTGGCCGGTCTCGATAAATTCATCGCGGCACAGGCCCCACTCGCGCGCCTCGCGCCGCACGGACTCCGGCAGTTGCTCGTCGTTCTGCATGAACCACAACAAGCCGAGCGCATGGTCTCGATGCTGGCGGCGAATCTCGTCGCGGCGCGCAGGAGCCGCCACGGGCCAATCGAGATTTTCGCCAGGGAGCCCGAAGCCCACCGGCGAGGAATTGATGTCGTTGATATCGGCCTTGCCGTTGGGCAGTCTCTGAATGCGAAAGATGCCGTCGTGCCCTGCGGTGAAAGCGCGCTGCAGCCGGCCGCTGCGGTGCCACTCGACGACCGGCGCATAGCGCCCGCGGTCGTACCCAGCCGGCCGCGCAATGTCCACACGTAAGGCCGGGTCGCGCGTCATGGTCACGCGGTAGTTCGCCTTCTGGATCTTCGCATCACCCTCGCCGGTGGAGCCGGGCAGAATGCGGCCATCCTTGAAATAGATGTGCCCCGCGAGGCGTTCTCCATACTCACGCGTGGACTCGCGCCCAGTGCGCACCTCCGCGCCCGCCATCGCCGCCAGGTCGCCCTCGTACGTGGCATCGATGAAGAACCGCGCGGCGATCTCCTCGCGCCGGCCGGCTGTGTCGAGATTCTCCAGCGTCACCGCGGCGATCCGTCCGCGCACCGCTACCAGGCGGTGCCGCCGCAACAGCCGCAAGTTCTTCTCGCGCGCCACCATACCTGCCAGAATTTCGAGCGACACTTTGGGCTCCGCCAGCGCGCCGAAGAACGAATCGCGCACTTGTGGCGAGTCCAAGCCATAGCGCGCGGCGTAGTAGCGCTCCACCTCGCGCATGTATTCGCGGAAGAACCCCTGCACGGATTCGAGAGACCGGAAGTCAGTGTAGGAAAGTCCGCCCGTGAGCAACCCGCCAATACGCGCGGTTTCCTCCACCAGCACCACACGCTGCCCCATCCGCGCCGCACTCACCGCCGCGGCGATCACCGCCGGCGTCGCGCCCACCACCACCACATCCGTCGCACTCGCGGCGGCCAACAGCAGCGCCAGCATCATGCCTGCTTCCTCTTCGCCGCGCGCTTGCGAAGTTTTGCCTGGCACACGCTGAGATCCACGCGCCGCCCCGTGAACACCACGCCTTCCGACGCGAGCCGCATGCGCTGCTCCATCCCCGCTTCGCCTGGCAACCGGATATGCCCGCCCGCCGCCAGCACACGATGCCACGGCAGGCCGTGCGCCGCGCTGTCACGTAACGCCCACACCACTTGGCGCGCCGCGCCTGGGTAGTCCGCAGCCTCCGCTACCTGGCCATAAGTGGCCACCTTGCCGCGTGGGATGGAGCGGATCACCTTGCGAAGGTCGTCGAACACGCCTTTCAGTATCCCATCGAGCGCGCGAGATGCTGTAGGATGAAAGGGGCCTCTTGCGGGCCCTGGTTTGCCTGCTCCTTGCGGCCACTGCTGGGCTGCCGGCCGAGCCGCTGCTGGACCGCTACTGCCGCGCTTGCCACACGGGCGCAACGCTTGGGGGCGGCCTACGCGTCGACGGCGTGAAGCCGGTGATCGCGGACGAGCAGGACACGTGGGCACGCCTGCTGCGCCGCGTGGAATCGGGCGAGATGCCGCCACAAGGCGCGCCGCGGCCGCCCGCCTCCGAACTCGCGGCATTCACGAAACGCATCGCCGCCGAACTCGACCGCCTTGCACCGCCCGCTTTGAAAGCCCGCCGCCTCAATCGCACCGAATACAACACCACCGTGCGCGATCTGCTGGGTGTGGACTTTGCCCCTGCGGCACACTTTCCGGCGGACGATTCGGCCTTCGGCTTCGATAACATCGCCGATGCGCTTACCGTCTCGCCGCTCCTGCTGGAGCGCCAACTCGCCGCGGCCGAGCGCATAGCGCGCGCCGCCGTGTTTGGACTCTCGATGAAGCCCGCCACGCAGCGCTACGAAGTGCCGATTCCGCGGCGCATGGAAATCACCAACCCGGTGAAGATCGAAGTGCCCGCGTTCTTCACGATGCAGGATTGCGACGCGACGGGCCTTTCGCAACCCGGCGCATATCACCGCACGCATCACTTCCCGGTGGAGGGTGACTACGTGTTCCGCATCACCGGCTCGGGTAATCGCCCGGCTGGTTCGGAGCCAGGCGAGTTGGTCTTCTATGTGGACGGAAAGCCCGTGCAGCGCTTCCCGGTGGAGGAAGTTATGATGTCAGGCTTTGAGCGCCGTCCCGATTTATGGGAAATGCGCACGCGCCTCACCGCCGGCACGCATGACATCGCCGCGGCCTTCCCGCGGATGTTCGAAGGGTTGCCGCCGCGCTTCCGCGGGCCGAACCCGTCGAAGCGCCCGGAGCCGCCGGTGGAAGATCCGGACAAGACGTTCAAACCGCCGCCGCCCGGCACGCCGCCGCACAAGATCGAAGCGCGGCGCTTGGGATTGATCCGCGCGCGCGAGCAGTTCCGCAATCCGCGGTTTGAGGGGCTGGCGGTGATGGAAGTGGAGATCAGCGGGCCGCACAATGCGCGGCGTGGCCCCACGCCCGAAAGCCTCGCTCGGGTCTTCGTGTGCAGGGAACAAACGTCCGCGTGCCGCGAGCAGATCCTGCGGACGCTGGCCGAACGCGCGCTGCGGCGGCCCGCGACGGTGAAAGACCTGGCTCGCCTCACAGCACTCGCCGAACGCGGCGCCACCTTTGAAGAAGGCATCGCCTTGGCCGTGCAGGCGCTGCTCGTCTCACCCGATTTTCTTTTCCGCGTGGAGCCGCCGACCAAGCACGGGCTCGCGTCGCGCATGTCGTATTTCTTGTGGAGCACGATGCCCGACGACGAGCTCCGGCGCGCCGCGGACCCCAATTCACTCGTGAAACACATGCTCGCCGACGCGCGCTCCAGCGCTCTAGTGGAGAACTTCGCGGGCCAGTGGCTTGAGACCCGGCGTCTGGAATCGGTGCAACCGGATCGCGACCGGTTCCCGGATTTCGACGACTATCTGCGCTGGTCGATGGGCCGCGAGACGGAGCTGTTCTCTGCGAACCTCATCCGTGAAGACCGCAGCGTTCTCGATCTGATCGACGCGCCCTACACCGTCTTGAACGAGCGCCTCGCGCGCCACTACGGAATCGCCGGCGTCACGGGCACGCACTTCCGCCGCGTCGAGTGGAAGGACACTGAGCATCATCGCGGCGGGCTGCTGTCGCACGCTTCGATCCTTACGGCTTCGTCCTACGCCACGCGCACGTCGCCCGTGCTCCGCGGCAAGTGGATCCTCGAAAACATTCTCAATGCCCCGCCCCCGCCTCCGCCGCCGGACGTGCCCGCGCTCGACGATCAGAACCTCGGCGCGGCCACATCGCTACGCGCGCAACTGGAGCGCCATCGTACCAAGCCCGTGTGCGCATGCTGTCATGACCGTTTGGATCCGCTGGGATTTTCACTCGAAAACTACGATGCGGTGGGCGCGTTCCGCTCGCACGAAGGAAAGTTCCCGATTGACTCTGCCGGCGCGTTGCCGGGCGGCAAGAGCGTGAATGGCCTGGCGGGACTGCGCGCGTTGCTGCGCGAAGACCGCAACGCGTTCGCCACCGGATTAGCTGAGAAGTTGATGATCTACGCGCTCGGCCGCGGCCTGCGCCGTGCCGACCAAGCCGCGGTGAGACAAGTCGCCGCACGCGCCGCGCAGGCAGACTATCGATTCTCCGCGTTCATTGAAGCCATTGTGGAAAGCGAGCCATTTCAACCATGACGTTCATCACCCGCAAACATCTGCCGCGCCGTACGCTGCTGCGAAGCCTCGGCGCCGCCGTCGCGCTGCCGTTTCTCGACGCGATGACGCCAGCACTCACCGCTGCCGCGAAGCCTCCGGTGCGCCTGCTGTTCGGCTACGTGCCGAACGGCGCGATCATGCCGCAGTGGACGCCGAACCAAGAGGGCCGCGACTTCGGCTTCACGCCGATCCTGAAGCCGCTCGAACCGTTCCGCGCGGATGTGCAGATTCTCACCGGCCTCGCGCATCGCACGAGCGAAGGGCCCGCGGGCGACCATGCGCGCGCGGGCGGCACGTACCTCACTGGGGTCTGTCCGAAGCGCACCACCAGCGCCAATGTAGAAGTAGGCGTATCGGTGGATCAACTCGCCGCGCAGGCCATTGGCAAGTCCACGCGCCTCGCATCGCTTGAACTGGGCTGTGAGGCCACGCGTATGGTGGGCAGTTGCGATGCGGGCTACCGTTGCGCCTACATCAACAGCATGCCTTGGCGGAATGCCACGACGCCGAATCCGCCCGAGACGAATCCGCGTCTCGTGCTTGAGCGGCTGTTCGGAAGTCTCGATCCTGACACGGCGGGCCATCGCGCCAGCGCCCTCGATTTCATTCGCGAGCGCACGGCGGATCTGAACGCGACCCTGGGCGCGGCCGATCGCCGCAAGCTCGATGAATACCTGACCGCCGTGCGCGACGTGGAGCGCCGGCTCGATCTCACCGCCGGCCAGAGCGCCGTCACGGCTGCCACGCCCGTGGAGAAACCGTCCGGCGTGCCGAGCGGATTTGTGAAGCACGTGCGGCTGATGCAGGATCTGCTGTTGATCGCGCTGCAATCGGACCTCACGCGTGTGGTCACACTCATCTACGCCAAGGAACGCAGCAACCGCTCGTATCCGGAACTCGGTTTCTCCGACCCGCACCACCCGCTCACGCACCACCGCAACAACGACGAGTGGATCGACAAGGTAGCCCGCATCAACCGCCATCACGTGGAGCAGTTCGCCTAACTCATCCGCCGCATGAAAGAGATTCGTATCGAAGACGGCGCGACGCTCCTCGATCATTCGATGCTCGTGTATGGCAACAGCATCGGCGACGGCAACGTGCATGGCCATCACAATCTGCCTGTGCTGCTGGCCGGGCGCGGCGGCGGCACGCCGCAGCCGGGCGTGCATCGCAACTATGGCGAAAAACCGATGACCAATCTTTATCTGTCGCTCCTCGAGCGTCTCGGCGCGCCGATGGAAAAGCTGGGAGACAGCACCGGGCGCCTCGATCTCCTCGCATCGTTGTGACGATCCGCGTCATCCTGGAGTCATGCCATCAAAGGTGTATCAGGACTACAAGGATGAACTGGAGCGCTACGAGTTTCAGATGGGCCCCGAGCGCGGACGGCTGGCGATGACGCTCGACCTGCTGACCGGCGCAATGGTGATGGTGGGCCAACACGGCGTCTACTGCCAGAGCGCACGGCACCCAGGCAAGCCCGCGATGGACATTCAGGTGATCATGCGGCAGATTGAGGACGCCAAAGAACTCGTGGCGGGAGTCTTCGAGGAACTGCGCCGGCCAAAACAGCCCTGATCGCTCGCCGCGCTTTCCTGGCATCTTCCGCGACAGTGGCCAGCGCAGCGGCCAAGCCGCCCAACTTCGTGCCGATCACGTGCGATGACATGGGCTACGCCGGCATCGAGCCGTATCGCACCGGCATCACCTACACTCCGCATCTGCAACGCATGGCGCGCGAGGGACTGAAATTCACTTCGTGGTACGCCGCGCCGGTGTGCTCACCGTCGCGCGCCGCGTTGATGACAGGCTGCTACCCAAAACGCATGGGGTTGTCATTCGGCTCCTGGCACACGGTGTTGATGCCGGGCGATTGGCACGGGTTGAATCTAAGCGAAGTAATGGTGGCCAAACTCCTGCAGTCGTGCGGCTACGCCACAGCCTTTATCGGCAAGTAGCATCTCGGAGATCAGCCGGAGTTTCTGACCACGCGGCACGGCTTCGACCGCTACTACGGGCTGCCCTACTCAAGCGACATGCGGCCCACGCAAAACCGGTGGGCGCAAAGGAAAACCCGCATCCTCCGCTGCCGTTGATGCGCCAGGAGCAGGTGGTGCGCGAGGTGACCGATCAGGATTTTCTGACCAGCGACTTCACGCGCGAGGCCGTTGCGTTCATCGAAGCGAATCGCGCGCGCCCCTTCTTTCTTTATCCTAAATCCGGCAGTTGGAATCGGCCAGACGAGTTCGAGAGGCGGTCTGGTCGAACGGGAAGCGCCCGAAATCCTGGAAGATCCGTCGCAGGATCGAGT
>Ga0194119_10006402_pt1 | contig 17082 bp, 25 predicted proteins | sample TA2MahC100mmetaG_FD_148620 | JGI IMG/M metagenome (GOLD analysis project Ga0194119, IMG submission 148620) | Freshwater microbial communities from Lake Tanganyika, Tanzania - TA2015018 Mahale Deep Cast 100m | ecosystem: Environmental > Aquatic > Freshwater > Lake | place: Tanzania: Lake...
TTGGGAGTAATCCCAGAGTCCTTGAAGAAATTTGCAACTAAAATCGAGAGATCATCTAATTTAGATGTTTGCAAAGGGAACAGGATAGCTGCATAGTTTTAAACTATGTGGTAGTTTATTTTGTATTTTACTACAACTTTTGATTCTTCGAGATCATGTTCATAAATTGGTTCGAGCATTTTGATGGTTTCCTTGTATAAAAAATAGATATATCCTTTTATTATACAAGAAATTGAGGGTTGTCTGTAATAAAACCTTCAGCAGATTTAACAATATCCGATCTTTCTGTATACACTCGGTTATTCATGTATTTAACAGCATCATTTTGGGTCAGAAAAAAATGACCTTTGTTATGATACTTGTCAAAGAATTCGGAGGCTACCTGTTTTACATTACTGAATTTTTCTTTGTTTTTCAGCATATGGAAACAAGTGATATTCAAAACGAAAAGGCGATAATGATTTTTTTTGGTTTGCTGATGTATTGTTATGGTGAATTGTAAAAAACACGATCTTCTATCAACATACCAAAAAGCATTTTGTTTATTTTCTTGAATAAGAGTAATAATCTTTTTAAGGTCAATAGATTGATCGATTTTAACCATAATTTAGACTCATGTAATATAATTACATGGTATTTATTTTTTCAATATTCTTTGGGTCAATAAATAAATTTTTTGATTGATTTCAACGACTTACTACCATCGCTTTTAATGCAGAAATAGCTATTGAAAGAACTTTGTCAATATGGGATGTTTTTACAAAACCGAGCTTTGGATGTTCTAAAGTTGTATTCCAAATGGTGGTAATTTGTTTTTTTGATTCGATTTTTTCTTCACCAAAATGTGCAAGTATCCAACCTTCGGGAATAAATTTTATAGCATCGTCCAGACGTTCAGAATAATTATTCCACATGAATGCTTTAGGATGGTATCCACAATTACGATCTTTCATGATATTATCGGGTTCCCTACCTAATGCTTGAAAGATCAGGATATTGGTTTCTGTTGAACCTTCATCCTGATCTTTCAACTCATTTATTACTTCTTCTAAGGTTATCATATTCCTATTACTTTTTCATCAGTTTGGTGTTCTTTCAACACCAAACAAATTGGAACCGCTAAAATGAAAATCGCAAGAATAATCATTTCATTGATGGTATTTATTGTTCCTTTGGTATCAATAGCTTCGAGAATAAATGCTGTAACAGAAAGCCCCAAAATTCCATAGGTCAAAAAAACAGCAATTTTGTTCATTTGAATCATAAACCACTCTTTTATGAATCCCATTTTTATATCCTTATAAAATTAAGCAAATAGACTACTCATTGATTTTCTAAAAGATTCGTCATGTGCCGCATCTTCCATTGGTGAACGAGCCAAAGTTGCACCTGACATCAAGCAATTGGATCTTTTCAATGGACTTTGATCTCTTCCACAATGACAAATACCAGTTCTTTCACAATTCGAAGCTGGGGCACTACCATACAAAAATGATCTTGAATTTTCAGTTTCAGTAAATGCCCTAATTACAGCTTCTTCGTAGGTTTTTTTGAAGTAATCAATTACTTTCTTGTTTTCCTGTACAGCAGTAGAAGCCATTATCACCAATCTTTCAACAAGGGTATCATCAAGACAATATTCCCAGTTGGTGTTGTTGTTTAATTTTTTCAAATTTTCAACAAGTTCTGGGTCTTTTCGATCATACTTGAACAAAAGGTTCAATGCAACAATTACTGCATCATAAGATTTAATGAGTCTTTCATTTGCAGGATTCCAAAGATCATGAATAGCTTTCAAATTCTTTTCAAGAGCTTTTTTTCCAACATCATTAAGATTTCTTCCTGATTCTTTCAGAGTTTCTTTAGTCAATTCATCAAGAGATTTGAGTTTGACAAGTCCACCACTAAATCCATTAAGTGTCCATTCACTCAATCGTCCAGATGAACCAGATGTATAAACAGTTACGGCCATTAGTGCCTCCATATCGCAATTTGTTTTATTTTTATGCATATTATTTTACAATATTTTCAAGATTTAAAATGAAAATCTCTCATCAGTTTTCACCGATGAGAGATTTCTATCGTACAACAGGTGGGTTTGATCAAAACTCGAAAGTCTGACCTTTGACAACGAAACCAGCAAAACCATCGGCTTTGGCATCAGGCAGATCACCATCGTTGTAGTGGTACAACCACATTTTGGCTCTGATCTCCGGCGGCAGAGTAAGGAGTTCCTTGTAATGTGCGTGAACACCGCTGGGGAACATATTCGTTTCACAGTCGTTGAAGATGATGTCGCTCATCTTATAGAAGTCACGCAATTGGCTCGGTGCATGCTGGGTATCACTGGTGAAGAAACACCGCTGACCATTGATCACGAACATCAATCCGTAGCTCGGCTGGAAAGAAAAACCATCAACAATGTGAACGGTTTGGACGAGTTGGAATTCGGTACCACCCCAGTCAAAGTGACCATTGTTTGCCACACTATTCACATTGAAATAGGTGTCCAGAGTAGCAATTCTTCCTTGCAGGGACCGCATTCCGCCTTTGAGAGAGTTGCTCCAGAGGTCATCTGCCAAACCGTTGTTCACAAACAACAGTGGGCGTCCGTTGAATTTGGCTTTGTAGCGGGGATCGAAATGAGAGAGAAAACCGAACCATTCAAGACCGCCGACATGATCAGCATGAATATGACTGATGTAGACGCCTTCGATGTCCAGATGGTTGTGACCGAGCAATGACAAACTGTGCCGAATGTCCGTGCCTGCATCAATGAGCAATTTCTTGCCATCAGGACTTTCAAGCAAAAGATTTGATTGCCGATTCTGCATTGTAAACGCCGAACCTGTTCCGAGAAATGTAAGTTTCATGTGACCTTTTTCCTTTACCTTAATTGTTGATTTGTGTTTTTTCATATACTCTGTCCTTATTATATCATTTTTGTAAATTTTTACTTAAAAAAATATTCCATCACCATTTTTTTCTCAGCTTGTTTGACTCTCGCTTCAAGAGTTAAAATCGTGTCTCCCGATTCTACTGGTATTTTTATTCGAGCAACAACTTCTCCACCGTCAACGATTTCGTTGACTCTATGTAGACAGGTTGCTGTTTCAGTATCACCATTTTCCAAGACTGCTTTATGAATTTGCCGACTCATCATTCCCGCATATTTTGGGAGGTCGGAAGGATGTGTATTAAAGATAGAATATTTGTCTGTGATATTTTTCGGAAGAATGCTCATGTATCCACACATCAGAATATGGTCATATGAGTGTAAATGATCTAAAATAAATTCTATTTGCTCATTACTACTGACAATAGCTACTGGAATTCCTTTAGAATTAGCTCTTTGAATTACAGGCGCCATTGATTTGTTTGTGATTACCATGATGACATGCTCATGCAATTCATCAAGTAAATGTCCATTGTTTGAGGCCATCAAAACCAATTTCATTTTTATTTACCTTTTAGGGTGTTCCTACAAGAATACATTGTCAAAATTTTAATTAGCCAAATTGGCAAGAAAAATAATGAGGTTGGGAAAAATGCAATTAACATAAAAAGATATGCTAATTCCAATATTCTTATTACATCTGTAATTGCATTAAATGAATCATTCATTTTTTCATCCTCTATTGTAGATTTTACAAAAAGAAATTAGTATTTTATTGTGTCAATGGCGGTAAATGCCATTTCCACTTGATAGCCATTAATCTAGTTATGAAACCAAAAACAATAATTGATGCTAATGATATTGAATTTAGTTCATAAAAATGATTACACAACCATACTACTATTCCTATAAAAACAGCAATCATACCATAAAAATCTGCTCTAAAAACAAATGGGATGGTATTTAAAATTACGTCTCTTATTACGCCACCACCGACGGCTGTAACGAGTGCCAAAATCACCACACCTCCCAGGTTGAATTTGGCATCTAATCCAATGGTTGCTCCTGTTACAGCACAAACCGCCAAACCAATTGAATCGGATAACAGAAAAACATAGTTGTTTGTTAATTTGGTATGTTTGTGGAGATTGAATACAAAGGCTATTGAAACTGTAATTAAAAGAACGATTAAGGGATAAGTTTCCGCAAAGATGAACGGCATCTTTCCAACAAAAATATCCCTAATCAAACCTCCACCGAATGATGCCAAAAAAGCTACACATACGATACCAAACAGATCCAACTTGTTTTTCGCAGCTATGATAAACCCTGATAATGCAAATGCTATGATACCAATAACATCTAGGGTTATTAAAAGCTGTTCTTGCAATTATCAATCCTTACTGGACGATGAGCCGAGAATACGCAGGAGACTCATGAACAGATTGAGAATATCAAGGTAAAGTCCGAGTGCTGCAATAACCGGAGGTTGTCTTTCACCGTAAACCATTTCCTGGGTGTCATACAGAATGAAACCGGAAAACACAAGCAAACCAACATAAGCCATTGCCAATGAAAGGAAAGCGAGTTGAAGGAATAGATTCGCTATTCCAACGATAACCATGGCGAGCAGTGCGATGAACAGAAATCCGCCGAGGAATTCAAATCGCCGCTTAGTGACCATCGCGTATAGTGATAGAGCGATGAAAATTGCACCGGTTCCTACCACCGAAAGACCAACAACGCCTGCCGCCCCAGCATTCACATAATGAGCAATTGCCGGAGCAATCAGCATTCCTTGTAGAACGGAAAACAAAATGAGACTTGCAGTATTCTTGAAAGCGAAAATGACAAACAAAAGTCCAAAACTCACAAGAACAGCCAAAAGATAACTGCCCATACTCCAATTGATACCCATTGAAACATATCCGGCAATTCCGGTGATGAACAAACTCCCTGCAATTAGACTGTATACCTGTTTGAGATAATCAACGATAGAAAGTTCGTTTCTACTGGAGAAAACCTCGTCCCGCTGTTTACTTAGGCTGATTCCACTCATGTTTTTATTGGTCCTCTTCTTAAAAGTTGTTGTTAGTTACAGACGTGTTTTTTGTAAATACTCGTTTAGATCCCGTTCAATAATTTCTTTTGTATTCATGTACAAAATTGTATGCAAATAATCACATTGTTTCATTGATGAATGAGCGATGTTAAGCAGCTCTTTCTCTTCAAAACTCGACAAGCAATCGTACAATGTCGGGAGATCATCATCAACTTCTCGATCTTGATAAAATTTGAACAATGAAGGATATGTTTTTGCGCTATTTTCATCTTTCAAAAGAAATGTAAGGAAACCCACTAAAGTTGGTTTCGGCATTTCAATGAGAGTTTGCATAACAAACCTTGCATCACTGAAGTAAGCTTCGTAAAGTTCAAAATAACAGTATTCGAGTACATTTTTATCAATAACGAGTGGGTCGTTATGAGTTTGACTGTCAACAAACTTGGCAACTGTTAATCTGTAAAGTGGAGTAGTATTTGACATTTTTTATCATCCGTCTAAAAATTTGTTGTAACAACTTACTGCATTGGTTCTTTTATAAAGGGGTCATTTTTCATCTATATTACCGATTATACAAATTTTATATTTTGGGAATAGAGATAAATGATATAAAATAAAAGTTTTTAAGCATTTCATTATATATTTATGCTATAGATCAACTTGAACCCATAATTTCAGTCAATAGGTTGTATTTGGTACGACTTCCAGCATTTTGTCTCACCTTATCCATCATTTCTGGTTTTCCTTCTTTTTCGTTCCAACATCTTACCAAAAATGCCTGTGCCAGTAAGGAAAGCTCTTGACGCATGTGGTGTCCATTACCAAGAACTCGATGTCCTGCATATTCCAACTGTTCAAAAATTTCGGAACATTCATAAACAGCGTTGCCTAATTCAACACAGGCATCTTCAAGTGAGATAGTGTCGGGATTTTTTACCATTGTTTTTTCCTCATACTAGAGTAATTTACTGCTGGATAGTTACCCAAACTTGTAAAAATTTTCATAAAACCAATATAATTTCTATCAATTTTATATTAAATCTTCAAGTCTCTGGCATCGATTGATGCTGATAACTATTAAGAATTGCAGATCTAATCTCATATAATTTCAATGATTTAGGTCTGAATTCATTCAATTCATTTTTATCTAACAATGTTTCTTTCAGAACATCTGAAGAAACACGATATTGTAGATTTCTTGATGAATTTATATCTGCATCCTCTGAATGTCCACAAGATGCACAGATAAATTCACTCTGATTCTTTCGATTTTCTTTCGAAATATGACCACATTTATTACATGTCTGTGATGAAAATTCAGCTTGAACAAATGAGATTAATATTTTTTGATTCCGGCACATTTGTTCGAGTTCTTTTTTAATTGAAATCAAACCTAAAAGTCTTACCAATCTGCCATAATTAATTCCGAATTCACTTGGAATTCTCAATGATTTTAATAAGGATAAATCCTCTAAAATCAAATGATTTCTTCCATTTTCTTTTGCTAATTTAATCAAATCATTCATTCGATGTTTGATTTCATTCTTGATTTTCAATCTCCATCGTGAATATGATGCTCTTCTTTTTTTACTCAATTCTTTTGATTTTCTGTTATCTATTTTCTTCAAGAATTTCACATATTCATTTAACAATTTTCTATCAAAATCAATATTTCCGATTTCTGTCGAAAATAAATTCCTCTTGACATTTGTGTCAACTCCAAGAAAAGATTGATTCTCATCAGGAATTTCCAAGACATCATCAACCAAATAAGCAATTCTAATTAATTTTTTCTTCTCATTAATTATTGTAATTTGATAAGATTGACTATTTTGTGATCCTTTTGATCCAGAATATCTTGATCTATTCCCATGATAACTCAAATTATGTTTTGTTGGAATTGACAATTTTTTATAATTTACGTACCCACCAAGATTGATAAATCCATTAAAAATAGAATTTTTATTCAAATTGAAATCAAAAATATCTGAATTGATTCTTGTTATTGTTCTAAATGACAGATTTTTATATTCAATCAATTTTAATTTTAATTTGATAATCCTTTTTCTTTTTAAAAGAGCTAGTTTTAATAATCTTTCTTCACCAAATTTCTCACAATAATTTTTGACTTCTTGAAAGAATTTGGCTTTCTTTGGATCATTGATTGGAATTATTAAATTATTTGATATTCCTTCATATCCATATTTTGCAAGAAAAGAAAGAACCATACTTAATTTTGTTGATTTTCTTTTTGCTACTTTAAATGACAAACAAAATTTGATTGAATCAATCATTGTTGAATAATTTGACCAGACATCAGTGATTGCATTTTGGATATCTTGTCCATTTAGATTATCAATTTTACAATTGAATTTCTTGATAACATCGAATCTTGTTTGATCAAGGTATTGAAGAATTGAGCCATGGATTTCATTTGAGATTTTATTCTTAAACTCTCTGATTTCCTTTGCTTTATTTAAAATAACATCGAATTTCTGTTGATTCAAGTCGGCACTGTAAAAGAATTTGGCTTTTTTGATTTCCTTTTTCATTTTTAGTCCCTCCTTTTTATCAAAATTTTATTTATAATATATACTATTTATACAGAAATTTCATTTTTTATTTTATTAATATTAATTTTATTGAATTTTGACAGATTTTATATATTTTTAGTGATTATTTATAATACTTTTTCTCAATTTGTCAATTGCCAACCAATGATCAAAACCAACCTGATCTTCTGTCAATTCATCCAGTCTTTTGATATGAAATGCTTTAGCATCAGAATTTGCCATAGCGAATTTGGCTAAATTCATGCTGATGCAGAGAGTATAGACTACGGAAACTCTGCGACCTTTGCGTGGATCTCGGTTGATGCCATCCAAAATAATGAGCAATTCCATCTCATCTCTTGGAATGTCCAAACCCAATTCTTCTTTGATTTCTCGTTCGGCCGCAAGTGGCAAACTGACATCAGTGACATCAACATGTCCACCAGGTAGAACCAGTTTATCCATAAACGGCTCTTTTGCTCTTTCAATCAGAAGAATGTACTCATCATCTACTTGAATAGCAACATCGACGGTCAAAATCACGTCATCGGGATTATATTCTTTGCTCATTTCGTCGCTCCACAGGTACAACGTGATGGATTCTTAATAGAATCCCACATTTTTTTGATCGCAAGATAATGATCAAATCCAATCATGATTTCATTTATTTCATCAAATTGAAAAATCCTGTAATCTCGTGCACCCTCTTTAGTAATAACAGATTGGGCGACTTCATGACTGATTTGAGTAGTAAAAACAATCGAAATACGTCTGCCTACTCGCGGATCACGATAAACATCATCAAGTATGGTTAAAAATGTGAAATCTGATGCAGGAATGTATGTCGATAACTCTTCAACAACTACTCGCTGAACAGCAATCACCAAGCTTTCATCCATGATATTGACGTGACCGCCCGGAAGAACCATTTTATCCATATATGGCTCTTCCGAACGCTCAATCAAAATAAGGGAATCATCACCAACTCGGATTACTGCATCAACAGTTAAAACTACGTCTTCATTTGTGTAATATCTTCTTAGCATTCAGTATTCTCCAGGGAATCATAGTTTACCAGCGCTTTTACAAAACTCGGATGGCGCCCTGCGCAAACTCTTTCATAACCTGGCAAAAATGCAAGATTGATGAGAACAATACACCTAACAACAATTCCACCCAGTTTTTCAACAGCATTGATGCCTGCCAACATCGTTCCACCAGTTGCCAGAACATCGTCAACCAAAATTACTTTGTCACCAGGATTGATGGCATGCTTCTGAATCTCAAGACTATCAGTGCCATATTCCAAATCATAAGTGACTTTCACACATTCGCCCGGTAGTTTACCGGCTTTGCGAATGGGGAAGAAGGGGCGATTCATTCTGAGAGCCATAGGCGTCCCAAACAGAAAACCGCGAGAATCGAATCCACCAATTTTGTCGCAATCACTCTGTGCCAGACTTGACATATCTGCAATCACATGATACAGCGATCGTGGATTCAAAAGCAAAGGACTAATATCCAAAAAGCTTACACCCTTTTTTGGAAAATCCGGAACGACACCGATAAGTTTCTTTACACACTCTGGTGTAGTATTCATTTCTTTTTTTCTCCTATTTTTACATCCTTGTTTTATGTGAAAAAACAACAGCTATAATGAGAACACCGAGTACAACTAAAACCATAAAAATTCCAGCAGCCATAATTCTTTTCCTTTTATTATAAGTATTTTACATTTTTTGTCAAAAAAAGCGACATTTTACAATTTGTCAGGCTTCACAATAAGCCTTACATTCTTTAACAGTATTGAAATATTGAGACCCATTCTTTGCACAATAGGCTTCATATCTCAAACTGGTAAAAGTGTTGTGAATGGTAGAACCACCGTTTTCAAAACCACCGTTACGTTCCAACCACGAAGTGTGCCGTGGAGCACAACCAATATGGGAAATCATGCCATTTCCGTGATTCATTTGATTGTGTGGATCTTGATACCATTGATCAATGTACCATTGGTTATTTTTTTCCACCCAACCGTCACCAACTTCACTAGCAAAAAGTCCCATATTGTGTTTGCTCCTACATGTTAAAGTGGTTAAGTTTGATTGTGTCTACATAGTTATTGTATCACAATCAAACCCAAAATCGAAGATTTTATTTTTCTCGCAACCAATTAGGATCGTAAGACAACAACTCTTGTAAATCCTCATCATTACCTTGACTATCTGCCAGCATTGCTCGAATCTGCGTTGAGCTTACGTTTGTTTCAAACACCTCTTCGGTTACGATCACTTTCTTGAAAACAAGATTCTTGTTCATTTCAACAGTTGGACGTTTGATTGTGATAAACAACGCATCTAACACAGGCTGATCAACATTCGGATCAGTCATTTCTGACAACCTATTTATGGTGTCTGCGCCAGCAACCCAAACCAGAGTTCTGTCATTGTTTTTGGCTCGCTGATTGATCAGATTCATGGCATCGTTATAAAAACCAGAACGGTTGATGATCACATGATAACCTAATCTATTCAACAGCTTGACTCTCTTGTAGATTTCTGCTGGATCAATTTTGGCTTTACCATAAGTATCCAGACTGATCATAAACACAACATGGTGGTGAAACCGATTGCTGATGGATTTGGCAGCAGCCAAATGAGCTTTGTGTGGAGGGTTGAATGACCCTTTGTAGATCGGGATAGTTGGTGGAACATAGTTTGATCCTTCACGCAAGATGGTTTCTAACCGACACATCGTGCCATTGCGATGGAAAGTCAAAACTTGATCGTCAATGAGGTATTGACCATCTTCCGATTGTTCTGTCAAATTTTTGATGAGCTGAAGTGTCATATCCGTACAATCAGTTGAAGTGTTTTCAATCAACAGATCGCAATACGGGATGGCATTGTCAACATTTTTGTTCCAGATGATTTGTAGGCCGATTTCACCAATTTCGCGAATCAGACTGGCTCTGTCTTTGGTAGGCAATGACAGATGGTAAAAACGGAGTGTGCTGTTGTACATGAATGCAATCCAACCGTGGTTGCAGATATTTTCTCCCAATTGGAAGCTGCTGACAAATACCATGTTCTGGTTGCTGAGGAAAAACACACTATCATGGAAGATTTCCATAGTGATGAATCTGACAAATTCCATCGAAACTGAGCGAGGAAATTCAGCATCTTGAAAAAATCTGCCAATTTGTGCCTGCTTGTTGTAGGGACTCAAGGACTCGTAAACAGTACTCGATGCACCGGCAACTTCAAAGAGTCGATAGCTAACCGGATTACCAGCACCAATTTCTACGATGGTTCCGAAAATATCGGATTCATGGATTTGTTTGACGATGTTTGACATGTTTGGAAATACCTTTATAGTGCTAGTGTGAAAATTGCCCATCTTTTTGATGGGCTTTTCTGTGCTACCTTACCTTAAAGATATTATACTAAAAAATGCGTGTGTTCCACGCATTGTAATCTACTAAACAGATAATTCTTTCACCTGACCATACAGGGTTTCAAGAATCATTTCAACTTTGATAATTTCTGCTTCAGGAGCGTCTTTTTCTTTCAGATTATCAATCTTGAACTCATATAATCTGATGTTGTCCTGTATCTGTTTTTTCTTACGAGCAATTGATAGAAATTCTTCACCCATTAGATGATTTGAAATAACAGCTTTGTCAAGATTTTTCATATTTTGAAATTTTAATTGATTTTCAAAATCTTTGGAATCCAACATAACAAACAAATCTGGAAAATCTGATTTAATGTAAATTCGTTTTGATTCACCAAGAATATCATGCAACCATTCGTACTCTACTATCCAATTACCAGCTTCATCTTTTTCAAGAACTTCGCAATCTGACATATCGAATGAAATATTCGCTTCTTGTTCTGGAACAACTTTTGCTATATCAAAAAGTCGTTTAGCACCAGCATTGTATTTTTCCAACCATTCACGATCTTTCAAGGTAAGAATAACAATTCTGTCATCTATTTGATTTTTCTGAATAAGATACGTTTCATTATCATTGTTGATAGTAATAGATCCTGTGTCAATTGCATCCATACTAAGAAGGGCATAGCTTACAACATTTTTATCATGATCAACATGTTTTATATCAATAGTTTTGATATATTTCAGAAATCTTTTAATTGGTGTAGCCTGTGGGTCACTAATAGCATCTATATCAACAATAACAAACCAAGGATTTTCACCAACATACATGGTATCAGTTACCAACATGCGGTCAGTGATTTCAGACGCAACAATCTGAATTTTTGAAATCTGATTGTACAGATCAATCAAATGATGTTTGATATTATTACTTTTCCCATTGGCAAAACTCAAATGAATTTCAGGTGAAGTAAAGTCATTTTGCTGCAAGAACGTAGAATAGAATCGAAATCCAGATTCATGACTATCATCATCGGCGAAATACACACAATTTGAAGTTTTGTCGTAAATGCGTTCTGCAATGGAATAAAACAACACATCTAACGGAACAGATTTGAGATTGTATTCGCTCATTTTGAGAACCATATCCAAAATAGCCTTTGGAATCATATTTCTTCCCAAATATGATGTATCTTGCCAAACATTTAACCGAGATATGTTTTCATTGATTCCCAAATATTCTCTACTTCCTTTGTGATTCTTCATTTTTTGGAAAAAGAGCTTGAATACTTCCCAGTGGCTTTTCACATTTTGATCGAAATCCATCTTTCTATGGTAAACAGTTTTTATCAATTCACCAGGCAAATCAGACGAATCTTCAAAAATTGCCATAGCCAGAAATTTATTAAATAAATCATTAGCATGTGCAGGATTTTTTATACAATTGTGTAAAGATTTGTGAATACTATAAACCAATGAATAAAAATTGTCATCAATAATTTTTTCTTCGGTGGTTGTCTGTTCGATCATCAATTGAGTGAGGTTTTTATAGACACTATTGTATGACATTACAAGATAAAATTCTTGAAATTCATCATAATTGATATTTTTAAGTGACCACGATTGACGCAACGCTTCTTTGCGAGTGAAAATGATGAAATCATCAAAATTACTAACAACAGTCATCTCAGATGATTGTATTTGAAACAGATATTTGGCACCTTGAGTAACTGGAGAAAGTGCTCCTTTCTTTTTGAATAGATCAGGAGTATCGAGTGATTTTAATTCGATGATCATCTTCACAGTTTGTTTATCTTTTTCATAAAACAAACCATCAAGTCTTTCTTCTTTTCTTCCAGCTCCATTAACTATCCAATATTCTCGACCTTTGAGATTTTTTGGATACCCTAAAACACCACAGAAGATTTCATCAATCCATTCTGCATCAAAAGCTGATTCTTGGTGAAGCCGCGGATCATTTCCGAATTCTTTCCAAAATGCTTTTAATTTATTCCACGCGGTTTGATACTCATCATCAGAATAACTATCAAGAAACCTTTCCAAAATGATAGGAGTAATTAATGTTTTTGTATTCATTTTTACCAACTTGTTTTGTTAATATAAAAAGGTTAAGATTTAATCTTCTTCGTCAAAATCCTCAACATCATTGACTTCGTAATGATCAAATGTGTCAATTGCATTCTTGGAAAGAAAATTTTCAAATTTGTTTTTGTTATCCCAGAGTACATTATTTTCATACCAAAAAGTAAAAACTTGAGAAGGACTCATATATCTTCCATGTTCGCCCCAACTATGTGTGTCTTCATTGTATTCGTTAGAGCTAACAATGGCTTTCTCGCAATCTAACCAAAAATTGCGTCTTTGCTTCTTAATCACAAGATTGTAATACATTTTGATTCTCTTTTGTTTTGATTTCTACGTTGATTAGATTAGATTTCTTTTCCGAGTTCAGCTAAAACAGATTGTTTACCTTCAAAGTATTTGATGAGTTTTGCAGCATCTTCAGCAGATCTACCACTTGCTATAAGTTGTTCTGGGTTAGAACATCTAGCTGTCCATGTTTTAATTTTGGTTTCGGCTTCATATTGTTTGATCGAAAGGGTTTGTTGAGATAGAGTGTCTTCACCTTCTTTAAGAATTTCCATAAGAATATCAAAACGACCTTCATAAAATTCATGAAGTCCAATAGCCTCTTCTTTAGTTTTCCCCGTTTTCTTTAATGCAGTTGGAGTGTTACAAGCTTTTGCCCACTCATTTTTTTTAGCCTCGGCATCGAGAATTTTCGACTTGATTTTCATTGTTAGTTCTTTCCCTCTTTCAAGAGTATGTTTTGCATTATTGCCGCCAAAAAAAGTGAATTTTTGGAGGTGGAAGAATTTTTCCACCTCCAAAGATGATATATCCTATTTTACAAATAAGATAATTTGAAAATATAATTACTGAACATAATTATTGAATATGATTATACAAAAAATTTTATTTTTTATCCCTGTTTCATAACTTCTTTATAAAATCCGCCGATGAGTTTTACTATTTCATCAGAATTACTACTCATTTCAATAATTTCAGTAATCATAGTGACGATTTTTTCTTGAGTGAAATTCATTTTATTGTTTCCGTCAATGTTTTTCACAAATGTGCTTACAAGATACAACAAGGTATTTGGTTTTTGAGTTTTAACAACAAAATTTTGATTATATTCTGCGCTAATGAATCCGTAGTCACCGGCAACAATATCTAATCCAGCAATTGATCTATCAATTTGAATATTTTCAAAATTTACAGTGTCATTTATAATACTATCGACAATAGCATCAATATCATTATTAAAGTGATTATCTAAATCTTCAAGGGTATTAAGAACAACTTGTTGTTCTGGTTGTTTTAGTTCTTCTTCGATAACTGGTGATTGCTCTTCAATAACTGAAGGTATCTCTGGTTCAATTGTAACAACTGGTTCTGTACTAATAACTTCTGCAACAGAGTTATTTACAATCACTTCTGTTGTAGTAACTTCAGGTGTGTTGGTAGGTTCATCTTTTTGTAAAGTAATAGGTCTCGTATGAATATGAACTAAAATTGTTTTGCCGGTATCTTCAAATGTTATTGGTGTTTCAGGCTGTTTATATGCATGAGTTATTTTTGGTTGAGTATGCTGAATAGCTGAAAATTCCTGATTTGTACTATCAATAATCGATGGTGTAAGTGTTTTTACAGCAGTTCTTTTTGATCGTGGTTTACGAACAGGTACTTTATTTGTAACTTCAACGATTCTTGTTTCTACAACTTCAACCGGTTTTTCTTCAATGATACTATTAGGAGATTTTACAGTATTTCTTTTTTCTATTACCTTACTGGTGGTTGATGTACCAATATTTTTTCTTTGTCTTACTGACTTAATACTTGGTTGTGCATCAATAGTATTCACAGTGTTCAAAACTTTTTTAACAGAATTTTCCTGTGGTGTTACTACATGTGGAGCTGAGTCAGTTTTTCTATTTTGAATTGCAGGTTGGCGTTCAGTTTTGATAGTACTTACCGCTGGTTGTGTTACAACTTCTTTCGGTGGAGCAGATGCCGCTTTTGTAAGACTAGGATTTTGACGATTTCTTTTTCTTAAAATAGCGTTTTTCTTTACATCGCTTTTTGTAACACTCGTATTATGACTAATTATAGAGGTAGCAATATCAGTTTGCTTTTTAATTTCATTTTTAGTGTGTTCAATGATCATGTTTTAATATCCCTTTTAAATAAATTCTTCTGGATAATGCTTAATAAGTTCATTCTTGAAGTTTTCTGTAAGAATAACACTAAATTTTGAATTATCTATTTCGGCATTTTCAATTACTATGTATTTATCAATTATGCCAATATTTGGGAAGGTATCATTTATGAAATCAATAAGTTCTTTTTCAATAAGGTGTTTTAATTCAGTTGTCATTACTTCAAATCTGAATTTATCACTGATTTCTGTGACTTTTTTTCGCAAACTATTCATCAATTATTCCTTGATGATTGACTAAGAAACTGAATGATTTTTTCTGGATTTTGTATGATGTGTTCGAGATAAATTCGTTTGCACAAATCTTCTCTGAATGAAATGTAAATGGCGTAACCAGCAAAACTGGTATCTTCTGGTGTTGCGAATGATTCATATCTGATATCGACAACATCATAAAAATTAAAGTTTTGAAATATTTCAGGATTTTCTTTTAATAACTTTTCTTCAACCATTTCTATGGCGTCTAATTCTTTATCAAACTGCATGGCCTCAGTTTCATCACGTATATGATCAAATTTAGTAACTAAATTATAATCTAAAGCTTCAATAGGTGTCCAAGTATTACTGTCTTCTTCGGTAATTTCAATTTCCATCGAATAGTCTTTGAGCATTATTTTTCTCTTCCATTGTAAATATTCTCATATTTTACAAAAAAAATTTCATGAATTTCCAAGGAATTGAAACATGCTGTAAGCTATTCTGTTTGTAAAAAACCCTTCGATTTTAACAAATAAGTAATTTTTATCCAAGATGTCAGGAGATAAGAATGTCGAATCATACGAATTTATTACATCTCTTGATAAATCCATATCATCCATGGCAACGACACAATGGTTTCTGTTCAGAAGAGTAATAATATCCTTGATTCTACTTCCACAAGATAATCCAACAATTCTTCCTTGTGTGTATTGTTTGAGTATATCATAAACTTTGATTTCATTCTCGATAAAAAATGATTTTTGTTTATAACCAAGATCATTTCCGTTGTCAATAGTGAATCTTGTATACCATGATGAAGTGATAAAAACACCCATGTCATATTTTTCAATGAACATGTGGATTCTTTTCATATTCATTTCAAAAACGTCAAATACGTCATCATTCGTACCAACAAAAAAATTTTTAGCTGGTAAAAGGGCATCATCAATATCGAGACACAGTATATTTTTAAATTTGCTCATTGAAGTCTTTATCAAAGTTTATGTCAATGAAATCATCATATTGGTCGTTATAATCTGTTAATGTCATAATCTTGATTTTTAGTGTTTCAACGTATTCTTTTGGCATTTTGAATGATTCATCAGTAACAAGTTCATCAAATATATTTTTTATATCTAAAACTGATGGATATTGTTCATAAATTACTTTGTGGACAACATTCTCGTTATCTTCGAAATCTGTAGTAAAAAATAGAACTATTACCTTGTTTGATACTAAATTTTTTTTCAATTGATTAAAAAGTGTTTTAGAAAAGGTATTTTCTTTTCTAGCAGAAGTTAAGTTGAGATCAATAACACCTTTTTGTACATATCCTAATAATCTTGAAGATTTGTAAATTGGCCATGTATCAATATTGTTAATAATTTTAATGCAGAAATTTCGCAAATACTGATCTTTGTTTATACCAATCATCCCTAAATATCGTCTAGCCAATCTCTCTGTAATATCACGGACTGAATTTATTTCTTTATTTAGAATTTTGGTTGATTTGGTTGGTGTCAAATCACTCAATTCTGTAACATCATGAGCTGCTGCATTGGTCACTTGCATTACACCTTCGTATCTGATTGGTATATTTTGGATGTTTGTCTTGGATCTTGTGAATCTAGTTTATTCCCAATAGACACAGCTGCAATTAAAAATTTGAATA
>Ga0194119_10006417_pt1 | contig 17045 bp, 17 predicted proteins | sample TA2MahC100mmetaG_FD_148620 | JGI IMG/M metagenome (GOLD analysis project Ga0194119, IMG submission 148620) | Freshwater microbial communities from Lake Tanganyika, Tanzania - TA2015018 Mahale Deep Cast 100m | ecosystem: Environmental > Aquatic > Freshwater > Lake | place: Tanzania: Lake...
CAGCGATCTGCTAGGATCTTTTTAATCAAAAAAGAGTGCAGGTGAAATGATGTCCGATCAATGGTTTATTTACAAAGCTGGGAAGTTGAATAAAATTATTCTCATTGCCGGGGGAGTTCTGCTCGGCCTCTTACTGCTTCTGGTAGTGGCAGCCCTTTTAACTGATGATACCGACACCGCTGAGCCGCCACAGCCATCCGGTGAAGAGATTGAAACACCGGTTTCGGCTGAAACAACTGCCGGCAACCAGGCTGAAGAAGAAAACAACATCCCGGAACAGTCAAGCCAGACTGGCGAAAACGAGACAAACCCTGATCCAACTGAGGCCGCTGCCGAAAAGAAGACATTTACGGTTGAACCAAACCCGCAAAACTTTAACCAAACCGGCATTAGCTTTGTTTTTCCGGGTGCTATCTTTGGCCCCCCGGAGTTAATACAAGTAGAAGGGTCTGATGAAACCGAGATGGGCGGCCCCTTCCCTGGTTTCAAGTATATAAAATTCGACTCATATTTCCAGAATTTTAGTATATTTTCTCCCGACATGTTGGTCTTCCCGGCTTTCGATTACCGCAAAATGAATGAGTATGCCAATGAATCAATCGAACTGCTGCTGACCATGGTAGCTGATCCACAGAAGATCACCAATGCCGAAGAGCTGCCCTTTTTGCCATCATTCAATGCGGCGCAGGTTTTTCATTCAAACGTCGAAGTCGTCGAATTTAAAAACGGAAAGGGATTACGCTACTTAACAGCCTACTATCAGGACTACAGTCCGGTTACCAATGAGTATCTCTGGTATACCTTCCAGGGGCTTACCACCGATGGCAGGTACTATGTTTCCATTACTATCCCGGTTTACCATTTTGGGCTACCAGCTAATTATGAGATTTTTAAGAACTCATACAAAGAAGATGCTAAAGAGCTACAAAACGATTATCAGGGCTATGTGGCTAAAATTGCCAGTATGCTCGATCAAAGCGCGCAAAATGAATTTAACCCGCCCTTAATAGTTTTGGATGAAATGATAAAGTCCTTGCAGATAAGATAATGTTTTCGGAAACTATCATAATAATGAACAGTGAGGTTAGCGATGAGTGCCAAGGTTGATTTCAAAAAAGATTACAAGGATCTGTACCTGCCGAAGACGAAACCGATGCTGATCGATGTGCCGGAGATGCAGTTTATCATGGTCGACGGTGCGGGTGATCCAAACAGCGAAGCATACCAACAGGCGATCGCTGTCCTTTACGGCCTGACCTTCACGATCAAGATGAGTAAAATGAGCGGTAAGCAGCCGTCCGGTTATTATGAATATGTGGTGCCGCCTCTCGAGGGTCTGTGGTGGGTTTCCGGAGGTGCTTTTTCGTTTGATCAGCGCGAAAACTGGCTCTGGACCTCAATGATCCGCCAACCTGAATTTGTTACCCCGACTGTCTTCGACTGGGCAGTGGAGGAATGCGGGCGCAAAAAGCCGGAGTTAGACCTGGCTCGGGCTCGATTTGCATCTTTTACAGAAGGTCTTTGCGTGCAGATCATGCACTTGGGCCCCTACGCTGATGAGCCTCGCTCAGTAGAGCTGATGAAGGACTTTATGGTTGATAATTTACTGAATGATGAAACCGGTAGCGAGCGTAAGCATCATGAAATCTATCTTTCCGATCCCCGCAAAACTACTCCTGAAAAATTAAAAACTGTTATCCGCCACCCGGTTGCCCGCGGAGAATAGCAAAATCAACAACCTTGTCCTGCAGGCAGGAAAACAAGCCTTTAGCGGTTGAGCAATGTAGTTAAAATTAAGAATAAGCTCTTTAAAGCTGACTATAAAATAGCGTATTGTTTGGCAATCGTTTTATTTCATTCATTATTTATCTTTAATTAAATAAGCCTGGACGTTATTAAACGAAATGGCGGTTTTGTTTAATAACGTATTATTCTTCATAGCCCAAGACCTCTAAATTCTTATTGATGACGACTTCAAGTTGATATGCCTCGGCGAACTGCTTATAGCGAGTAGTTGCCAGTTCGGCTATCTTATTACTATGTAACAGTGGGCCTTTACTCATTCCCCGGTAATTTCATTCGTTCATCTCCTGCTAGAAGGGTCATCTGGCGTATGGCAATTTGGTTTAGACGCTCCAGACGCACTTCTTGCGGTAGCCCTTCAGCGACGAACAGGGCGTTAAGGTTTTCGAGATTGGAGAGACAGACCAATTGGGTAACATCGGCTTCATCCCGCATGTTTCCCTTTTTATCAGGATTTGCATCCCGCCATTGGGCGGCAGTTTTGCCAAACAGAGCAAGATTGAGAACATCCGCCTCGCTTGCATAGACGACGGACATCTGCTGTTTGTCCAGCTCAGGAGGAATTAAATGCTTTTGAATGGCGTCGGTGTGGATGCGGTAATTGATTTTTGCCAGATTGCGTCGGATGTCCCAGCCCAGAGTTTTCCGCTCGTCTTCCTTGAGACGCTGAAACTCCTTGATCAGATAGAGCTTGAACTCCACCGACACCCAGGAGGCAAATTCAAAGGCAATATCCTTGTGGGCATATGTTCCACCGTAGCGTCCAGCTTTGGAAACGATCCCTATAGCCCCGGTTTTTTCTATCCATTGTTTGGGGGTGAGCGTAAAGCTGTTTAATCCCGCCTGAATTCTAAACCCGTCGAATTCGACGGGTTTAAACCCGGGGTTGTTGAGATGTTCCCATATCCCGAGAAATTCTAGTGTGTTGCGATTGCGTAATCAATTACGGATAAGATCATCCGTTCGTTCCTGATTTTTATACCGGGCTATATCTGTCAACGAGATGTAATCTTCTTCTTTGATCGAGGCCACCGTTATTTCCTGACTTAACGCCTTGATCTTCGCCATAATTATTCTCCATATCCTAGTATTTTTAAGTTCTTACGGATCATCGTGCCCAGTTATTTAGTATTTGAGAATATTTTATAAATATTGGCAATGTTTGTCAAGCAAAGAGGTGATAAGTGTTAGTTTACCTGCATAGCCAGGTTAAATACTAAAAACCTTTTAAAAAGCCAGTATACAGGCAGGAAATTGGTTCCTGGGAACGAATTTAAGGTAATTGAGTCAATAGTGCTAATATTTTGCCCTAACTTCTGCTTTCAGTAAGTGTTGTCCTGATTTCTATTATAAAAACAGGAGATGATTTTATGTGGACTTATGAAAAGCCTGACAATTTGGCGGAGTGGTGGATTGAAAGCGAAAAGAAGTTTGGCGATGTGCCACTGTTCTTAATGCATGACGGCCGGGGTGGTCTTGATCAGATCACTTATGCTGAAATCGGAACCAGAATTGACAATGCCCGGGGAGGATTGGCTGCTCTCGGGATTGGCAAAGGCGATGCCGTGGGGATTATTGCCAATAACCGCCCCGAATGGGCGGTGCTGGCTTTTGCTACCTTTGGTCGTAACGCCAGCTATGTGCCGATGTATGAAAAAGAACTGGAGAAAATCTGGAAATATATCATCAGGGATAGCGGCTTAAAGTTTCTGATCGTTTCAAAACCGGACATCTATGAAAAAGTTAAAGGTTTTCCTGCAGAAATACCCACGCTTGAAAAAATCTATGTAATTGACTCTGATCGGGAAAACAGCCTGGCTGCCCTCGAGAAGCTGGGGGCAGAAAAACCCGCACCTCCTCTGATTCCTCACCACGATGATATTGCGGTTTTAATTTATACTTCGGGCACTACGGCTGATCCGAAAGGGGTTTTGCTTAGCCACGGCAATATTACCTACAATGCCCTGACCGGCTGCCGGCTTTTTCCCGAACTGCAAAAAGAGCAGGTTGGGATTTCGATGCTGCCCTGGGCTCACTCCTATGCCATTACTGCAGAGCTGACCTCCTGGATACATTTTGGCGGGACCCTCGGATTTATGCGTGAAGTTAGTACTTTGGCTGAAGATATGCGTCTGGTCAGACCGCACTTTCTGGTATCAGTACCCAGGGTTTTTAATAAGGTTTACGATACTATTCAGCTGCGGATGAGTGACGAGGGGGGAACAAAGAAGAAGCTCTTTGATGCCGCCTGCGCTGTTGCGAGGGAAAAGCGGGAGTTGGCCGCCGCAGGTAAAAGCAGTTTATTGCTGAACTTAAAACTGGCCCTGCTCGACAAACTGGTCTTTTCGAAAATCCGGGCGGTTGTAGGCGGCCGCATTGCCGGAGCAATGACCGGCAGTGCCGCCATGAACAAAGAGATCGCTGAATTTTTCTTCGATATCGGCATTTCGATCTATGATTGTTATGGGTTAACCGAAACCGCCCCAGGTATCACTATGAACAGTTCAACGGCCTGGAAGATCGGCAGTGTCGGTCAGGTTATGCCCGGTCAAAAGGTGATCATAGATAAATCAGTCTCTGAAGAGGGCGCTGAAGACGGCGAAATAATTGTTTATGGGCCCAATGTGATGAAGGGTTACCACAACAAACCGCATGAAACAGCGGCAGTAATGACTGCTGACGGCGGTTTTCGCACCGGAGACCGGGGCCGTCTTGATGAAGACGGCTTTTTATGGATTACCGGCCGGATCAAGGAGCAGTACAAGCTTAATAACGGCAAGTATGTTTTCCCCGCTGCGATTGAAGAGGAGATCAAGTTGTTGCCAAACGTAGCTAATGCCATGATTTACGGGGATGGCAGACCATACAATGTGTGCCTGGTGCTGCCCGATTTTGAAGTTGCCGCAAGATGGGCGAAAAAAGAGGGCCTAACGGCCGAGCCTAATGCTCTGCTTGCCAATCCCGATTTTAGAGAGATGCTGATCGATGAGATCCGGGAACACTTAAGTAAAAATTTTGGCAACTATGAAATCCCGGAGAAGTATCATTTGATTAGCGAAGATTTTACGGTCGATAACCGGATGCTGACCCAGACCCTTAAGCTTAAGCGACGGGAAGTGCTTGATCGCTATGCTTCAGAAATTGAAGCGCTTTATAGCTAGATGGAATTTATACACTTGAAGGATTAGGCTTATTATAGTTTTTAGATTGAGTTAAAAGCGAGTCCAGTAGTAACGCTTATTAGTTTGCTAAATAGTCGCGCTTATGTTACTATAACTTTCAAATAACTGTTCCACAGCTGCTACCGGATCCGGTGCAGGGGGGCACGATTAAAGGAGCGTGACTGTAATGAGAATCGAAATGGTAAAAAGCAGGGTTGTCTTAACTCCGGAAAATGCTGATGAAAAGGCTAAGCTGGAAAGCCTTTGGCGGGTTATGATCGACTGTGTGAAAGAGACCCGGAAATTGGTGCCGATCGGAGAATATGTTCCCCAAAAAGGCGATCAAAGCGCTTCGTTTCAGATTGAAGGGCTTGAGCCACAGGATAATTCTTTCGTGGAAGTAAGGGTAGAAGCAGATACAAGCGTCTACTGCAAAACCTGCAACAAGCTACTCAGTTTGAAAAAGGGTGATGTTATTCCCCTCTGCTGTGGTAAAGTGATGGAACTTGTAGATTGATAGCTGAATAGCTAGTACGGAAAGAAGATCAGCCCCAGGATCGCGCCGATGGCAATGTAATAAAGTGGGCTGATCTGTTTTATGAGGCTGGCCGCCAGCAGCAAAACGAAGATGGCGATCGTGGGGATGTCCACAATCGCAGCCTGTCCCAAACTATATGCCGCCAGCAGAATGAGAGCCACCAGGGCCGAGCGCAAACCGTTAAGGAAGCTCTCGGCCTCTGGTTTTTGGATCAGCGTGAACAGGATTTTCGACAATAGCAGCAGAAGCACCAGCGAAGGGGTGATCACTCCCAGGGTGGTGATCAGCGACCCGGCTACTCCGGCCATCCGGTAGCCGATAAAAGTGGCGGCGTTGATCGATACCGGTCCGGGGGTCATTTCGGCGACAGCAATAATATCTAAAAACTCAGCGGCACTTAACCAGCCGTGGGTATCGATTACTTCAGCCTCCATTAGCGGGATCATTGCATACCCGCCCCCGATGGTGAAAAGGCCCACTTTAAAAAAAGACCAGTAGAGAGACAAAATTACCTGGATCATCAGTGGCACTCCCTCTTGCAGACCAGAAGGCCGGCGACACCGCCGGCAACCAGGACCAGGATCGGATGAACCTGGCTAATAATGGCAGTGATCAGCAGCACAGCACAGAGGATGATCCCCCGGGTGCCGTGCAGGATATCTTTACCCAGATTGAAAGCCGCAGCAGCGATCAGCGCTACTACTGCAGGCCGTAAACCATAAAAGACGGCATGGACATACTGGTTATCGCGATAAAGCGGGTAGAGCCAGGCGGCTATAATCAGCAGGATTATTACAGAAGGAGCGGTTACCCCCAGGGCGGCAACCAGGCCACCTATGGTGCCTCTCAGCCTGACTCCGATCTGAATGGCGCTGTTCAGGGCTAGCTGCCCGGGCATCCCCTGGGTGATGATCAGGATATCGGCAAAGGCATCTTCAGCGACCCAGCGGCGGTTGATAACTACTTCCTGCCTGATTACTGGTAAAATAGCGTAACCACCACCAAAAGTAAAAGCGCCTACTTTTAAAAAAGTAAGCAGGATTGTAAGAAGGGATTCTTTAGACCCGGATGGTCCGGCCAGGGTATTAGGGGCAGTCAAAAAAGTTACCTCTCTTTACCTTATTCGATTAAAAGATCAGTTTCGCTAATGCTGTTTAGGGATTGTTATTATTAAATTCCAATACTGACCCCTCAAGGTCAAGCTGAGTAAAAACCCGTAAAACGGACTTCAGTGAAGTAATCAGGTTTTCTCGCTCAGCGGGTTCAAGTTTTTCAGCCAGGTTGTTGAAGCGAAAAGATCTTCTTTCAAAAACAAGACGCGATAGCTGCCTGCCGTAAGCGGTTAATGTAACACGCACAATGCGGCGGTCTTTTTCGTCGCCGCGTCTTTTGACCAGGTTTAAATTGACCAGACGATTGACCAGGCGGGTGGCGGCACTTTCTGCCAGGTATATTTCCGAGCTCAGCTTGCCCATGGTCAGATCATCATTTAAATAGAGCACCAGCAAGGCATTAATCTGACCCGGCGTAATCCCGAGCCCCGTTAGCTCCCGGTTTTCCTCGGCGTTCAGGAAGTGCATCAATTTGGGAAAGATCGCTTGGATCGCCTCTGTAAAGTTCTCCTTGTCCCGGTAATTCCGTATCTCAGTCATAATCTTATAATCCTTTATTTTAGGCGGTATAAAAACTTAAAACTAGGTTAGGCCATAGAAGTTAACCTGTCAAGTAAAGATCCGTCACTGGCATATATTTAATCATAACATATTGATATGCTATACTGTTGCCAGGCGATTGAAACCTTCAAAACGAAGGCAGGTGGTTGCTATGCTTAAATTGGTGGGCATCGCCCCGCATCCCCCGATTATTATACCCGCCATTGGCCGCGGTGAGCTGGAGAAAGCGGCTAAAACAGTGGCCGGTATGCAGGCCTTAAGCCGCAGGATAAAAGAGGCCAGGCCGGAACTGATTATCTTGATTACCCCCCATGGGCCGGTGCAGCGGGAAGGTCCCGCGGTGCTGGCATCCCAACTCTTGGAAGGCAGTTTTGCCCAGTTTGGTTTTCCTCAGATCAAGATCAACTTTCAAACGGACCTTAAACTGTTGGAGTTGCTGCAGCAGGAAACTAAAGATGACCTTTTGAAACCGATTTTCCTGGGCGACAGAGGCAATCTTAGTTACAGTAAAGTTGATCTCGATCACGGTGCGATGGTTCCCATTTATTACTTACAACAGGAAGGCCTGGATTTGCCGGGCCTGCACATTACATTTGGTTTTAACAGCTACCGGGACCTCTACCACTTCGGCCAAAGCCTGCGCCGGGCAGCCGACAGGCGAGGTCTTCCTTACGTGGTTTTAGCCAGCGGCGACCTCTCACACCGCCTGATTCCGGGAGCGCCTGCCGGTTATAGCCGGCGTGGCGCAGAATTTGATCAAAAGCTGGTTGACTATCTTTCCGGGGCAGAGGTAGAAAAAATTCTTGACTTTGATCAGCAGTTGGTCGAAGAGGCCGGGGAATGCGGTCTGCGTTCATTTGTCATTGCTCTTGGGATGCTTGAAGGTACCGCCTTTAAAAGTGACATAATTTCTTACGAAGGGCCCTTTGGTGTCGGTTACCTGGTGGCGGCACTTGAACCTGATGTTGCTGACATTTTTAATCCCACCAAACTAGCCCGCAGCACTTTAGAACAATATTTCGGACAGGGCAAAGCGCCCGCTCTGCCGGAACAGCTTTCGCCTCAATTGGCCCATAAAGCCGGTGCTTTCGTATCGCTTAAAAAAGAGGGCCTGTTGCGTGGCTGTATCGGCACCGTCGAGCCGGTGAGGGAAAACCTGGCCGCAGAAATCAGCGCTAACGCGATCAGTGCAGCGCTGCGTGATCCCCGTTTCCCGCCTTTGCAGAAAGGCGAGTTGGCCACCACGGATATTTCGGTCGACATTTTAAGCCCCCTGGAAAAGATTGAGAGCAAAGCCCAGCTGGACCCTAAAAAGTACGGGGTGCTGGTGCGTAGCGGCTCGCGGAGCGGTCTCTTGCTGCCCGACCTCGAAGGGGTGAATAGTATCGATGAGCAGGTCGCTATCGCATCGTGCAAAGCCGGGATTGGGCCGGGAGAACCGTTGGAACTTTTTCGCTTTACCGTTACTCGCTATAAGGAAGAATAAGTTACCATGGGAGCCTATCTATGCAGGAAGCACTTTATTACAAGCCGGCCGGAAATAAGATACGTTGTAACCTTTGCCCGCACCGCTGTCTGATCGATGAAGGTAAAAGCGGTATTTGTGGGGTGCGTACTGTGCGCGACGGAAAGCTTTATGCCGATAATTACGGGCAGCTGTCTGCTGTGCACTGGGATCCGGTAGAAAAGAAGCCGCTTTATCACTATTATCCCGGCCAACCGATTCTTTCTCTTGGTACTTGTGGCTGCAACCTCTTTTGCTCTTTTTGCCAGAACTGGACCCTGGCCCGTGGTACTGTTAACCTAGCCACCCCGCCTACCCAGCCGGTTGACATTCTTAACCTGCTCGAAAAAGAAGGCGGCCCTGACCAGGTTTTAGGAGTTGCTTACACCTATAACGAACCGTTGATCTGGTACGAGTTTGTTCTTGACACGGCCAGATTACTTAAAGACCACGGTTACAAGAATGTGTTGGTTACCAATGGCTACATCAATCCCGAGCCGCTGGCAGAATTGCTACCCTATATTGATGCCATGAATATCGACGTTAAAGGTTTCAGCGACCACTTTTATCAGGAGTACTGCCGCGGGCAGCGGGCAGCGGTGCTAAATACAGTGGAAATGGCCGTTGAACAATGTCATGTAGAAGTTACCTGCCTGCTGATCCCCGCCCTTAATGATCAGCCGGCAGAGCAGGAAGCTTTAGCCGGCTGGCTGGCCGGATTGGACCAGGACCTGGTTTTGCACTACTCGCGCTATTTTCCCCATTACAAACTCGATCTGCCGCCCACAGGCGAAGCTGTTATGATTAACACCCTTGAAATAGCCCGTAAGTACCTGAACTATGTTTATGCCGGCAATATTGAACTGCCGGGAGCAAGTGATACCATTTGTCCCCACTGCGGTAACCTGCTGATTAAAAGGAGCGGTTACCGGGTAAAAGTTTTAGGACTGAAGCATAACAACTGCAATAATTGTGGCGAAAAAATAAGCGTTGTACTGCCTGCCGGCTAATTGCTAACTTTTTAAAACTAATGAAGGGTTTAAACTTTTATTGGAGAATAGAAAAGTGTTAAAGCTATTTAGCTGTCTATGGTAATCCACTAGATAAAAGGAATCGATCAAAATTGGCCATCTGGGAACGCATCGTTGCAGCATTATTAGAGTTAAACATCGAGTGGCGAGACATAGTTGATATTGTTGTTATGTCTTTTGTTTTTTACCGCCTGATCTTAATTATTCGTGGGACCAGAGCCGAGCAGCTGGTCAAGGGTCTTTTCTTATTGCTGTTAGCGATGGTTTTAAGTGATCAGGCCGGTTTTGACACGCTACACTGGGTTTTACGCCAGGTGATGACTGTCGGTTTAATTGCCATCCCCATCGTTTTTCAACCCGAGCTGAGACGTGCTCTTGAGCATCTGGGGCGGGGCAAAATATTTAAATCTTCTTTCTGGAACCTCAATAACCAGGATTTTGAGAATATGCTCGATGAACTAAGTAAAGCGCTGCTGGTGCTGGTTAAGAAAAGAATGGGGGCGCTGATTGTTATTGAACGCTCAACCGGTTTAAAAGAGTGGATAGATACCGGAATCCCGGTTGAAGGTGTGGTTACAGCCGAGCTTTTGGTTAACATTTTCTTCCCACGCAGCCCGCTTCATGACGGCGCCGTAATCATTCAGGGCAACCAGATCGTTGCCGCCGGTTGTTACCTGCCGCTGACCGAAGAACCCAATCTGAGCAAGGAGCTGGGGACCAGGCACCGGGCTGGAATTGGCATCAGTGAGCAATCTGATGCAGTGGCGATCATCGTATCCGAGGAAACAGGCATTATTTCAATCGCCCACGATGGGGTGCTGACCCGCTATCTTGATGATAAAAAACTGCGCTCCCTGCTTTGCGAACTTTGTTCGCCGGAAAAAAGCGAAGGCATTGGCCTGAAATCCTGGAGGAGTAACCAATAAAGATGAGAAATTTTTTACGCAGCAATAACTTTGCCATGGTCCTCTCTGTTTTACTGGCAATCGTGCTCTGGTTGTTTGTAACCGGTGATAAAATAACCAGGACCACCCCGGCTATAAAAGTGTGGCAGGATGTGCCGATTCGGGTGGAAAACCTGAACCAGGATTTTGTAATAACCGAAATGAAAACCACAGTAGATATCACTCTCGAAGGGCTCCCTGATGCATTTGAAGATCTGCCGATTCAGGAATTAGACGCTTTTGTAGATTTAGCCGGCAAGGAATCGGGCACCCACCTGGTCAGAGTCCAGGGTCAGCCACCACGCGGATTAAACCTGGTGTTGATTGAACCCGAGCAGGTGAGGATTGTTATTGAAGCTTATTACAGTGAGGATTTTGAAATTGAGTTAGAATTTATCGGAGAACCGGCCCCAGGCTGGGAGCTGATCAGCTATACTTTGCTACCGGAAATGGTTCTGGTTGGTGCTGAGGAATCGCTATATGAAAAGGTTAGTCTGGTGAAGATGATCATTGATTTAAGCGGAATGAGCTTATTTGAGTCTGTTGAACTGGCCCCTTTAGCATACGACGAGGAGGGTAATCCCGTCATCGGGGTAGACATTGAACCCAATCTGGTAACAGTCAGGCTTGAATTTGAAAGAGTAGTCGAACCCGAAGTATCTGAAGACTTAATCTCAAATCTGATCAAAAAGCATCCCATTTAGAAAGGAGGATTATTTTTGGGCAAATTATTTGGAACTGATGGAATCAGGGGAGTGGCAAACCGCGATTTGACCCCGGAGCTGGCTTTCAGGATTGGGCGCATAGCGGCCTGGAAGCTCGGAGGGGAAGCGGAAAGCCCTCTTTTTGTGATTGGCAGAGATACCCGGTTATCGGGCCCGATGCTGGAAGGCTCACTGACTGCCGGGATTACCTCTGCCGGTGGTAATGTCAGTCTGCTTGGTGTGGTTTCCACCCCGGCGGTGGCTTACCTGACCAGAGAACTGGGCGCAGCAGCTGGTGTTGTTATCTCAGCCTCGCACAACCCGATCGAAGATAACGGCTTAAAAATCTTTGACGGCCATGGCTTTAAATTGCCGGATGCCTTGGAGGAAGAGATAGAGGCAATTTACTTTCGCGAAAGCGATGATCTTCCCCGCCCCGAGGGGACCAGCTTAGGGCAGGCCGGCACCGACACTGGCGCTCTTGAACGCTACATTCACCACCTAAAAAGCAGTACAGTTCCCTTAAACGGCCTGAAAGTAGTGATTGACTGTGCCCATGGAGCAGTATGCCGCACGGCCGGCCATTTACTGCAGTCGCTGGGAGCATCGGTCACGGCCCTACATGACGAGCCGAATGGCAGCCTGATTAACGTTAAATGCGGGGCAACCGATACTGCCGATCTGGAGCGGGCAGTAATCGAGCATGGTGCTGCCCTGGGACTGGCCTTTGATGGTGACGCCGACCGGTTGATCGCAGTTGATGAAAAAGGCCGGGTGGTTGACGGTGATGCAGTGATGGCCATTTGTGCTGTAGATATGGCCGGCAAAGATCAGCTGAACAAAAAGACAATTGTAGCCACGGTCATGAGCAACGGCGGCCTCGATATTCTGGCAGAAAAACACGGAATCAAAGTGTTGAGGACAATAGTTGGCGACCGTTATGTGTTGGAAAAGATGATTGAGGGTGGTTATAATTTAGGGGGAGAGCAGTCTGGCCATATTATATTTTCCGATCATGCCACCACCGGCGATGGTTTGCTAACCGCTCTACAGCTGCTGAGGGTAGTAAAGCAGGAAGGGAGACCTCTCTCCGAGGTGGCTTCAGCCCTGGAGCGATTACCGCAGGTTTTGGTTAACCAGAAAGTGGGCAACAAGGAAGGCTGGGCTGAAAACACTAAAATTAGGGCAGCGATTGAAAAAGTAGAGCAGGAGCTGGGTAAACATGGCCGGGTGCTGGTGCGCCCCTCGGGGACTGAACCAAAAATCCGGGTGATGTTGGAAGCTCCCCTGCCGGAAGATAAACTTGAAGCTTACGCCCGCTCGCTTGCCGAGCTGATTGCTGTCGAGCAGGCTTAAAGCCGGTTCAAGGCCGATCAGAAAGAGCTGTTGACGGGCACTTAATTAATCTTTATAGTTACTTTAAGGGGAGGAGCGCTTGGCCTCCCCTGTTGCATGGCAGTAATGCCACCTTAAGGAAAGTCACAGGCAGTTTGAATGGGGGTTTTATCAATGTGTGGAATAGTTGGCTACACCGGCAGCAGGACAGCGCCGGCCTTACTGATCGCCGGGCTAAAGAAACTGGAATACCGCGGTTACGATTCAGCTGGCTTGGCCCTGCAGCGAGAGGGCACGCTTGTAGTGGCAAAAAAGGCCGGTTCTGTTGCCGATCTTGAAGCTACCCTAAACAGAGATCTGGAACAGGTAACTGTAGGGATTGGTCATACTCGTTGGGCTACTCATGGTCGCCCCACCGATATCAATGCCCACCCCCACTGCAGCTGCGGCGATGAAATTGCTCTGGTTCACAATGGAATCATCGAAAATCACCAGGAGCTTAAAGATTGGCTGGCCGGTGAAAAGGGCCACCACTTTATCTCCGAAACTGATACCGAAGTTCTGGCTCACTTGATCGAAGAATTTTATGAGGGTGATCTGCTGGTAGCGATGCGGCAGGCGATGAATAAGGTGGTCGGATCCTATACCGTGCTGGCGCTTTCGGCCCGCGAACCGGGCCGCCTGGTCTGCACCCGGCAGTCAAGCCCGCTCATAATTGGGCTGGGCGAAGGTGAAAACCTGATCGCTTCCGATATTACCGCCCTGCTGGAGCATACCCGCAAGACAAAGATTCTTGAAGACGGCGAATTCGCCGCAATAACAGCTGATTCAGTTGAAATAGTTAATGCTGATGGAGCCGCAATCGAAACTGATATTTTTGAAATAACCTGGGATCTGGAAGCGGCTGAAAAAGGCGGCTTTGATCATTTTATGCTGAAAGAGATTATGGAACAGCCCGATGCAGTGCGGGAAACGATGCGCCAGCGTATTGATCGGGAAAAGGGTAAAGTGAAGATAGATGACTTGGGTCTTAGTATTGACGAGATTACCGCTCTTGATAAACTCTATATCATAGCTTGCGGCACTGCCTACCACGCTGGTCTGGTTGGTAAAATAATTATTGAATCGCTGACCGGCATCCCGGTAGAAGTTGATGTAGCCTCTGAATTTCGTTACCGGGCTCCACTGTTAAAACAGAACCAGATGGTCATAGTGATTAGCCAATCCGGCGAAACCGCTGATACCCTGGCTGCCCTGCGCCTGGCTCGCCAGAAGGGCTTAAAGGTACTGGCCATTACCAATGTGGTGGGCAGCTCTGTAGCGCGCGAGGCCGACCATGTCTTTTATACCTGGGCCGGGCCAGAAATAGCCGTTGCTTCAACCAAGGCTTACCTGACGCAGTTAGTGGCCCTTTACCTGCTGGGCCTCTATTTTGGTGAAATTCGCAGCTATATCGACCAATCAGTGGCAAAAGAGCTGCTTGAAGGCTTGATCGCACTGCCGGGTCAGATCAGGGAGGTCTTGTCTGAAGCAAGCATAGATAGGCTTAGAGCGTACTGCCGGCACTTGGCCGGCTGGGAAAGCGCATTCTTTGTTGGCCGTAACCTTGATTTTCCCGTAGCAATGGAAGGGGCTTTAAAGCTGAAGGAGATCTCCTATATTCACGCCGAAGCTTATGCGGCAGGCGAGCTGAAGCATGGTCCGCTGGCTCTAATCGTCGAAGGTATTCCGGTGATCGCTCTCGCCACCCAGAAAGCGGTGCTTGATAAAACCTTAAGCAATATCCAGGAGGTTAACGCCCGGGGTGGAGCTGTTTTTGCCATAACCCAGAAAGGCTTTAACGATGTTGCCGGTCAGGTTGATGGGGTCTTTTATCTGCCACCGGTGAACGATCTGCTGGCCCCGGTATTAAGCGCTGTGCCGACTCAGCTGATTGCCTATTATGCGGCGGTGGAACGCGGCCATTCGATTGATAAACCGCGTAACCTGGCAAAAAGTGTTACGGTAGAATAGCATGAAAGCCAAAAAGCTGCATTTTATTGCCTGGCTCCTCTTTCTAATCTGCGGTGTCTTCTATTTGATAGCCGCTCTTCGCGATCGCGATCCCCTGCTCATTGTCGGTAGCATCTGCTTCGTTGTAGCGGTAGCTATCTTTTTGTTGCCGGCATCTACTAATAACAAAGAATAAAAATCTTTTTGCAATAAAGATCTGCCTTATCAGGTCTGTCCCTTTAAGATTTTTTGGCGCGTGTAGGGATCGAATTTTTCAATGGCGTAGCGCAGCATGGTACGCGGCATTCTGCGGTGATGTTTCTTCAGAAATGCAAGCTCACATTCAGGATCACGGTTGCCTACTTCGCGCAGCATCCAGCCGACCGCCTTGTGAATCAGGTCGTGCGGGTGGTCCAGCAGCAGTTCAGCCAGCTTGAGGGTATGATCGAAGTTGCCCTGTCTGATGAAGTAGGCGGTGGTGAGTACGGCAACCCTTTGTCGCCAGAGATTACCTGAATCGGCAAGCTCATACAATAGCGCGGGGTCCTTACCGTATAAATGGGGTCCCAAAATGTAGGGGGCAGAGGAGTCAACGAGGTCCCAGTTATTAACGTAATCTAAGTTATTTAAATAAAGCTGAACCAGCTTTTTTTGCTGGGGAGCTGATTTCTCTTTCTCGTAGCGCAGGCGCAATATGAAGAGAGCAGTTAAGCGGCACTCGTGGCAGGGATCCTGCAACAGTTTTTCCAGTTCCGCTAAAGGAATCTCTTTGTGATGGCGGCGGGCAATTTTACGCTGCTCCGGCACGGTGACACCGATAAACAGATCCCCTTCCCCGTAATCACCCGGTCCGGTTTTAAAGAAGCGCATCAGATCTTTTGCCTTCCCAGGTATTACTGCTTTTTGCAGATCATCCTTTATCTCTTTTAGTAAGCTCATTATTTTACTCCTTTGCACATCAAATAGATCTTGGCTTGAATCTAATCAAAAATAGAATTAGCAGTAGCAGGCAGCTTTCATTATAAATGATGCTAATATTATAAAGGAGCAGGCCTTAAAATGTCGAATAATCTTTGCGGTTAATCATAAAAAAGTCAGGGTAGTGAGAAATTTGTATGACAGGCTAAAGGAACTTGGTTTTACTGAAGAACGTCTGCAGGAAGCAGCAGTAAATGGGGATTTGATGCCGGGCCGGGTCATTGCCCGTGATAAAAACCTGTACCGCGTTGCTGTTGCTGATCGTGATCTGCCGGCCGAAGTTGGCGGCAGGTTTCGTTATCAGGTTGTTACCGACTCTGACTATCCGGCGGTAGGCGACTTCGTGCTGCTGGATAATGTTAATGATCACGACGGACCGGCCATAATTCAGCAGGTGATGAGTCGCAGCGGGCTTTTTGAGCGCAAGGCCGCGGGAACAGACCACGAAACCCAGGTATTGGCAGCTAATGTAGATTTGGCCTTTATCTGCATGGCCTTAAACAGCGATTATAACCTGCGCCGTCTAGAACGTTACCTTTCCCTGGTTTGGGCCGGGGGCGCAATACCGGTAGTCGTGCTCACCAAAGCAGATTTGTGCCCGGATCTCTCAGGCCGGCTAGCCGAGGTTAAAGCGGCTGCTCCCGGAGTTGATGTGTTGTTAACATCCGGCCTGACCGAAGATGGTTATAAGCCTATTACAGATTTTCTGGAAAGCGGTAAAACTTTTGTTTTCCTCGGTTCATCAGGGGTGGGCAAGTCAACACTGATCAATCGCCTGCTGGGGTCGGAGCAGATTAAAACCAGGGAAATCAGGAAAGACGGTAAAGGAAAACACACGACAACACGGCGGGAGTTGATCCTGATCCCCGGTGGTGGGGCAGTGATTGACACACCGGGCATGCGCGAGCTTGGCCTGGAAAGTGCTAATCTTGCTCAAGCCTTTTCCGACATTGAGAAGCTGGCCATAACCTGCAAATTTAACGACTGCTCCCATACCAGCGAGCCGGGTTGTGCCGTTCTGCGGGCGGTGGAAGAGGGCACTCTTGATCCTAAGCGCTTGGCCAATTATCGCAAACTGCTCAGGGAAGCTAAATATGTTGGCCTTAACTCCAAACAGCTGGAACGCGAAAAGATCAATGAAATGTTTTCCGGTTTCGGCAGTCTGAAGCAGGCCAGGGACTATATCAAGCATAAAAGCAAAAAACACTGACTAATAAACTATCTAGTTTTATGTACAGCAGACACCGCAATTCTTCTCTTTTAGTCAGCAGGTTAAGAACTCTCATGTAGCGAATAATTATTAAAGATAATTGGAAATGAGGTGTTTTTTTTGAGTAACCTTCTCTCTTTTTCAGCCCTGCTGATCTTTGTTTACTTTTTGG